>Ga0208061_100189_pt1 | contig 20927 bp, 11 predicted proteins | sample DeeseametaMP0555_FD_184209 | JGI IMG/M metagenome (GOLD analysis project Ga0208061, IMG submission 184209) | Marine microbial communities from the Deep Atlantic Ocean - MP0555 (SPAdes) | ecosystem: Environmental > Aquatic > Marine > Oceanic | place: South Atlantic Ocean | collected 2011-01-23 | reverse complement strand
GGCTCGAGCCGCTCGCCATGCAGGCGTATGACGATCGCGATGACGAGGTCGCCATGATCGCCGCGCAGGCTGCCTCAGCCAGAGGTTGGACACACCACCTCGACGCGATGATCAAACGCAGAGAATCACTGCGAGGGGAACTCCGGCTGCAATTCACGCTGGCCATCGCCGAGTTGTTGCCCGAGGGAGAGCGCCCTGAATTGGTCGAAGGGATCATGGAAGAGCTCGAGATGGGGGTCGCCAACGAGAAGACCTCGGCGGCGTGCGCGAGCGCGCTCGTCGACGTCGCGCGACGCCACAACCTCGTGGCGCGCGCCACGCACACGCTCCGAAAGGAGCTCGACCGCTGGTTCTTGCACCCCTTGCTCAAGGTCGAGGCCGCCGCGCAGCTGACACGCCTCGGCGACTCGCGAGGGCTCGATTTCTTGAGCAACTCGTTCGACTCACGCCGAAAGGACGCCAGGGGTTACGCCATCGACGTGGCAGGAAAATTCAAGCTCGGCGCGCTCTATGGCAGAGTCGCGCGCGTGGCGCAGGATGCCAGTGATTATCACTGTGACACGGCCATCCTCGCGCTCTCGAATTACAACACACAGGAAGCGCGCGAGCTCCTCGAGGAGCTCGCCACGAACCACGCCGACGGCGAGCTAAGAGAGCTCGCCGCGCAGGCCCTGGAGGCGCCAGCGGGCGTCATCCACACGTTTATGGGAATGGAGCTCGCGAGCGAAGAATGAAGCCGGATGATGAAGCACCGGCGCGAGCTCTTTGAATGAAAGCACGAAGAGAGAAATCTTATGACACGCATTATCGACACGCACGCACACCTGGACTTTGACAAGCTCCAGAAACAATTCGACGACGTCATGGCCAAAGCCACCGAGAACGACGTCCACCGCATCGTCACCATCGGCGCATCACGCGGCCTCGAGAGCAACTTCCGCGCGCTCGAGATCGCCAAGGCCCACGATCACATCCGCTGCACCGCGGGCATCCACCCGCACGACGCGGGCAAGGCCACCGAGGAGTGGATCACCACCATCCGCGAGGAGCTCGCCGAGCACGAGCAGGTCGTCGGCATCGGCGAAACGGGCCTCGATTACTACTACGACCACGCGCCAAAGGATGTGCAGAAGGATGTCTTTCGCGCATTCTTGAGGATGTCCAAGGAGGTCGACAAGCCGGTCATCATCCACAGCCGCGAGGCTGAAGAGGACACGCTCGAGCTGTTGCGAGAGGAAGGCGTCACGCGAGGCATCCTGCACTGCTTCACGGGCAGTCGCCCGTTCGCCGAGGCGTTGCTCGAGGATGACCTCGACTTCTACATCTCGTTCTCGGGGATCGTGACCTTCAAGAGCGCGCGCGAGATCCTCGAGATCGCCGCCGATGTCCCGAGCGACAGGATCTTGGTGGAGACCGACTCGCCCTATCTGGCGCCCGTGCCATTTAGAGGAAAGACCAACCAGCCAGCCTACGTCAGGCACACGGCGGAAGCGATCGCCGAGGCGCGCGGCGTCTCGCTCGAAGTGTTCGCCGAGCAAACCTGGGAGAACGCGATGCGCGTCTTCAAGTGGGATGACGAGGCGTGAGCTCAGTCGCCGCCCTGCCCTTCGGTCTTGGACGAGCCCGAGATGGCGATACCCAGACCTGGGGTTGTCTTTCGACGCGATGAATCGTTTGCGGGCTTGAACGGCTCGGCCGGCGGAGAGCTCGCCTCGGCGATCTTTTTGCGGCCCGCGGTGGTGAGCTCGGCCCACAAGGTCTGACCGCGATCGAACTGCGGCATCACATCCGTCAGGAGCTTTCCTTCCACATACAACGTGGCGATTTCCTCTGGGACAAAGGCGTTCAGGCGCTTTGTCTTGCGCACATCCGAAGGGCTCGCCATGTAGATCTTGTTCACGAGCGGCGTGCAGCGGTGCAACCAGATCACGTGCTCGAGCGGACGCTCGGTCGCCTTCTTCTTTGCCGCCGCGGTGGGGGTCTTTGCCTGTTTGGCGCTGACCGGGGCGGTCGAAGGCATCTCTCCACGCGCGTTCCTCGCGCGCGCCTCCTCGAGGTCGGCCATGACCTCGCGATACATCTCCTCGACGAACTCCTTCTCGCCATGAAGCTCGAGTGAGATCCCATTAAACGTGAGCTGGAAGCGTGTGTGTTGATCCTGTGACATGCACTCCTCGAGTGGGCTCGGGCTGACCGATCTGGTTGACATCATCTTGCCCTTAACCCAGGACGCCTCGCAAGCGCTCTTTGTTCTCGAAGCCTTCACAACCATGTCCTCTCGCTTTTGATGCGAACAACTCCCCGAAAGGGAGAAGTGGCATCGCCAAGGACAAGGTGATAGCGTGAAGGAACAACAATTAGACCGAGTACAAAAAGAGCCCACCGGGAGTGGGGGCTCCTGGCAGAATGAGATATGAATCCCCAATACATCCTTATCATCATCCTCGCCGCCAGCGTCCTCGTGATGGGGTGCGGTCGTGACAGCTCGAACAACCAGAACAATACGAGCAACACGAGCCCGAACAACACGGGCTCGCAAAACAACACCGCGGTCAATAACACTGCCGTGAACAACACCGCAGCGAACAATACGGCGGCCAACAACACCGCCGCTAATAACAATACCGCGAATAACACGAGCCCAAACGAGGAAGGCTTCTCCCTCGAAGGTGGGTTGGTTCCCAATGCCCCTGGTCCAAACGCTGGCGGAGGCTTCACGCTCGAAGGCGGCGTGCTCCCGAACCAACCTGGCCAGACCATGAGGAACGACACCTTCACGCTGGAAGTCAAACCTGTACCCGCCACACCAACATCGCCTTGATGGAGCCCGAGGAGACCAGAAAGCACCTCTCTCGCCGCCGGATCTGATCTGAGCAGCGCGATCGTGCGAACCTGACAAATCGAGTTCGACAAGACCAAGCCATCGAGCCACACCCATGAACAAGCCAACGCTTCTACTCCAGGCCTGCGCGCTCATCCTCGCGCTACTCTTTCAATCATCGCTGGCATTTGCCGCAGCGCCCGAAACGCTGACGTATGCTGGAAAGCTGGCTCAAGACGGCGAGGCGTTCGATGGCAGCGCGGATGTGACCTTCGAGCTGTACGATGCGGAGACAGGCGGTCAGGCGGTGTGGAGCGAGGCGTTTGACCAGCTCGATGTGAGTGACGGAAGGTTCATCGTGGAGCTCGGCGCCACAAATCCCATCGCGGAGACGCTCGATGGCAACAGGTTCTGGCTCGAGGTCTCGGTCAACGGACAGGCACTCTCGCCACGGAGCGCGGTCGGTTCTGTGCCCTACGCCATCAAAGCTGGCGATGCACAGACCGTCGGGGGCATGGACGCCGCTCAATTGAGCGACACCCGCGACCTCGAGGAGCGCATCGCAGACCTCGAGAGCCGGCTCGCCAGCGCTGAAGGCAACGTCTCCACGCTCCAGACCGATGTCGCCGCGAACACGGTGAGTTCTAGCAAAAACGCGACAAGAATAGATGCATTGCAAACCGATGTGAGCGCGCTTCAAATGAGAGCATCGGGCACCGCGACGGCTATCTCGGGGTTGCAAACCGACGTGAGCGCTCTGCGAGCCGACGTGGATGCCGTGCTGATGGCGGTGATGTCGCTGGCAAAACAAGTCGACCTGGACGCTTTGACAACGCGCGTGGTGGAGCTCGAGACAAAGACGGCCTCGATGAGCGCGCAAACCATCGGCGGCAAAGCCGCTGTGGTCTTCGACGCGGTGAACCTACACATCCGCAATGGTCAAGGCGCCACCAACGGCGACCCAGCAGACCCCGCTAAAGTAGCAGGCGTGCAGGTCAACGGGCTCGGCAACCTGATCGTTGGCTACGACGAAGCACGCGACACCGGTTCAGACAAGTCGGGCTCACACAACCTCGTGGTGGGTATTCACCACAACTACCCGAGCTTTGGCGCCCTCGTCGTAGGACGAGAAAACACCGTCAGCAACGCCTACACGAGCGTTTCTGGTGGCAGGGAAAACACAGCGAGCGGATTTTATGCGTCCGTTTCAGGCGGAAATCAAAACACAGCCAGTGATTTTGACGCGAGCGTCTGCGGCGGCAGAGACAATACAGCAAGCGGGGTCGCATCGAGCGTCTCCGGTGGTTTTCAAAACATCGCGAGCGGCTCTCTCTCGAGCATTTCCGGCGGCCAGGAAAATGACGCGAACGCCGGCTTCACCAGCATCTCTGGCGGTTTTCGAAACACGGCCAGCGGCGATCGTTCGAGCGTTTCCGGTGGTTCTTCGAATATAGCAAGCGGTCCAACTTCGAGTGTTTCGGGTGGGACGAACAACACCGCCAGCGCCGGAAACGCGAGCGTTTCGGGTGGGCAGGAAAACACAGCAAGCGGACTATCATCGAGCGTCTCCGGTGGTTTTCGGAATACGGCCAATGGAATCCAGTCGAGTGTATCCGGTGGCGGTTCCAGAAGCGTCACGGGCTTCGCTGATTGGAGAGCGGGCGACCTGTTCGAGACCAACTGACTGTTGGCAGCCGTCGCCAAAACCTCCGCTTCCCCCACTCCACACAAAACCCACCTCATACAGACCAACCAGCCCTGTTATGGGGGAGACCTCGGCGAGGATCTTTGGTAAGTGTGGATCAGACTGCCCTTGCATAACATCGAAGGTGGAACTGGATTCGGGAGGTAGGGTTGAAGCTATTCGACATCATCGGGGTCCTCGTCGTGTGCTCCTGGGTCGGGGTGGTCGGCTGGGTCGGCTACCGAGAACTCAGTGACAACGAAGAGGCGGTAAAGCTCGACGACATCCGCCTGACCGAGGGTGACGCCTGGATGGTCCTGAGTCGAGATAACGAGGAGGTCGGTTTCGTCCACGAGACGCGCACGCGCATCGACGATGGCTGGCTGCTCGAGTACGAGCTCGCCTTCCAGATCGACATCGCCTCGCAAAAGAAGCTGCTCGAATCACGCACCCGCGCCACGCTCGATGACAAGGCCTACCTGCGCCAGTTCAACGCGGACATCACGAGCTTTATCGGCAGCTTCATCGTCCGCGGCGAGGTCACCGGCAACACCATCACGCTGACGAGCAACATCGGCGGCGGCGAGCAAAAACGCACCGTCACGCTGCCCGAGCCTCCGAGGCTCTCGAACAACGCGGTCAATCAGCTCGTCGCCAACCCCGAGGCGCTCGTCCCCGGCCAAAACATCAGCCAGGAGTACTTCGACCCGATGTCCTCGGGTATGAGCAAGCTGACCTACACCTACGTCGAGAAGAAGACCGTCTCGCTCTACGCGGGTGACGAGGAAGCCTATCACTTCAGGCAACAGCTCATGGGCGATGAGATGGACGTCTACATCAGCCCGGAGGGAGAGATCCTGATTCAGGAGTTTCCGATGCAAACCATCGGCTCCAAGATCCCTGCGAGCCTCGGGAAGACACGCGCCAGCGCGCTCAGGCGAAAGTTCAAGGAAGAGGCCGCCAAGGCCAAAAAGGATGGCAAGGACAAGGGCGCCATCGAGAAGATCCTCGATCAGCAAGAGATCAAGCCCGACGAACAGGGCCTCCAAAACACCCTCTCCAAACTTGGTCAGGCGCTCATGCCTGGCGCCAAGAGACCTCCAGCCAGTGATAAGGGCAGCGAGGCAAACGAACAGGACATGGGCGCTGACATGGGCTCGGACATGACCGATGCCCCCGCACCCGAGGGCGCTCGCGATGGCGCCATAGAGCGCGCGAGCGACATCCTCCACAAAGCCACTCGACAGGAGAAACAAGATGAGCAGTGAGCCCGTTGGCTCCGAGCAACCTCCGATCTTGACGATCCAGGGACTCCGCAAACTCTACGGGAAATTCACCGCCGTGGAGCAGGTCGACCTCGACGTCACGCCCGGTCAGGTCTTTGGTATCCTTGGCCCCAATGGCGCGGGCAAAACCACCAGCCTGCGCATGATCACAGGATTGATCAAGCCGACCGCTGGCGAGATCATCATCGATGGTCACCCGATGAGCTCCTCGCCGCTCGAGGCAAAGCGGGTCACAGGTTTTATCCCCGATCGCCCCTATGTCTATGACAAGCTCACCGCCTTCGAGTACCTGCGGTTTATCGCCGGGCTCTACAAGATGGACAAGGGAGAGGCCGCCACGCGCATGCTCGAGCTGCTCGCGCTCTTCGAGCTCGCCGAGTGGGGAGACAGCCTCATCGAAGGCTTCTCGCACGGGATGAAGCAGCGGCTGGTGTTCGCTGGCGCGCTGCTGCCAAAGCCAAAGCTGCTCGTGGTCGACGAGCCGATGGTCGGGCTCGACCCGAAGGGACACCGCCTCATCAAGAACCTCTTCGTGACGCTCACCAAGGAAGAGGGGATGACCATCCTGCTCTCCACGCACACGCTCGAGGTGGCGGAAGAAGTCTGCGACCAGATCGCCATCGTGAATCATGGCCGCATCATCGCGCGCGGCACCCTGAGCGAGCTGCGCATCACCTCGGGCGAGGATCAAGGCTCGCTCGAAGAGGTCTTCCTCGCGATCACCGAGCAACAAGAGCAAGAGCGCGCTGAAGCCGTCGCGCGACGTTTTGGCCAGGACGGCGCCGCCGAGTAATTCGAGCGATCGAGGAGCACGCTGATGTATTTGGAACTGATTGGCGCCAAGCTGCGCACCGTCAAAGGGAACCTGCGCTCGTCGCAAGGAGAACGCCACAGAGGGCCGCTCTTTATCATCCTGAGCGTGATCTTCTCGGTGATGCTCTTTCGCGGGAGTTACTGGCTGGTGAGTCAGGCGCTCGAGGTGCAGCCGATCGGCGAACTGCTCGTCGCCAAGCTCGTCTCGCTCGCGTTCCTGATCTTTTTGGGGATGCTCGTCTTCTCGAACGTGGTGGCCGCCTTCACGACGTTCTATCTGGCTGACGATATGGACTTCCTGATGGCGCAGCCGGTGAGCTGGGATGCGCTCTTTGCCTCGCGCTACACCGAGGCGCTGGTGCAGTCATCCTGGGTGATCGTGCTCTTCGGGATGCCGCCGTTTACAGCGCTCGGTTATGCCATGGGCGCGAGCTGGAGCTATTACATCATGCTCCTGGTGGTGTTCCTCCCCTTCGTCGCGATCCCGACAGGGCTGGCGAGCCTGGCGTGTTTGCTGGTGACGAACATGCTGATCGCCTCGAGGATGCGAGACACGCTCGGCTTTCTGGGGATGGTCGCGCTCGTGCTGCTGTTCTATGGCATCCGCGCGCTACAGCCGGAGAAGTTGTTTAACCCGGACAGCTTCGACTCGCTCGGCGAGATGATCAACCTGCTCTCGACGCCCCCCTCGTCCTGGTTGCCGAGTGACTGGGCGATCAACGTCCTCTCGCCGATGATCTTCCAGCAAGGCGACATCGACCTCTGGTCGCTCGCCCTGCTCTACACCACGCCGAGCGCGCTGTTCTTCATGTCGGCCTGGTTGCATCGCAAGTTCTTCTATCGCGGCTACACGCGCGTGCAGGAAGGACGTCATGGCGAGAGCGTGCTGACGGTGCTGCGCGATAAGATGCTGCAACAGAGCACGCAGCGCGGCGGCGGCGTCACGCGTAAGCTCGAGCAGCTCAAGGAACGCGCCGGAGAATCATTCGGGCCGATGCAACAGCTCATCATCAAGGATCGCCTGATCTTCACCAGGGACGCGAGCCAGTGGTCGAACATGCTCGTGATCGTGGCGATGATGATCATCTACCTCGTGAACTTCAAATACTTCGAGATCGCTTCCGGCACGGCGTTCTTTGGCGAAGTCGGCCTCTATTACTTCAACATGGCCATCTGTGGTTTTGTCGTCGTGGCGCTCTCGGGCCGCTTCCTCTTCCCCTCGGTGAGCATCGAGGGGCGAAGCTTCTGGCTGATGATGCAGGCGCCTATTTCGCTCGAGCAGATGCTCGTGGGGAAATGGATCGGCGCGATGGCGCCGGTGATTTTTGTGGGCCAGTTTGTCATCTGGGCCTCGAACATCCTGATCTCGCAGAACTGGGGGTTGACCCTTATCGCGGCGACGCTGGTGTTGATCTTCTCGGTGTGCGTGGCAGGGATCTCGGTCGGGTTGGGCGCGGTCTATCCGCAGTTCTATAACCCCAACGCGTCGAGCATCGCGGCGAGCTTCGGGGCGATCATCTTCATGATCTCGAGCATCATCCTGGTGCTGATGAGCCTCTTCTTCTCGTTCCGCTTTGTCCAGCATATGACGCGTGTGATCGAGGGCACCCACGAGCTCGAGCTGACGATGAACATGATGCTTGGCCTCGGGGTCGCGCTCCTGCTACCAACGCTGGCTGCTTATGCAGCGATTCGCCTCGGCGCTGCATCCTTGAGAAAGAGGATGTGAGCCCGCTCGACCAGCGCGAGAGGAAGACTTGGATACGCAACACAGTGAGAACCGCCCGTCTCCGCGCGGGCTGATCTGGTATTTGTCCGTGGCCCTGATCGCTTTTGCCGTCATGGCGCTCGTCCCGCTGTGCGCCCCCGAGGCGTGGTGGTATCTGGCCATCGGGCGCCTTATCGACGCATATCAAGCAGTCCCTGACCAAAACCATCTGCTCTACAGCGTCCCTGCGGACAAGCCCTCGTTTATCCTCGAGTGGCTCTCCGCGCGCACACTTTATGCGCTGGAGCAGTGGATGGGGATCGCCTCACTGGTCGCCGCGCGCAACCTCTCGCTCGCGCTCGCTGCGGCGCTCTCTGCTGTGGCGTTTGTCTGGCGAAAGATACCCGTCCAAAAAGAGGAGCAAAAACCACAGCTCGGCGCGATCGCCGCAGCATTGGGCCTCGGCGTGGCATGTTGGGGAATCACCGCGACGCCCATTCTCTTTGTCGCGCCGCTGTTCGCGCTGCTGATTTTGTGTGGTGTGTTGGCGTCCCGAAGCGAGCGAGCGTGGGCGTTGCCCCTGGCGTGGGTGCTCTTTCCTGGCGTCGCGGCGCTGTGGGCAAACCTCGATATCAGCGCCTTCTTGCCCGCGCTGCTCGCGCTCTGGTTTGCCGTCGATGCCAGCGTGGCGAGCGCTCACTCTTCGAGGAACACTCGGCTCGGGTGGCTCGCGAGCTGCATCTTCAGCATCGCCGCGCTGATGGCCAATCCCAGAGGAGCAGCGATCTACGAGCACCTCTGGACCGTGAACACGCTCTACCCAGGTATGAACGATATGTCTGGCTGGGCGCATGTGGTGCCGATGATGAGCATCGCGGGCGCGCTCCTGACCGCTGGCGTGGTCCTGTGCGTGAGCGCGTATGCGCTCACGCGAACGCGCCCCGCCCTCTCGGATGCGTTGTTGTTTGTCGTCCTGCTCGCGCTCGCTATCTCACAGCAGCGCGCGATGCTCTGGTTTGGACTGGCGATGCCAGTGATGCTCGCGCCAGCGCTCTCGAAGTTGCCAGGGCTCGAGCGCCTCCCAGGTGCTCCCGAGGCGCGCTGGAAGCGAGGAGTCATCGCGGCGGCGTTGCTACTCGCGATGATTCCCTTGCAACCGCTGATGGTCACCCACGCGAACATCGCGACCGCCCTGAGTCCTTATGACGTGCGTCAAACTCCGCCACACAGAGGCGTGCTGGAACGCAGCGTGCCGCTCGAGATCGGAGCTTTCCTGGCGCAAACCAGCGTCACGCCTCGGATCTGGGCCTCGCCAGAGTACGAGCCTTATCTGATTTACAGGTTGGCTGGCGAGAAACCAAAACAGCTTGTCTTCTCGGACCCGCGCCGCGAGATGCTCGGCGATGATGTGTTGGAGGTGCGCGACCTCGTGGAGAACTCACCGGACCTGTGGCGAGGCATGTTTCAGGGGTGGGGAGTCTCGACGGTGGTGCTGTCGAAATCCGGGCAGCACGAGAAGCTAATCGCGCAGTTAAAAGAACACCCGAACTGGATGGTCGCCCACCAGGACAGATACGCGATCTACTTTATCGAGGTTCGCGTTTTGGAATAGCTCTTCCAAACAGTGTAAAGAGAAGGGCCGGTGGTTTGTTTTTCAAAAAACAAACCACCGGCCCTTCTCTTTTACATAGCGGCAAATTCAGAAATCCCTCGCATCGCTATTGAAACAAAAGACCAACGCCCATTGACATACCGGCACTACCCAATCTAACTGTGAACACTCATAGTTCTTGCCACTGGTTGGCGAAAATCTGAACCGAGATAGGGGGGCTCCACACTCACAGCCAAAAGAGCTGGAGGTGTAGTGATCGCCACCTCTTCCTTCGCAGGCACTCACCCTACACCGACGGCTCACCATGTCTTACATACAGATAAAACGGTCTTCGATAGGCAAGAAACTCGTCATCGGTTTCCTGCCTCTATTCTTCTTGCTGTTCGCATCGGCAGCGCAAGCAGCCACGCTGAATGTGCCGGCAGACCACGCCACCATCCAGGCCGCGATCAACGCCTCGAGCAGCGGGGATACGATCCTCGTCGCGCCTGGAACCTACACAGAAGGGCTCAACCTCAACGGCAAGAGCATCCAGTTGATCGGCACGGGCGGCGCAGATGTCACCTTCGTGGATGGCAACAACAGCATCGGCGTCTTGCTCAGAGCGAACAACGGCGAGAACAACTCGACGCTGGTCGAAGGCTTCACCTTCCAGAATGGGAACGGCGGTGTATCGGGCGTGATCGTGAACAGCGATCTGACCATACGTGACTGCGTTGTCGCGAACAACGAAGCGAGTATATCCGGCTTCAATCAAGTGATCACGTCAGGGATCGCAGTTCGCGGCGGCTCTCCCCTGCTCGAGAGGATCACCATTCACAATAACCTCGCCGACGCCCGGGGCGGCTTCGATCACACAGTCGCGCCAGGGCTTTATGTCGTGGGGTCAGCCTCTCCGACCATGAGGGACTCGGTTATCCGCAACAACATCGCGGACGGCTCGGGGTTCGACATCCAATCGGGCGTGGGAGTCATGCTGGACTCGGCGTCAGCGAGCCTAACGCTCGACCATGTGTTGATCCATAGCAACGAGGACGATGTCTTCACGGCATCAGACGACCCAGATGTCGCGACGGTCGCGTCGGGGGTTTACCTCAGGGGTGGCACGATCAACGCGGATTACATCACAGTTGCAGGCAACACGGTGTACACCACCCCGCCTGGCGATGTCGTCAAAGCAGGAGTCATCGCGGTTTCGGGCACGATGAACCTGACGAACTCGATCATCGCCAACAACGGACGAGGTCTTGAAGGGGAATCCTTCATCAACGCGAGCTACAGCCTCGGGCCGAAGCTGACGGGGACAGGGGTCTTCACCAACGGCGCTCGATTCAACAGCGTCGCGGGAGACGACTTCACGCTCGCTTGTGGCTCCAACGGTCTCGATAACGCCAACCCCGCCAACACGGCGACGGTGGACCTGGCGGGGAACGGACGCCCCTTCGACTCGAATCAGGACGGCATCCCTCGCAATGATATGGGTGTCTTCGAGCTTCAGACGAGCTACCCCGACAGTGATGGGGACGGCATCATGGATTGCGTCGACAACTGCATCAACGATGTGAACCCGACCCAAGACGACTACGATTCGGATGGCGCGGGTGATGCGTGTGATAATGACCATAATCCGGAGGGAGCCGACGGCAGCGAAACGACCGATGAGGATGTCCCCTTCTCGTCCACGCTCACAGGCTTTGACTTCGACGGCGACCCGCTCACTTACCAAATCGTATTCAGCCCGAACAGAGGGACGTTGACGTCCTTCGACGCGAGCACAGGCGACTACACATACACGCCGGACGCCGACTACAACGGCTCGGACTCATTCCGATACAGAGTGCGCGATAACAATGGAAACCCGAGCGCTCTCTACAGGATCAATATCACGATCAACCCGCTCCCCGATGTCCCGGTGGCACAGGACAGCACCTTCTCGACGCCTCAAAACACACCGCTTATCGACAGAGCGCTGGCATCAGATGGAGATGGGGACCCGCTGTTCTACAGCGTCGTATCACAACCCACAAACGGCACGCTGACCACGTTCGATGCCACGACGGGTGACTTCACCTATGCGCCGAATGTGAACTTCACCGGCACGGACTCGTTCACGTTCAAGGCCAACGACGGCACGAGTGACAGCAACACCGCGACCGTCACCATCGATGTCTTCAGCACCAACGATCCTCCCGTCGCGATGACCGACGTCGCGGTGACGGCCGAGGACACGCCAGTGAGCGGTACCGTGACTGCCACAGATACCGATGGCGACCCGCTGACTTACAGCGTCGTCACACAACCTGCGGACGGCACACTGACCGCGTTCGATACAAACACAGGCGACTTCACCTACTCGCCAGATGCCAACTTCAACGGCGTCGATACGTTCACGTTCCGGGCAAATGATGGCACCGCGGACAGCAACACCGCCACGATCACCATCACCGTCACGCCTGTGAACGACGCGCCGGTGGCCAATGATGATACGATCTCCACGGCCGAGGATACCCCCGTGAGCGATGTCCTCGTGGCGACGGATGTCGATGGAGATCTGCTGGTCTATACCATCGTGAGCAACCCCACCGACGGCGTGGTCACGATCGATAACCCGAGCACAGGAGCGTTCACCTACACGCCAGACGCCAACTTCAACGGCGTCGATACGTTCACGTTCCGAGCCACAGATGCCCTCGCGAACAGCAACACCGCCACGGTCACCATCAACGTCACCCCGGCCAATGATGCGCCCGTGGCGAGCGATGATACGATCTCGACGTCTGAAGATACGCCAGTGAGCGATACAGTGACCGCCACGGACGCGGATGGAGATGCGCTGACCTACAGCGTCGTCACACAACCGGCAAATGGGACGCTTACCTCGTTCGATGCAAACACGGGCGCCTACACCTACGCGCCAGACACCAACTACAACGGCAGCGATTCTTTCACGTTCCGCGCCAATGATGGGACCGCGAACAGCAACACCGCCACGATTACCATCAACATCGGCGCGAGCAACGACGCGCCAGTGGCGATCGATGGTACGTTGACCACAGGCGAGGATACGCCCGCGAACGACACGCTCACGGCAACCGATGCAGACGGTGACACGCTGACTTACAGCGTCGTCACCCAGCCCACAAACGGCACCGTCACCATCACAGACGCGACCACAGGCGCATACACCTATACGCCGAACGCGAACTACAATGGAGGCGACAGCTTCACCTTCCGCGTCAATGATGGAACCACGAACAGCAACACCGCGACCGTGACCGTCATCGTGACTCCAGTCAATGATGCCCCGGTCGCACAAGACGCGACCACTTCAACGCAGGAAGATTCGACCGTGATGGGGACGCTCTCGGCGACGGATGTCGATGGCGACACGCTGACCTACAGCGTCGCGAGCCAGCCAAGCAATGGCACCGTGATGGTGAGCGCCGCAGGCGATTACACCTACACACCAGACGCCAACTACAACGGCACTGATTCCTTCACGTTCGTCGCAAACGATGGCACCACCGATAGCAACGAGGCGACCGTCACGATCAACGTCGGCGCGGATAACGATGTCCCGGTCGCGCAAGATGACACGGCGTCGACGCAAGAGGACGTGACCCTCACAGGGACGCTCTCGGCAACCGATGCAGACCTCGACGCGCTGACCTACAGCATCGTCACGCAGCCCACAAACGGCACGGTGATGATCACGGACGCGACGACCGGTGATTACGCCTACACGCCGAATGCCGATTACAACGGGACTGACAGCTTTACCTTCAAGGCAAACGATGGCCTCGCGGACTCGAACACGGCAACCATCACCATCACCGTCACGCCAGTAAACGATGCTCCGGTCGCGCAAGACGCGACCGCCTCCACGCAGGAGGACATGGCAACGAGCGGCACGGTCTCGGCGACCGATGTCGACGGAGATACGTTGACCTACAGCGTGGTGATGCAGCCAACGAACGGCACCCTGACCGCGTTCGATGCCGCGACCGGCGATTACACCTATACGCCAAACGCCAACTACAACGGCGCCGACTCGTTCACGTTCGTGGCAAACGACGGCACGACCGATAGCAACGAAGCGACCGTCACGATCAACATCGGCGCTGGCAACGACGCGCCAGTGGCGAGCGATGATACGCTGACCACTGATGAGGACACGCCCGCAAATGGGACGCTCGTGGCCACAGACGCTGATGGTGACGCGCTGACTTACAGTATTGTCACCCAGCCTACAAACGGCACCGTCACCATCACAGACGCAGCAACGGGTGACTTCACCTACACGCCGAACGCAGATTACAACGGCAGCGACTCGTTCACGTTCATCGCCAATGATGGCGTACTGGACAGCAACGAAGCGACCGTCGATATCACCGTGAACGCTGTCGAGGACGCGCCAGTCACACAGGACAACACCATCTCGACCACAGAGGATGTCGCCGTGAGCGATGTGCTCGTGGCCACAGACGCTGATGGAGACGCGCTGACCTACAGCATCGTCACGCAGCCCACAAACGGCACGGTAAGCCTGGATGATGCAGCGACGGGTGACTTCACCTACACACCAGACGCCAACTACAACGGCGCTGATTCCTTCACGTTCGTCGCAAACGATGGCACCGCGGACAGCAACGAGGCGACCATCACGATCAACGTCGGCGCTGGCAACGACGCGCCGGTCCTGGCTGACGCGACCCTGACCGTCGATGAAGACACCGCAGGCATGACCACGCTTATGGGTATGGATGGCGACGGAGACGCGCTGACCTACAGCATCGCGACCATGCCGACCAACGGGAGCGCGGTCGTCGATGCCACAACGGGCGTGCTCGCTTACACCCCGAACGCAGACTTTAACGGCGCCGATACGCTCGAAGTCATCGCAAACGATGGCACCACTGACAGCAACATCGCCACGGTCACGATCACGGTCAACGCGGTCAACGACGCGCCCGAGTTCGTCGCGCCGACGCCGATGGATGGCGTGACGTTGATGGTCGCTGTCGGAGAGGAGCTCACCGCGCAGCTCGCGGCGATGGACGTGGACGGAGACGCGCTGACCTACGCGGTCGCCGACCTCCCCGCCGGGGCAACCTTCGACGCCGCAACAGCTATCCTCTCGTGGACCCCAGGGATCGATGATGTGGGGACGCACCCTGTGACCCTGGAGGTCTCGGATGGACAGGTCGCTGACCAGCGCGCCATCACTATAGAGGTCACTGCTCCTGACACGGATGGAGACGGCATCCCGGATGCCATCGAAGAAGCGCTCGGGCTCGACCCCGAGGATGTCGACACCGATGGAGACACCATCGACGATGGCTTCGAGGTCGGAGACAACTTCGACGAGCCAGTGGATACCGATGATGATGGGACCATCGACGCGCTCGATGACGACTCTGACGATGATGGCCTGCTCGACCGTGACGAGGCAGGTGATGACAACCTCGACACCGACCCCATCGACACCGACGCAGACGGGACCCCTGACTTCCGAGACAGCAACTCGGACGATGACAGCGTCGAGGACGCTCAGGACAACTGCCCGCTCGTCGCCAATGACGATCAGGCAGACGCAGATGAGGACGGCATCGGTGACGCCTGCGCTGACGACGATGATGGCGATGGCGTCCTCGACGCCGACGACAACTGCCCACGCGTCGCGAACGCTGATCAAATCGACCTGGACGAGGACATGATCGGCGACGCCTGCGATGACGAGGTGGACACCACGGCCGATGGCACGCTCACAGGTCATGGCGTCGCTTCCTGCTCGAGCGTGAGCGAACACGCCGGGCCGAGCAACCTCGTGGGAGCCTTCCTGTTGATGCTCGGCTTCATCGGCCTGCGTCGGCGCAGGCGCCGCTGAAGTCGCTGCGGAACTTCGCGGGGAGGTCGACAGAGGATTCTATCGACCTCCCCGCGCTATCCTCGAAGAACAACAGACCAAAACAACGCTCGCTGACAACATCCAGCATTCATCATCGGATGACATGCTCGGACCATGCCCGGCGAGGCGTATGAAACCACTGATTCTCAAACTCCATCGGAGTGTTCGTGTACAAAGTTATCGTTCACAGCCTGGCGCTCCTCTGCCTTGTCGCGCTGCCTGCACAGGCGCTCGCGCAGCAGGCCAATACACCTGATATCCAGAACTTTCGCGCCAACCTCGCGCCAGAGAGCGTGTTCTCGACGGAAGGCGCGGCGACGCTCGGCCACATAAAGCCTGGCGCGGCGTTGATTCTGAATTACGCGAATCAACCCCTGCTCTTCGAGACAGCCGATGGCGAGATCTCGAGCGTGGTCGATCAGCAACTGGCAGCGCATCTCATGGCCGGGATCGGGTTGTTCGACAGGCTCCAACTCGATCTTCAGATCCCGCTCTACCTCATCAACACCGGAAACACAGAAGAGGTGTTCGATGGTGGCGGCGAGTTCTCTGGGTTCGTCGCCGGTAACCTTCGCGCTCGCGCCAAGGGGAACATCTGGTCCAACGATCGCATCGGGCTCGCCGCCTCGCTGGCGGCGGGCGTTCCCACCGGGAGCAAGACCACGTTCGTGGCCGATGACAGCGTGACCATCACCCCTTCGCTGATCGCGAGCGCGCAGCTCGGCTCGTTGATGCTCGCCGCCAACCTCGGAGCGAGGTTGAACAATGGCGCCGAGCTTCGCGACCTCGACCTCGGACCCGACTTCGAGTTTCGACTCGGGGCGCAGTGGTTCGTGTTGGCAGATTCGCTCGCGCTCGACTTCGAGGTCTTTGGCAGGCGGCAGCTCGCCAAGACAACCGACGGAGGACTCGACGCGAACATCGCGCCGATCGAAGCGCTCCTCGGTGGCAAGTGGTTCTTCACACCAGACCTCAGCGTCATGGCAGGCGCGGGCACCGGCATCATCCAGGGTTATGGCTCGCCGCGCTTTCGCGCCATCGCGGGCCTCACCTACGCGCCGGGAGCCGAGGTCGTCGAGGAGCCGATCGATACGGATGGTGACGGCATCTTCGATCCTGAAGACGCCTGCCCCGATCAACCCGAGGATAAGGACGGCTTCGAAGACGAGGACGGATGCCCTGATGATGACAACGATCAGGATGGCATTGGCGACGCCGATGATAAGTGTCCGACCGACGCAGAAGATAAGGATGGGTTCGAGGACGAGGACGGCTGCCCCGAAGAGGACAATGACCAGGACGGGGTGAAAGACGCTGACGACAAGTGTCCTGAAGAACCCGAGGATAAGGATGGCTTTGAAGACGAGGACGGCTGCCCTGATCCTGACAACGATCAGGATAGCGTCCCGGATGCTGACGATCGCTGCCCGGACAAGGCAGGAGCTGTCGACAATGGAGGTTGCCCTGATGAGAAGCCGAAGACGCGCGTCATCGTGACCACCAAGAATATCGAGATCACCGAGAAGATCTTCTTCGACTTCGACAAGGCCGTCATCCGCCCCGAGTCCTACGGGACGCTCGATGAGGTCGCGGCGGTGCTCGTGAAGTATCCTCAGCTCAAGCGAATCGAGATCGCGGGGCACTCGGACCAGACTGGCGAGAAGGGCTACAACAAGCGCCTCTCGCAACAACGCGCCGAGGCCGTCAGAGACTACCTGAGCAAGAAGGGCGTCGCGAAGTCACGCATGGTCGCCAAGGGCTACGGCGACACTCGCCCGCTGGTCAAGGAAGAGAAGACCGCGGCGGATTCCGCCAAGAATCGCCGCGTGGTCTTCGAGATCCTCGAGCAAGACCCGATCGAGGAGAAGAAGACCATCACGGAGCCCTGAAGGCTTCTGACCTTTTTTGACCATATGGCATCGCCGTCAAGGCGATGTCATATGGTCCCTCGCGACCCTCGGTGCCTGGCAAAAAGAAGCCGCCGAACATTTATGCTGTGTGGTCAAAGTCGACTTTGACCACACAGCATAAATGTTCGGCGGCTTCTTTTTGCGCGCGGAGCGCTGGAGGTTCACGCCTCTTTAGAGTTGTCCTCGGAGGAGGGTTTGCGGCCAGGGAGCAGGACGTGGAAGATCGCGCCTCCCCCCTTGCGATCCTCGAACCAGACCGCGCCGCGCTGTCGCTTGACGATCCAATCGACGGTGGCGAGCCCGAGGCCAGTGCCCCCTTCTCTGCTGGTGACGGTGGGCGCGAAGATGGTGTTGGCGATCTCGTTGTTCACCCCTGGCCCGTCATCCTCGACGATCAGGTGGAGCGCGACGCCGTTGGGGACGCGCATGTGATAAGGCTTGTCGTCATCGATGACCTCTTCCCTGGCGCTCACCCAGACACTCGAGGTGGCGTGGTCGCGAGCGTTGGAGACGAGGTTGAAGGCGATTTGCCAGAGGTTGATGGAGGCCATATCCAGCACCAAATCTCCAGCGTCGAGGTCGAAGTGAAGCTGTAGGTTGCTCGCAGGACCGACCATATGATGCAGAGTGCTGGAGATAAACTTGAGCGACTCGAACACCGCGACCTGTTCGTCGGATGGCCGCACGTCTCGCATGATCGAGGTCACCTGTTCGGCCAGGTGTTGGGTGTGCTGCATGATGGCGCCGAGCTCCTGGAAGGTCTCCTGGAGATCTTCGTCCTGTTTGGAGAGCAGTTGTCCGGTCGCGATCAGGGTGTTGGCGATATTGATCAGGTTCGAGAAGTCGTGCGCGGCGCCTCCGGCGACGAGCCCGAGCAAGCGATAGCGCTCGGTATCCTCGGTGACGCCATTGCCCTGGTCGAGCTCCTTGATCGATCCGATGGTCCCCCTGAACCCCGTCGGCGTGTCGATCGCCTTGAGCGCGCAGTTAAACCAACGCGTCAGGCCGTTCGACTCGATCGGAAACACGCAGGAGGTCGTCTCTTCGGGACATCGAATCGCGTCGACGAGCGCGTTTAACCGTGGCTCCTCGAGCAAGTGTTGCATGGTCGATCGAAGCGACTGCCCTGGCGAGATGCTGCGAACCCCGAGGAAGGAGAGCAGGCGATTGTTGTGGAAGAGGATGCGCGGGACGGCGGCGCGATCGGCGATAAACGTTGGCTCGAGCGTGTGCGCGAAGGCCTCTTCGATGAGCATGCGCTCGGTGTGAAGCTCGGCGAGTTCGCGAAAGTCTGCGAGCTGAACCAGGAGCGCGAGCTCCTCGTCGCGGCCGATGCAGCGTGCCTGGAGCTGTGTCTCGACGAGATCATCCTCGACGAAGCAGCGGATCGTGAGGTGCTGCTCGTTTCGGAGCATGTTGTTGAAGATGCGGCTCAAGAAGACCTTGACCTCGGGACGGCGCGGCGCGGGAAACAGCCCATAGACGGGTTGCCCCTCGATCCTCGAGATGTCGAGCCTGAGGAACTCGAGCGCGGCGCGGTTGATCGCGCGCACGCAGTGATTTCCATCGAGGATAATGAAGAAGGAGGAGGACTCGTCAAAGAAGTTGCGCCATGTGGCGAGCGAGCGCTCGAGCGCGACATGCGCGTCCAAAAGATCGGAAGACTGGAGCTCGAGTTCGCCGCGGTAGACGTTGAGCTCGTGGACGAGATCATCGACTTGTTCGAGCGAAGGGTCTGAAATGATTCTGTCGCTGCCGACGAGCTCCTCGGCTCGCTTCCTCAGGCTCTCTAGCTTGGAAAAATCACGCATGTTCTCAAAGTCTCTCGTTACCTCAGCGTTCCACGATCAATATCCCGCTCGCGGGCGCCTCCAGGCGCCTGCAATGTAGGATGTGGGAGCCGTTTTCTGTGTCTACAGTGACCTCGGTGATGTCCCTGCCGACATCCAGGATTTGGTCGATCACTGCGCCCGCTGTCTCATCATCACAATGGGAGAGGAAGAGTCCGCGCAAGGAGACGTCTCCTCCTGCGTCCTCCATCCCCCAGGATGTTCGAAAAGTCTCGCTGCTGTAGAGCAGCCTCTTTTCTGTCGGGTCATAGAACGCCGCCGCCAGCGGGAGCGCTTCGAAGATATGTTTGAGTTTTCTCTCGGCGATGACCCATTGCGCGATATCGATGAACGTGATCACGACCCCATCGATGTCACCATCGCGATTGTAGAACGGAAGTAACCGCACGACCATGGGCGCGCGGCCCTTTTTTGGCTCGATGTCGATCTCGTGCACGCGCGCTGTGTTGAGCACCTCGCGCGCCAGCGAGAAGATATCGGGACCGATATCATTGGACGCGAAGTGCGCGATCGGGCGCCCGATGTCCTGACGCATCAAGTGGAACCATTCCGCGATGTTACTCGTAAACTTACGAATTCGGAGCGATGAATCAAGGAAGATCGTGCCAATTTGCGTGGCGCGAAGCAGGTTGTCCATGTCGTCATTGAGCAAGGTCAGCTGCTTGATCTTCTCCTGGTGCTCGGAGTTGACCGTGTGCAGCTCCTCGTTGACGGACTGGAGCTCTTCGTTCGTGGACTGGAGCGCCTCGTTGCTGGCGAGCAGCTCCTCGTTGGTCGCCTGGAGCTCCTCGTTGGCCGTCTCGAGCTCCTCGATGGTGGCCTGCAGGCTCTCCTGGGTGAAGCGCAGCTCGTGCTCTAGCTCGGTGAGCGCATCGCCCGAGGGTAGCGTCGCGTCATCGGTGAGCACCTTGACGCGCTCGCTCCACTGCTCGGTCTCGTAAATGTAGATAATCGAGCTCGCGTTGGACTGCGACCCGTGCTGCACCGAAGACACCCTGAGACAGACCGGAGGGCCGCCATCTTTCAGGCTTAGCCCTCGAAGCACCACGGACTCCTGATCCTTGGAGACGCGGCGCAGCGCCACCCTGAGCGAGTGCGCCAGGGCCGGGTGAATAAGCTGGAAGACGTTGACCGACGTCTTCCCCACCGGCATCTGCAAGACCTTTCGGGTATCGCCGACGTTGTAAATCAGCGAGTAATCCGAATCGATGACGAGCACGGCCACGTCGAGCTCGCGGGTGAGCTCGTCATAGAACCTGTCCAGGCTCTGGCGCACGACGCCGAGCTGAGCGATCCCGCGCGAACCGAACGTCTGCGCGCTGATCGGCTTGCGAA
>Ga0208061_100188_pt1 | contig 20985 bp, 8 predicted proteins | sample DeeseametaMP0555_FD_184209 | JGI IMG/M metagenome (GOLD analysis project Ga0208061, IMG submission 184209) | Marine microbial communities from the Deep Atlantic Ocean - MP0555 (SPAdes) | ecosystem: Environmental > Aquatic > Marine > Oceanic | place: South Atlantic Ocean | collected 2011-01-23 | reverse complement strand
CTTCGCTGCGATCGGCATCGATTACTCGCTCGCCTTCCTGTTCGACGGCGCCCCCGAGCGGTTCCTCGACCCCTTCGATTACACGCGCCTCGAGCACGAGTTCATTTACACAGACCGTGACACTGGCGAGGACGTCACCGAGACAGCGCGCGCCTATGGTCGCGCGATGCGCGAACTCGAGCCCGAGGTGAAGGCGGCATTTGCCAGCAAATGCCGCCTCCACCTCGGGCGAGGAACCTGGTAGCAAGCCAGACGCCAGACCGATGGGACCGAGAGGGGGCGCGGGATCGGGCCACGGTTGGAGAATCACTCACCGACCGTGGCCCGATCCCGCGCGCCCTCTCGGTCAGCGGCCAGCGCCGAATGCCGAGAGAGGTTCAGCGAAACGCATCGGAGACCTCGCGCAACGCCTCGGTCAAACGCAGCAAGGTCACGTCCGAGAGGTCCTGCGCAGAAACATCGTGAGAGGCATCATCGATCCCGCCGCTTCGCAGAAATGCGCGGAGCACCACCGCTTCGCCCGAGATATGCCTGAAGCCGACACCGAGAAACACCTCCGCGTCTCCGCCGCGAATCACACGGAGCATATGGTGCGTGAAGATGTTGTTTTGCGGGACGTAAGAGGAGAACGCCTCCTCGATGACGCACTGCTTCCAACGCTTCTTCCGGAGCGCGCGGATGTCGACGGTTTTACCCGCGAGCTGCTTTATCGAAGGCAACACCTCGTCTCTACCGAGCGCCTCACGTGGCTGCCCGAGCTGATCGAAGGGAGCGACGCGCTCGTATGACGCGAAGATCTCCATCCATGTCATCCGTCGCGATTCGTTTAAATGAGTGGGGTGCGCGATCGAGACCTCCCAGGATGCCTGGCCGACGAGCTCTTCATCCTCGATATCCGCCAGCGTCTGGTCCTCGCACACCCGAAAGAAACGCGGCTCGCCATCCTCACATGCCGCACACCAAAGGACGCCGAGCGACCAGGCGGCAAAGGTCCGGTTCTCCAGAAAGAGCGCGCGCCAGGTCTCCCATTGCCACGCCACGCGCTCGCTCATCATCCGCTCGAAGAGATCGGCCTGTCTGGCGACGAGCTGATCGAGTGATTCGAGCGCGAACCACAACGCGAGCGCCTCGTGGTCAGCGTCGAAGCGCGCGAGCGCTTCGACATCGTTTGTTGGAGGCATCCCGTCACCCACGCCACTGAGTAATACCGGCACACCGTATGGGTCGAGCATGACCGAGACCGCCTCGCCATCGAGCGGGAAGCTGCGCGAACCGGCGTCCACGCCCAACGCGTGCGCCAGCTCCTCGTGTTCATCGAGAAAATCACCGCCAGCAAAATCCCACTGGGAGCGCGCACGCTCGAGGATCGCGCGCGAGACCTTGGACGCAGCGCTGTCAGCGATCTCCTCTCGGGGATGGGATGCAAGCACCGACAACAGCACCTCGCCCCACATCCCGCAGCTCTGGAGCAACCGCAGCAAGAGCTCTCGCTCCTCCGCATTCCTCGCGGGCGATACAGCGACCATCGCAGCGACCGCGAGACACTGCACATCCCCGAGTATGCGCGCGGACCACACCGCCCAACCAAACCCTTCATCACGCAAGAGGGCTCCTGCCCAATGCCTCACGAGCGCCTCGGCAAATCGCCCAGCCGAGCTGGGCTCGAGCAGTTGTAACCACAGCTTCGAGGATGAATGCGCGCTCGAATGTGTCGTGTAGCGAAGTGTTTGCAGCAGCGCCGCCTTTACCTCCTGCGGCAACCTCGCGTGGTCTCGGTCGTAGAGCGCCGGGAGCGTCTCGGGTGCGATCCTCGCGAGCTTCGCGCTGCGACGGTGCGCGAGCAAGGGGCGCATCCAGGCGGGGATGTCACCCACAGGCGCGTCGTCACGCTGATCGAGCGCCAGACACAGCCTGGGCCTCACGAGACCTTCGAATGATTCCACGCTCGCAGGTCGCTTCACTGCTCGTTCTCAGATGCGGCGCGCACGAATGGATCGAAGTCGAGGAGAACCTCAGACAGGAGCATATCAGGGACGCGACCGACCAGGAGGCGACGCCCCCCGCTCGAGAAGTGCACCATGTGGACCGTCTGGACCGGATCGTTCTTCGAGGTCACGGGATTAAAGCCTGGCGAAAGCTCGAGATGCACGCTGATATCATGCCTGGGGAAGTCGCGTCGAAGCCGCGTGATCACCGCACCTCCACCGTGGCGGGAGACGTTCACCCACTGACTGCGACGCAAGTGACCGCGCAACCAACCGCTGTTTTCGATGACAAGTCCAGCGAGCCTCGTGAGGTCGTGACACTTCTCCTCATCCTCTTCGAGGCGAAAAACCTTGCGATGAACCTGAGGAAACGGCTGGATGATCTCGTACTCGCCAAAGATCGAACTCCACGCGACCTGGTCTCTCTCCTCGAGCTCGGTGGGATGCACTATCCCGATCTTGTGCTCGCTGCCCGGCAACGCGAACACCTCATCCTCGATGTTCGCGAGTGACTGATCGTTGGCGACGCGAAAACACTCGACGAGCCTGTTTCTCTTGTCGTAAACGCCCCACAACAAACCACATAGCAGATGCTTCATGATCGGGTGCCCTTGCAGCTCACGCCAACCGCTCATCTCCCAGCGACGCGCGGTCATGAACGAGATGCGCAGGCGCTCGACCTGAACCTTGATCACATCGCCGAGTTGTTTCTTGCGCGCCTTCCAATCGACCTTGGCTTGCGCGACCTTTGCCTTGTCGTCGGATTTGCGGCGGCGAGGCAGCGAGGTGTGGATTTCGTCCGTCTCGACATCGCGCACGACGAGCTTCCCATCTGCCAGGATCTCGAGCGCGAAGCTACGAGGGCCATAATCGAAGATCACCTCTTCCTGCTCGTCCAGTCCTCCGGTCGGGATCGTATGGTCGGTGAAACGCTCCATGTCCCAGCCCTTGCGCGTCGCCAGACGCTGCACGGCGCGAGTGCACTTGCCGCGCACGCGCTTGAACCTCGAGCGCTGAGAGAGGCGCTGGAGCTCGATCAATCCTTGCGGATGCTCGCTCTTGTCGAAGATGGCGAGGATGCGATCGACGCTCTTGTATTTACGCTCGCCATACAAAATATCGACGTCGGCGCCGAGCCTCTGCAACACGCGCTCGCCGCCAAACACCCTGGCAGCATCGAGGCACCAACGATGCCTGGGTGGCTCCCCGGCGAGCTGCCATTCGTCGAGCAGTGAGATGATGAAGCGCTCCTGGCTCTTCTCGTCGAGGAAGGTGCGGGCGTTGACGAGTGGCGTGGAGAGCGGCCCCTCCAAGCGATGCGCTTTGATCTCCTGGACGATGCCGTTGTGATGAGGTTTTGGAAGGCAGGTCTGGGTGCCTGCGATTTGCAGCGGCGCGAGCGACTCGAGAGACATGGCGCGCGGCCACCCCTTAGGCTTGCGCTTGCGCGCGATATCGAGCAACCACTGCGGCAGATCGGCGACATCTGCTTCCTCGAGATCCTCTCCATGCTTGACCAACGCGAGCATCTCGGCGCGCTCGCGCACAGAATCGGGAGCTTCCTCCAACACCTCCTCGAGCTCCTCTCTGCCGCCATGTTCCTGGATCCAGAGGATCACGCGGATGGCGCGATCGGCGCGTTTGCCACGCGCGCGTGATTCGGCAACGAGGTAGTCGAGGCCGCTACGATCACAGTTCATGAACCACTCGAGCGCGCGACGCGGAGCGATCTTGCCAGAGGTCACAGGCAGCATCACGCGCGTGAGCTCGGGCTCTTCGATCCCTTCCAAGACCTCGAGCGCCGCGTTCATAAGGTCCTCATCATCCAGCGCGATGATCCCCTTCTCGACCACATCGATGTGCTCCAGACCATTTCGCGCGAACCAGAGCTGCGTCAGCGCTGGCGTCCACTTTGGCTTGTTGATCTTTATCGTGTGGTTCAGGAGGTCGATATCCTCGAGGGTGGCGAGCACGGAAAAGGTCTGCGCGTTGATCAACTCGGACCTACGCGATTGATTGATATGTTCGATGCATACCCTGGAGAGCTTCGGGTCATGCGCTCTGGCGACCATCGCGAGCTTGGCCTTTTGATCCTCGGCAGCGAGCAGGAAGAAGTTCTTGGCGAGCTTTCCGCGCAGGTATTTCCCGAGCCTCTTCTCGGCCTCTTCATCGCGCGTCCTGCCGCTCATCCTCTTCAGGAAACCGACCATGGAGCCCAACGAGGTCCCCTCGTAGAGCACCTCGATCGCCTTGTCGACAGGCATCACCGCTTCGAGCAACGGCCCCAAGTAGGATTGTGTATAGAGCGCATTGAGCGAACCGTAGCGTTCCGAAAACGCGTTCGAAAACGCCTTGAGGCGGCCGGTGCACAGGTCTGGATCGAGCACGAACTCACGCCAGGATTCGCGCAACCACTGCTCGTCCCTGGGCTCCTCGAGGCGCTTTGGATCTGTCCCGACGTAAAACCAGAAGCGCGCCTCTTCCCTGCTTATCGAGCCTGCCTTCAGCCACGCTCTGCGCCACTTATCCTCTTTCCAGGTGTGGTGTGATTGGCGTCTTGATGGCGCGGTATCTCGGTACAGCGCGATCGCGCTCTCCAGATCGAAGGAAACCGTATCATCGAGCACGAGATCCTCTCGCTCGATGATCAACCCCTCCTGTACACGAGCCTCCAACACATCTTGCCAAGCACGCCGTTCCATATCGAGCTCCTTCCCTACGAATCCTACGATCCTACGAACAGGCTTAATTTAAGTGACCTGTCCGACAACGCACGCATCTACTTATTCGTCATACGATCCCTTTATTCGCATCGGTGGCGAGCGAAGGTAACGTCTGATTGCGAGCATTCGGCGCGCATGATAGCACGTCAAGCGCCCCACCAAAGACCACTTATCCGCCTGGATTTATTGGGAGGAAACATGTTTGGAGAAATCCTCGAGCGCCTATCGCAACGTTTTGGACCGGATGCCATCGCCGCCTATCTGGGGACCGTCCTCCCCGGCTTATTGAGCGCGATCATCGTCATGGTGGTGTTCATTTTGATCTGGCTCGGCGCGACGCGGCTCTCCAAGCTCGTCCTCCAACGCATGGAGGTCGACCGCACGCTGGTGAGCTTTATCGACACCGCGCTACGCTACATCATCCTGACCGTCGGTATCATCAGCGCGCTCTCGGAGATGGGCATCGACACCAAGGCTTTGCTGACGAGCCTCGGGGTCGCAGGACTCACGCTCGGTTTCGCCGCCAAGGACACGCTGTCGAACCTGATCTCGGGGATCTTTATCTTCTGGGACCGCCCCTTTGTCCTCGGTGACCTCGTCGAATTCGGCGGCTACTACGGCCGCGTCGATCAAATCACCATGCGCTCCACTCGCCTCGTCACCGTCGATGGCAAGATGGTCGCCATCCCCAACGCGAACATCGTCAACTCCCCGGTGGTCTCCTACACGAACTTCCCCCACCTGCGCATCGACGTCGAGGTCACCGTGGGCGTCGAGGAAGATCTCGGGAGGCTGAGAGTATTATTCGAACAAGCGATCGCAGATGACGAACGCTTCATGGCGACGCCCGCGCCGCAAATGGTAGTCAAAACCCTCAACGATTATAACGTGGAGGTCGCCTTCCGCGTCTGGCTCGAGAACGAGAAGGAGCATATCCCCGCGCGCTTCGAGCTCCGAGAAGAACTCTTCGAGCTGTTCCGCACCAGCGGCGTGGACATGCCTTATGAAACACTGGTCGTCAAAAACGAGCCCGTGGCACCCGCGAACCCACCATCGGCTGAAAACGCTGCATAAATGAGAAATGGCCATGACCCAGCAAGAGCGTGACGAGCTCCTCGCCCACTACCAAAACCTGCTCGAGGACATCTACGGCGGCAAGTCGTGGGTGGTCGCCACGGGCGTACTGGCGACCATGACCGGATACGTTCGGATGCTCGACGAGCTGGGAGCAGAAAAGATCCTCTGCATCGCCGCGGCCAAAGGCGCAGGGCTTATGCCCGATCCCGAGGTCGCGCCAGACCCGATCATCCTCGACGCCGGGGGTGATACGCTCATGACCAGCCTTCGGCTCGGTATGGACGCGACCGCGAACCTCTCGCCAGAACATCAGGCGCGCGTCGACGCCTTCGATCCTGACGGCGTCGCCAAAAGCATCGGCGCGATCTTCGATGACGGGAGGCCCGCGGGAGGACGTGAGAAGTTTGGAGGCAGGCGCCCTGAATGGCTCGCGCTCGAAGACAAGCTCGTGGTGGATGCGATCTGGGAAGAGCTCCAGATCCCGCATGCCCCCTACCGAATCGTCGAGAGCAGCGAGGACAACCTCCTGAAAGCAGCCAAAGAGCTCGACCAGGGACAGGGCACCATCTGGGTGGGGGATAACAAGGAGGGGCACCATGGCGGCGGAGAATACTTGCGTTGGATTCGGCGTGACGAGGACCGCGCCGAGGCGATCGCGTTCTTCGAGGCTCACTGTGACCGCGTGCGCGTGATGCCGTTTATGGAGGGCATCCCTTGCAGCATCCACGGTTTCGTCTTCCCCGACAGGGTGATCACCCTTCGCCCTTGCGAGATGCTCGTGCTGCGGCGCCCCGACTCGAACAAGCTGCATTACAGCTCCACGTCGACCTTCTGGGACCCCGCGCCACAGGATCGCGAGGCGATGCGCGAGGTCGCGAGCAAAGTAGGCGCCTACATGCGCGACGCGGTCGACTACAGGGGAACCTACACCATCGACGGCATCATGACGCGCGATGGTTTTCGCCCCACCGAGATCAACCCGCGCTTTGGCGCCGCGCTCAATACGATGGCGCGCAGCATCCCGGAGCTGCCATTGATTCTCTTTAACATGGCGCTCATCGAGGAGTTCGATACACGCGACTGGAGGTCGGAAGCGTTCGGGCGGATGCTTTTGGAGAGCGCCGATGCTCACCGCGCCGCGAGCGCGATGGCGATCGTGCAGACACCGATCGAAGAATCACGCGAGCTACGGCTGGAGTGGTTCGGTGGGCGCTATCGCATCGACCCGACGCCAGTGCCTTCCGATACCTCGGTAGACGAGCAAGAAGACGAACGCCCCGCACCGGATGTGACCGTCGTCATGGGGCCAAATCCAGTGGGGGGCTATGTCGGGTTGCGGTTGGACCCGGAGCACTTACCCGAGGGCGAAGCGATCGCGGCGAGGGTCGCAGATATCCTCGCGCTGCTCGACAGAGAGTTTGCGCTCGGGATCGGCAGGCTCGAACCAGCCAGGGATGTCAGACGTGAGTTCTGGGAGAGTCAGTCTGACTTGTCGACGACCTCTTGAAGGTCGAGCGCGACCTCGCTCAGGATATGTGGAGGCACATTCCCGAGCTCCTTGCCGCGCTCTTCCTCGCGATCCTCGACAAAGATCACGCGATCGAGCTGCTGAGGGTCCTGTGAGTCCTTCCATCCGTGCGTCATGCCTGGCGTGATGTCCACGCGCGCGACGAGACCGTGCGCCGGGAAGGTCTTGGCGAAGCCAAAGATCAAGCCATCATGAGAAGAGGCGATCCCCCAGTCTCTGGCGTTGAGACGCCCTCGCAATCGCAACGCGTCGACGGTCGCCCCGCTGAACCTGGCGAATGTCTTGCTCTCGAGCTCGTCCTCGTTCACCGAGAAGATCGGGCGATCGAGCTGTGGGAATGGCGGCGTGATTTCGTACTCGCCAAAGACCGCGCCCCACTTGTTGCGCTGATCCTCGTCGAGGAACAACGGGTGCACCACGCCGATACGCGATGAACCGGAGAGCTCCACAGGCTCGTCGTCGACTCCCATGAACTCCTTCTCCATCGAGAGGCGGAAGGTCTGCTCGAGCTCACCTGTGCGGGTGAACGCGCCCCAGAGGAGCTTGCGCGCGAGCTCTCCCATCAACGGGTGCTCGACGATCACGGCGTGAAAGAGATCTGGCTTCCAGCGGCGCTCGGCGATCATCGCGCGCTCCAGACGAACGCGCTGGACCTTGGTCGCTTCACGCACCTGGCGCGTGAAGAGCTTCCAGGCGTCCCTGGCCGAGGCGACCATGGCGGGGTTATCGCTCTGGCGCATCGAGGGGAAGCTCTTGCGAACCTCTCCATCCTCGCTCTGGAGCATCGGCTTGAGCTCCTCGTTCAGGAAGGCGGTGAACTGGCGCGAACCAAAGTCGAATGTCCGGCGACCCTTCTCGTCCAGACCACAATCGGGGACGACGAGATCCTCGAGCTCGTCGCGGCTGACATCGCGCTCCTGCGCGATATCACCGAGGACTTCATCGGCGCGCTCGCGCAGCGCCTTGCTCCTGGCGCGTTGTGACACCCTGTGAAGGATCGTCAACGCGCTGTCCGTTCCCAGACATCGGAAGACATCGAGCGCCCAACTGGCTCGATGGAAGTGCTTGCTCGAGGTCCACTCGTCGAGGTGTGGCAAGAGCTTGGTGGCCGATTGCTCGGTCCCCAGGAAGCCGATCGACCAGAGGCAGAACTTCTGGCGCGCTTCACAGCCGTTCTCGCGCCAGCGCTCGAAGATATGCCAGGTGAACGTGTCGCGACTCTGCGGCGTGAGGAAGTCACGCAGCATCGGGATGAGCTCGTCGATCGAGTCGGGGCGCGAGCCCACGATGCGGTTGATCACACCATTGACCACGCGTTGTGGGAGGATGTGTTTGTTGTCCGCGGTGACGAGCGCGGGGAGTTGTTCCGCGTCGATGTAATCGGGGAGTCTCTTGGAAGGCTGCTTCCTCGCGAGGCGCTCTGCCATCCAGTCGGGCCATTGAGACTCGGGGAGCTCCTCTCGGATGCCGATCCCTTCCTCGAGCAACTCCGAGACGCGCTGTTGCACGACCGCGCTCTCGTTGGCGGCGAGCCTCGTGATCGTCTCCATGTGCCCCCTGTCGCGATACTCGCGAAGGACGCGTTGAGCGACGTGCGTGAGCGACGTCCTCCCAGTCGCCAGCGGGATCAACCCCGAGATCGCGTTGGCGCCCTCGCCGGTCAACCAACCGTGCGCCATGGGCGCCACGGAGCTGTCATCGTAGAGCGCGACGAATCCCTTGACCGCGCGCGGCGAGTGGATGCGGAGCGCGTCCTTGATGGCGACCATCTGGAAAGAGGATGGCGCGCTCGCGACGCGGTTCATCAACGGCTCGACGACCTCGAACCCGCCCTTGCCAAAGACGTATGGGATCTCCTCTGGGGCGAGCTCGTAGCGGCTCAACTCATCGAAGTATTTGGCGAACAACTTCTCGTCCGCGAGCACGTTGACCGCGTCGCGAATCAGCGTCGAGGAGGCGTCCTTATCGGCGGCCACTGCCTCGACGAGGCGCTCGGCCTCTTCCTTTACGGGGACGCGCTCGAGCAAGCGAATGGCGGTGTAGGCCAGCGCATCGCTTGTGTACTCGAGCTTCGAGAGGTGCTTTCTCGCGGCCTCGACCAACGCCTCGCGCTCTTTCGGCTTGCTCTCTGGGGGCATATGCAAGTGCGAGAAGAAGTGACGCACTTCCTCGAGCGGGATCACGTCGAAGAGCACATCGAGCACCTGCTCTTGTGGGAGCAGCACCCGCAAAAATCGCGTCAGGTAGCTAAACGAAAACCACCGCATCGGCGCCCTTCGCTTCTGCAACAGATCGAACCAGGTCTTCATCCGCTCGCGCGCTTGCTCGGCGTCGAAGCTGTCCGCCTCGACGTGGCGAATGCGTCGCAGATCTCTTGGCGCCTTGAAGACCTTCCGGGTGTCGGTGATCCGCTCGGGGTGCGTGAGCGCGATGAACCAGAAGTAGGCCTCGGCGCGCCCGATGCCTCCCTTGTGATGGAGCCAATCCCCCTGCCATCGCCTGTCATCCCAGGGATAGGCCGAATCGGTATCCGGCTCCTCGGGGAGGCTGAAGACGTAATCAGAGGTACGCTCCATCTTGTTGAAGGGGCGCTCGGGGAGCACCTTGACTTCGGGCTCTCCTCGGCTGAATTCATCCTCTTCGAACTCGTGATACTCCCGAACTTCGAGAGCAAAGACTGAACCGGCGGGGATGACTTCCTGAGCCATAGGATTTCTCGCAAAAGGTTGGGATCATGAATAAAACGCTCGATCTTGGAACGCTCTATTCTAACAAAAACTCGGCGGCGATTCACATGCATGTATGATCGTAAAGCGATCATACAGCGTGGTTGCATCTCTCCGCCATCTGTTGCACACCATGAGTGTGCCCGTGATGTGCCAGGTTCAAAGCAAACCACGCGCAACAGAAGGGCAACCGATCTCCCCAAATTTGCGACCATAAAGAGAGCCATGATGCGTATCGATATCGAAGGGACGACTTTTTGTGTTTCTGGAAATTTCAAAAACTTTCAAAACACCCGAACAGTCGAGGCAAAGCTGCGCGAGCAAGGCGGCAAGACCTCGAAGTCGATGGGTGTCAAGACCCAGGTCTTGATCGCTGGCAACGGGTACGTCCCGAAGCGCCAGACTGCGATCGACCGGGGGCTGCCCGTCCTCGAAGAAGCGCAGTTAAAGAAGTTGCTCGAGGATGGCAACCTCGAGATCGACTTCGAGGAGCCGGGCGCGGTGGTCGGTGACGCGGATCTGGACGAGCTGCTCGGCGAGGTCCGCGGGTTGCTCGCGCAATCCCCCTCGAGCACATTGTGGAATGCGCTCGTCGGCGTGCTCGACCAGTGCCAGCCGGAACAGGCCGAGGCGCTCGCATCCTATGTTCAGGATCATATCTCGCGCTGGTCTGATCGGGAGAAGCTCTTCTGCGTGGCGCCGCATCACTGGCAGGTCAACATGGCCAATGGTGTGGAGTCCCCGCTCTACGCCCTGCTCTATCGCCTCGACCTGAACAAGGCCAAGCTCAAGAGCACCGCGGTCAAGAAGATGATCGCGCTGGAACACCTGCAACACATCAAACACCTCGACCTGGCTGTCGATAAGAAGCTCACCAAGACCGTCTTCAGGCAGCTCGCCAAGGACCCGAAGTTTTCCACCGTCGAGCACCTCTGCCTCGGCTTCATCGAGGAGAGCTTCGCGAAGGAGTTCGATGACGGCGGCGAGCTGACGAACATCAAGACGCTCGGCCTCTACCCGTCAGATTACTGGCGCGTCGAGGAGTCGGACTACCGCGCGCTCTTCGCGAGTCAGACGCTAAAGAACGTCGAGCGCATCGTGCTCTACTCGCGCCATAGCTGGGGTTCGGGCACGGCAATACCGCTCGCGCTTTTGCAGGACAGGAGCCTGCTGCCATCCTTCTCGCACCTCGAGATCAACTTCGCCTCGTTCGGCAACTGCACGAACAACCCGCTCTCACCGCAGCTGCTCTCCTGGACGGTCAACCCCAACGAGAACTCCAACATCTCGGTGGAAGCCATCGAGCGGATCGAGACCCTGACGCTCACCTCGACCATTGGCGGCTACACCAGCGCGCAGAGCCCCTACAACCTGCGCGTCCTACCAAACCTCGAGACAGCCAGATTCTATGCGCATCCTCTGCATCGCCCGATGGAAGAAGAGGAGTTGACATCCAAGCTGGAGGCTGTCTTCGTCGTCGGCAAAATGAAGGTGCCGAGCAGCCTGAAGCGCGTCATCACCAACGCCCCGATCGACCGCGGGCCCTTCGCTGAGTTTGCCGAAAACAACCCCGACATCGAGCTCGTCCACGATCCGTTGCCAGAGCCGCTCGCGCCAGAGACCGAGTGATTTCTGGCGTGAACCACCAGCCGGTGGCCCGCAAAAGTGAAGCCGCGCAAAAATTCTGATCGCAGGGGCGAGAAGCCAACCTGGCCTCAGAATTTTTGCGCGGCTTCACTTTTGCTCGGCGCGACGACCGCACTGCGTGCCCTACCACTTCAGGTCAGGACAACAACCTCTCCGCCATCATCACAGGTCACGACCACGTCCTTGTTCTTCAGCATCGGCGAACGAGCCATCTCGATGGCGAGCGGCGTCATGACCTTCTCCTCGATCACGCGCTTCAAGGGCCTGGCGCCCCACTCAGGGTGCCAGCCGAGCTCGGCAAGTCTGGCACGCGCGGAGGCGTCGACGCGGAGCGTGAGGTTGCGGCGTGTTATGCCAGCGCGGCGTGACACCTTGCCGAGCTCGATCTCGGTGATGTCTGCCACATCACCAGGGGTCAAGTAGCCAAACGGCACGACATCGTCGATGCGGTTGAAGAACTCGGGCCGAAAGTGCTTTCGCACCGCGCTCGTGAAGTCTGGCTCGCTGTCACCAAAACCTGGCGCGGCGGTGCGCTGCACGCCGAGGTTCGAGGTCATCACGATCATCGCCATGCGAAAATCGATCAGCTTGCCGCTCGCGTCCGTCAACCGCCCCTCGCCGAGCACGCCGAGCAACAGGTCGAAGACCTCCGGGTGCGCCTTCTCGATCTCATCGAACAGGATCAACGAGAGCGGGCGTTGCCGGACCTGCTCGGCCAGGCTTCGCGCGCCACCTCCGACGTGAAGCAAGCGCTGACTCGAGCCGGGCATCATGTACTCGGACATATCCACGCGGATCATGCGCTCGGCGGAACCAAACATCATCGTCGAGAGCTGCTTGGCGAGCTCGGTCTTCCCGACACCAGTAGGGCCGACAAAGAACAAGCTGCCGCAAGGTTTCTCGGGGTCATTCATCCCCGCCTTGAACCTTGCCAGGACACGCGCGGCGACCGCGCACGCCTTATCCTGCCCGATGATATGACGCGCGAGCTCGTTCTGGATGGCGCCCGAGCTCGCGAGCTCTGCGTCCGAGAGCAACATCGTGGGCAGCCCCGAATACTCGGAGTAAGCCTCGATGATCGCCTCCATGTCGACGCTCTTGACCGACCTCGACTCCACGTGGCGTGCGAACCAATCGAGGAACTTGAAGCCCTTGCCAGGGAACGCGACATCGCGCTCGAAGAAGCCGAGCATGCGCACGAGCAACCGCAACGCCGGAGGCTGCAACGTGATCTCGGGGCGCAACCTGCTCATGTAAGCCGAGAACAACTGCGGCAACTTCTCGGCGGGAGGTTCGCTCACGCGGATGATCTTGAAGAGGTTCACGAACCCAGGGTTGGCGCGCACACACCGCTCGAGCTCGTGCTCGTCGACCTCGGCGATGATGCTGAGTTCACCTCGAGCCACCGCTGGCGCGAACATGTCCGCGATCGAGGAGTGTCCTCCACGCTCGCGCATCAACTCGACGAGGCTCCCGACACACAGGTAGTCGCCCTCGAAGGAGAGCTCGCGGATGATGTCGAGGCAGCGCTCTTCCCATTGCCCGAGGTACTTCATCCCGGCAATGATCCTGTCCGCGCTCGTCGCCCAGATGCGAGGAATCGCCCACGAGGAGTCCGCCGATTCGCTGCGACGCAATGACGCTAACTGAAAGGCGAGTTGGCGAACCCAGGTCGTCTTGCCCGCCCCCGTCGCACCGACGAGCAGGATCGACATCGGCGGTGACCTGCGTATCACAGGCTCGACAGGCCGCCAGTCCAACGCCCCCATCGGCCGCGTCATCTTCCTGTTCTGCGCGCGCTCGACCCAATCCTCGCCGATCGCGTTCATCGTCTTGAACCGGCTCGTGTCGTAACGCCCCGCATCGGGCGACGTCTTGCGCGGCGCGAGCGTGGGCGACCAGTCGTGGATGAACTCATCTCCCTCGGCGCGAAACTCATACAGCCAACGCGCGTCACCGCCGAGCAACGCCGAGCTCACCGCATGACGTAAGACGTCAGCGGCCATATCGAGGTCCTCGACGACAAACCACCACCCGAACCTGGGCAGCATCACACGCCACCCTCCCCCCTCGAGCTCGCAGCACGCATACGTCAACTTGAGCGGGACGCGTTGCTTGCCGATCACGTAGCGGTTCTTCAACGCCGTCTGTGGGTGAACCTCGACGGTCACATGACGCGTGCGAAAGGTCTCCTCCCACATGTAACGCTCGACCGTATCACCGCTGACCTCGATCGCTTCCTGGAGGATCACCTCCAGCTGCACGAGGACATCATCGACGGATTCGCCGTAAGCCGTGGGAGGTGGCTGGTCGAAGAAGCTCGACCAGGTCCGCATCAGGTGTCCTGTCACGCGCCCGTCATGGTGTGTGACGACGTATACTCTCATCGACTTCGCCATCACTCCTCCTCTTTGCTTGCCTGATCGGGTCCGCCCGTCAGCTCGAACAAACTCTCGTCCATGCTCCCCATCCTCAGCATCCACATCGGATGGAGCGCCTGCCGAAGTTGCCGAACATGACGCCGCGACGTCCACGCCAGACCGTAGTCCTCGATCTCGATGCCAAAGGCGCGATCATCCTCGGGGAGATCGAAGCGCAACCTGCGCACGAGCCTCCCAATGGCGTCAGGATCGTCTGGCAACTCGGCGCCAGTCTCGAGCGCCTCTTCATACGCCTCTCTCGCCGCGAGGTGGCGCTCGATAAGCCCCATGGCGGTGAGTTCGGGATCGGCATGCGAGATCTTGACGCGCACGATCTCCGGCGTTGTCCCGAGCGAGAGGCGCACGTGCGCGCCGTCATCTCCCTCGAACACATCACGGATACACAGGCCGACGAGTCGCAAGACCACGTGCGCGGGTTCGTGCTCTTCGAGCGCAGACATCAACGAGTCGCGATCTGGCCCTTTGCTCCTGATCGAACCGTCGCTGTTGATCAACGCCCACTGCTCGACATCCCCGCGCTCCATGCCGAGCGCTCTGGCGAACTGCTCGACGAAGCCCGAGCGCACATCGCCAAAGCGCTTGCGCTTGTGGACCTGACCGACGCGAAAGATCTCGACAAAGATCGCGTGGCGTGTGGGATCGTGGACCCTGGAGAGCGCGCGGCGCAGGAAGTAGACCTCGGCCAACTGCTCGAGCAGTTGCTCCTGATTCATCCTCGCGATGTCAGGGTGCGCATCCTGTCTACGCATCAGACGTCGCTTGTGGCGAGGTTGAGGCCCCTGGATGTTCCAACCATCCTTGGAGTCCGACGCATCGAACGGCGCGAGGTCGGTCATCACCTCCATCTCGGTGCGCATGGCGAGGTCCTCCTCGACAAACGCCTCGTAGTATTCACGCAACCTGTCACGGAACTCGCGCAGCTTCACGCGCATCAGCTCGAGGTTGTAAATCTGATCGGCGATCCCGCCGAGGCCATCCTCTCCAAACGGGTCCTCTGCATCCTCCTCGCGGGTGACGACTTGATACTCCGAGAGATGATCGCGCAAGGTCGACGACAGCGTGGCCAGCTCGGCTGACTCGGCCAGCTCGTCGAGGAAGTCGATCGCGTCGGGGAGTTGCTGCTCGAGCTCCTCGACGTTGCGCTCGAGCAGAGGTTCTAACCTCGACGCCTCGGCCATCAGCTCGACCTCGCGGAGCACATCACCTTGAAGGTCGAGCTCTCCGGTGCGTCGATCGCGCCAGAGGCGCATCACGCGCATATCATTGCCTGGCCTGGCGACGATCTCCTCGGCGAGCAACCCTGCGACATTGCGCTCGAGGTAGCGCTTCAGGGAGCGCGCGCCATCGCGCGCGTCGAAGCCCTCTCTGGCGACCATATCCACGACCGTGCGGCTCATGCGGATGAACACATCGCGCTCGGTCAGGCCACGCCGCGCCATCAGCTTGGCGAGCTCCTTCCTGGCGATGATGCGCGCGACCTGCATGTTCAATGGTCCAAAGCGCACGACGCTGTCGATGCGGTTGAAAATCTCTGGCGCGAAGAAGTCCTGCACCGCGCGCATCTGATCGTGCAAGTGCGCCGAAGCATCCTCTCCGAATCCCATCGTGGCGTTCTGACTCGCGCCGAGGTTCGAGGTCATCACGATGACCGCGTGCCGAAAGTCCGCCTCGTTGCCAGCGGCATCGGTCAGCCTCCCCTCGTCGAACATCTGGAGCATCAGGTTCAGGACCGAGGGGTGCGCCTTCTCGATCTCGTCAAAGAGCACCACGCAGAACGGTTGCTGGCGAACCTGTGAGGTCAACACGCCCTCTGGCCTGTAGCGATCGCCGATAAGCCTCGATGGCGCATCGGGCGTGGCGTACTCGCTCATATCGAAGCGCACCAACCTGGACTCGTCGCCATAAAGGTACGCCGCGAGCGTCTTGGCCATCTCGGTTTTTCCGGTGCCTGTGGGGCCAGTGAAGAGGTAGACGCCCCATGGGCGACGGTTTCCTGTCAGGCCGCTCTTGATCTTGAGCACGAGGTCGACCATCGCGTCGACTGCTTCCTCCTGCCCGATCACCTGACGCTCGAGGTCTTTCTTCAGGACCACCGGATCGATGACCTGCTCTTGCTCCAGCAACAGCGCGGGCACGCCCGTGCGAGAGGACAGCAACAAGACAACATCGAAAGGCTCGACCTCTGGAAACTCTGGAGAGGCATCTCTTGCCAAGGCACGCATCAACTCGAGTGATTTTCCGGGCATGCTCTGGGCGCTGATCAGACCGCCGCCCACGTCGATGATGGTGCGGAACGCGAGCGGGCTAAACCGCACGCTCTCGCCCACCTCGAGCTTTCGCGACTCGTAGAGCATCATGCGCATCGTCTCGGAGGTGTCGGTCGCCTCGACAAAGATCTTGCCGAGCACACCCGCCAGACCGGGCGCGTCCTCCTCGAGCTGCTGCAATTGCGCCCGCGTGCACTCTCCGACCACCAGCAACTCACCTCGCGCGATCGGACCTCGGAACAGATCCGCGAGCGCGCGATCGGACTGCCGCGATTGCCCGATGCGCCCCCAGGCGTGAAGATCATCGATCCAGAGCACGACCTGTGACTTGCGCGCCGCCTCGAGGAGCTCCACGCAGCGCTCCTCCCACTCACCGACATAACTCATCCCGGCGATCAGGCGACGCCCGCTCAACTGCCAGACGTTCCAGACACGATCGAGGTTGCGGTGCGAGGTGTAGTCATCCGCAGTGAGCATATCCACCACGAGCTGGCGCACCAACGTGCTCTTGCCGCTCCCCGAAGGACCGACGAGCAGCGCCGAGGTCTTCTTCTTGCCCGTCAACAACTGCGCGAGCTGGCTGCGATACGGTTCGCGAGGCATCCCTGTCTCGAGGTTCCCGCGCGCGCCCAATGGCGTGAGGTTCGTGCCGACCTGGTGAAGGATCGAGAGCGACCCCTTGCGCGCGCCACCTCCAGCCAACGCGAAGTTCCCATAAAGCGTGTCACGGCGCTTCTTCACGCGATCGAGGAGCTGTTTGATGCTCGAATTGAACGAGATGATCTTGAGCGAATCCTTGGAGTCGGTCATCAAATCGCGAATCCTCCAGTCGGACACCTCCGCCCAGGCGCGCTGCCAATAGGCCGTCGCCTGCTCTTCGAGCGAACGGCTCGCGTCATAGGGGAACCAGTTGTGCTGGTCGAGCGGATGGTAGGCCACCATCATCCGCTCCTCGAGGTTGGCCCAGCGAGGTTCGATGACGATGGGAAACACGCCCGAGAACTTTCGACGCTTGCCACCCGAGCGCAGAGAGAGCTCGAGCTGGATGCGCTCGAACTGCAAGCCACGCGAGAGGACGAATTGATCCAGGCGTGATGGAGGACACTTCCTGATCTCACGACGCAAGGCGTTGATGATCTGGCTCTCGATGCGCATCTCACTGCGGCCGCTGCTCGACTGATTGAACTCGCCGAGCCCTACGGTGTGCCAGGCGACCTCGCCCCATTGCGTCCTGGCCCGGTAAATCGGGATGGAAAACTGCATCCTCTTACCCCCTCCTTCCAAAGCGTCGCATCAGGATCAACGCCGCGATCTCGTCGTAGCGCTTCCAATAGTCCTGCGTGGTGATCGTCAGGTTGGCGCTACCTTCACAGGGAAACTCGAGCCTGCTCCTGGGCGGATAATTCCAACGCCTGACCGGTCGCATCTTTTTCACCTTGTCGCTGTCCACGATCGGCTGCTCCAGGTAGCGCGTCATGCGCTCTTCGCTCGGTGAATAGGTAGAGCAAATGTGCTGCACGTAGATCTCGTGGTCCCCCTGGTCGCCCCCCATGGCGAAGACGTGACGCCCGAGCTCCATCGCGAGCAAGGCGCCCGCATAGTCACCGCGCACCCGCATCAACGCGCCATGGTAATTGTCGGGGTTGGTCGTGAGGAGTTCGCCAAAACGCTCGACCGAACGAGGCGGCCCCCAGCGCGTGGTCCCGGCCCACGACTGCCCCGAATCGGGAGCCTTGCGGTCGCCATCGAGGTGAAACGTCAGATCCCATTTGCGTTGCTCGGCCATGTCGAAGAACCCTTCGAGGTACTCCATCCAGACCGAGCCGGGCCCATTGATGCGACGGATCGAGAGGAACGCCTCGTCGCGCGCGGTGATCCGCGAGAGCATGGCGTAGACAAACGCGACCTTGAACTCGTTGTAGGCGCGCTGCGCTTCCTCGATGTAGGGCTCGAGTGACTCCCCTTCGAACAGGGCGGTGATCGCGAGCTCTTCGGCGTCCTCGATGTCGACGACCGGCGCCGCGAGGTTCTTCCAGACACCGTCGAGCTCGAAGTACTCGGAGTGCAACCTGGCGTTCTCTGCGAGCGCGCGCGCCTCCTGCTTCCCCCCTTTTCTCGAGGAGCGGTTGCCGTAGTTGAGCTGCGCGAGCAAGAAGTCGAGGTGAGACCGCAGATCGAGGATCCGTTGGATCTGCATGTTGTTCGAAGCGCGACGCCGCAAGCTCGAGATCAGCTCGAACCCACGCAGCTCCCTCGACATGGACGCGCGCTCCCCGCGATGCACCGTGATGCGCACGTCACCCGACGTCTCGGTCGCGAGCAATGTGCCCGTCCCCGGGCGCGTCACCTCTTCCTCGAAGGACGCGTAAGGCTCCTCATCGACGTGCTCGACGAAAACCATCGCGCCGGTCAACTGAGAGGCGTATGCCGAGAAGATCTTGGCCATCGGCGAGACGAGCATGTCGTCGAGGTGTCGCCGTAGCGCACGCGCGCCATAGGCGTCGGAGTGTCCCGCGTTGGCGAGATTCAATGCCGCTCTATCACTCACGTGCAAGGAGATGCGGTGCTCGGCCATCCCCGCCCTGGCGCAGATGCGCTTCAAGGTCACACGACACACCGCGAGCGCCTGATCGCGCGTGAGCGCGTCGAAGCCGACCACCGAGTCGAGGCGGTTGACGAACTCGGGCCGGAAGTGGCGCCGGACCTCGTCCATATGCTCCTGGTTGGCGTGCGCTGCGCTGGCCTCGCCAAACCCCAACGCATCTCGCCTGTGCGCCACGCCGAGGTTGCTCGTCATGATGATGATCGCGTTGTGAAAATGCGTCGTGCGGCCACGCGCATCCGTCAACCTCCCCTCGCCGCACACTTGCAACAAGAGGTCGAAGACGGCCGGGTGCGCCTTCTCGATCTCGTCGAGCAGCAACGCGCAAAAGGGCTGCTGGCGCACGCGCCGCGTGAGCTCGCCCTCGCCGCTCGAGGAGCCCTGAATCAACCTCACCGCCGCCGAGGCGTCCATGTACTCGCTCATATCGAAGCGCACCAGACGGTCGGGAGAGCCAAACAGGAATCGTGAGAGGGTCTTGGCGACCTCGGTTTTGCCAACGCCTGTCGGCCCGATGAACAGAAACGTCGCCAGCGGTTTGCCAGGAGGTTGCAACCTCGCCTTCACCGCGCAGACCACATCCGCGACCCGCGCGATCGCTTCGCGCTGACCGATGATGCGCTCGCCAAAGAAGTCCACGATCTCCTGACGCTTGAGCGGGTTGTCCTCTCGGAGCAAAAACTCAGGGATGCCCGTGCGCACACAGAATAACTGGTAGACATCCTCGGCCGTGATCGCGATCCCCTCCTCGGGCAGATAATTCGAGTCGTACATGGCGATCAGATCATCGAGGATCTGCATCGCCTTGCCAGGAAACGACTGGTACGGCAGGTAGCGATCCGAGAGCTCGATCAACGGCTCCATCGCTGCGTCTTCGAGCGCTGGCTTTCTGGCATCGAGCTTCTTGCCATGCCTGACTCTGGCGCGAAGCACCTCGAGCGCCTGGGATGCGTCGACCTCCTCGAGGCGCACCTTGTGCAAGGCCCCGAAGAACCCGACGTGACGCCGCTCCAGGCTCTCGAGCGCCTCAGAGGAGACCTCGCCGACAATACGCACGCGCCCATCCTCGATATAGGGACGCATCGCGCCAGCCATATCGAGCGAACCGCCCGATTGCCCCGCGAACAGGTCATTGAGATCATCGAAGTAGAGGATCGCGCCGATCTCCTCGGCGGCTCGCATCACACGATGTAGGCGATCCTGCCACTGTCCAAAACCAGATTGTCCCGCGATAAGGCGCGCGCCGCTGGTGAGAATCAATGGCCTGCGCAGCTTTGCCGAGCGCACCAGCTCTCGAATCAGGGCGGTCTTCCCGGCGAGCGGTGGACCGACGACCACGACGCTCATCGCGTCGTCGGCGGTGAGCAAGGCGGCGAGGTTCTCGAGCGGCTTCTTTTGTCCGACGAGCGTGAGCTCCTTGCTGCGCTTCATCTTCTTGACGAGGTCGACGCCGACCTCTTCGAGCAACAACTTCGCCTCGTGCTGTCGCTTCTTTTTTGCCAGGCTCTCGCGACGGCTGCGCATCTTCTTCGGGTCGAGACGCTCGAGGCGATCGAGCTCCAACGGAAGGCTGACGAGCGTCTCCATACGCGCGGGCAACAACGCCAGGTACTCCATCGCGCCCATCTCTCTGGCGCTGACCTGGCGCGTGACCTCGCGCTCGACCGCGTTGGGCAGTGATTCTCCCTTCTCCAGGTAGAACGTGTGCTGGAGCGCGACGAGATACACCCAGCTCTCGTGACGTTGAGGAATCACGAGACAGGAGAGCGCCACGGGCATCGTCGGCTGGAGTGATTTTGGAAGATCGGGCCTCGGGATCATGACCTCGACCTCCACCAGCTCGGTCCCCTCGGGATAGACAAACCGCGAGAGTTGCTTGGCGGGGATATCGGTCAGGTGCTCCCTGAGGAACATCTCCATTTCGAGCAGCACATCCTCGCGCTCCTCCGCATAGGAAATCAGCGAAGGGTCGGCCAACGGGAACGCCAA
>Ga0208061_100186_pt1 | contig 21113 bp, 20 predicted proteins | sample DeeseametaMP0555_FD_184209 | JGI IMG/M metagenome (GOLD analysis project Ga0208061, IMG submission 184209) | Marine microbial communities from the Deep Atlantic Ocean - MP0555 (SPAdes) | ecosystem: Environmental > Aquatic > Marine > Oceanic | place: South Atlantic Ocean | collected 2011-01-23 | reverse complement strand
GCAGGTCGCCATGCTCCGCCTCGAGGAAGCGCCCGTAGCAATGAAAGAGGAGCATCCCGCGCGCCTGCTCGGCGCCGCCAGCTTCCTCGATCGCGCGCGCGATCGAGGCGCGACTTTCCTCGACGAGATCCCCCGCCTCGAGCAGGTTGATCCGCTCCCCATGATGCACCGGCGCGCCGAGTAGCAGCCCTCCCCCATCGAGCGGTGTCATGATCGAGACCGGGAACGGGCGCCCGCGAAAGCGGGTCCCGAAGGGATGGGGGCTCGACGAAGAGCCATCGAGCTCTTCTGGGGCCACCCCGAGCGCCTCGGCGTAGACCTCGCGCGCCGGGCGACCATCGAGCTCCCACAACGTCCTCCCATCCTCGCTGACTTCGGTGACCGTAAACCAGCGGTCCGTGAGGTGGTGGTGCGTCACGTGGAAGGTAAAGAAGGGGCGTTCGTACTCGATCAAGGCGAACGCCGCGGCGTCCTCGAACACGCGCCCGTGGTGCACGAGCCGCACGCAATCGAAGTCGACATCGGCGAGCGAGCCGCCGATCAGCGAAAGGTGCGGCGAGACATGTGCAAAGAATGGGGTGAGCAGTGATTCTCGGCCGGAGAGGCCGTCGACGAGCGTGAGCCAGAAGTGGCGATCTGGCGAGAGCTCTGCCTTGTCGCGACCGATCCTGCGGGCGAGCGTATCCGGGAGGTTGACGATCGGCACCAGCGAGAGCTGGTCGATGTGTGGGATCACCTCGAGCGCGGCGCGAACCTTGGTGCCATGCAACGCGATGGCGCTGATGCCATCGACCGTGAACCCGAGCTCGCCGAGTTCTCCTGCGGTCGTCCCACCGACACCTCGGGCGCCAGTGCGACGATCGAGCACCTCGGCGATGACATCCGCGTCGTGGCTCATGGCGAAGAAGACGAGCACCAACTCGGCCGCCTCGGCCTCGATCTCATCGAGGACCTGCTCGATCGCCTCCCGCGTCTCCACACCGCTCGCGTGACTCACCAGCACGCGCGCGTCCTCGGGCGCGGGGAACGGTCCTGTGACCGGCTCTCGGTCATGGTCCTTTTGTTCGAAGAGATGCGTCACGCGACGTTACCCCAAAAGAAAACGGACCCATGATATCTCACGGGCCCGCCCGACCTTGTAGGAGGATGCTCTCTATTAGAAAAAGCTACCCCTCACAGATCACTGCGGCGTCGACGTCGCATGAACGCGGCGAAGAGCCCGATAAACATCACCATCCAATGATGAGGCACTGTATCATGACTGACTTGACTACAACAACCAGTGTCGTCGTCGTCTCCGCCACCCATATCAGGGTCCGGCGGCGTCGAGCCCATGTCATCGCTGGCTGCGCCCATGTCGGGGGAGCCATCGCTCATGTCCTCTTCGCCAGCGCCCATGTCGGCCTCGCCGCCCATGTCCTCTTCGCCAGACCCCATGTCCGGTGAACCATTGCCCATGTCCTCGCCGGGCATCTCGCAGCCCTCGTCGACGCCGCCATCGCAATCGTTGTCCTCGCCATCGCCGCAGGTGTCCTCGACCTCTGGCGTGACCTCGCCATCACACGAGCCGCTCCAGCGTCCGCCGCTACAGGTCTCTTCGCCGACCTGGCAGATGCCCTGATCCTGGGTTCCGTAGAGCCCGGTGTAACAGGGGCGCGTATCACCCGCCTCACACTCCTGAGGAGAGGTGACGCAAGAGAGGTTCTGGCGCTGTGGCACCCAGATGGGGCACGCGTCATCGTTGAGCAAGACCTGGCCATCGGCGCCGATCTTTGCCTGGAGTGAACCGTAGGTCGGGAAGGTGTGCTCGAAACCAGCGCCGTCCTGCGCGACGAACACGTAGCCATAACACCCTTCGGTCAGGACCTCATCGTATGCGTAGAGGTCACCAGAGATGGGCGCGGGCTCGTTTGTCACCGGGAGCGTGTCGGGCGCATCGTAGAGCGTCATCGCCTGACAGGCGTCGTCGATGACGACGTTCAGGAGAGATGGCGTGCCCGCAGGATCGCCATCGAGCTCGTAGTAGTGCACCACGAACGAGGTCGTGCCTTCTGCCGCAGGGTAGAAGACCACGCCATCAGGCGTCTGGAGGTCGAAGCCATCTGGCGGCTCGTTGCCAAACATCCCGTGGATACCATCGCTCAACACTGGCGTTGGCGCCTGGGTCTGACCTTGCGCCAACACGAGCGTCTCGCGCGTGGGGTAATTCTCGGGGTCGCACATGTCCGGTCCATCCATCTCTTCAGGGAGGACACATGGGCGACCATCATCGTCTCCACCGTCGCAAAGTCCCAGGCACTCGGCGTTGGCCTCCTTGTCGCAAAGCAAGGCCATCGAGTCGGGGTCCTTGCAGACGCCGCCGCCAGGGCAAGGGTCCTCGCGCTCTTGGCAGGCGTCAGGCACATCGAAGGTCTCGATAAACGAGACGCCGATGGCGCTGCCAGACACCGCGCTGCCGGTGCTCAAACCCGCGGTGAGGAACTGACGCCCGCCGACGTCATCCACGACCCCCAGCGACGCGCCGAGCAAGCTGAGGAACTCGGCGACCGCGGGACCTTCCATCTCCTCGATGATGTCACCGCGGTTGATCCCTTCGGTCTGGATCTGTCCCGCGCCAAGGTTAAGCCTGCCCCATCGCGTCGGGCGGAGCGTGGCGTTCGGGTTATCACAGGGGACCAGTGGCCCGACGCACTGCGCCGAACCGCCGACGACATCCATCTCGCAACAGGTCGCGTTGATGAACTTCTCGTTCTCGGCGAGCTCGGGGTCCATCGGGTTGTAGTTGACCGCCGCGGCGTCACAGAAGCACCCCGTGTTCTCACGGAACTGCGCGAGCCAACGACCGGGCTCGGCCATGTAGGGATCGAGCCTGGCGGGAGGCACGGGGATAAACGGCGCCTGCATCCCGGACATGGGAGGGTTTTCGTAGGTCAGGCCGTAGAGATGCGGCGCGATGCGGAAGCGGTTGTACATGAACCCGAGCATCCTCGCGCGATAATCAGGCTGGAGACCTGCGCCGACGCCGTTTGCCCAGAGGGGCTTTGCGCCCTCGCCGAGCTGCTGCGCGATCCTCTCTGAGTCTTGCTCGCTGACCTCGACGGGCGCGCTCGTGTCCGGTTGGTCGACAGGATTACATCCCATCAACGCCACACTCACCGCGGCCGCGAGCCAACCGAGGCCCGCCATCTTCTTCGCGCTCTTTTGCATGCTCGTCTCCATCCTACTCTCTATCGTCGATTCAGGGCGCCGTATGCCGCCCCGTCGCATCTCTTATTCAAGTCGCGCGATGCTTACCGCTCGCGCCCATGCCGCCTGAGGACCCCGAAAGCCATCGCCAACAACAGGAGTAACGGGCTGCCTCCCGCGTCGTTCTCGCGAGCGGTCGAGCACCCGCCAGGCTCCTCGTCATCGTCAGGGTTTTCACTCCCTTCATCCCCCTCGTTCATATCGGGGGCAGGCTCCATCCCGGCATCATCCTCATCCACGCACTCCTCGTCAACCACACCGTCGCAGTCGTTGTCTATCGCGTCCTGACAGGTGTCCTGCTCGGCAGGCAACACCTCGAGCCTGCACTCGCCAGTCCACTGCCCGCCGATGCAACGCTCGACGCCAGCCTCGCACGCGCCCACATCTTTCGTGCCGAACGGCCCCGTATAACAGGGGCGCGTGTCCCCGGTCATGCACCCCTGCCCCGCTGGCGAACATGTGTCCGCCGGTCGGTTCGTGTCGTAGAGTGGGCAACCATCGGCGTTGCCGATCGCCACGCCGAGGCTCCCCTCTTCCGGGTAGACGTGATCCTCGCCGTTTCCATCGCGCACGTAGAAGTAATAACGATGGCACCCCGAGGTTGGCTGACGTGTGACCTCGAAGGCGCCATGATCTGGCTCGCCGGCGGCAAGGTCGAGATCGACGCACTCGCCATCGAGGATCAACAGGATCGACTGAGGGCCGCCGGTTCCAGGCTGATAGTACGTGATCCCGAAGCGCGTCGCGCCCGCGTCCTGGAAGTGAATGCCATCTCCGATGACAGGAGGGAGCGGCCCTCCCCTCCCAAAGTCCTGCACCCAGGCGCGCGCCTCGTACTGCCCCACGCCGAGCATCGAGTGATCCGAGTTCATGTTCTGCCAGTGGCCTGACGAGTGAATCCACCCATCCACGGCTGCCGCGCCGCTCGGGTAATCGCGCGCCATATTTTCGGCAGAATAAGAAGGGGACCACTTGCCCACGCGCGTCGCCGCATCCGTCCCACCGCAACCGGTCGGCGCCGAGGCACAGGTCGTCTCCTCGCCCTCGCCGACGAGCTCGCAGCACGAGGAGTGATCCTCGCACCAGCAGTTGTCTTCAGCGATCTGCTCGGCGTGAAAACGCGCCGCCTTCGAGAGCTGGAGGTCGTAGCGCACCGGAGGCGTGGGAGGATAAGGCTCCTCGGGGTTGAACTTGTCGGGCTCCGTCCTGGCGCGGTTGGTCAAATAGAGGATCACCCGCTCCTGATGAGAGGGTGTCCCCGGCTCGATCTCCTCGCCAAGACCTGCGCGCCGAGTGCTCCAATCAGCCCCCTCTTCAGACGAGGAGGACGGAGGAACACCGCAGCCAGCGAGCGCAAAGAGCGCGATGGCGACAGGGAGAGCGCGCCGTGATGGAGTGGAAAGCGTGAGCATCTTCTCGCAACGTCATTCGGGGAGGCCACAAAACGCCAGCCACTATAACGGGCTGGGAGGTCGGATTCCAGTCACCAACGCCCTCGCTCGGTGAGCTCGATGATCAACGCCTTCAGGGTCGCCAGGTAACGATCGATGTAATTGGTGCCCTGTTGCTCGGCCATCAGCCAAGGGTTCATCAGCGTATGGCGCAGGATGAAGATGTGGTCATCCTGCTCCTCGCGCACGCTCGGCGCGAACGAGGAAGGCTCGACGCCAAGCTCTGTGAGGATCTCTGCGGCGCGGGTGGTGTCGAAAGAGCCATGAAGCAGCGAGGTGTAGCTCGCGATGAAGTCGCGCTGTTGGATCGGCTTGCTCGGGTCCACGTTGAGGTTTGAAAAGAGCGCGCGGCCAAACCTGTTCATCGCCGCCAGCGAGGTGTTCCCGACAGGGTTGATCGCCAGACAGATCAGGTTCGAGTCAGGCGGGATGGGCGTGGTGACGGTGACATACTCGGCCATCTCCTCGCGCCACTCCTCGAGCGTGTCGAAGAAGTACTCGCAGCAGCGCACGGTGTGGCGAAGGATCTTCCCGAAGCCCTCTCCATCAAGCGGGATCACGCGGTGTGTGACATAAGCCGCGGCGACCGATGAGCCAGGCTTGGAGCCCTCGAGGATGTATTGCCCCAGATGCTTTAGCTTCTGCTGCGCGTCTGCGGCCGCGTCCTGCTCTCGCTCCTCGGCGACATCGAACACGTAAGCTGCGCGTTGCGCGATGAAGTCGATCATGCCTCGGTTTCGCGCCACATAGGCGCCAGCGGCGTAAGGGATGTAGCCGAGTTTGTGAGGATCGATGGTGATCGAGTCGGAGCGCCCGATGGCGGTGAACGCATCGTAGACGGTCTGGCTCGGGAAGTAATGAAACTGCTTGCGTAGGAGTTCCCGCGGGTAAACGCCGCCATCGGGGCGACGGAACATGGTGGCCAGATATCCGCCCCAGGCCGCGTCGATGTGCACCGCGGCCTCGAGGCCGCGGTCACGGAACGCATCGCGCGTATCGAGGAGGTCTTTTAGAGGATCGACGGTGCCAAACTCGGTCGTCCCGAGCACGCCGATGATGGCGAGGATGGGGCGTTTGTTCTGCGCGTGTTCAGCGAGGATCTGTCGCAGGTGCGCGATGTCCATGCGCATGTGCGCGTCGGTGCGCACGGTGATGAGGTTGCGTTTTCCCCAGCCGAGGATCTTCAGAGACTTCTCCCAAGAGTAGTGCGCGGTGCCCGGGACGAGCACGCTGGCGTTGCGGAGCGCGGGATGTTTTTCAAAGAACTCCACCATCCCGAGCGCCTCGAGGCGCTCGTACTCGATCGCGTCGCAGAACGCCTCGAAGGCGTCCTGCCCGAGCTCCTTTCGCGCCAGGCTCAAGGCGCCCTGACGCAGCGACACGATCTGATCGATCGAGAGGTTGGCGAGTTGCCAGGCGGAGGCGTCCTCGATCCAGGAGGTCGCCTCCTGTGCCGCCGCATGAACAGGCGTCGCGATCTTCTTCTGGAGGGGTCGCGTGGCGCGCACGGCCTCGGCGAGCGCGAGCGGGTAGAACTTGAGGGCGGAGATGTTGCGCAGGCCCTCGTAGTTGGCGACGGTGCCGCCGGAGGTGAGGTGTCCCCAGGCGCAAGGTACGCTCACGGTATCACAGGGGTAGCCGACCATCCTGGCGAGCTGCATGCCGACCTCGAGTTCTTTTTCGAGGGTCGCCGGCGAGGCTTCCTGGGAGACGTTGTTGGGGTTGTAGAGGGTGGTGATGATCTTTGCGATGACACCAGGGAGGAGCAGGTCGGAGGCCATGTGCCCGACGTAGCGCGGGCTAAAGAAAGGCACGGAGCGCTTGAGGTCAGCGCTCAGGCGAAACATCTCGCGCTTGAGGGCGCCGAGGAAGGCGACGTAGTCCTCGCGATACTGCGCCGAGGTGGGGATCGGGGGGACATCCTCGGGGTGGAAGTTTCGGCGCCAGTAGAGGTGATCGCGCAAGAATTCGACGATCATCTCCTCGAGGATCTGAGCGTTTTCTGCGTAAGCGCCGACAAAGAGAGGGTGGAGTTCGTCGAGTTCATCCATAGCAGACCTGCCAGTTTGTTTGGTGAAGCCCATCACTGGCAGGAGCGCTAACCCGTATTTTCGTCGAGGTCAATCCCAGCGAAAGGCCCAGGTGGAGGTACGCAGCAGGGAGCGCGCGAGGAACTCGACGGAGTTAAACGAGTAGAGGAGCAGGTCAGGGCAGTAGGCGGCCTGCGCTCTGGCGAGCTCGACCGCCTCGTCCATGGTCTGGGGAGGCTTGCGCACGCGGCACTCGAGGGCGCTGGCGCCAAAGCCAACGATCTGCGCGTCGAAGGTCTCCTCCCAGAAGCGATGCATCGCGCAGTGTTCCTCGGGCGCCGGGTTATGCTCGCCGCGCCCTCCCCACCCGAGCTCTGCAAACACCATCCAGGGCGCATCGACCGAGAGGATCAAGAGCAGCACCTTGTCGGTGAGCAGGTGTAGGGCGTCGCGCTCGAAGAGCGAGAAGGAGGTGTGCGGATCGCTCCCCTCTTCGAGTGATTCCTCGGCGAGCCCGTACTCGTGCATGTAGCGCGAGAGGTCGTCGCCGGGATCTCTTTTGGCGAGGCATCGCGCGAGTTTTTTTCGTGTTTGCAACCAAGCGTCCAGGTCCACCGTCGAGACGCGCTCGAGGATGTCTTCTGGTTCGCGGGCCTGGTGAGAGGAGCGGGTCGCGAGGCTCTCGAGCACGCGACGGTTCTCGATCAGCACGGGCACGCGTCCAGGCTCGCTGGACGCGTTGGCGCGCTGCCACTCATCGAGAGCGCTCTCGGGATGTAAGGTATTGACGATCATCATACCTCCGGCTTATGCCGACATAAACCTTACGGTCTACGCAGCGTCGGTCTCCTCCACATACTCTTGTTGGAGGGTCAAGCATACAGATAAAATATCCGCTCCGACAACCCGAAGAAAACCTCTTGCCAAAACAAATCGCATCCCCTATACCAATCATCCTTCCAGACAACACCCGCCTGGAAGAGCACGATACGGGCATATAGCTCAGCGGGAGAGCACTTCCCTCACACGGAAGGGGTCCCTGGTTCGATCCCAGGTATGCCCACTAAAAATCAAGCACTTACGCGACATCAACTTCCCGTCGCTTCCTGGATTTACCCCGCATTTACCCCTACCAGGGTAAATGCGGGGTAAACGCTTTCTTGGGAGATGCTGTTCAATCATGAAGCCAGGAGCAACTATAAAAATCCTGAAGCCAGCGGCAACTGTGAGGGGGAGGCTTTACATAAAGGCAGGAGAACTACTCAAGAAACACAATATCGAGCACAATCTTTTTCTCTTCCGTCTTACGCCCGGCATCATTTTTGAAATCAAAGCCCTTGATTGTGGTTGTTTTTATTTGATCCAACACGATGAACATTGCCAGGAAGCTTTTCGGAGACGACTAAGCCTTGAACAGTTGGAGGGTCAAATCGCGGCGCTTCGCCACATGTACCCACTCCGCAATCCCTAGCCGCTCACCTTCCGCCGCTTATGGATCTCATTCGCAGCATCCTCTTACGCTGCCAGCGGCGAACTGCTCCGCTTGACCCACCTCTCAGCCAGGGCGCGACACCCGAAAACCCTCAGCGTCCCGAGCGGCTCGGCCACAACACAACTTCCATCCTCGAAGCGGTGCAGTTCGTACCCATCAGGGCGACTCCACAGGCACTCGGGGCAGGGGCCGTCGAAGCACTCGGCGTCGAGTGATTGCTCTGCGAGCGACCAGGAGACGAGTGCGTCGGCGAGCTCTGCGTCGAGGTCATCGGGCAGCGAATCGCGAACGCGCCCGAGGCACTGGCGAAGGATGTCGAGCAGCTCGGGATCGGCGACCTCGTCGAGTTGGTCAGCGACTTCGAGCCAGCAGTCGACGAGCAGTGGGTTGGATTCGAGTTCTCGGACATAGCCGATGAGGTAGCGGTCAGGGTTTTCGATGTTGTCGTTCATGGCGTGCCTCCTATCGTTTACAATAACAAATATAGAGGCAGGTTGGTTTATGTGTAGCTTTTGAATGATCGTGTGGCGAGTAAAAAGAAGGCTCGTCAAAAACACCAAGCACATATACCTTGGAGTTACACCCATTCTTCAGAGAGGTTCGTAGATGCAAGAGATTGTTTTGGACGAGGGCACGCAGTCTATTTCGGGCGCCATACAACAGATTTTGGCAATTTTTCCAGACGAAGAACTATGGTTTCGGGGCCAGGTAGTGAGTGAAGGATGGGGGTTGATGCCTAGCATTTTCAGGGGAAATCGAAATGAAGCCGCTATGGTCGAGGAGTTTCAATACAACTACCCTGGAGAGAGAAGCCGCCAGACCAACACCCTGGAATGGCTTGCTTTAATGCAACATTATGGTGTACCGACAAGGCTAATTGATTGGTCGACAAGCCTATTTGTTGGATTGCACTTTGCCGCAAGGTCTTATGCAGCAACCGAAGAAGAGCGTAACGAACAAAACGCTTTGGATGGCGCCCTTTTCGTGTTGAGGACAAAAGCATTTGATAACGAACATTACCGAAGAGATGCCGCAGCCGCTGAATTCCAAGAAGTAATTGACAACTCTATATACGAAAGCAATCGCAACTTTTTGCTTGGCGATATACTGGGTGCTCAGGTTCGGATACTAAAGCGAGAAATACCCTATTACTGCACTACGCAAGCACATCTTGATGGTGCAAGTTTTGAAGTTAGGCTTGGCGACCAACATAATGTGTATTTGCATGCCAGGCGCTCCCCTCTTGACGGCATAATAGCCGGTCACGCCGAACGACTTCGGTCTTTTTGGGTTGAAACAACGCCAGGAGGAGTTGAGGGCTTTTCACAACTGGTCAAGCTGGAAGTAAATGCGACCCGACCGGAATCCAATGGCAATATATTTAGCAGTCGACACTGGGCCGACAGGACAGCAGATTTGCAACAAGCAATGCGACCCAGGAAGGCCAAATTACCCAGGATGAGCAAACGTATTCAGGCACAGCACGGCGTCTTTTCACTTCATCCAGGCAAGTACTTCGATGGTGAACCGCTGCTTGACTTCAGAGACCCGGCAGAAGAGTGGGGCGACGACTTGCTCAAAATAACCATTCCCCAAACTGCAAAACTCAACATCTTAAGGGAGTTGCGACTTGGAGGCATCGCCGAACACACACTTTTCCCCGAGATGGATCGCGTTGCAGGCTGGATCACTCAACGTTTTTCAAGTTGATGCACAGCAACATCCCAGACACCTCGGCCGATAACCGATCAAAGGCGCAATCCAGCGCCCGCATCGGAGGTCATATGCACAGGTTGGAATGGGAAGAGAAGCAGCAACTCGCCGAAGAACTGGCGAGTCGCGGTGTCCGGTTGGACGAAGGAATGGAGTGGTGGCAGGTGGGGATGGTCGAGGGTGAGATCAGCCCTCGATCTCGGTGCGCTCCGGGCTCGAAGCGGCGGGCAAGAAACCGAAGTAAGGGCACCCTTCCATCAGCACACAGTTTGGCGCGGTGCAATGGTCGTCGTTGCTCTTGCCTTTGGCGCAGAGTCTCGAGAAAAGAAGAGAATCGCGAATCTTCGTCAGGATCTCCTGGTTGATTGCATCGATTGACTTCCTGCCGTCGATACGCATCACGAAATCACCTTCGATCTGGTCGAAGATGTCGCGACAGTCGCTCAGGTTCTCGACGCTCTCGAAGGAATCTGGCTTCTCGTCGCGTTCACAGATCCTCTTTATGGATTCCGCGGGTTCCATTTCGAGGATGACCAGCAGATCGGGACGCGGCGCGAATGCTTCGTTCTCGGCCTGGATCGTTTTCCATTCCTTGATGCCAGTGGCGCCCTGGTAAGCGATGGTCGAGAAGTAGTAGCGATCCACGATCACGATCGTGCCATCAGCAAGCTGCGGTTCGATAACATCCGCGACGTGCTCGCGGCGATCGTTGATGAACGCGCCATACTCCTCGTCCGGGTTCAGGCGGCCCTCGACCTTGCTCTGACGGATCATCTGGCCCCACTTTCCGTTGGTCGGCTCCTTGGTGTAGAGCACCTCGTATCCGAGGCCGACGAGCCGTTGCTCGAGCAGGTGTGCCTGAGTGGTTTTTCCAGCACCATCAATGCCTTCGATGGCGATGAGTAGTCCTTTTTCGAGCTTGGCCATGGGAGTCTCCTGGGAGGTTAAGAGCCTTCACACTTATCCCCTCGACGCGACTACAGCGTCAAGCGCCATCATCTTTCGTTGGCCAGAACAACGCCACCAAGCCGACGACGACGAGCCCGCTACCACCAGCGATCAACGCTGTGTCGGGTCGGTGTACCTCGCCGCCCCCAGTGTCCCGGAGCGCGCCGAAGGTCGCCAGCAGCGTCCCGGTGACGAACAGCGCACCGGCTACCCCATCCTTGACGCCAGGTCGACGCCGCAGCTCGCGGTTCTCGATCTTCAGGTTGGCGTTGTCGACCGAGAGCTCTGCGATCCTTCGACCGTCGTCGATCCTCTCCGCCGAGCACTGAGGCAGCCGCTCGAGGCACACCTCGCATTGCGTCCTAGTCGTCGAGGAGCTCGCGGAGTTCGGCGTCGAGCTCTGCGTCGATGCGCTCGCGCTCTGCTCTGCTCGCATCGTCGAACTCGACGGCGACGCTGGCGCCCTGCTCTGCGCGCTCGCGACGCTCGGGAGTGACATCGGGGTGATCATCAGGAATAGAGTCAGCCATTTCATCGAGGTACTCCGGTGGTTTGGTCGGTAGCGCGTCGGCGGGTTCGGCCTGGTCGCCGCGAGCAAAGAGCGTCATCGCCCAGAGCGCGCCGATCGGTGGCAGCGCCAACGCGAGCAACACGAGCAGCGCGCGCTTGTCCCTGGTGATGGCGTAGGCCGTCGCCGTCGAGACGACGGCGACACCCCAGAGGCAGAGCACGCCGATGTGCCAAGAGGTCCAGGTCATGGCTCCTCTCCGTCGCTCGTGATCTCCTCGAGCCCGATGCGCTGGCCGTGCAGTGATGTGTCTGCGTCGAGCAGCGCGAGTTCGCCAGTCAGCGGCGTCTCGCGAAGACTCAAGTTGGCGTGCTTGTACGCGGCATCTCGGTAGCGATCGCGCTCATCCCGGTAACGCCTCGCGAGCGCGATCGCCTTCTCGAGTTGCCCTTTGGCCTCGCCGAGTTCGCGCCGCAGATCCTCGATCGTCGAAGCATCGGCCACCTGCTGCCCCTCGGCGACGCCGAGCTGCCGCGTGAGATCCTCGACCTTGGAGGTGAGTTCGCGCTCGCGGAGCTCAAGCACATCGACCCGGGCGACGAGGCGCTCAATCATTGCCTGCTGGTCCGTCGAGAGCATCTTCGAGGCATCTGCTCTGTGGTGCCACCAGCGCGCAATGAGCCACGCACCGACGCCCGTGATGCCCGCTGAACCGCCTGCGAGCCCGAGGATCTCACTCAGTCCTGTGATTGCGAGTTGCTCCATCAGTGCCCCACATCCATCATCTCTTCCTCGAGCGGCGCCCGGGACACCTTCGGCTTCTCGACCGCCACCGCCGTCGCCAACGTCCTGGCGTATCCTCGGTGCGTCGCGGCGTTCGCGGCGCCATAGGCCGCGCCGACGCCGAGCGCGAGCGTCACCCACTCCGCCCCGGACAACTTCGTCAGGAACAAGGCCACGGTGCCGATCGCCAGGATCACCAGCGACAGCACCCACTTTCGTCCGCCTGCTTTCTCGACAAGCCCTCTCACGCTCACGCCATCACCTCCTCCCAGCGCAACGGCGCCGGGTCGCTCTTTCTTGTGGTCAGGTTGTAGTGCCCGAGCACCCCGTTAAAGAGGTGGGCATCTTCGATGACACCATGAATCGGCCCATCCTCGTCTCGCGGGTAGTCGAGCGGGATGCTGAACGCCTCGGTGAGCAAGTGCAGCAGCTCGGCGAAGCTCATGATCTGCTCGTCGAAGTAGGAGAGGCGCCGATAGCGCACGCCATGAATGGTCACAACCTCGACCTGCCTCGACCTGCCTCGCCGCTTCTTGTCGGCCTCGAGGTATCTGGGGTCCGCGGGGTTGTTGAGGTCGACGCCGATGCTCCCTGGGTTGACGCGGTGGCCGTCGTCGGTCCTTCCGCCATGCCAGGTGTAGCGCGTCGCGGGGTCGTGGTACTGCCAGATGGTCCCGTGCTCGTCGCCGTCGATGCAGAAGTGGGTGGAGTAGCCTCTCTTCTTCAAGACCCGGTGCGTCGAGAGCGCGCTGTAGGTTACGTCGTAGTGCGTGATGACTTGATGAGGCTTGACGCGCCGCTGGCTCGAGTTCGTCGTCGCGAGCTCGAAGTCGTCGAGGTAGGTGTGGGTTGGCACATCTACCTCGTGAGCGCGAGCGCCGATGATGATCAGCCCGTTGCCCTCCTCTCTCACCGCGTCGACCTGGCGCCGGTAATCCTCCCTGACGCAAGCGTCAACGGTCGCGGGCCCGGGGTAGCCGTCGACCGCGACGCCGAGCTCGCGTTGCAAGCCTTTGACTTGCTCGGGCGTTGGAATCCCCTCGATGCCGGTCCACTTCGGCCAGCCGGTCGGCGTGAAAATCGGCGCGGTGCGCTCGATGTAGTCGGATGCATTGCTCATGACTCGATGTCCTCCATTGGGATCGTCTTGCCAGCCCATTCGTGGGAGCTGTCGCCGCAGTATTGGAGCTGCCCGTTCCTTACGTGGAAGTGGCAGATGTAATCGCTATCCTCGCCGTAGGTGACATTGAGCGAGGGCGTGAGCGTCGGGCGCTCCAGGTCGCCGTTGAACCCCCAGCCTTTTCCTTTTGGGGCGTGAGGACGAACAGGCACCGAGTGTTGCCCCGGCATGTCGTAGACGTGGCCGTCCTTGAACGTTGCCTTGGTCGCGGCGCAGGCCGGGCACTTGAACGTGATGTGACCGTTTTGATCGAGCTTTGCCTTGCTCATGCTGGAGCCTCCTGACTCATGACCCATGTGACGCAACCCACCGAGAGCCCGGCGAGCACGATGATGATCGAGGGGTAACGCCGAGCGATCCATCCACCGAGGAGCCAGTCGACCACACCAGCGACCAGGACGAGCGAGGCCATGACGGCGAACCCGATCACGCCGGGTTTGGGAAGATCGAGATCCCTCGAGCACCAGTGCCCGAGACAGATCGCGACAAACAACGGGATGGCGAGGTTGAGATCAAACAGCGTGGAGATGGCCGCCGAGATGGTGTTCCCGACCCTACCGTCGAGCCAGGCCGCAATGTTGAAGAGGCCATAGACAGCGGCGACCACGAGGGCGGACGCGCCAAACCACTGGGGTAGGGTTCGCTTCTTCATGACACCTCCCAGGCAAGCGGATCATCATCGTCGCCAAGCTCCGCACCGAGCAGCGCGTCGAGCCACGCATCGTCGCGACCCCACGTCACTTCGTTGCCTTCTTTGTCCAGGAACGGGTTGCCCTCTGCGTCGAGCGGCAACGGCGGCCTCTCCGCCGTCCACTCAAGCGCCTGGATAAAGTCAGGGGCGTTGTCCGCGAGCCACTGGTCGCTCGTCTTGAACAGCACCCACAAGCGATCCGGCGAGACCCGCAACGCGAACTTCCTCATCACACGGCGCTGCCTGGTGCCGACGAGCCCGACCTGAGCCATCTGACCCAGCCGCTCGACGCTTCCGAGCAGCCACCGGGCTTCGTGCCCTTTCTCAATGGCGAAAGTCCCCATCACGCCACCCCCGCGTCATAGATGTCGCTGACCTCAGAGGGCGTCAGCGCGCGGTCGAATAGCGTCACCCCTGCCAAAACGAGCCCCGTGATCGAGCCGAAGATCGACCCCTCGTTGAACGTGAATGGCGTCGTCGGCGTGGCGATAGAACTGCTATCGGACAAGCTGCCTACATCAGCGCCATTGACGTACATGACCGCTTCTGAGCCGTCATAAGTCACCAAAACATGGTTATCGTTCTCTGGTACGAAACTCCCGTACACGATGGAACGAGCAGCGATCACTTCCCTTTGAAAGAAGAGGCTGCCCGCGAGCCACAACAGGCGGATCTCTTGATCGCGCGTGCCATCGGAGAGGGACCAAATCGCGCCGTTGGGACTGCCCGCGCCGAAGCGGCACCACACCGACACCGACCAGGGCGCCGTCCCCGAGAGGTCGATCCCTGGCACCTCGATCGTCCCGCCGTCGAGGTCGACGTACAGCGGGTACGGAGGCAGCGGCAAGGCGCTCTGGGCGAGCAGCGGGCCGTCCTCATAGCTGCCATCATTGCCGAGCGGCGTGGAGTCGACAGCTACCGCGCCCGAGGTCTCCTGGAGTGGGAGGTGAAAGAGCGCGTCGGCCTCGAGCGGCTTGATCGCGGTGAAGTAGTAAGCATCGCCGGTGATGGTCAGGGCCGCCGTGGTCGCGCTCGCGGAGTCGACGATGTTCGTCGCGGTGACTTCGCACGTCAGCTCGGTGCCGATGTCGTCAGCGACGGTCGTGTAGGTGTTCGACGTGGCCCCCGAGATGTTCACGCCATCGCGCTTCCACTGGTAGGTGAACGTCGGCGCCGGGTTGCCTTCCCATGTGCCCTCCGAGCACGAGATCGCGTTGCCGACTTCAGCCGACCCCGAAAGCACTGGAGCGGTCACGAGGCTCGGCGCGAACGTGCTCACTGGCGACGCGATCGTGAAGTTTGCGGCACTGCCAGCGCCAACAACAGACAGGTTCGCAGCGCTTCCAGCCCCAGCGATCACGATGTTTGTGGCGCTCCCTGGCATCAAGCGCCCTCCCCGTCCAGACCATCCTGCGAATACTCGATGGTCCACGTGCCATAGATGACCGCGTCGTCGAGGTCGCCGTGTTTGACCCACACTTCCCAGTCATACGCCAGCGGTGGCAGATCGGTGTCGTCGTCCTGCGTCGTGATCTCGACGACGCCTTCCGCCGCATCGGTAATCTGGATCGGCGCGGAGCCGTCGTCGGCGTCGTAAAGGTGTTCCACGAGCGAGGGGTTTGACCTCGTGCCGATGCGAAAGCGGATCGCGTTATCTACCGCGCCCGTGAGCGGAAGGTTCGCGCCGTCTTTCTGCACGTTGAACGTGATCGTCCGCGTCGCCCCGCGCTTGGTTGTGATGTCTTGCTGTGTGGGCATTACACGCTCGGGTTGCCAGCGCCGTATGCCGCCCACTCGATGTCGTCGCCGGTGGCGGCGAGCAGGTAGAGGGCGTCGTCGGCGACGATATGGTTTTCGAGGATGATGTGCTCTCCCGGCTCGAGCAGGATTCCCGCGGTCGCCGAATCGCTGGCGACGAGGCGGATCGCGTTGCTGTTGGTCGAGAGCGCGTGGACGTGCACGTCCACGCCGTCAGCGCGGTTGTCTGACGGGATGCTGGTCGCCAACGTGATCGCCTTTTGCGTGTCGGTTTCGCCGGTGAGCGCGGCGGCTGCGATAAGGCTCTGCTTTTGTCCCATGGGTGCTCCTTTAAGTGACGGGCGTGCCGACGAAGGCGAAGTGGGTCCGGTCCGCTTCGATGTCGATCGAAGTGCCCGTGAAGGTGATCTGGCAGCAGTAGAGAAACGCCTTGTTGAGCTCGATAGGCTCGTTGATGAGAAGGTCTTCGGTGGCGGTCTTGTCTCCGCTGGTCGCAACGACGGTGGAGGTTCCCGAGATGATGAGGTCAACGCGCCAGGTCGTCGCGTCTTGACCCGTGCCTGGCGCGATCCTGACCGAGACCTGACAGAACCCGCCGCCGATCGGCGCGATCGCGTTCTTCGTGAGATCGGCGTAGTCCGATTCGCCGACCGCCCTGGTGTCGAAATCGACAAGGAACGGGCTCGTCGTCTCGCCTGTCTGATCTGCGCTCAACTCGAGCCTCACCCCCTGACGCAACTTGACGCCAAGATCGGTGCGTTCGACGAAATTGGGGCTCTTCGCGGCGGTCTCGGACGAGGCCGCGCTTCGCAGGCCGCTCTTGTTCTTGACGATCGTGCGGTAGTAGTAATCGGTGTCGGGATCGGCATCCCTGTCGATAAACCGCGTGCCCCTCGCGGTGCCGATCAGCGTGCTCGCCGATGGCGTGAAGCTCGACGTGGTCGATCGGTGCACCTCGATCAGATCCCAGTCGCCATCGCGAGGCCACCCGAGCTCGAGCAGCACCGCGAGCGCCGTCTCGGTGATCGTCGGGACCGCGAGCGCCACCGGGGCGAGGTCTTTCCTGTTGTCGGCCTGGCCAGGGCGAGCTTCGCGTTCGATCCAGTTGACGACACCAGCCTTTGGCTGCCCGCTCGCAACAAACGCAGTCCGAAACTGCTCGGCGGTGAAGGTGTGCCTGTATCCCTGGATCGCGAGCTTCTGATCCGCGCCGAAGCGACGCCCGTCAGCCTCGAAGGTGTAGTAGTCGTTGACCTCCGCCCATGGCCAGAGCGGGACCGAGACGCCAAAGTCGAGCTCTGGCTCTGCGAGGTCCGTGACGATGGCTGTCGCGAGCGCGGTGGCCTCGCCGCTGGTGTCGATCTGGCTCGTGGTTCCTTCGACAACTTCCATCCACCGACGCCCGTACTTCGTCACCGAAGCGGAGTCCGTTGCCGTGACCGTCGATGTGGACACGTCACCGCTGTCATCGGTGCCGTTGACGTAGGTGACCTCGACAACGTTGCGAATCCTAGAGAAGTCGATCGAAGCGCGGTCCACGTCGTGCCAGATCTCTGGTGAGAACGACGCCATGGAGGTTGTCGTCGAGCGATCCGGCTCGTAGAGCGTGAGTTGCCATTCGCTATCAGCCTCGCTCCACTTCGGGCGGATGTCCCACCCGATCAGCGCGACGAGATCCTGGATCGCCTGCAACACGGGCATCCGCTGCTGCTTGTACTCGACGATCGCGAAGCTCGTGCCAACCGGCACTTCGAGTGTGATCGAACCATCGGTCCAGTCATCGAGGAGATCCTGGATCACGTCTTCGATGTCGAGCGTGCCGCCGTTGTCGCCATAGACCGTCTCATCTTCGACCCAACGATCGGCGAGCTGGGCCATGATGACATCGCGCGCTGTGATCGTGCCGGGCTCGTTGGCCAGGTCGAGCGTGTCGATCTTGCCGTGGAAGGCCTCGATCCAATCGCCAGCGCCGACCGAGACGTCCTGGGGCACGACCGCGACGTGGATCTTGAGCTCGCGACCGAGCGCGAGATACCCGCTGATCCGCGTGCCGCTGACATAGGGCGAGGCGTTGTCATAGTAGTAGCGCCAGAACAGCGATATCGAAGCATCCTGCCCCGGCGAGTCGACATCCTCGCCCCAGTCGATCGACACCACGCGATCCTGCTCGTAGAGGTCCGTCCACTCCTGCCATGTGCCGGAGTCGTCCTTGATCTCGAGCTTGATCTTCTGGCGCTGGCTCGCCGACGAATACGCGAGTTGCTGCGCTGTGGTTTGCGTCCTCATCCGACCTCCCTCAAGCCAAAGGAGATCGCGACCTTGCCGCCGGTGCTGCCGTCGTTGGTGAACGCCTGCGCTGGCTCGGTGCCGAGCACGAGGATCTCCTCGTCGCCGACACAATCGCCCGCGAGCAGCAGACGAGGGAGCGCCGAGAATGCCTGTGTATCAGCGGCGATGGCCTCGACCCACGCATCCGGCATCTCGTAAGGCACCACGACCAGGTCGTCGTACTGCCCCGCCGCGAGCGTCAGGAAACCAGACGCGCTCATTGAAATATCAGCGGCCTCGGTCGCGCCCGCGGTCTCGCCATCATCCCAGAGTGTGCCGTCAGAGCGCCGGGCGATATGCACCCACGTCGACGCGACGTATTTCCAAGCCAGCACGGTCCAGTACGTCCCATAGCGCGCCCCAAAGTCTGCCTCCAGATCGCTGCCACTCGTCGCGCTCTTGGTGCCGTATTTCGCTGTCGAGGAGAACGTGGGCGTCGCTTCGAGCCCCAACCCCTTGTCCGAGTATTCGGTGTCCTCGAAGCCAAAGTGGTGCCCCTCGCCCTTGATAAGCTGCCGGATGGCGTCCGCCTCGGATTGCGGAAGCAACTTCGTGGTGCCAGACCACCTGCGGCGCTCGTAGGTGTTCTCCTTGAAGAGTTGCCCGGTGACGGTGCGTGACTCGGTGCCCGGAGAGTCGTCGTCCTGGCTCCACTCGGCGATGGCCAGCGGGATGCCGCTGAGTGTCAGAAAGCTCATACCTTACCCCGCCTGCCTGATGCCGGATCGCAGCGCGCTCTTGTAGCGCTGCGCTGGCGAGGTGAACTTGGAGCCAGTGCGGATGAACTTCGCGCGCTCCGCCACAGCGAGGACTTGCTTCGCGCCCTCCTCGTAGGTCAGCCCGTGGAAGTGCGCGATCAAGGTGTTGGCAATCTGCGTCGAGGACATGCCGCCGCCGCTCGAAAGCCCGACGCCGCGTTGCTCGAGCGAGGATTGCGCCGCCGCGGCCTCGTAGCGAAGCCTCGCGAGCCTCTTGAAGCCAGCGGGCGCGTTCCGCAGTTCGTTGTTGAGTTCCTTGAGGCCCTCTGCTGCTTTCCACTCCTCCTTGGCCTTGGCCGCCGACGCCTTGGCTTCCTCGTAGGTCAAGCCCTTGAGGCGCTCCATCGCCTCCCTGGCAGAGTCGACGCCGTCGCGGAGGTTCTCAGTGGAGTTGTTGAGCTCCATCCACTTCCCTTCCGCGCCGGTCCAGTCGATGAAGAAGTTCTTGAAGACGCGCCCCAGCGTCTCGTTGAGCTTTTGAGCCATCGAGATGTACGCGCCGAGGATCGCCTTGCCGACGTTGAAGATGATGATCTTCAACTCGCCGAGGATGACCTGGAAATCCAAGAAAGCCATGGCCACGCGCTTGATGCCGTTGAACAGCTTCCGCCCATAATCCTCGAGCACGCCATCCATCATCGAGCCCCAGTGCCCGAGCGGGGCGAGCAGCTCGGGCACTGCGAGCAGGACGCCGATCGCGCCCTCGAAGGAGCTGAAGAACTTCCCGAGCACGTCTAGGTTCATTTTGGCGACGTGATCACGGAGCACCCCGATCGACGCCTGGAACTCCTCGTGTGAGGTGGCGTAGCGGAGGAACGCCGCCGTCGCGGCCTGGACGATACCCGCCGCAGCCTGACCGGCGCTCGCGAGACCAGAGAGGTCGCCCATCGACGCGCGCGTCAACCCGGTGACGACGCTGCCGATATTCGTCGCGAAGGCGCTGACCCCTTCCATCAAAGGCTGGAGCATCGAGCGCTCTCCGCCCGAGAGTGCGCTGGCGAGGACGTTGCCGACCTCGAGAAAGCCGTCGATCGCGCTCTGGTAAAGCCCTTTGACTGACTCTTCGAGGCGCTTTTTCATCTCGGCGATGTACTTCTTCCGCTCTTCTTCGCCCTCTTGCTCTGCCTTTTCCCTGCGCTCGATCTCCTTCTTCTGTTGCTCGGTATCGTTCTCTTTCACCGCATCGAAAAGCGCTTGATGCACGCTCTCAACGGCTTCCTTTGCCTCCTTGGCTTTCTTTTTCCACTCCTCGAGCGCCTTGGTAGAAGACGCGACCGCCTTGTCGGCTTCTGCCTCCTGATCGCTCTTGAAATCCCGCAAAATCCCTTGCAACTTCCACAACGTCTTGTAGGACTTGTCTGCCTTCTTTGCCTGGTCATCCAGGGACTTGTTGAAGTTGTCGCTGCCCCTTTTGGCGTCCTCCATCGTTTTGGCTAGCACGTCGAGTCGCTGCTTGACGTTGACCGCAGCGCGCGAAGAGTTCCCCATCGCGTCGGCGCCCTTGTCGACAACATCCGCGAAGTCATCCGCAGCGCTAGCGATCGCGTCGCCCTGGCGAATCCACCACCCGAACGTGTCCTCACTTTCGTTGGCGAGCTCCTCGAGCTCCTTGCGGAGTCGATCGACGGTCTTTTGACGGTCGTGGGCGATGATGACGCCAGGCGCTTCCATGCGCTCCTTAACCGCCTTGGCGAGCTCGTAGGTCTTGGCGAGCATCTGCAAGCCGCGAACAGCCTTGCCGGTCGTCCCAGCAATGACAGCCAGGATCTTGATCACGCCACCCGCGCCGCGGATGAAGTCGGCGGTCGTCTTCAGTACTGTGATCATCGTGTCGCGGAAATCATTGAACGCGTTGTCGTCCTCTGAGATCGCGACCACCTGGGCGGTCAGGTAGCCATTGAGGACGCCGATCGCGGGGGCGAGCACCTGGCCAAACTTCGCGGCGAGGTTCTGGACATTGCCCTGGAGCACCTTGAGCTGGTTGGCGAGCGTCGAGCGCATGAGCGTCGCGACCTCTTCCGCGGTGCCGCCAGCGCCTCGCAACTCCTCCCGGAAACTCTTGAGCTTCTCGGTGCCCTCTTCGATGAGGATCAAGACATCAGGCAACGCCTCCTGGCCAAACACGCGGGCGAGGTTCTCGGAGAACTTCGCCTTGCTCATCTCCTTCGACGCCTCCTCGAGGTCGCCGAGCACATCGATGAAGTCGCGGAAGTTGCCGTCGCCGTCC
>Ga0208061_100185_pt1 | contig 21178 bp, 17 predicted proteins | sample DeeseametaMP0555_FD_184209 | JGI IMG/M metagenome (GOLD analysis project Ga0208061, IMG submission 184209) | Marine microbial communities from the Deep Atlantic Ocean - MP0555 (SPAdes) | ecosystem: Environmental > Aquatic > Marine > Oceanic | place: South Atlantic Ocean | collected 2011-01-23 | reverse complement strand
ACGGCGTCCGCCGCGATCGTCGTCATCATCCTCGTCATCGTCGTCGCTCTTGCTCTCCGCATCACGCGAGGAGTTGTCGTCGAACAGCTCGGGATCTTCGGGGTATTCGCGCTGCTTGGCGCTCTTCTTCTCGGCCTCTTCCTCGCGCTGCTTGGCGGCGGCTTCGTCGCGCTCCTTGGCCTCTTCGTTGAGACGCTCGGCGACCTCGTCGCGCAGCGTGAAGACGCCGGGACGCATTTTGACGAGCCAGGAGAGATCCTCGCGCTTGACCTCGCGGTTGAGGCGCGCGCTCATCGTCACATCGGGCGTCTTGCCGATGTGCGAGAGCAGGTTGTCGCGGATCGCGAACTCAGTGATTTTCTTGTAATGGAGCGGGCGTCCTGAACGACGCAGAACTTCGATGGCAGCTTCATAAAATGTCATCGGGTGTCGATCCTCGCTTGAGGTGATCGAGAAATGCCCGAGAGCCTGCAGGTCATCGTGGCCTGTCGAGCGCGCCCCCCTTTTGATGGGAGGAGCGCTTCGAGGAGGTATACGCGCTTTCAGGCATCGACGTGAGCGTAACGGTCTCGCTCAGCGGGAGGAGGGTGGCGCCGCACAAGCCTACTGCTCGCGGCTGCGACAATCTCTCCCCCTTGCCTTCGGGGCGATCCTTGCGACGACGAGGTTCCCCTCGGTCACTCCTCTTTTGGATGCAATGGGTCATGCGGTGTCCCGACCGCCGGGGTGCTGCTGCTCCTCGTGACCAAAAAATCACGGGGCGAAGCGTTGCCACGACGGGCGCTGACGTTGCGCATGACGGGTAGAATGCTTGCGCAGCGCATATCTAATGATACGCGCTCGGGGCCGGACCTCCCGGCCTCTGGTCGCCAAGCTACTGCATCGAGATCGCTGCGTCAACTTGACGCAGCCCCCTTTTTGACCCGAACGAAAAAACAAAGAGAGCGCACCCCTAAATTTTTCATAAAGGGTGCGCTCTCTCGAAAACGCGTGGCTGCTTGCCTGTATGATGAGGGGCGCGTGGGCAAAAACGCTCACGCCGCGCGCCTCACTGCATGTTGTAGCGCTTGAGGAAGCGATCGACACGACCCTCGGTGTCGACCATCTTCTCTTTGCCCGTGAAGAACGGGTGCGAGTAGGCGCTGATGTCGAGCGACACGACGTAGTGCTCGACGCCGTTGATCTCGCGCGTCTTCTTCGACGTCATCGTCGAGAACGTGATGATCTCGTGCTCGCCGTCAACAAACACAACCGGGTGGTACTCTGGGTGGATATCTGGCTTCATTCTTCTCTCCTTCGCGGCCTCCCGGAAATAAGGAGACCTGTTTTATGGTACCTGCATGCGAGACCGCTGTTGGCCTCGTGCGTACTTCTCGTTTATGCTCCCGCCAAGCCGACGGGCGCGACAAGCTAGCCCATCCTCTTCTTCGACGCAAGTCCCTTCATATCATGGCTATCATCACCATCGATCCGCGCCAGATCAGCGCGACAGCGCTCGCCCCTGCGGCAAAAGCTCTTAAGGCTGGCGAGCTCGTGGCCTTTCCCACCGAGACCGTCTATGGCCTCGGCGCGTGCGCGCTCGACCCAGACGCCGTGCGCTCGATCTTTGCCGCCAAGGGGCGCCCCTCGAACAACCCGTTGATCGTGCACGTCGCCTCGCTCGAGCAGGCAAAATCACTCTCGTCGCGCTGGCCCGAGGTCGCCGATACGCTCGCGGCGCACTTCTGGCCAGGGCCGATCACCCTCGTCGTCCCGCGCGCCGATGCGATCCCTGATGAGGTCACCGCAGGGCTCGACAGCGTCGGGCTTCGCTTCCCTGCACATCCCGTGGCGCAGGCGCTGATCCGCGCCGCAGGCGTCCCCGTCTGCGCGCCCTCTGCCAACCGCTACACCCACGTCTCGCCGACCCTCGCCGAGCACGTGATCTCATCGCTCGGTGATCGCGTCCCCTGGGTCGTCGATGGCGGCCCCACCCAGGTTGGCATCGAATCGACGGTGATCTCGTTGCTCGATGCGCGCCCCAAGATCCTTCGCCACGGTATGATCTCGCACGAGATGCTCGAAGCAGTGTTAGGGCAGGGGAGCGTCGATCAGCTTCGCCCCGATGCGATCATCGAGGATCAAGCCGCGCCTTCTCCCGGCCTCGCCAGGAAGCACTACTCGCCGACCTGTCCCGTCTTCCTCGTCGAGCAGATCCCCTGGGACGAGCTCACCGCGCAGGATGGTGTCTTGCTTTGTGGTCAGACCTCGCGAGAGGATACGCGCGCCGCGGTCGTCTCGTTGCCTGCATCACCCGAAGCCTACGCCAACGGGATCTATGGCGTCTTGCATCGCTTCGAGCGCGAGGCGCGACAGCGGATCTTTATCCTCTCGCCACCATCTGCTCCCGAGTGGCGCGCGATCCTCGATCGCCTCTCACGCGCGGCGACCTCATAAACGCTCGATACAATCTCACTCCACGCCCCGAGTTCCTCTCCATGGCAAACAAAAAGAGAAAGCGTCGCTCCGATGGGATCGCCACGCGAAAACGCGTGCTCGCGGTCGCCACGTCGATGTTCGCCGCGGGCGGATACGAGGCGACCTCGCTCAGGCAGATCGCCGCCGCCGCAGACATCGATATCGCCACGCTCAAATATCACTTCGATGACAAGTCGAACCTCTTCGCGCTCGTCTACCAGCAGGGACACGAGACGTTTGTCGCCAGGCTTATGCCGATCATCTCGCAGTTCGACGAGGTCTCGGACGCCGCCGATGTGCGCCGCGTGGTGCGTGAGATCGTCACCTCCATGCACGACTTCGTCTCCGAGGAGCCCGAGTTCGTCAAGCTCACGCTCTTTCGCCTGCTCGAAGAGGACATCGACACCATCGATCTCGAGGATGACCTCCAGAAGATCGCCCTCGATATGCTCGAGGAGCGCTTCAAATCCCTGATCGAGCGCGGCGTCGTCGCCCCGATCGATCCTCGCGCGCTGGTTGTCTTCCTGATCTCCTCCTTCTCGATGTGGCACGTGTCCGCCAGGCTCAAGAAGAGCTGGATGAACCCTCCCTACCTCGATACGCCCGAGGGGCGAGCGCGCAGCGAACGTTACTTCATCACCACATTCGAGCGGCTGCTCGGCGTCGAGGAGGACGCCAGCGCTCCTCGAGCCGGTGACTGATTTCTTTCTTCCCGCTCGCGTTGAATAGAATAAACTGGCGGAACGTCCACTCGATGTAGGCCAAAAAACCGCGCGCTGCTTCGCCGCTGGCAAGACGGCGCGTGTTCTTTCACCGCAAGGAGCGGCGATGACACCGCTGAAGGGGTCCCTCTTTCTCGCGATCCTGTGTTCGTTCGTGGCGATCGCTTCCCCGGCGAGCGCGCAGGAGCAACCGCCCGAGGCTTTCTCGCCGGAAGCGCTCGCCAATGATGATGGCTTGATCGGGCGCGAGTCCGCCGAGTTTCTTCGCATCGAGCGCGTTCAAACGCGCAAGCCGCCAAAACAAACCGGACCTCGCAAGCCCCCACCCAACCGCGCGCGCGTTCCTCCGAGCCGGAAAGGGCAACCTCGCACCAACCAACCGCGCAAGAACCAACCGCGCAACTCGCGGCCACGTTCGGCAGGACGCGCGCCGACGAAGTGTCCGCCGCGCGTGACCGTGCCCGTGGATGTGGGGATCGGGCCGACCTTCAACCTGATCTCTGGCCCCGTCTTCCAGGATCAACCTGTTCACTTTGGCGGGCGTCTGAACATGTACGCGGTCATCGACCGCAAGTTCCTTCGCCAGAACTGGGCGTGCATCCCTCCGCAATATAGAGGTTACGCGCGCGGTGTCACCGAGGCGCGCATCAAGCCCGCGTTCCTCAACCTGATCCCTCGCGAGTTGATCATCTCGCCAAAGATCCCTGACGTGAACAGCACCGGGATCTATGGCATCGGGTGGAACCTGTTCAGCCTGGGGCTCGCGCCGATAAGCGATCCGTTCCGCGTCTCGCTCAACTTCGGGCTCCCCGTGAAGTACATGTACATTCACTCCGATACGCTCGACTCGCCAACGCACTTCGCGCGCCCCGGGCTCGAAGCGATGTTCGACATCGAGATCCCCTTCTCGCCGCGCTTTCTGTTTAGCTTCGGGTGGGTGTCCCAGGTCTATATCCCACAGCGCGTCGGAGGTCCGATCATCGGCATCGGTCCACTCGACGAGAGCATCTGGCATATCGGCCAGGCGTTCTTCAAGCTCCACTTCCGCGTGCCCTACGAGACCTCGATCTGAGCCATGATGCGGCGTACCGCCGAGCAAAAAGAAGCCGCCGAACATTTTTGCTGGATGGAATCAGACGACTCCAACCTCTCAGCAAAAATGTTCGGCGGCTTCTTTTTGCGGGCTGCAAGGGTCGCTCACGCCGACCCGAGCGCGCTCATTTCTTGCCGAGCAGGTGTGAGAGGGCGCCCTCGAGCGTGGGGTAGGCGAACTTAAAGCCATGCTCTTCGAGCGCTTTGGGGACGACGCGTTGGCTGGCGAGGAGCATCTCGTCGGCGGTCTGTGAACCCATGGCGAGCTTGAGCCCGAACTTGGGGACGGGCAAAAACGTGGGTCGCGACAGGACAGAACCGAGCGTCTTGGTGAACTCCTTGTTGCGCACAGGGTTTGGCGCAGCGAGGTTGACGGGGCCTTCGATGCTGTCGGTGAACAGGATATGCAGGATGGCCGAGACCATGTCATCGATCGAGATCCAGCTCATGTACTGCTCGCCCGAGCCGAGGTTTCCGCCCACCCCCATCTTGAACAGCGGGAGCATCTGCTCGAGCGCGCCGCCGGATGGATCGAGCACGAGCGAGGTGCGAAGGTGAACCACGCGAATCCCCGCTTCACGCGCGGCCGCGGTGGCATCCTCCCATTGCTTGCAGACATCTGCCAGGAATCCTTCGCCAGCCTCGGCATCCTCGGTCAGGAGCTCGTCGCCCCGGTCACCATAGAACCCGATCGCCGAGCCGCTGATGAGGACGCGAGGTTTGCGCTCGAGGTTTGCCAACGTCTCCGAGATCAACCTCGTGCCGTCGATGCGCGAGCGCAGGATGCGCTCCTTGGCATCGCTCGTCCAACGCTGGTTGACCGACTCTCCGGCCAGATGCACCACGGCGTCGAACCCCTCGAGCTCCTTTGCCTCGAGCCGTTGCTCGCGCGGTGACCACTGGATGCCTCCCTCGCGCTTCTTACGGGATATGGGCGCGACCTGATGGCCGCCCGTCGTCAGAAAGCTCGAGAGGGCGGTGCCGATCAGGCCGCTGGCGCCGGTGATGGCGACCCGCTGGCGATCTCTGTCTGCGAATTGTTCGTGGCGCTTTATATCATGCATGGTTCGCTCGTGTCTGAAGGTGAACATGCGCTCGACCATTTGCCGCGCGAACCATCCGGCGACCCACTGACTGATAGGATGCAGCGGGAGCTTGTAGGTGATCGCGTCATCGAGCAGCGCTGTGTGTCCCTCGGTGTCAGGATCTGGCAGGAAGCGGTGCGTGTGCTCCCACGTCGAGAAGGGACCTCGCTTCTGGATGTCTCGAAACTGCTCCCCTTCGATGTAACCTTCGTGGTGCGCTTCCCAGGTTAACTTGAAGGGGCCAGGTCCGACCTTGAAGATAAGCACGGCGCCATCCTCGATGCCATCCGCGCGCTTCTCGATGCGGATCGGCTCCCAGGGTGGCGCGAGCCGCTCGAAGGCTCCCTGGCGAGCGTGCCAGGCGAAGAGCTCTTCTGGGGTGGTGTCGATCGGTGTGGTCTTGTGAAAGGTCGGCATCACTCTCCTCCATTTCCTCACGCGGGTCGGCGAGGGGGACAGTGATGAGACGCTTTACGGGGGCGCGAGGTGCGCCTCGACTCAACGAAAGATCTTCTTCTCTTGCGAACGCAAGGTCTTGCAGTTCATCCCATCGGTGACCTTGCGATTGTCGAAGCGGTTCTCCGAGCGCTTGTTGTTGGTCTTCGAGGTCGGCGAATCGCCGAGGAGCATATGCGTCGAGTCGAGCACGGTTTGCTCGGAATCCCAGCGGATAAAGCCCTTCATCTTGTCGCCATCGATGTTCCCATCGAGTTTGTTCCAGCCACGCTGCACGAGGTAGATGTGCCCGTTGACGATCCCCTCGACGTGCACGGTCATGCCCGGCTTCCCATCTTTATCCTGGTCGCGCACGCGAGAATCATCGGGATCATCTGGCAGCGCATCACGCGACGGGTTCGCGAGGTTGGCGCCAAGGACGACCACGTGCTTCTCCTGCATGTATCGCGCCTTACCGTTGTCCATCCAGACGCGACCCTTGCGCGTCTGACCCGAGGCTGCGCGCGTGAACTTGCGCGGGACGATCGTGCGCACGCGCTCGACGTTCGAGGAGATGCGAATGTCGCAGATCTTCTCTTCGATGGTCAGCTCTTCTCCCGTTTGCTTGATGTCGAGCAGAATCAACGCGGTCGTCACGGACTTGACCGTCCCCACCACGGGGAGCTTCGAGACCCCCGTGGTCACCTGGACCTGAGCCCACGTGCCGTTGAGATCTGGCAGCGCGTCTTGTTGAGCCTGCGCCGGCGAGGCCAGCATGAGGGCCGCGAGCGCGAAGAGTAGGGGGGAGCGTTTGAGCGAGTTGGACATGGCGTCTTGTTCCTCTCGAGAGCGGTGCGGGAGTGACGGACAAGAGCCTAGAGAATCCTGGCACAGGATGAAAGAGCTACGATCGTTTCTCGGCATTCAGTTGGTGTTCTCGTGCCCAGACCTCGAGCTCGTCGAGAGAGTCCATGCGGACCGTGTTTTCGACGTCGAGCGCGCCGCCACCGCCGATGATCAGCGTGACATGTGCGGGGAGCATGGCGCGAAGTTTCTCGAGCTGGCGGCGCGTGAGCGTTCGAGGAGCCGCCGCCGAGACGCTGATGAGGACCGCCTCTACGCGATGGGCTTTTGCCACCTCGACGATCGTCTCGAGATCTGTGTCGAGCCCGAGCGAGACGATCTGGCATCCCGCCGTCGCGCCGACCAACGCGCTCATGTGCAGCCCCAAGACGTGATATTCGCCAGGGAGAGTCGCGCAAAGCAACTTCGCTCCGCGCGCGTGATCACTCAATGGGCGCCATTGATTCTGCAAGAACCTGCGCAGGTGGTTGCTCGCGAACTGTTCATGCAGCACGGCCAACTCACCGCTGTACCAGGCTTCACCGATCTGATGGAGCAGGGGGGTGAGCAGCTCATCGAGGAACTCGAGCGTGTTCGACTCGTACCAGTGGCGCTCGAGGCTGTCGGGGAAGTTCTCGTGATCGATGCGACGGATCTGTGTAAACCACTCGTCGATGATCTCTTGTTTGTCGCGGGGTCGGTTGGCGTCGAGTTCGAGCACCTCTGCGGAGTGGCGCACGGCCTCCTTCCTCCGCTCCTCCTCGGTCTCCGAGAGTTCGATCAACTCACCGAGCTTCTCGGTCGACTCGCCTACAACCTGCCCGGGCCTGTGTCCTTGCTCGATGGCACGAGAGATCAGGTTCAGGTGTTCGACGATCGAGGCGTTGTACTGGCGATGCCCCCCATCCGAGCGATCTGGCGAGGGGAATCCATAGCGGCGCTCCCAGGTGCGGAGCGTCTCGACCGGAATTCCCGTAGCTTGTGAGACCGCCCCGATGCTCAACGTCGTGTGATTTTTTTCTGGTGCTTTAATCACGCTCATGACTGCTCGGCTCGCTCCACGCTCGACTCGGGCCGCGGCGCGGCGATGATGCAGCCTGCATCAGTGGCCTTCCCGTCACCTGTGCCCCCGAGGTGCTCCGCGTTGGAGTTGTTGTCGGGTGGGGCATCATGGAGGGGCCGAGTCTTCTGAAAGTAAAGATGCGTGGGTATCGCGCGCAGGTGCGAAAAGAGCGCACGCTGCGCGCCACTTTCTTCAGCGCGCGGGTTGCAGATCGTTGTACTCCGCGATGCGCTCGCGCAGGCCGACGCGCAGGCGGTGGAGCCTGGTCTTGACGGCGGGCACGGTGAGGTCGAGCTCGTCGGCGACCTCTTCCTTGGCCAGACCGTCGATCTCCATGCTGATGTAGAGGCGGCGGTTGGTGTCGCTGACATCATCGAGATATCCGGTCATCTCCTCGACCAGGCGCTTGTAGAGCAGGTGCTGGTCAGGGCGAGCGCTCTTGTCGTCGCCTTTCTCCTTGGAGTGGATATCGCGCAGCAGATCGTCCTCGATCGGGATCGGGCGACGCTTGTACTTGCGGACCTTCATCTTGGCCGCGTTGATGGCGATGCGATACATCCAGCTCCAGAGCGCGCTGTCCTCGCGGAACAGGTCGATCTTGCGGTGAATCGTCCAGAAGACATCCTGAACCACTTCCTCGGCATCCCACTCGTCACGGACGATCTTGCGCACGACCGCGAAGACGCGATCGCGGTACTCGTTGTAGAGGAAAAAGAGTGCGTCGGGCTCGCCGGCGCGGAGTTTGGTCACCAGTGTTGTTTCGTCCATCTCTTTGCCTATTCAAAAGGTGTTCGGTTCGTTGCTCATGCATCAATATGAACAGCTTTCAGGGCAAGGTCAAGTGCTTGAAGTGAATTTTGTGGATGTTTTGAATAGGTTTTTGTGCGTTTTTAGGTCTTTTAGGAAGGTTTGAGGTGTTTTTGAACAGGTTTGAGTGCTGTTTTTGGACGGGCTTGAACAGGGTGGTCAGGTTTGAACACCCTTTTGAACGGGTTTGAACACGTCGAACAGGTTTGAACAGAGATCGCTGTTCAAACCTGTTCAGAGGTTTGTTGCCTGTTCAGAGGTTTGTCGGGGGAGGGCGAGGTTTCAGTAATCGAAGACGCGGGGGATGAACTTCTCCAGCCCTCGAAGATCTTCGAGGGTGGTGACGCCTTCGACGCCGAACGGGGCGCCGTCACCACCGATCACGAGCGAGAGCGAGGGGTCGAGCTTCTGGCGAAGCTGCTCGACCATCTGCTCGTTGAGCAGCTTGTTCGACGCCTTCGAGAGGCTCAACAGCACCATCTTGATGCCGTCGATCTCTTTGCTCGTGGAGAGGATGTCCTCGATCGGAGTGTTGGCGCCGAGGAAGATGATGCGGCACCCCGAGAGCGCCATCACCAGCGCCGCCATATGCAGCCCGAGCGCGTGCTGCTCGCCCGGGAGCGTCGCGCACAGCACGCGCGGCCCCTGGCTCCGATCGCTGATAGGTCGCCAGTGAGACGAGAGGAAGTCGCGCAACCGCTCGCTGGCAAAGTGCTCCTGCGCCACGGTCAAATCACCGCGCTCCCAGTGCTCGCCGATCTCGGTCAGAAAGCGCGCGATGTAGATGTCCAGAAAGGTCATCGGACCCATCATGTACCACGCGCGCGTGAGCGTGCGTTCGAGCAGGTCCGCGTCGTAGTTTTGCGCGGCCTCGAGCCAGATGTTGACCTGTTCGCTCGGGTTTTCGATACGCATCGGCCGCTTTGGCTCGAACTCTTCGACCAGGGTCGGGTCAGTCACCTCCAGCATCTTCTCCAGCGTCTCGACCGGCTCGCCGACGACCTGTCCTGGCCTGTGTCCCTGCTCGAGCGCGAGGTTGATCAGCCGCAGCCGCTCGATCGTCTCGAGCTTGTAGGCGCGGTGTCCCCCGAAGGTGCGCTCTGGCGAGGGGAACCCGTAACGCCGCTCCCAGGTACGCAGCGTCTCTGAGGGAATCCCTGTGGCCTGTGAGACGGCGCCGATACTGAGCGTTGTCTCGTTATCTTCATCTTGTGATGACATGTCTTTGTCCTCGAAACGATGCTCCACAAATACGCCGGAGCAATCGCCTCATCATAGGATAGCGTCGAGTTCAGAGCGAGCGCCCTTTACTCTCACACCGCAACCTTCTCCCCTTGGTGGGCGGCTTTAAGGCAGGTTCTCTCTCGGGAAACGGTCTGTTCTCCTCATCTCGCTTGCGTCGCGCATGCTCGACGCTACCTTCTTGTTCGGAGTGGCGGTGAGCATGAATCACGCGCTCCACGAGACAGGAACGAGGCGACGGTATCGAGAATGACGGAGTGTGCGGCATGGGCGGTTTTTTAAGAGAAGGAAAGTGGGTCACCAAGGATTCCTGGGAGAAGAACTCCAAGGATGGCAGCTTCCAGCGCCAGACCTCCGCGTTCAGAGACCGAATCGAGGATCGTGAAGGCGCCCGCTTCCAGCCCGAGGCAGGTCGCTATCACCTCTATGTCTCCTACGCGTGCCCCTGGGCACACAGGACTCTCATCGCTCGCGCCCTCATGGGGCTCGAGGATGTCATCTCCGTGTCCGTCGTGCACCACTTTATGGGGGATGATGGCTGGACCTTCGACGACGCCGACGGCGTCGTCCCCGACCCCATCTTTAACGCGGAGTTCCTGCGCGATATCTACGTCAAGGCTGACCCCAACTTCTCGGGTCGCGTCACCGTGCCCGTCCTCTGGGACCGTAAGGAGGGCACGATCGTCAACAACGAGTCGCGCGAGATCATTCGCATGTTCTCCGATGCCTTCCAGTCGCTCGCCACAAAGGAGGTCGACCTCGCCCCGCAAAATCTACGCGAGGATATCGACGCCGCCATGGACGCCATCTACGAGCCGATCAACAACGGCGTCTATCGGTGCGGGTTCGCTGGCACACAGGAAGCCTACGAGGCCGCTTACGCCGAACTCTTCGAGCAGCTCGATCGTTGGGAGGCGATCCTCGATCAGCGGCGCTATCTCGTCGGCGAGCAATTGACCGAGGCCGATATCTGCATGTTCACGACCCTGGTGCGCTTTGATCCGGTGTACTTCGTTCACTTCAAGTGCAGCAAAAAGCATATCTTCCAATACGAGAACCTCTCGAACTACCTGCGCGAGTTTTATCAGCTGCCAGGCGTCGCCGAGACCGTCGACATGGAACATATCCGCAACCACTACTTCCGCAGCCACCCGAACCTGAACCCCAAGCGCTTCGTGCCCCCAGGACCGATCCCGGACCTCTCCGTCCCACACGATCGCGCGCGCCTGCCAGGCGGACCGCCGCTCGCCTTGCGTGGCTGATGCCCGAGAAAACTATCCTGAAGTGTACGAGGGGCTCGCGATCACGCGGGCCCCTTTTTTGACGCCCAGCTTCTCGTGCGCGCTGTCCTGGCGGATGGCGATCTCGAGCACCCCGCTGCTCCCCGAATAGGCGACCGCATCCCCGAGTGATACATCGGAGAAGGTCGCCAGGACATCGAGCGAGAGGTGCGCGTCAGGCAGCTCCAGGCGCAGCCCCGGCGCGCTGCCCCGCAAGAGGTCGCAGGCGTCCTTGCTCAGGTTCGTGATCAGGTTGCCGAAGTGGTCCACATGGATCACGCGCCCGTGCAACTCCTTGCCATCGCGTTGAGGGGTCAACTCCTCGAGCGTCGTCAGCGTGTCCAGGGGCTTCTCGCCACCGAGCTTCTCGAAGGCTACCCCCGCGGCCAGGTGTGCGGCCGCAGGAGAGAAGATATCGCGGCCATGAAACGTCTGGCTCACTGGCAGGATATGATAGGCCGGGTTATCCAGAATCACCGCGTCCTGCGCCGTGTGTTGCCCGAGCGCAAGCGTGAAGAGCCCGTTGTCCGGGCCGATCAGGATCTGCCGTCCACAACGCACCCCGATCGCTTCCCTCGCGCTCCCCACGCCAGGATCGACCACGCACACGAAGATGGTGTCCTCGGGCATATAGCGCATCGATGTCATCAACATGAACGCCGCCGCGTCGACATCCTGCGGAGGGATCTCGTGGCACAGATCGATCACGCGCGCCGCTGGCGCGATGCTCGCGATCACACCCTTCATCACGCCCACGTAGTGATCTCGATGCCCGAAGTCCGTCAGCAGCGCGATCGTCGGTCTGGAGAGGATGCTCACTTTAATACCTCCCACGCCTGCTCGAGACCTTGCTCGAGCCGCATGACATCATCGTGCCAGTCGTACTTCTCCTTGAGCATGCGCACGCGCGACTGAGAGCTGCCATGCAGCGCGCGCAAGGTCTCCTTGATGTCTGCGCGCGTCGTCTCGGCCATATCTCTCCACGCGGGCTTTATCGCGTCCCCCGCGTTCTCGATCGTCTCGAGCACCTCGAGCACTGGCGGGATCTGCGTCAGCCCCAACGTCAACAGATCCATGCTCGCCTTCCCGCGCTCGAGGTCATCGCGGATCGAGTCCGCCACGAACTGCGTCGCCGTCGCCGTCGCCGTGAGGTTCTCATCGAGCATCCCCGCGCCTGATTTGATGATCACGTCCGCGCCCTGGAGCGCGCTCTCGGTGATGCCGGAGCAGATCTGGCGCTCGAGGCCGCGGATATCTCGCGCGAGCTCCGCGTCAGGGTCGTAGATGTCTCCATCCTTGTTGGTCTCGAGCAGTGATTCTGCGCCCGCCTTGACCAACTCGGCGCGCTGCTTTGCCTGCTGTAGCAAGGTGCGAAGCGCCTGCGCTTCCGATTCGACGACCTCGCCATCTGCGGCGATCACGAGCCTGCCGACTGCCTCGCCAGCCTTGAGCAAGAGCGTCGAGAGCGATGGCGCATCGAGCGGGATCTTCCCCGTGATCGCGCGATCGTAGGAGGCGAACGCGGCGACCGTCGCCAGCAAATCCTCCTCGAAGACGTTGCGCGATCTCGCCAGCTGCTGACGCACCAGCTCGAAGGTCGTCACCGAGAGCTCCTCCTCGAAGAGGTAGTTGTAGAAGGTGACCTCGTTCTCGTCGATGTGCCCATCCGCGCAAGCCATCGTGTAAAAGAGCCCGCGCAGCGCCTCCTCGAACTGGCGCCTGAGCCCCGGTCTCATCTCGATCCCTCGCATCAAGACCTCTTCCTGGAGCTTGTCGAGGCCCACGCGAGCCTCCTCGTACTTGGCCTTGAGCTTCTCGATCTTCGGGCTCATCTCCATCGCTCGCATCTCCCTTGTCTCGGTTCCGTGGCGTTTGGTTTCTCGGGTAAAGCTATCGCGCCAAAACGTAGCACAACGCCCGGGCGCTGGCATCAACAGGAGCGAGGCCGTCCCCTCGAGTGTTTAGTTCCATCGATTGATGGATAAAGCGATTGCGCTCGCCAGGCGGTTTTGCTAAACCGTCATGCATGAAAGAGAATCAAGAGTGATGCGAAGGATGAGGAAGAGAGGGCAAGGCGCGAACCGCAGGCGATACACCGTATCGTCGAGGATGAGCAACGCTGCCATCACATTCTCAGACCAGCATCACATGATGCATCTTCATGCATGGTGGTTTAGATGTGCGGATATGTAGGAGAATTGCTTCGTTTCCTCGATCGCCGTGCGCCTTTTCGGTACAAGGGCGCATCGCAAGAGGCACTGAAGATGGCACGAACTGGAACCGAACGAACGCGAGGCGGAGCGCGAGATGATGAAGAACTGGATGTACACCATGGCGTTCGCAAGCTTGACTGCGCTCGCGGCGTGCGGCCCGGACAGCGCCGCGCAGGGCGTCGGCGATGGAAACAACGACTCGAACATGACCACGCCGGTGGCCATGGATATGGGCGCCGGAGATATGGCCAGCGATCTCGATGAGATCGGCGAGGATGCTGACCTCCGCGTCATGCTCGACATGGGCGCCGAGGAGGATATGGCGCCTGTGGTGGTCGATATGGCTGTCGATATGAGCGAGCCCGTCGATATGGCTCCCCCCGGCCCGACGCTTTACGTGGGAGAGGCTCCTATTTATAGCAACGGACCGCTCGGCGTGACCATGGCGCAGCTCCCGCAAGGTTCTCCCGTCCCTGGCCAGGTCTGGTCACCGACCCAACCTGGCCTCTACGCTGTCGTCGTGCTCCAGCACGGGTTCTTGCTCTCGAACACCTACTACTCACAGCTCATCGCTCAGATCGCCAGCCATGGCTTTATCGTCGTCGCGCCTCAGATGTACGAGGCAGGAGGGCTCCCCTTTGGCAAGCCTTCCACCGAGGAAGAGATCACGCTGGCGACGCAAACCTGGGCGTTTATCCGGGAGAACCTCTCTACGACGCTTCCGACTGGGGTCGAGGCATCGGTCGAGAACTTTGGCGTCGTCGGTCACTCGCGCGGCGCCAAGGTTGCCTGGGGCGCGCTCCTGGAGGACGCCACGCTGGCGAACGCGCTCGTCGGGATCGATCCTGTGGACAACCCTGGAGGGTTCGCGGCTCAAGATCCTGTCATCACAGGCCCGACCCCGTTTGCTATCCCCACGCTCGTGATCGGAACTGGCCTCGGGCCCGACTCGGTCGATGGATTCAGCCCGGCGTGCGCGCCAGAAGGTGAGAACTACGCCAAGTTCTACGCCGCCGCGCAAACCCCGGCGTATCGACTGGTCGCCACCGAGCATGGCCACCTCGATATGCTGGATGACACGCTCTCGGGTTGTGGGTTGGAGTGTTCTGCCTGTCCTGGCGGCGGCTCCAAGCAGGCGATGCGTTCGGCCACGGCGGGATGGATCGTGGCGTTGATGCGAGGCGCGCTCCAGGGCGATGCCACGGCGTTCGCGTTGATCGCGCCACCGAGCGGCGCGCCCACCACGGTGACCGCCGAGAGCAAGTAAGGCGCGTCAGCTGTAGGTGGCGATGTAGTCATCGACCTTGTACTTGCGGCGCGTGGAGTCGCTGGTCATGTAGCGCACCTTCCCGAAGATGTCGCGCTCGGTCCAGCCGCGATCATAGCGCCCGAGCGTCCAGAAGATCCCCGAGTAAGAGTTCGGGTTTCTCCCGTCGATGCCATACTTGTTGTTCAACTCGATCATGACCTCGAGCGCATCCTTCGCGTTCGCGGTCCAGTGCAGGATCTTCTTGCCCCAGAGCATCCTCAAGTAGTTGTGGATGTGCCCCTCCTGAACGAGCTGGCGTTGCGCGGCGTTCCAGAGTTCGTCGTGGGTCTCCGCGTTCTCGAACTCGTCCATCGAGTAGACGTATTCGCGCTCGTCTTCGACGTGCTCGGCGAGCGTCTCCTTGACCCAGTCAGGGAGTGATTCGTACTTGTCATAGGTGTCGGGTTCGCGGTGCGCCATGTTGTAGCCGATCTCGCGCCACGTGATGAGCTCGTCGATAAAGGACTCGGCGCCCTCGCTCATGTTCCACCACCCCTCACGCTTTCCAGTCGGCTTCTCGGCGATATCCCCTGGGCTCCAACCCTCGCGTTCGGCCAGCTCGCGAAAGATCGTGTGCGCGCTGATGTGACCGAAGTGCAGGTATGGTGACAGGCCACTCGCGCCTTTCACCGCGGGTTTGTTGCGATCCTCGGGGTACGCCGCGAGCTTCTCGTCGAGGAAGGTCTCCATCCTGGCGAGCGCCGCCACGGCGCCTCCCTGAAACGGCACGGGCGCGACGCTGTGGTCGATGGCAAGCGCCGCGAGCGGCTCTCGCGCGCCGTGTTTAAGGAGCGCATCGCTTGTCGCTGGCCACTGCTCCAAAAAACCTTCTGGCAGCCAACTCTCATCAAAGCTCGCGTCGAGTTGTTCGAGCGGATCGACTTCCGGGAAGTCCTCCAGGTGGTCTGGCAAGATCTTGTGCAGCCCTCGTCGAAACGAGTACGCCGTCGTGTAGGTCTTTGGTGCCGCGCGCAACGGGAGCAGCCCGTTGCTGTCGACCATCTCCATGGCCACGTCGAGTTTGCTGGCCGCGGCTTCGACCATCTGAGGGAGGAAGAAGCAGGGGAAGTCGTCGGTGATGACGGCGACGGCGTTGGCCGCGAGCGCCTCGAGCGCGCCCTTGCCCTTGTCCTCTTCAGGCTCGACGTAAGGGTGATACAGAGCCTTGTGGTCGCTCAGTTGTTGGCTGTGATCGCACATCCCATCGATGATAAAGCGATGGATCCTATCACTCGCCCAGCGGTAGCCGATACGCAGCGGCTCGAAGATCAAAAGACCGACGCCGTGCTCGTTGGCCAATTCGATGGCGCGTTGCAGCGCGAAGTTCTCCTGAAGTCGTCGGTTGGCGATCATCCAATACAGGATGTAGTCGCCACCTTTTCGTTTTGGCGCTTTATTGCAGGCTGAAATTCGTACCGGGGGGACTGGCTTCATCACAATGCTCGAGGGCTCGTGGTGCGGGGTTGAGAGGATCGTGTGATGCGCGAATCGAGCAGAAAGGTGCGTCGGAGATCGCGTCGGTTGATTTGAAAGGACTTGCCGGGGTAAGAAGATGCGCTTTGATTCGTGAGTCGAATAGGGCAAAGGACCCCATAAGATACATCGAGATTGTTACAGCTGAGGAACAGAAGGAATGAGTAGGCAGAAGGTCGAAGAGTTGCAGGAGAAGGTCAACGCGGTCTCGCAACGTTACGATGCGCGTTTTGCTGGCAAGCCGAGGGCGACTCGCCAGCTCTCCGAATTGGACGAGATCACCGCCGAGCTCGAAGCTCTCATCGACGAGGGTCAAGGGCTTCATAACGGCGACAACACGTTGCTGCGCGAGGTGCTCTCGACAGCTCAAAACAACCTCGAGATGTACAAGGCCGAGCGCGTCGAGATCGAGAACGTGCAAGCCAAGGGCCCCGAGGCTGTCACGGGCGCGAAGCTGGCCACCTGGGCCAACTTCGTCTTTGACGAGTATCACCGTCACTACGCAGGGAAGAACCGCGCCACGCGCGACATCGGCCGCCTCGAGGAGATGGTCGCCGAGCTCGAGGGCGTGCGCGAGGATATGCTCGCGTTGCTCGCCAAGCGCTCCGACCTCGAGTCGACGCGCAAGGACATCGAGACCATCGAGGGGAACCTCGACCTCTACGAGGGTGAGCTCGACAACATCCTCAACGCGCGCCGTCAGGGCACCCGCGAGGAGCAGGCCAGCGGTCTTGCGACCGCTGCCAACGAGCAGTTCAAGGTCTACACCTCGCAGTTCGCCGGGAAGGGTCGCTCCACGCGTCGCCCCGCGCTGCTCGATCGCGTGATCAAGAACCTCGAGGGGATCCTCAACGAGATGCGTCTCCTCAACTCCAAGGGGTACCGCTCGCAGCACAACACCAAGAACATCGAGATCGTCCAGCAGAACCTCAAGCTCTACCGCGATGAGGTCGCCGCCATCCGCGACGCGCGCGCTCAACAGGGCGTCGATGACCTCGCTGGCCTGCTCGGCGGCGCGGCCAACGACGTCATGGCCGAGTACCGCGAGAACTTCGCGGGCAAATCGCGCGCTACGCGCGATCTGGCGCTGCTCTCCAGGCTCTGCGACGAGATGTACGAGATCGCCCTGCAAATGCGCTCGATCCAGGACGAGAAGCCTGCTCTCGAGATGAACAACCGGAACCTTTCGATCGTGATCGACAATCTGATAGTGTACCAGTCTGAGTTCCGCGCGATCGAAGAGGCAAAAGGCCAGAGCTGATCCCTTGAAAAAATCAGTCTTTGCGGCCTGATCTTCGTGAAGCCGATTGCGCGGGGCGCTGGAGGGTGTGAGATTTGATAAATCTCACACCCTCCAGCGCCCCGTTTTTCATTCGAGGTGAATCGATGAAGTCACGTGTTTTCCTGCTGCTCGGGATCCTCTCCCTCACGCTCGCTGCGTGCGGGGGGAACAACGAGGACCCACAACCTGACATGTCCGATGATGTCATCCTCATCGAAGAGGATATGTCCGAGGGAGGCGGTGATATGCCTGCCCGAGACATGGCAGACGAGGAAGACCAGGGCGAGTCGCCTGATATGGCGGAAGACCCTCCTGATATGCCGCAGGTCGATCCTGATATGGGCGATGACGCGGATATGTCTGTCGATATGCCGCCGGATATGCCAGCCGATCCTGATCGTGATGGCGATGGCGTCCTCAACGAGGAGGACAATTGCCCAGATAAGGAGAACCCCGAGCAAAAGGATCGCGATCGCGATGGCATCGGCGATCGCTGCGACAAGTACCCGAACTACCACGACCCGACCAACCCCAATGACCTGATGCGCGTCGTGGCCGATGAAGCGACGGGGAACACCGATGACGCCACCTCGGCAGAGGCGCTCGGGCTCTCGGTGCCATTTGTCGCCCAGGGGGTCGTCAACGAGGTCGCCGAGGGGCAACCTGATCTGGACTTCTTCAGCTTCGAGATCGATCGCCCCATGGCGTTGTTGATCGACCTGAACTACATCACGCTTCAACCTCAGGGCGCGCTCTACCCGGCAGCGATCATCACCGGCTACGGGATCAACAACGCGAGCGTCTTCCGCGTCGCCGTGGCGCCCGCGCAAGGTTCCTCAGCATTGCGCGAGGTCTTCTTCCCGGTCCCGGGACGCTACACCATCGTCGTCAGTGATATTCGCAACTTCATCGATGCCCAGCCCGATGTCGGGAACAACGGTTGGAGTTACACGCTGCGCGTGAGCGAGGTCCCCTTGCCCGAGGCCGAACCACTCGCTGCGCCTGGACCTCCGGTGCCCCACGAGTTCGACGGCGAGCTCAAGGTGTTCGAGGTCGATCCTTCGGGCGTCAACGGTTCGATCCGCGCGCAGAGCAACTCGGCGAACTTTGGCGGAGGACAGGACCCTGTCTTCTTCCAACCCGTGCTCTCGATCTATGACCCGGACGCAGATCAGACGCTCGCGCACACGATCGCTGACCAGCTCGATGAAAATAACGCCATCACTGTCGACAGCGTCATCTCACAAGACAGGCAACGGCTCCTGTTGATCGAGGACTACGTTCAGCGCGACGAGACGCAAGCGGCGAACATGGTCATCGCCGCGCAACCGGTCACGCTGTTCAACGAGACGGAGACCGCTCAGGAACCTCAGGACACGCGCCTCGATCGTCCTATCTGGCTCGATGATGGCGCGCTGATCGATGGCGCCATCGACGATCCGAGGACGCCCGATCAGCCCGACGTGGATCTCTACCTGTTCACGATGAAGAAGGGCGAGGTCGCGCGCGTGACCGTGTCCCCAGTGGTTGGGGGGAACCTTGAGCCGACCGTCAACATCGGGCACGCCTTTGTTCAGGGGGGCACGCCGACCTTCTATAGCCTCCATCGCTCCGAGGCGGTGGGGGATACGGACCCTTACGCGTCGAGGACGGTGTCCTTCCTGGTGAGCTCGGACGAGCACGGCGACATGGGCGTGCAGGTGGAACACGCGCGTCAGGACGCGGGCGCTGCGGTCGGTGGCGCGGCTTACGGTTACACCCTCGAGTTCGAGCGCCTGCCCGTGCAAGCGGTCGATGTGACGATGCTCCCCGGAGAGGTCAGCCTGCCGCTGCCCGCGGGAGAAACCTCCACGGTGACTTTCGCGCCCACGCAGGATGGGATCTTCTCGGTGGATATCGATGACGCGACGCTCTTCTTGAACTCTCGCCTGCTCGACGCTGACTTCAACCTCGTCGAGCAGACGTACAACGCGCGCTTTACCTCGCGCGCGCTCGCCAACGAGCGATTCTACGTCGACATGCGCGACTTCAATGGTCGCGGCACGGACGCGGCCAACATGGAAGAGCTCGTCGTCTCGGTCGACGCGGTCACCATCCAGGACTTTGGCGCATTGCCCGGGACCAAGGCCGATGTGCTGCAAGAACCTGGCGAGGATGACTACTACAAGGTCGTCGTGCCCGCCAACGAGCTGTTCAGCCTCAAGATCTTCGCGCCAAACTTCTTCCCCAACGTCGAGATCTTCCGCGATGACACCTTCGAGCGCCTCGGCGGGACAACCTCCGGTTACGAGCTTCGCTTCGACGTCGACACCGCGATCGTGGTCCGCGTCTCCTCCTATGATGACGCGCGCGGCACGGATCAGACTTATATTCTGGGCATGCGAACGGTGTCGCCGACACCGCTCGGGATGTTGCCTGCGACGGCATCAGATGTCATCGACGACGCGCCGTTCAGTGATTGGTATGCCTTCGAAGTGGAGGATGGGAAGTTTTACTCGCTCGGCGTTTCGACGACCAACTCCAACTTCATCGTGCGCGGTCGCGTGATCCGCGAGGACACCCTCGGGTATGTGTCTGGTACCTCCGCTGGGCGTGCGCGCTGGCGCTCGAACTTCACCGGGACGGCCTACGCGCGCATCTTCGAGAACGCGAACCAGGGCGCCTCGGATTACGACTATCGGGTCGACGTGAGCGAGGTGACCAACACACCTCTTGGCGTCAACACCACCGCCACCGGTCAGCAGCTCGCCAGCGCCGGAGAGGAGAAGCTCTTCACGGTCACGTTGCCACAACCCGGCGCGCTCTCGACCACCGTCAAGACCTCCGGTTGGACGCCCGTGATCAGGTACCTCTCCACGGGATCGCTCTCATCGCTTGGCGGAACACAGGACCTCGAGACCGCGTGGCTCCCCACGAGCGAGCACACGCAGGTTGTTGTCGCGGTCTCCTCGGCGGATGCCGACGCGCAAGGACCGCTCGATTTCTCGATCGAGACGGTTTACATCTCGCCAAACAACGCCACGCCCGAGGTCGAACCCAACGCGCCTGCTTCGAACGCGACGTCGATTGCTGGCACTCCAGCAGTTTATGCAGGAAGCATCCAGCCGATGGCTTCGGATCGCGAGGATTACTACGCGCTCGATCTGGTCGCCGGGCAACGCGTCTGGGCGATGATCACGAGCCGCAATGGGACAGGGCTCTACTCGCTCGATATCGAGGTCGCGCTGATTAACCCTGGCGCGACCACGCTCGAGAATGATCGCTACGATGGCGAGGGCTTCTATCCCGCGATCTTTGGCTATGACACTCGCGAGACCGGGACCTATACCCTGCGTATCTCGCTCCCTGCCACGATCACCACACAGAGCGGTGACTACACGCTCTACGTCGTGACCACGCCAGCCAACGAGATCGACGAGGTCGAGCCAAATGACCTGGTGGCCGAGGCTCAGGATCTCGGCGTCATCGAGGACGCCGCGCTCGTCGCGGCGACCACGACCGTGGGCAGTGATACGGTCGATCGATTCATCTTCACGCTCGAGCATCCCTCGAACCTGAACATCTCGCTGCTCGATTCTGGCGAAGGGCATGACCTGCGCTTGCTCGATGATCAGCAGAACGAGATCGATCTCTCTGGCTCCACCTCGGATGGGAACGCCTATCCTGTGATCGACCAGCCAGACCTCGCGGCAGGAACCTATTACCTCGAGTTCACCGCTGGCACACTCGGCGGGCAGGCCAATATCCTGATCCAACGCCAGTAATATCCTCTCCGAAAGCACCCGGATACGAGATGAGCCTTGATGGGCAGATAGCGCGAGCCCTGAAGGATTGCATGCAATCCTTCAGGGCTCGTCAGATCGATCGCGTCGAGG
>Ga0208061_100184_pt1 | contig 21287 bp, 17 predicted proteins | sample DeeseametaMP0555_FD_184209 | JGI IMG/M metagenome (GOLD analysis project Ga0208061, IMG submission 184209) | Marine microbial communities from the Deep Atlantic Ocean - MP0555 (SPAdes) | ecosystem: Environmental > Aquatic > Marine > Oceanic | place: South Atlantic Ocean | collected 2011-01-23 | reverse complement strand
TCGCCTCCAGGATGGGCAAACCATGAACGAATGGAGTTTCGAAAGAAGATGTTGCAAGAAGAACAAGCACAACCGGATCTGACCGAAGCCAGCGAGTTCGTCGACCGCATCACCCATGAACTCTCGCGCGTCGTGATCGGCCAACGCTACATGGTCGAGCGCCTGCTCATCGGTATGCTCACCGGCGGCCACGTCCTCCTCGAAGGCGTCCCCGGGCTGGCAAAAACCCTCACCGTCAAGTCGCTCGCCGAGACCGTCGATGTCGACTTCGCCAGGATCCAGTTCACGCCCGATTTGCTGCCCGCAGATCTCATCGGGACGATGATCTTCGATCAGTCCACGCGTGACTTCGTCCCGCGTCAGGGGCCCGTCTTTACAAACATCTTGCTCGCTGACGAGATCAACCGCGCGCCAGCAAAGGTCCAGTCCGCCTTGCTCGAGTCGATGCAGGAGCGCCAGGTCACCATCGGGGACACCACCTACAAACTCCCCGACCCCTTCCTCGTGCTCGCCACGCAGAACCCGATCGAGCAAGAGGGCACCTACCCGCTGCCCGAAGCACAGGTCGACCGCTTCATGCTCATGATTCGCGTGGGGTATCCCACGCGCGACGAGGAGCGCCAGATCATGGACCTCGTCACCGAGCAACGCGCGCCAAAATCACTCACCGCGGTCACCACCCCGGAGGAGATCCGCGCCGCGCAACGCGCCGTGCGAAAGATCCACCTCGCGGACAAGCTCAAGGACTATATCGTCGATATCATCTACGCCACGCGCGACCCGGAGCGCTATGGCCTGAAGGACCTTGTCGACTACATCGACTTCGGCGCCAGCCCCCGCGCCACCATCTACCTCAACCTCGCCGCCCGCGCGCACGCGTTCATTCGCCGCGAGGAGGCCGTCTACCCCGAAGATATCAAGGCCGTCGCCTACGATGTCCTGCGCCACCGCGTGATCCTGACCTACGAGGCCGAGGCCGAGGAGCTCACCCCCGAGATCATCATCGAGCGTCTGCTCGAAGCGATCGAAGTTCCTTGAATCTCGGCAAGATCGAGGTGTGATTTTCTCATTGAACGAAGTTCAGTTTTTTCGCCCATCCCTGTAGGATGAGCGTGGTTGAACCTTGTTTGACGGTAAAAATCACTCGCTCTCTCGCTCGAAATAGAGCAGGGCGCGCAGCACGGAGAAGAGCCATGAAGACCTATCAAAACCGCGTCGCAGCTATCACTGGAGCAGCCTCGGGTATTGGCCGAGCGCTCGCCAAGGAGCTCGCTGCGCGCGGCGCACACCTGGCCATCAGCGATGTCCAGGAAGAAGCGCTCGCCGAGACCGCCGCGCAGTGCGAGCGCCTCGGCGCGCGCGTCACCACGCAAATCCTCGATGTCACTGACAGGAAGGCGTTCGACGCCTGGGCCGCCTCGGTCGCCGACGAGTTCGGTGACGTGCACATGATCTTTAACAACGCCGGGATCGCCATCCACGGCACCTTCGAGGAGGTCCCCGACGAGGTCTTCGAGCGCGTCATCGACGTCGACTTCTGGGGAGTGATTCACGGCACGCGCGCGTTTCTTCCTTACCTCAAGCGCGCGAGCGAAGGTCACATCATCAACATCTCGAGCGTCTTTGGCATCATCGGCGTCCCCGGTCAGAGCGCGTATAACTCGGCCAAGTTCGCCGTGCGCGGTTTCACCGAGTGCCTGCGCCAGGAGCTCGACTTGAGCGATCCACATGTGCGCGCCACCTGCGTGCACCCCGGCGGCATCAAGACAAACATCGCCGCCGCCGCGTCGTTTGTGGGGCAGGGCTTTGGCAAGACCGAGCCCGACGCGCTCGCCAGGGACTTCGACAAGCTCGCGCGCACCACCCCCGAGACCGCCGCCAAGGTGATCCTGGCTGGCGTGCTCGAGGATCGCGCGCGCGTCCTTATTGGACCCGACGCGACCGTGATCGATGTGATCCAGCGTGCGATGCCCGGCTCCTATCACTCACTGGTCAAAAAGTTCTTCGCCCGCACCTTCAAGGGGAAGAAGAAGTAACCCTCAAGCAGATCTGCAAGAGATGCCATGCTCCCCAAAGAACTGATCAAGGCTGTCAAACACCTCGAGATCGTGGCGCGCCGCGCCGTCAACGACCAACTCGCCGGGCAATACCAGAGCGTGTTCAAGGGGCGAGGAATGGACTTTGTCGATGTCCGCGCTTACCAGCCGGGCGACGACATCCGCGTGATCGATTGGAACGTCTCGGCGCGCATGGACGATCTCTACATCAAGCAATTCGTGGAAGAGCGCGAGCTCACCGTCTTCTTGCTCGTAGACGCCTCCGGGAGCCAGCTCTTTGGCACCCAGTCGCGCCGCAAGCAAGAGTGCGCCGCAGAACTCGGCGCGCTGATCGCCTTTAGCGCGATCAAGAACAACGATCGCGTCGGGCTGATCACCTTCACCGACAAGATCGAGACCTTTATCCCGCCAAAGAAAGGCAGAAAGCACGTCTTGCGCGTCATCACCGAGATCCTCGAGCAGCGCACCACAGGCCGTGGAACCGATATCTCCGCGGCGCTCGAGCACCTCTCGCGCATCACGCGCAAGAAGGCGGTCGTCTTTCTCATCAGTGATTTTCAGGATGAGGGCTTTGAAAAGGCGCTCAATATCTCGAGCCGCCGCCACGAGATCGTGCCCGTCTTCCTCATCGACCCGATGGAAGAAAAGCTCCCCAATATGGGTATTATCCAGGTGGAGAACCCGGAGACGGGAGAGCTCCTGACGGTCGATACCACCAGCAAAAAGATCCGCGATGCCTACGAGCGCGCCGCCACATCTCAACGCGAAGCGCGCGAGAAGGCGTTCAGAAAGCGCAAGATCGATCACGTCGTGGTTCGCACCGACGAGGACTACCTCGCTCCGCTTATCAAGTACTTCCGGCTGCGCGCGCGAAGGGCTTGACACCCGCGCGCGAAGTCATAGCTTTGACGACCGGGCTTTCACTGCAAGGAGTCTGGCGCCTCTGGTCTCGTTTGTATCATTGCAGAGAAGATCCTCGAGGCTTGGGTGCCATGGATGGTTTTGATGTCGAATCTCATGCTTGGCAGATATCGTCTCACATATTTTTCGACCGCGTTGCTCTTCCTCCTGTCCTCGACGACCTCGGCGCTCGCGCAAACTGCCGAGCCCCAGGACCCGTCTGCGCCCCCTTCGGCGCAAACCACGACAGACAGCAAGGCAACGACGACCCCCCCTGTCGATGAGGTCGCGCGAACCGATGATGCGGATGAGGACGCGGAGACCACCCCGCTGATTCCTCCCCCGGAGCAGCTCGAGGCATCCCTTCAACAGAAGGTCGAATTGCCCGAGGCGCTACCCGTCGGAGAGCCTCTCCTGATCACGCTCGAGGTCACGCACCCTCAGGGCGCGTTGATTCAACCTCCCGAAATCACCGGGACGCAGCGCTGGTCGCTCGCCTCCTCGCGTATCCTCAGCTCGGGTGGCGAATCACTCCCGACGCGTACCACCATCGAATTGCTCCTGGTGCCCACCATCGTCGGGACCTCGCAGATCCCTCCGATGCCGCTGTTGGTGTTGGGAGATGGCGGAGACCGCGTGGTGCTAAAGACCGATCCGCTGGAGCTCAAGGTCATCACCACACTCGCGCAGGACGACCCGCTCGAGTTCCATGACGCGAGACCTCCGGTCCCGATTTACACCGTCGACTATACGCCGCTCTGGGTCGGGCTCGGCTCGGGTGGAGCACTTCTGCTCGGTCTCATCGGGTTCCTGCTGTTTCGCCGTCGGCTCGCTGCTCGACCGGAGCCCGAGCCAGAACCTCGCGATATCTACGAGGTCGCGATCGAGAAGCTCCAGGAGCTCGAGCGCTCCGATCTGCTCGAGAATGGCAAGCTAAAGCTCTACTACACGCACATGTCCGAGGCCGTCCGCGAATACCTCGGCGCCAGGTATGGGTTCCCCGGTACCGAGCTCACCTCGACCGAGATCATGATCCGACTCCACGCCGTGCGCTGGCCAAAGGGCCTCGGTGAGCGGGACGTCGAGGAGTGGCTCAGGCGCTGTGACCGCGTCAAGTTCGCGGATATGAGACCTGGCAATGAGTCGAGCAAGGACGCCTTGCGAAAGGCTTACTCCATCCTCGAACTCACCCGGCCAAAGCCCGAAGAAGAGCAGGATGGCGCCGAGTCAGGAGAGCAGGATGCCGCGCAGGCAGAGGAGAGCTCGTCGCTTCCGCCTCGAAGGCAGCGCCGCAACGCTCCCTCGCTCGAACCATCACGCGCGGTCGCATTGTCAGAGCGCGCTGGCGATGCGCCTTTGCCTTTGCCTTTGCCAGATGCCAAAGAGCCTGCGCTGGCCCGAACAAGCGCGCCGGAGCAAGAAGCTATCGAAGAAGAGAAGGAAGCAGAGGCGGCGCCAGCAGAGGGCACCGAAGAGAAGAAGCCATCTGGCGAGCCTGTGTTCGGCGTCCTCGACTGGGAGTCGCTCTCGTCGATGATCGATGAAACCACCCGAGAAGAGGAGGAGTGATGGGAGGAACAACGTTCGCCTATCCCTGGGTCTTGCTGGGGTTGATCTTGATACCACTGCTCGCGGTGTGGCGGTTCTGGCCAAGCATCCGCAGACGCCACGTGGGCACCTTCCTCTTTTCGCAGTTCCAGTTGCTGGCCAAGCGCCCGCGCACCTGGCGCACGATCCTGCTGCCATTGCCAGACATCCTGCTACTCGTAGCGCTCGGGTTGGCGATCGTTGGCCTCGCCAGACCTCAGGCCATTCTGGCCGAGGAGGTCGAGGTCGAGGGGATCGACATCTACCTCGCCCTGGATATGTCCGGCTCGATGCGCGCCATCGACCAGGACATGAACGGGGTGCGAAAGCTCGCCAGCCAGGGCAGGCGCCCACAAAACCGCTTCGAGTACGCGGTCGATACGCTCGAGGACTTCGTCAAGAGTCGCTCGTTCGACCGCATCGGCATGGTCGTCTTTGCAAAAGATGCATACCTGCAGTTTCCCCTCACGCTCGATTACAACACGATCCTCGGGATGCTCGATCGGCTCAGGCTGGGGGACATCGACGAGGGTGGGACAGCGATCGGGAATGCGCTCGGGCGCGCGATCGCTGGCCTCAAGGACAGCGACGCGAAAACCCGGATCGTCATCCTCATCACCGATGGCGACCGCCGCGGCGGGAACATCTCGCCAAGGCAAGCGGCGAAGATCGCGGCGGACACAGGGATCAAGATCTTCCCTATCCTGGTGGGGCGCGAGGGGGCCACGCTGGTCCCGGCAGGTCGCAACTTCTTGACCGGCCAGTACTCCTATCAACAGCGCGAGTATCCGATCAATCCCGAGCTCTTGAAAGAGATCGCCAAGACCACCGACGGTGAATACTTCCGCGTCACGGATGCCGATGGTCTGCGAGAGGGATTGCACCAGATCCTGGATCGCTTCGAGCGGTCTCGCGTGCGCGATAACACCAGCGTGGATTACCGCGAGCTCTATCACCAGTGGGTGATCTGGGCGCTCCTGCTCGTCGCGCTCCAATCCGTCTTGCGGCATACGCTGCTGCGGAAGTTTCCTTGATTCTGACTCTGATCGAAGAGACCTCTCATGCACTTCGCAAATACTGAAGCGATGACATATGGGCTCCTGATCGCGGTCATGATCGTGGCCATGATCGGGTATTGGATCTGGAAGCAACGGCTCAAGAAACAACTTGGCCACTTGCCCATGATCGAGGCGATGAGCGACGAGCACTCCGCGCGTCGCCAGATCGCCAGCGGTGTGTTCGTGATCCTCGGCGCGCTCTGTATGCTCGTCGCCCTGATACAACCTCAGTGGGGACAGACCGACCGCGTCATCAAGCGCACCGGCATCGACGTCGTGTTCGCGCTCGACCTGTCTCGCAGCATGCTCGCCAGGGATGTCTCGCCATCGAGGTTGCAGGCGGCAAAGAACGAGATCCAGACCACGCTCGAGCGCCTCGGCGGAGATCGCGTGGGGCTCGTCGTGTTCACCGCCGTGAGCTTCGCGCAGTCCCCGCTGACGACCGATTACGGCGCGATGCGTTTCTATCTGAAGAAGCTCGTCCCCAGGCAGATGCCCTACGGCGGAACCTCGGTGGGTCGCGCGCTCGATGATTCGGCGGACCTGTTGCTCGGCAAGACCGAGGATGATCAGGGCGGTGATACGCCCATGAAGCGCTCCAAGAATCAGATCATCGTCCTGATCACCGACGGCGAAGATCACGAGTCCAACCCCTTGCAAACAGCGCAGTACATCGGCCGTCAGGGGATTCACATCGTGACCGTGGGGTTTGGCTCCGAGAAGGGAGAGCGCATCCCCGTCTACCGGGAGGATGGAACGCTGACCGGTTACAAGCGCGATCGTGAGGGCAAGTACGTCCGCACCAGGCTCGACGAATCCACGCTGAAGAAGATCGCCACCGAAACAGGCGGCATTTATATCCCTTATCGCGGCGAGAACTCGGTCGCTTACGGCGTCCTCGAGTACATCAATCAGCTCGAGAAGAGCGAGCTCGAGGCGCTCATGCGCCAGCGCTACAAGGAGCGCTACATGTGGTTCCTGTTGCCAGGGGTGCTCCTGCTGATGCTCGGGTTCGCCATAGGAGATCGCCGGAGACCTGGCAGAAAGCGGGTCGGAGAGGGCGCCGCGCCACCCAAGGTTCGCGCGCTGCTCGAGGCGTCGAAGAAGTCGATCGTGCTGCTCCTGCTGCTTTGCTGTGTACTCCCGCTGACCGGCTGCGAGGACACCTTTCGCGTGGTCGTCGATCCCGTCGAGCGAGGAAACACACTGCTCGAAGAGGGGGATTACTCCGGCGCCATCAACGCCTACAAGGAGGCTGGCGAGCAAGGGTTCGATCAGCCATCGCTCGCCTATAACCTCGGGCGCGCACACATGGGCGCCAAAAACTGGGATGAGGCGCAGGCGTCCTTCGCGCGCGCGCTCGAGACCCAGGACAAGGATCTTCGCTTCGACACGCTCTATAACCTGGGGCTCGCGCTCTCCGAGCAGGAGAAGTGGCAGGACGCCATCGACCTGTTTCGTGACGCGTTGCTGATTTATGCGGACAACCCCGAAGTGCGAAAGCAGAAGCGCTACCAGGACGCGGTGCATAACCTCGAGGTGGCCTTCAACAAGCTCTATCCACCTTGTGAGACGCTCGAGGACGATCGCGAGGAGAACGATGAGCCCGGCGCGGCCTCGCAGCTCGAGGAGTTAAAGCTCGAGGATCGCAGCCTGTGTGGCGAGGATGATGACTGGTACGCGGTCCCGGTCTTGCCGGGAACGCAGGTCGCCGTGACGGCCACCTTCAAGGAGCTTCGCGATGTGCCGCTCCCCGAGCATCGATTCTTGCCTCGTGTGGAGGATCTCCAGATCGCGCTCTTCGACATCAGCGGTGAGCGCGTCCTGCGCGTGGACCAGGGTCAGCGCGAGGGAGGCCAGGAGGTCGAGGTCAAGACGGTGATGAAGAAGGGAAGCCGCGCGGTCCAGGAGACCACGCGCGTGATCGAGCGCTTTACCGTCACGCCGGATATGCTCCCTGGCGGCGCGCCCGCGCTCCTCCTCAAGGTGAGCGCAGCGGACGAGTTGGAGTTCTCCTACGATCTCGATATCACCGCCATCCCTCCTTGTGATGCGCTCGAGGATGACTTCGAGGAGAACGATGACAGCGCGAGCGCCAAGGTGCTCCCGGAAGAATCCCAACAACTTCACATCTGCTCGGGAGACGAGGATTGGTTCTCGGTCGAGGTCGGTCTCGGGGACACCTTCTTTGTCGATATCCAGGGGCAGCCCGACATCGAGCGCGAGGTGCCACCGGAGCTCGCGCTCGAGATCTTCGCGCCAGATGGCAGCAGGGTCGCCTCGGGGCGACCGGATGGAGGCGTGATCACGGCAGGTGTCTGGGAGGTCAACGAGCCAGGCGTCTTCAAGGTGCGCATCAGCGGCGTTGGTGGAGATCAGCAGGGGCCTTACAAGCTCGACCTGTACTCTTTCGCGCCGTGTCCTTTCGGTGATGATCGCTTCGAGGACAACGACGCGCCAGGCTCAGAGTCTCAACTCGATGCCCAGGTTCCCGTCCAGCGCTACCTGAGGATCTGCCCCGAGGACGCGGACTTCTACAGGATGCCGCTCCCCGATCCTGACGCCGCGAAGAAGCAAGACCCGAACACCAAGACCCCCGATGATATGAAGCCAAAGGAGAAGAAGCCGCGGCGCCTCGCGCTCGGGCTCTCGTTGGTGGAGGCTCCAGCCGAGGTCGCCATCCCGCTCGAGGAGCGGCGCGTCGGCTTCGAGTTGATGAGCGAGTCAGGCGATCAGATCCTGCTCGAGAGCAAGCCCTACGAAAAACCTGCTGCTGACAAGCAGGGCAAGGACGCGGGCGGGAAAAAGAAAGATGATGACGCGCCCGAGAACCCCGCAGACTCGATGAAGATCGATCGCGTCCTGCAAACCGAACTCGACGCCGAGAGCGCGCTTATTCGCGTCCAGGGCACCCAGACCTTCTATCACCTGGTCCAGCTCGAGTCGCCATCCGGCTCGAATCAACAGCAGCAAGATCAACAGGATCAGCAAGACCAGCAGGAGAATCAGGACCAGTCCGAGAACCAGGATCAGGAGGGAGACTCCGACGATCAGAACAAGGATGAACCTTCTGATGAGGAGCAGGACTCCAAAGGTAAGGACGAAGGGGAGGAGCAAGAGCCCGAGCAAGAGAAAGAGGAAGAGGGCAAATCCCCCGAGGAAGAAGAAGAGAAGGACGAGGAGGGCAAGGGTAAGCCCACGAATCCACGAGATGCCGAGGTCCAACGCATCGAAGATATCCTGCAAGCGCTCGAGGAGAGCGATGACAACTTCCAGATGCGCAAGGCGCTCGAGAACACCCCGAGTCGACACATCGAAAAGGATTGGTGATGTCCGCTCCAAGTAGATCCCGAATGACACACACGTGGGCGATGTTGGCCATCGTTGCCTTCACCTTCTTCGGTCTCACTCCATCGCGCGCGCTGGCGGCTGGCGATGATTCGCGCGCCAGCGTCAGCATCGACGCCGAGATCGTCGAGGTCGGTGATACGTTCGAGTACACCATCAACGCGGCCACCAACGGCAACAGCAACATTCGCCTGGTCAAGGAGCCCGACTTTCGCCCATTCGCCGTGGTCGGGCGCAGCCAGATGCCACAGTTCATCGTTCGCAATGGCCAGGCACAACGAAGCCTGACGATCCTCTACCGGTTGCGCACGCGCCGCATCGGCGACTTCGATATCTCGCCGCCTATGATCGAGGTCGGCGGCGAGAAGTTCACGCCCAAGACCTTGAAGCTCAAGGTCGTCAAGGAGGGCGAGGCGCCGCGCAAGCAGGGGCCAGCCAAGACGGACGCGGCCTACATCGACGTCGACCTCGAGCCCAAGCGAAACCCTTATGTGGGTGAGCAGGTCGTGCTCGAGTACAACCTGTTCATGGACTCGAGGAAGATCGACGGGCAGCCACATCCTCCCCCCGAGCCGAGCCTGGATGCCTTCTGGATCGAGGATCTCAGTGGCAAGACCGCAGGCACCAAGCAGCTCGTCAGGTTGGGCTCGCGGTTCTTCGAGAAGGTACAGCTCCGAAAGTATGCGCTGTTCCCCTTGCGCGCTGGCCCCGCGACCATCGATCCGATGAAGGTGGATATCGTCACGGGAGGGTTTCTCACTCGCCAGCGCACGTTCAACATCAGCAGCGACACGATCAAGCTCGACGTGCAGCCGCTGCCGCCGGATGCGCCCGATGGGTTTTACGAAGGCAACGTGGGGGACTGGAACTTTTTGGTGACCACTGATTTGCGCGAGACGCGCGTGGGTCGCGCGGTGACCATCAAGGTCATCGCGCGCGGTGATGGCCAGCCAGGGCGCTTGCAACTCCCTGAGTTGCCAGAGATCGAGGGCACCAAACTCGCCAACAGCGAGGAACGCAGTGACAGCAAGATGCGCGGCGAGCGCGTCGTCGGGGAGAAGACGCACAGCTACGCGCTCACGCCGCTGAAGGAGGGGTCGATCACGATCCCTTCATTGAGCTTCTCCTATTTCGATCCCGAGGCTGGCGAGTATCGCACCAAGGAGAGCACGCCGATCACGATCAAGGTCGGCTCGGGGACCTTGCCGGAAGAGATCGAGGATCTTCCCGAGCCTGAAGCTCGGCGCTCTGGCTCGACAGAGGATGACTTGCTCGCATCGCTTCGCAGCGAGATGAGCAAGCCGCGTCGAGACATCTCCTACGGGATGCGACATCGCATCCTCGAGCCAGGCTCGCTCGCTTACACGATCCTCGTCGCCTTGCCGCTGGCGATCCTCTTCCTGCTCGGCGCCGCGCCATTGCTTCGCCGCTTCGCGCGTCGAGAGACTCCCGGGAAAAAGCGCAAGCAAGCCGTGCGCGAGGTCCGCGCGCAGCTCGAGGAGGCACGCGGCGCAGGAGAGAAGGGCTGGGATCTCATCATGGGCGCCATCAAGGCTTACGCGACCGATGTGCTCGGGCTCTCTTCGGGGCATGTGACCGAACGCGAGCTCCCATCGAGGGCGCAAAAGGTCGGTGTCCCCGAAGAACTCGCCATCGAGCTCGGTGAGTTACTCGGCGAGTGCAATCGCGCCAAGTTCTCGCCGTCGGCAAAGAAGCAGGACGCGGCGCGCGAGGCGATGATCGCGCGCGCCAGTGAGGCGATCGACGAGCTCGAATCACTGAGGAAAAAGAAGAAGCTATCGCTCGATGGCGTCGCGCATCTGGTCATGATTTTTGGAGCGAGTCTGCTGCTCTTCGCGGGTGTCGCGATGACTCCAGGGGATGCTCACGCCAGCGACGCGGTCACCCGAGCGAAGGGAATCAGCGCGCGCGCGCTCGAGGCTCAGGACGCGAGGAAGTGGGAGGAAGCGCTCTCGCTCTGGGAAGAGGTCGACGAGCTGACTCCCAATGAGCCCGATGTGCTCTACAACCTTGGCACGTGCGCGATGCAGGCCGGGGAGCTCGCGAAGGCGCGCCTCTCTCTAGAGCGCGCCTTGCTTCACGATCCGCAAGGAAGAGACATCGCCAACAACCTCGACCTCGCCACGCGAATGATCCGCGTGCGCACCATCGAGCGTGTTCGTGGCCGGAGCGCGCGCGTGGGCGTCTCGGAGGATTTCTTCTTCTGGGATATCGCGCGACGTGTGACCGCCAGAGCGCTCTCGCTGCTGTTGCTTATGGCGCTTTGGATCTTGCTCGTCTCGGTCGTGGTGCGTCCTCGCGTGAACCAGCCAGGGCTCAGAGACACGTTGATGATTCTGATCGTGCTCTCCTCGATCGTCGCGCTCGCTTCCGGCGCCGGATGGATCGCGCGCGAGCAGATCATGCGCCAGGTGCAACCGGCGATCGTGATGGCCGAGGAGCCATCCTTGCGCGAGGGGCCGAGCGAACACGCCGCCGCGCTGGGCGCGGCGCATCCCGTGGCTCCCGGCATGCGGGTTCCCATCGAGGAGACGCGGCAAGGATGGTCCAAGATTCGCTTGCCCGACGGGACCAGCGGTTGGATTCACGCCGACGACCTGAGCCGTATTCGCTAGAGCTGCGCTCTAAACTGCACGACCCTCGGTTGCCGAGCGAAAAAGGGGGGCGGGATTTTCAAATCAGTCGAAGTTTTGATCGGCTTTGAAAATCCCGCCCCCCTTTTTCGCGCGCCGCGCGCCGCCAATATGTCACTCCCTCGGAGGCTGAGATGTGATGAGGTTGGCGTTCTCGATCACCGCGAGTGATTCGCTGTCCATCCCTTGCTCCTCGAGGATCTCCAGGATGAATGCGCTCTTCCCCTCGATGTAGGCGTCGATATCGTTCGGATGCTTCCTGGCGAGCTGTTGTTTGAGCACGCCGTAGGCTTCTGCTCGGTCGGGGTGCTCTCGCAGGTAATCCCGAAGCAGCAAGTGGTTGCGCAGGGACTCTGCACCCTGGATGCACACGTACAGGTTATGCACGGGCAAATCCTCTTCACCTTCATAACGAAAGGCGTGGCGGCCCTCGATGCCGAGCTCTCCTCGGTGGTGGTAGTCGAGCCCTGCGAGCGCTTTGATCGCGGCGTCGAGCTGCGCCTCTTCGATGATGATGTCGATGTCGATGATCGGCTTTGCCGCGAGCCCCTTAACCGAGGTGCTCCCGACATGTTCGATGTGCTCGGAGATCCCTTCGAGCGCTGGCAGCAGGCGATCGCGGAGCGCGCGGAAGTGACCGGGCCACGCGCTATCATAAGGCGTTACGATGACATGTTTTTGCATGGTCTCTCCTGTGCGAGTGAAAAAAGACGGCGATCGAAGCTGAAATTGTGACCTTTCGTTTTCGCGTGAAGTCAATGGCGACGAAGGCGAAAAAACGCCTCCTTCCATCGAGAAACAGGTCATGATTTGCGAGCACACGAGAGGTGCTCTTCAGGTTCGTGTTACGCAGGCGAAGGCCAACAGCGTAGCACGTGAAAGACCGGGACCCCTTCTTGCTGAGCGGTCCCGGTTCTTTTATTCGCCGTCGGCTCCCACCTCATAACACACGCCCCTCGGGTGTGATCAAAAGGGAATGTCCGAGTGATCGAAGTCTCCGCGGTCTTCGCGGGATTCGAAGGGGAGCACGGCTTGCTCGGGATGGATGGCAAAGGTCGGCGTGATGTCTTCCTGATAACTCTGATAACCCTGTGACTCATCGTCAGGAGGCGGCCCGAGCCAGCTCGCGAGCTCTTCTGGTGTGATGTGATGTTTTCTCGCTTGTTGCTCGAGGAGTTGCCCTGGAGCGCAGATCTCTCCTTCCTCGAATTTCAGCATGTCATCGCCCAGAAAGAGCGACTCGTAGCGGGCGATGACATCTCCGAGCTGCGAGAGCGGGATGCTCACCTTGATGTTGTGTCGTTTCTGCTCGAACGATGCGAACGAACCAAGCCGCCTCCATTCATCGAGGATTGTCTCCACGAGCAAGCACTCGAACGTCTCGAGCTTTGGAAAATCACTCCCGTGGGAGTAGTTGGTGCGTTTATAGATGAACTCGACTTCGGCCAGCCCCAGGCTCGTGGCGTCGCTGCTGACCAGAGTCCACCAGTGCCCATCCTGCTGATAAAAACGCGCGCTTGCGTATTGTCTGGCTGGTTTGGGCGGCCCCCAGTACCTCGCCGCGTAGTGGTACGGGTTGGGTTCTCCAACGCTCGTGAGCAACCACACCAGCTCGCTCGAGTGCGCGTTGCAAAAGGCCGCGTAGATGCACGGCTCGAGGAACATCGCGTCCTTGCCAAAGTGTGATCTGGCGTAAGAGAGCGCGGCCATCACATCGAATGGTTTGAACCTCGGGATGCCCCTGGCCAGGACCTGGCGCGGGTTTTCGTGATGTCTCAAAATCTCTATGACATCATTGGTCATAACCACCCTCCTCGAAGGCTGGGTGCACGCACTGCGCGAGGAAGGTACGCCAACGTTTGCGATCGCGCTCGGCGAGTTGTTTGACGTAGGCGGCGCGAAACCCAAACATGCCCGCCGCGTTCGTCATCGGGTAGCCTGAACCGACGATGTAGTATTGAAAACGCCAGTCGAGCAGAAACTCGTCTCCTCGTTCGTGTAGGCCCTGGTGGAGCCACTCCGAAACGAGGAGGTGCTCTTCGCGCGCGACCTCTTCCTCGTCCTCATAATACTCCTCGTCGGGGTCTGGATCTGTGTGGAACTCGATCGTGTGATCGAGGTCGTGGTGTTTGATCTGCCCTTCGAGCCATTGCATAAAGCGCCTAAAGGCGAACGCATCACCGTCGATGCTCCATCGCGTCGAGGGGTTCCACACATCCGTCAGGAGGATCTGCGTGCTCTCGTCCTGGTCGTCTTGCAGCAGCGTGATCTCGCTGCATCCGAAGGGATGTCGCGACGTGTCATCGCGCAGGACGATGAGGTAATCCTGCACGCGATAGGTCGCGAAGGGGCGCGCGGTGCAACCTCGAAACTCTTGCTCGACGCGCGCCAGATCTGCCTGAGTGGGCGCCGTGACAGGGGTCGATTCGAACTGCTCTTTGGTGGGGAAGGGGACCGGAGGCGCGGGAGGCATCCCGTGCGAGATCGCTTTCTGTGTGAGCATCAGCGCGTCGAGGCAGTTCTCGGGATACCACCCGAAGATGTTGGGGTAGCATCCCTCGGGTTCGTCTCCCCGACCAGCGAGGAGCTCGCGCAGCTCGAAGCCGATAAACGTGTGCGCTCTGGCAGTCCAGTCCAACAGCGTGGCGGCGGCGTCCTTGTCTGGAGCAGGCAGTGAGAACGCTGCTTGGGTGTATGTCCCGAGCGGGACGCTCTGTTCACGCACATCGAGCACATTCCCATCCCGGTCTCTCCAGGTCATAAACCCGGAGATGCTCCCGTGTTTGGTGCGAGCAAAGCTCTGCTCGCTCATGTACGTCTCGCTGAGTTCCAGGGTCAATGTGTAGCCCTGGAAGCTCTCTTGAAGCGCCCCCTGTGCCTTGAAGTGCTCGGCGAGCACATCGCGCATCCAGTGGAAGAGGCAGCCATCCTCGGGTTGCTTTTGCGCGGCGGCGAGGATGAGGCTCTCGAAGCGGTAGGTGTTGACGGTGGAGGTGCTCTCCTCGTAGCGCTGCGCGAGGTCGCCGAGTTGGGCGCGCACTTCATCCTCGGCGTTCTGATCTGCCTCGAGCGCGAAACCATTGGAGACGTTGCCAAAGTGGTCACTCCCCGCGAAACGAACCTCGCGAGTATCACTGCTCTCTTCGAGGTCGAGCACGAGCCCGTAGTCGACCCAACTGCTCGAGGTCGAGCTCGCCTTGGGGTCAAAGAAGGCGCTCTTTATGGTGAGGTTTGTTTGGCCTGATTCGGAGGTGCCCGATAGCCCGGAGAGCCAACCTCCTCCTTGTTCGAGCAGCGCGCCCACGGAACCCTCGGGGTTGGTCGGGCGGCTATCCATCGCTTCATAGAATACGTTCGAGAGCGAGCGCTCGAGCGCTCGCTCGAGGTCGATATGTTGCAGCGGCCCGAGCGAGAGGGGGGCGTGGGTCTGCTCGACTTGCTCTGCTCGCTGGCGCTCCACGTAGGTGATGCCGATGACAAAGCCGAGCTCATCGTCGAGCTGCACGTCATCGAAGAGAGGTAGGCACGCTTCCAGCGCGACCTCGCGCTCCGGGTTATCGACGGTCTCGACGACATCGAACATGACGAGCACTTCGATCTGACCATAAGGTCTCGTGAGGGAGGCTTCATAACGCCGGTTATCGCCAAAGAAGTCGCTGACGGCCTCTTCGGCGGCGCGCAAGAAGCGCGCGGTCGCCTCCTCCTTGCTCGATGGTGTGTGGAGTTCGATGGCGTCGATAAAGTCGTCGAGAAACACTGGCTTCCTCCTCGGGTTAGCGACGCTCAACCTAGCACGAACGGTATGAATTGTGAGGGCATGACTCGTCGTAATACGATCCAAAGAAGAGAGGGTCGTGAAGTGTCTCGAGACACTTCACGACCCTCTCTTCTTTGGATCGCGTGGTCGCAGGCGCGCTCTGTGTATGGGAGCGCTTTCGCGGCCTACTTGTCGTCGGCGAGCGCTGCGACGCCCTGGAGCAAGCGCGGGAGATCGAGGTCCATCGTCTGCTTGATTTGCTCGGAGGCGCTGGCTGCCTTGAGGGCAGGTGACGCATTGCGATCGAGCCCTTCGAGGCGAGAGTCGATGACGGTGATCTTGTTGATCTTGATGTCCTGGATGGTGGACAGCATGTTGTTCATGATCGCGTCGAACTGCTGGATGAGGAAGATCGGGCGAGCAGCCGGACCTGCCGCGTTCCAGACCTCGAGGAGCTCGCGGAGCGCCTCGGCGTTGGCGCGACCTTCCTCGATGGTTTTGGCGACCGATGCGCGCGCTTCGAACTCGAGCTCGGACTTCTTGGCCTGAGCGGGGAGGACGATGTCGGCCTCGAGCTGGCGACGAACCTGCTCGATACGCGCGCGCTGGACGTCGATGTTGGCCTGCGCCTTGGCGATGGCCGAACCGATCTTGGAGCGCTCCTCTGCGACCATGGCTTCTGCCTTGGTTTGCGCGTCAGTGACACGGCGCGCGGCGTCGGCGGTGGCGATGTCCTTTTGAGCGTTGATCTTGGCGATTGCCTTCTTGAGCTGGTTGTCCGAGTCGAGGACGCTCGCTTCGGCGCGGTTGCGCGCCTCGGCGATGCGGCTCTGCTTGATCAGCTCGGCGGACTGACGGCGACCGATCGAGTCGAGGTAGCCCTTGTCATCGCTGACGGACTGGATCTTGAGCGTGTCGAGCTCGATGCCAAGGCCGCGAAGATCAGGGGTGGCCTCGTCGAAGAGCGACTGCGCGAAGAGCAGTCGGTCATCGTTGACCTCTTCCGGGGTGAGCGTTGCCAGGACGCCACGCAGGTTCCCCTCGAGCGTCTCCTTGGCGATCTGCATGATCTGCTCGCGGCTCATCCCGAGGAAGCGCTCGACGGCGTTCGTGATCAAGGGCTCGCGCGTGCCGATCTTGACGTTTGCCACGCCGCGCACGGTGAGCGGGATGCCCCCCTTGGAGTAGGCGTTCGAGACGTTGATGTCGATAGGCATGTTGGTCACATCGAGTCGGTCCACCTTGTGGATCAACGGGATGCGGACCTTACGCGCGCCGTGAATGATTTCGTAACCCTTCCCATCAGCGGCCGAGCCGCTGAAGATGAGCACTTCGTTCGGCTCGCAAATCTCGATCAGGTTCGTCACGGCGATGGCGCCGGTGACGACAATGAGCACCAGGATCAAGACGATCGCTGCTCCTGCTCCAAACATATTTCCTTCCTTTTATTCTCTGGCCAGCAGCGTCGCCACTGCCGGTCTATTGATTCCAATCACCTGCTCGAAGAACGCGGGGGCGTTTAGCTGTCGTCCCCGTCGTCCCCTTGCTGATTGCGCCTCGAGAGCTGTCGCTGGAGCGAGGCGAACGAGGGACGCGTCGCGTCGCTCGGTGCGCCTTCGTTGCCCTGCGGCTGCGCGGGTGATGCGGAAGGTTGTTGTGAAGATGAGGATGGCGCCACGTTGCGGAGCGAATCCTCGAGGTTGCTCGGCGTATCACTCCCGAGCGCTGGGCGCGCAGGATCGCGATCGAGCAGCGAGCTGCTCTCCTCGCTCGAGCGGCCAACGCCCATCTCGGCGAAGCGCTGCGGGAACTTGCCGTAGTTGCCGGTGAGCTTTGCCGCGGGGCTGTCTGGATCGTCGTTCCCCTGGATGGCGGCGGCGATGTCGATGCCGACGGTGTCGCGCATCTCGTCGAAGATGCTCGAGACGATCTTGGGGAAGGAGGAGACGTAGTTTGGAAGCGAGGTGCCATCGCCGCTGTCGATGAGCGCGACCTCGCGCACCTCGACCTGGCGAGCGGCCTCGGCGACCTTCTGCATGATCTCTTCGAGGCGGTTGAGCATGAAGACATCGAGCGCGGCGTCTCCTGCTTCGACCCAGACCTCTCCCATCATCGAGAGCACCGCCGCCGTGGCGCGGCCCTTCTCGGCGATCTCGGCGGCTTCACCTGCCGCCAGATACTCGCGCGCGATGCGATCGACGCGCGCGGGGATGACGACGTCCGCCTCGAGGCGGATCTTCTCGAGGTCGGTACGGACCTTCTGGAGCTCTTGCTCGGCTTCGGCGCGTGCAGCGAGCGCGCGCGCCTGTGATTTCTCCTCTTCACTCTTGGCGTTGAGCTCGAGGTTCGCGGTCAGGCCGCGAAGTTCGTTCTGCGCCTTCTGGATCTGCGCCTGCGCTTCGCGCCTGGCGACCTCGGAGCGACCCTGCTGCTCGGCCTCGACCTCCTCGGCTTCCTTCATCGCGTTGGACTCGGCGACCTCGGCTTGCTTGATGATCTCGGCGATGCGCTTTCGGCCGATCGAGTCGAGGTAGTCGCGGTCATCGCTGACGGACTGGATCTTGAGCGTGTCCAGGTGGAGCCCGAGCTTCTCGAAGTCGGGCTCGACGTCCTTGGTCAGCTCGTCGACAAAGCGGAGGCGGTCCTCGTTGACCTGCTCGGGCGTCATCGTCGCCAGAACACCGCGCAAGTTACCCTCGAGCGTCTCCTGCGCCACGCGAGAGATCTCGCCGCGGTCACGCCCCAAAAAGCGCTCGATGGCGTTTCGCACCTTGTGCGGATCTTTCGAGATCTTGACGTTGGCGATCGCGTGCACCGAGAGAGGGATACCACCCTTGGAGTAAGCGCCCTCGATATGGATGCTCACCGGGATCGTCCTCAGATCCATCTGCTGCACGGTCTCCAGGATCGGGATCCTGAACGTGCGCTCGCCAATGACATAGCGGAAACCCGCGCTGCTGCCATCTGCGAGCGTGTTGTCTCGACCCGAGAAGACCAGGATCTCGTTAGGACGTCCGATGAAGAGAAAGGACTTCGCGATCGTGACAAAGAGCACGAGCGCGAACGCTGTAACGAACGCCAAGCCTATAACGGCTGAAAAACCTCCCATCTTTAACCTGCCTACCTTGCGCTTTGGGTTGAGTGACCGATGCTATTGTTTCGCGTTTTGTTTGATTTCCTGTGCGCCAGCGCGTCCCTGTTCGGGGTGCCCTAACTTCCTTGCTTCTTTCGGATATGCTCGCGCACCATTTGGGCCGGGACGACCTTGGCCACGCCATCTTGCATCTCGAGGATGAAGCACTCCTCGTTGAAGTCGAAGACCACATCCTCGTCGCGATCAAAGGCTTCCGCCTCGACCTCCATGATCTTGCCGCCGAGCTGCATCCTGATCTTGCCTTGACGCTGCTTCCCGAACGGGATGACCACCTTGGCCTCGATGCCCCGGTAGTCGTTCTCGGAGAGTCCCTTGGCGGCCTCGCTCTGGTTTGCGACGTGGAGCAGGTAAGAGGTGCCGACGCCTGCGATCAAGCCCATGATGATCGAGGTCCCAAAGATCAACCACTCACCATTCATCAGCTCGAGCAAGGTCATCACCGTGCCCGTCAAGCCGAAGAAGGCCATGAAGAAGGTCCAGAACTTGAAGCTCTTGAACGGGTTGTAGCGCTTGCCGCCTGTCTCGAGATCCTTGCTCCCCTCGACCCCTTTCGAGAAGTCGAGGTACTTGTCCAGATCGAGCTCCTTGTCGAAGCCAAAGTCTGCGTCGGCATCCGCGTCCAGATCGAAGTCTGCGTCCGCGTCCAGGTCAAAGTCCGCGTCCGCATCGGCGTCCAGGTCAAAGTCTGCGTCAGCGTCTGCGTCCAGATCGAAGTCCGCGTCGGCGTCGGCGTCCAGATCGAAGTCTGCATCCGCGTCCGCGTCGACATCGAGCTCCTTGTCGAGCTCGATCTCCTTGCCCAGGCCCGAAATCACTGACAGGCCCACGAAGACCCCGCCGAGGATCATCGTGAAGATGTAGGACATCAGGAAATAGGACATGGCTTACCCTTGGCTCCCCTGGAGTTGCTTGGCGATGATCTCCTCGACGTCGCGCTGCACCCTGTAGAAGACCAGCTCGTCCATGCCGATGTGCTCGCGCAACTTGTGCAAGAAGGACATCTCCCTGGCCGTCACCGTCATATCCATGCACGCCAGAATCAACGCCTGACGCAGGATGTCTTCGCCAAGCTCCGGGTTCTCGGCGAGCAGAGACCAGTTCGGCTCGGGCGGCGGCGTATCGAGCCACCCCATGAGCTCGGCGCGCGCGTCTCCGCTGAAGCCAGCTCGTTCGATGAGGCCGATCAGGAAGTCACGCTCGACCTTGTTCAAATCATCGTCCGACCAGGCCACCGCGAGCACACACTGCACGCACGTTTTCTTCAAGTCTTCTACCATTGCCTCACCTCATCAAACCGTCGCCAATAAACGACGGTCACTTTCAGGCCCCGACCCTTACCGGGCTCGCTTTTTTCAAAACTGTCCTTCTCTACCACGAATCGCGCGCTTTGAAAACGTGAGCCGGACCCACTGTGCGTAGGAAGAGGCCCAACAGATGCTTGCAATCGATTGCTTCTGTATGGAGGATCGAGCCATCCGTGCTTTGCTCCATTTCTCGCCTCGGAGGTATGTTTGAATCAGATGTCATCCAAAACAAGAGGGCTCCTTTGCGTCGCGGCGCTCGTTGCAACGCTGCTCCTGTCCCCGACGAGCGCGCTGGCGCAGGAGGATCCTCAAGGCGGCGCTGGAGGGAGCCTCCTGCTCTCATCGACCACCACCGCGTTTGGTGGGGCCTATGTCTCGATCATCATCAGCGCGATCGCCTCGCCGCTCATCACCACCGGGGGCGTGATCACCACGATCGTGGCGGTGCTCAAGAAGCAAGAGCCCGTCGCGCTCGCGCTCTACCTCGATGAGAACAAGGCGCTCGCTGCCGAGGCCGTGGCGTTCGGCGGCGGCGCTGGGGTCGATGACCTCGCCACCTTCTTCCAGGTCTCGCCCTCCAACCGCTCGGCCTTTGCCGCCGTCCTTGTCTCCAGGCGACAGAGGCTGCTCCCGTTGATCTCCGGCGAGCAAATTTCGCCATCACAGGCGCTGGAGTTTGCAACGATCGTCACGAGCGCTATGATGACGCATCCCGATCTCGAAGGAGATGTTCACGCAGCGCTCGCGAGTTTCCTCGCTCATCAGGCGAGGAGCGCGCGCCAATGAATGGATGTTCTCGCCAGGAGCATGCGCGCGCTCCAGGCCAAAAAGTATGACTGTCACCGCATCTGGTGCTCGAATCCGCACCAGAAGAGCCAAGGATATCGATCGATGAAGCACACCCTCAAGAGACGCCTCCTCACCACGCTCCTCGCCACATCACTGCTGACGGCGACCGCCACGCCCGCGTTCGCTCAGGAGTATCAGGGGCCTCAGTTCGGCACCTCCTCCACGACGACCTGGCTCGGCATCACCGTCACGACCGGCGCGATCGTGATGATCGTCATCTACCTGCTCAAGCCCTCGGATGGGGCGGCCCTGTTGCAGGAGTATCTCCAGGAGAACCAGCACGCCGTGGCGCAGGATATGGCCGTCGGCGGCGGGCAGAGCGTCGATGACCTCGCTGGCTTCTTCGGCGTCTCTCCGCACCATCAAGACGCCTTCGCCGAGGTGCTGCGCCACGAGTACGCCGTGCTCGCGCCGATGTACACCGGCGAGCAAGTCACCATCGCGCAAGCTGGCGAGTTCATCGCCGTCATCACCGACGCGATGATGGAGCACGAGGGGCTTCGTCAGGATGTCCTCTACTGGCAGAATATTCGCGAGCAACAACTCCAGACCGCGCAGTGAGTCTATAAACAAAGTAGACGGGCCAGGACGCGATGAGGGGCAGGTTGTTTTCACAACC
>Ga0208061_100181_pt1 | contig 21515 bp, 15 predicted proteins | sample DeeseametaMP0555_FD_184209 | JGI IMG/M metagenome (GOLD analysis project Ga0208061, IMG submission 184209) | Marine microbial communities from the Deep Atlantic Ocean - MP0555 (SPAdes) | ecosystem: Environmental > Aquatic > Marine > Oceanic | place: South Atlantic Ocean | collected 2011-01-23 | reverse complement strand
CCTCGCCGCTCGTTTTTGAAGACGTGTCCCACGGATGACAGCAGGGGAGGGCGCGGGTATCATCCCGCCTACCTGGATTGATTTTGTTGGAGGTGATCGCCGTGATGACGCTGTCGGTGCTCGAGTTGGTGATGGTCGTTTTTGCTACGGGTGGGTTGGTGATCATCGTGATCGCCATCTCTCTCAAGATCACCAACGCGCGCTCGGACGCGCCGATGAAGCTCGAAGGGGAGAGCAGCACGAGGGTTGGCGGGCAGAAGACCTTCGGGCTGATCGACGAGGAGCTGCTCGAAGCTCAGGGGTACGAGAAGAAGACCACCTATCCCGAGCCTGTCGAAGAGGTCGAGGACGACGCCAGGCGCACGCTCGGCGAGTTTGCAGAGCGAAGGTCCAAGAGGCTCGCGGACTGGAAGAGTAAGTACTTCGAGGAGCTCTTTGGCGGCTACGAAAAGATCCCCAAACGTGATCCGCTCGCGCTGCGCACGAAAGCGCTCGGCGCCGAAATCACTGGCGCCTGGTTCGACCACAACGAGATCGACGCGCCGATCGAATACACCGGGGAGTGCTTGCTCGAGCTCACTTTGGACAGGCGCCACAAGCTGTATATGGGCACGGGGTTTATCGAACTCATCGAACTCGAGGACGATGATGAGCCCATGGACAACGTCAAGGATGCCTGGTTCAAGGGGTATGGCGAGGTTGGTTGCGCTGATGAGCCTGCGGGGAAGGCGTGGTTGCACGCCTTCTGTTCGGTGCTCTCGAGCGAGGTCCCCTTCTATCGCAACGTCAAACGTCAGGAGAGCAACTCGGTCTCCGTGTATTACTTTGGCATCGAGAAAGAGGATGGAAAGGAGTGGCACTTGCTCGGGTATGCGGCGACCTGGGTCTCGGACGAGTTGATTTACGTGCGCCTCGAGCGAAAGGGCACGCGCGCCGAGATCTTCCTCTCGAACCCGATCTTCCTACAACCACAGTGCGTCTACGGTTGGGGCGAGCTGGTGCTGATGCTCGACAATGAAGAGCGGCCCGCGCCGGTCAATGACCACCAGGTGATTCGCGACGAGCCATTGATCGCGTCGAGCACCACGTTCGAGTGGCATCACGAGACCAGAAACGCGACCTATCACAAGGCTGGCGACGCGTTGCTCGTCTTCGATTATGGCGATGACTTCGAGGGGCCTTCCGATCTGATGATGTCACGTTGGGTGAACATGCTCGAGCCAGACCTCGAGCGCGAGCTCGTCTCGGGTTACGTGCAGACCGCGTTTTGTTCAGAGGATGGCCGCTTCGCGCTCGTGGTCGTGCGCGAGCACGAGGACCCGGAACAGGGCGCTCCGGTGCTCCACGTGTTCGACGTCGACGGAGACAGCGAGACCTCGTTTATGCTCCCCAGGGAGTGGTCTGAAGAGCACGGGGTGGTCTTCTCTCCGACCGGCGGAGAGATCGCGATCTCGATGCGTGACTCCTATGGCCGCGCCTGGATTCGTATCTGTGATCGGGTGGGCAATGTGATCGAAGAGTCCGCGCGTATCGATGGGTTCTTCTTCCTCGAGCAGTGGTCGAGCAGAGGGCTTATCGCGAGCAGAGCCGAGGGATACGAGACCGAGGAAGACTTCTACGAGGATCGTTACAATGATCCCAGAGAGTGCCTCCGCATCTGGGACCCCGAGTCACCCGGGTCGGCGTGGCAGCGCCTCGACCTCTACGGGCGGCCATCACCGTCTGGCGAGTATGATTTTCGACCTGGGAACTTCGAGTACCGCTTCTTTCAAGGGGAGGAGATGATCTCGAAGCGGCCTGCGCGCACCGGGTGGGATTTGCAATATGTCTTGCACGGCGATGGCGAGGAGATGCCCTGGTTGCACGAGAAGCTCTTCGTGATCACGCAGGATCCGTGGGAGATCATCAACGTCGAGACCGGCGAGGTCATCCCGCTCGTGAGCGAGGAGATCCAGGACGAGTACTACTCGGTGCTCTTTTTGGACTCGGGGATCGCCTTCTTCGTCGGAACGGGTCAGTGCTCGTGGGCAAAGGTCGCCATCCCGGAGGGTTTCCTCGGAAGCGCCGTGGCGGCCCCTGGCGGGACCGCCTGGTAGGTCACTGATCGCGGAAGGTGAAGTACATCGTGACGTTGATCGTGCCGTTGTTGCCCTCGACGGACGCGGGGAGCTTTGCCTTCTTCAAGGTCTTCTCCGCGCACGAGATGACGGACTTGTCCGCGATCTCGGAGTGGAGCTTGTTGATGTTCTTGATCTTGCCATCCTTGTCCGCCTTGAGCATGAGCAGGACCTGCCCACCACCGGCAAACTCCGACTTCTTGACCGTGCTCGCGTAGCACTTGGCCAGGTCTCCCTCGAGATCCTTGATGCTCTTTTGCGCGGCCTCGTTGTCCGCGAAGTGGTTGGCGTAGACGCTCTGCAAATCAGCCACCGGCGCGCGCTTGTACTTTTTGGCGTCGAGCGTGAAGCGATCCTTGCGCTTGCCATCTGGCGAGAGCACCAAAATCTCCTTGTCGGTGAGGACGACGATCTCCATGTTGCCGTCGCCGTCGAGGTCCTTGACGAGCGTCGCGAGCGGCTTCTTGCCGAGCTCGATCATCGAGAGCGGCTTTGGCGCGGCCTTTGATTTGACCACAAAGAGGTTGTCCTCCATCGCCAGGTATTCGTCGGCGGTGCCATTCTTGTCGAAGTCATAGGTCTGCTTGCTGTCCATATCGTCCGTACCCGCGGGCTCGTAAGGCTCGTAGGGCTCGTCCTGGATCATGGACTCCTCGGCATCCGCCGTGATCAACTCGCCGCCACCATCCAACCTGGCGATCTGCGATTTGCTCAGGTTGCACTCGACGTCGGCCTTGAGGTCGCCGTTGGTGTCACCGAGCTTGCAGCTCTTGAAGCTTCGGCCAAGGTCGACCTCCCACGCCTCCTGGTTGTCCCACGTAATGACTTTGATGCGGCGTTTGTCCGAGCACATGATCTCGAGCTTGGTGTCGAATGCCATGTCGCCGACGAGGCCGATCTTGCACCCCTTCTTGATGAACCAGATCGGGTCGCCGTTGCTGCCGATCGCGAACGTCGGCGTGCCCACACCGACGATGTCGGGGCTGCCGTTGCGATCGATATCAGTGACATGCGCGATCGGGTCATCCCCCTTGTTCGTGCGCCAGGTGTAAGCGCGGTAGGGTTTGCCGTCCTTGTGCAAGAAAATCACCCCTTTCTCGCTCACCACGGCGGCAGGGACCGTGCTGTCGGGCCAGTTGTAGAGCTTGGGGTCTTCGGCGCTCGCGGAGGTCGCCGCGAAGGTGATCGTCAGCGTGGCGAGCGCGCCAAAAAAGGAGGAGGTTTTGAACATGGGGTATCTCTATGGGCTCGAGTGATTGTCAGCGTCGACGTGAGATCGGTCTGCGCTTTTCGCGATGTGCGACGCGACCGGTTCATCCTCTTTGATTCCAGAGCTCGCCAGGAGTTCCACCGCGAGATAATCTTTGCGGCGTGGCGAGTGCGTGATCTTATCGAGAGGCGCGCCCACGTCAATGGCCTCGCGTGTGAGGGGCAGGGGCGCTCGTGTTTCGCCGCCTGTTCGAGCTTCTGATCAGGAGGGTATGATCAGCGCGCGGCTCGCGTCATGCGAATCATGGTCGCAGGGGTGTCCCCGAAGGCTTGCGCCTTGCTCGCGCCATCTGTGCGCCAGCCGTGCGCTTCGTAGAACGCTCGCGCGCGGGCGTTGCCTTCGAGCACCCAGAGGATCACCAGATCGTATCCCCGGTGTGCGAGCACCTCGAGCGCCTTGGCGTGGAGGGCGTGCCCACACTTTTTACCCCAGAAGTCCGGGTGAACATAGATGGCGACGAGTTCTCCGCTGTTCGCGGGCACGTCTTCATCACGCGCGTCCGCGATCGAGGTGAAGCCACACACATCACCGCTAACCTCCAGCACGAAGGTCGCAGCACCCGGGAGGCTGTCCTCGGTCAGGATCGTCTTCCAGCGCTCCGTCCTCATCTCGACGGTGTAGTTATCGAGGTAATCCTGCGAGATGATCCCCCGGTAGGCCGCATGCCATGCGCTCACCTGAGCATGGGCGATGCCGTATGCGTCCTCGACGCGCGCTTCTCGAATGATGTGATTCATGCTGGGTTGCTCTTGTCGGTTTCCGCGATGTTTCAGAGCGCGGAGCGAAAGACCGCGCTCGTACCTTGTTGTCCCTGCCGCTCGACAAAGCCAGCCTGGTGAAGCGCGCGCATCACGCGATACACCCTCGCGTATCCTAACCTCGGGGTGTTCGCCCGAAGCCTCGTGTGGATATCGTCGATGCTCTCCCATCCCTGGTTTCCCGCGAAGAACGCTTGCGCGATCTCCACGCGATACGGTCGCGTTCCATCGGGGTCTTCTGGTGAGAACTCTTCAAAAATGGCGATTTGTTCTTCGTCCATCGTATCGCTCGCTCCTCCGGTTATGAGGTCAGGGCGTGTGTGAAACATGCCACGGCGAGGATTTATGCGTCGAGGTTCGAGTGGTCCACGCGCGCCCTTCAGATTTGGCGTGGAGTGATGCGCGAGTGAGCTTCGAGATGTGCAGTGAGGTTCATGAAGGTACCACATTGCAAAACACCAGCTTGAATCGATAGCTAAAGAATAGACCCCCACACTCGTGGGGGCTGCGTCGTCCAGACGCGGGGGCCCGGCCGAGACCGCAGGTCGAGAAGGGGGGACGCTTGCAAAGCTCACTGCCAAATCCGAAGGCTCCCAGAGCGAGCCAAAAACCACCCAACCGACGCCAAGTCTGCCCCCCTCCCGAACGAAGTGAGGCACAGGGGGGCCGCGGACGACCGATAGGGAGGGCCGCGGGGGGCGGCTCGCGACCGCCAGGAGGGGACAAGTTTCCCAACCTGGGTGGTGTGTCGCACCAGGTTGGGAAACTTGTCCCCTCCTGGCGGTCGCTCGGCGAGACGTTGGCGTCTTGGACAGAGGACGCCGTGCACAATGCGTAGAATGTGCGCGACTGATTCTATTACAGAGCGTCGGCCTTGCATCGCGATAGCGCGCGGTGATAATGACCGCATGCGGAGTATTGGCCTGCGCGGTGTGAGCGCGGCGGCTGCGTTTCGATGAACGATGATGTGAGATTTGCATGAGCATGTTGCGAGGATCTTTGATGGCGAGGCGAAGCGGGCTTTATGCTGCGGTCGCGCTGTTGATCGCGCTGTTTGTTGGCAGCGGTTGCGAGCCCTATCAGGAGCCGCTCCCCAAGAGGGATCGGCTCAACTTCCCCGTCGGGCTGGCGCTGCATCCGAGCGGCGACTACCTCTACGTGGTCAACTCCAACTTCGACTCGCGCTACAGCCCTGAGTACGGCGGGACCGTAGCTGTGATCGACACAGAGTCCCTCGAAATTCGCGCCGAGCACACCCCTTACATCCCATCCTACGGCGGCCACATTCGCCTCAACGAGGATGCGACGCGCGCTTACGTGACCGCGCGCCGCGGAGACTCGTTGGTCGCGCTAAACGTGTCCGGCTCCGAGGATGGCGGCATCGGTTCGGCGCTCACCTGCCCTGACGCTGACGGCAACCCCTCGTCGGATCCCGACAACTGCACCATTCGGCGCGTGCCGGATAACGAGGACGGCGCTCGCGTCCCGGCCGATCCTTTCGGTCTCGAGGTCACGCGTATCACGCGCACCAACGGTGACGGCGAGCGTGTCCCTGTCGACCTGATCAACCTGAGTCACCTGAGCGGTGATTCTGTGACCGCGATCGCCATCCCCGATGGCAACATCGCGGGCGCGAGCTTGATCAGCGCGCCGCTGCTCGATGGCTCCAATCAGATCCGCCAACGCCCCGGCACGCTCGAGATGTACGCCGCGGGACGGCGCTCGAACCGCGTCACGGTGTACCTTCCCTATGTCAATGGGAGCGGAGAGGTCGAGGCGCTGGTGGTTCGCGAGGACATCCTCCTCAACAACGTCACCGCCAACGTCGACGCCAGGGGGCTCGCCTTTGGCCAGGGCGGCGATCGTCTGTACGTGGCGACGCGTCGACCGGATGCGTTGCACGTCTTCAAGCTTCGCCCTGATGACCCCGAGACGGGCCGTGGCACGCGCCACGAGCTCGAGCGCGTGATCCCCGTCGGCGACCAGCCCTCGGATGTGGTCGTGCACCAGACGCCCGATGGAAAGGAGCTGGTGTTCGTGCCGTGTTACGACGAGCGCGCCATCCACGTGCTCGACCCTGAGACGGGCGTGGTCCTTCGCGAGATCGAGCTCGACGAGAGCCCCTACGCCATCGCCATGGACAGCGCCCCGGCGCGTTGCGTCGAAGGGACCACCTGCCGGGCCTACGTCACGCTCTTTGCCGACGCCGCTGATGTCTCCACCTCGTGTGATGACACCGGCGAAGGTTGTGGATCGGTGGCGATCATCGAGCTCGACCCGACAAGCCCGCGCTACCTCCAAGTCACCACCAAGATTCGCTGAAGGTTTGACCGTGAAGCATATATATTCGAAAAGCGCGCGCGCTTCGATCCTTTGCTGCGCCACGCTCTGCTCGCTGGTCGCCCTCGGTGGTTGTGATGATCCTCAGGTGATCCTCCCCGCGAGCCTCGACTCCCCCACAGAGATGGCGCTCTCGCAGGGCTCCGTTTGCATGGATCTCGAGGCGATCTCGAGCGAGGGTTTGCTCGCGCCGACGATGCGCCGTTGCGTGATCGGCGCATCCTCGAGCGACTCCGAGGGCGCCGGGCTCTCCGCTGATGTCGTCCGCGAGCGCGGGTCGATCGGCCTCATCACGAACGCCTCGAGCGATCGCGTCGCCGTCGTCGCGCTCGGTCGCCTCGCGCCATCGCTCGTCGACCTCGACCTCGCCACGCCAGGCGTGACGCATGTCACCGTCGGCGATCGGCCTGTCTCGATCGCGACCTCGCGAAACGGAGAGGTCGCGGTCACGGCGAACCAGCTCGGCAAGTCACTCTCGGTCATCAACGTCTACGCGCTCGGCGCCATGGAAGAGGATATCCCCTTGCCCGGCGCGCCAAACTTCGTGCGCATCAGCCGCAAGACCAATCAGATCGTCGTCGGCATCCCCGCGCTCGATGATGGCAGCGGCGGCGCGCTGCTCGTGCGCGATGGAATCACCTGCGAGCCGACCGATGATTTGCCCGCCGCGCCGAACACCTTCGACGCGGCCAACGGGTGCCAGGGGCAAGATCCCTCGCTCCCGTTCACCAGGTTGCCTCTGCCCGGCACGTTGCACGATCTGGAGTTCGGCCCACGAGGCGCATTCGCCTACGCGCTCTACTCCGACCGCGCTTACCTCTCGGTGTTCGCCATCGATGATGAGGCGCGCGGCGATGACGCTTGCCTCGACGGCGGCAGCGCTCCATGCGAGGTCGAGAGGATCGGTCTCACGTATGGCTGCTCCGATGGGATCGACAACGACGGCGATGGCTTCATCGATCAGAGTGACAGCCAGTGCTTTGGCCCCAATGGTTCAGAGTCCGCCGATGGCATCGGTCGCGTCCCTGTCGGCGCATGCTCCGATGGGATCGACAACGACGGCGACGGGCTCGCCGACCGCCTGGACGCAGACTGTCACGACGGCGCTCAGAGCAGCGAGGCGGCTGACGAACTCCCCACGTTCGACGATGCGACGCCTGCATGTGGCGATGGCGTCGATAACGATGGCGATGGGCTCATCGATATCCTCGACCCGGATTGCTACGGTCCACGCGGCCGCTCCGAGGAGTCCGGCACGAACCTCGGGTTCGCGCAGCTCGCCATCGACGAGAAGGGGCTGTTCCTCTACGCGGCGCAGAGCACGGGTCGTCAGGTCGTGATCGTCGACCTCAAGCGTCGCAGGCTTATCGATGCACCCCGCAGTGGTTCTGTGCCGTACCCCTTCGCCGAGAACCTCGGCGTCGCGGTCGCCAGACAGTCTGTGCCCTCCTCCATCACGGCGCACATTCGCCGCGTGGTCACGCGAGATCCTCGCGATGACTACAGGGACGCGCACGGCATCGTGCGTTACGACCTCGGCGCGCATGTGGTCGCGGATAACGGGTTTATCTACTACGTCGACGCGGGCTCGATTTATTGTGATCTCTACGAGACGGGCAGCGGCGGCATCCTGAGCACCGAGCGCTTTTACACCGACCCGGAAGGCTTCGACGCCTACCAGGAGAGCCACTGCCTGGATGTCCCGGCGCTGCCATTGAATGAGGCGGCCGTGGATGTTTCGAGTTGTGAGGCTGTGGTGTTGTGCCAGAGCTGCACGGATGGCGAGGACGCCGACAGCGACGCTGATAACGTGGCGTTCGATCGTTGCGGCGCGTGTCAGGGGTTTGAAGAGGAGAGCTTCGCAGACCTCGCGGCGGCATGTCAGTTGCCAGAGCGCACGCAAAGCATCGGCGTCACGCGCCGCATCTTCAACCCGAGGTTCACTGTCCGCGATGCGATCCCCGGAACCAGCGCGCGCGAGGCGGGCAGGGCGCAGTGTGAATTGCCCGACGCTTTCGCTCAGAACGCCGCTGACTACGTGGCTGACAACGCAGGCGTGGGGAGCGCCACGAGCTGTGGCTCGAAGGTGATCCCGCAACCTGTCGCGCTCACCGTGCCGACGCGAGGAAACGCCTCGCCAGATGACTTCGGTGGAGAGGAGCGCTTCTCGCTGATCGAGACGCGCGAGCGCCGCCTCTTCTTCGGAGCTGATGAAGAGGACGAAGATCGCGTCCGCGCCATCGTCGGCATCAACACGGAAGATTTCCGCATCCGCGAGGAGGATTGGACCGTCGAGTACGAGGGCATCCTCCCGGGCACGCGTCGATCCGATGGTCTGGCCGGAGCCGATGACCCGAGCGTATTCGACATCGGCACGGTGAACGTCTGCCTCTCGGACGTGCGCCAGGGGGACTGGCTGATCATCAACAGCGATCCTGGCACGGAGACGGGCGGCGTCCCCGATTCGTGCATGGGGTTTGTCGCACCTGATGGCGCCGATGACTTCCTGAGTTATCGCATCGCCGAGGTTCGCGATGGCGAGGTCGTCCTCGAGACGATCGCGGATGGTGGTGACGAGGAGTTTGTCCAGGCGCTCCCCACGCGCTCCTGCTTCCCGCGCGGCATCAGCTACGAGATCCGCGCCGCCAATGTGTGGGTGGTCTCGGGCAGTGAGTCCGGGTTGGCCAGCGGCAAGCGCCTCGTCGATGGCGTCTGTGTGCCGGGCAATGGCGCGCCGTCCTCGCGCGCGAACGCCAGGGTCGCGACCGGCGAGGTCTTCGATGGCCCGCTCTTTAGCTTCTACCTGTATCCTGGTCTGGTGGAGCCCGAGCGCGGGCTCGCTTACGTCGTCCCGCTCGAGCGCAACTTCTCGAGCGCGTCGACGACCTTGCGCACGGCCACCAACATCACGCTGGACACCGACAGCCTGAGGCCATCCTTTTTGGATTACACGCTCTCCTTCGTGTACAACCCGGCAGCGATCGAGAGCTACGATCCTGATGATGAGGACGCCGAGCGTCCTTTCCCCACGCTCTACGAGACGATCTTGACGGTCGACCCGAGCGACAACACCGTCTACACGAAGCTCCTCTCTCAGGAGCGCAGCTCGGTGGTCTTCCTCAGGTGATGCGCCCAGACAGACCTCGGGGGATTCCCGAGGTTGTGTTTGTGTGAGGGGGGCGGCATAATCTCGCGGTTGCTGTGATTGCCTACTGTAAGAGAGGTCCCCTTGCCCCGATCCTACCGAGCATGGACGGCGTCATCCTTCTTGCTCCTCTGCCTGCTCTCTGTCCCCACTGGCGCGATGGCGCAAGAGGACGAGGGAGCAACAGAAGAGGAGTCCACCTCTACCAAGGAAGAAGGCACGCGTTGGCTGACCGAGCGTCAGCCCGAACTCTCCAAAGACACGCACCTGCGGCTCGACCACGATCCTTTCGAAGGGAGCAAGCTCGAGCTTCGCAGCTGGGGTGGCAATAATACGCTCCCCGACTTCGACGGCGGCGAGTCCGAGCGCGTGCGAGCGCTCCACACGCGGATGCGTACTCGCTTGATGTGGGAGCCTGTGATGGATCGCTTCGCGCTCGAGCTCGAGGCGGACTTCTTCTCGGGGCGAGTGATAGGCTCCGAGGACCCATCCTCGACGATGCCCGAAGAGGTCATCACAGGCACACGCGACGAGCAGCTCGCCTACGGAGACTCCCTCGGCGCCATCCTCGATCCTCGCGCGGCGAACGTGCGCTACACATCACGTATTGGCCGTGTTCAGGCCGGTCTACAGACAAGCGATTGGGGATTGGGCCTGCTCGCCAATGGCGGGCAGCGAGACGACGAGCAGCTCTTTGGGCAACGCTTTGGCGGCGACCGCTCCATGAGGCTGCTGTTTGGCACCACGCCCTTCGCGCGCGTCGAGGCTCCATGGGCAGACAAGCTCTTTGTGGGTGTTGGCGGCGACGTCGTCTGGCGCGATGAGAACGCGAGCTTCGTGCGCGGTGATCGCGCCTACCAGGGCGTGGCCAGCATGTTCCTTCGCGATGATGATCGCTTCGGCGGCGTGTATATCGTCGGTCGTCATCAGGAGGACTTTGACGGCGCGAGGCTCGATGTCATCGGCTTCGACGGTGCGTTCAAGCGAGAGTGGAGCGGGGATGCCTTCGAGGTTGGCGTTGGCGGCGAGGCGGCCACGTTGCGCGGCAGCGCCACGCGCGCGTTGCCGACGACGGCCAGGGCGGACGAGGTGCGTCTTCGCGGACTCGGCGCAGCGCTCGAGGCCGAGCTGCTTCACCGCGCCACCGAGGTCGGCGGGAAGTTCCTCTCAGGCTTTGCCTCGGGCGATGCCAACACCGATGATCTGACGCAGTACCGCTTTCGCTTTGACCCGAACTACAAGGTCGGCCTGATCCTGTTCGACTCCTACATCCCCGCGATGACGCGCGCCTGGTACAGAGACGCCGATGATCCTGCTCGGACGGCGAATGCCCCTCCCGGGATCGAACAGGTCGTGAGCGAGGGTGGGATCGAAAATGCGTATTACATCAACCCGCAGCTGACGTTCGGGAACCCGGACGAGCTGTTGACGGGCGTTGGCGTCTTGAAGGCGTGGGCGCACGAACCTCCCGCCGCGCCCGTGGCGACCTTCGAGAACGGCGGCACACCGACCGGTGTGCGCGGCGCAGAGGATGTCTCGAGAGACCTCGGCTGGGAGGTCGACGTCGCGGTGCAATACAAGCTGGGGCTCCCGCGCTCGCTGGCGCTGGAGTTGAAGGGGGAGTTCGGGATCCTCTTCCCTGGCGAGGCTTTCGCAAACGCGCAAGGGGAGTCCGCTCCCCCCGAGAGCATGGCGCGTGGCCGCATCTCCCTGATTTGGTAAGGCGCCAGGCTCGATGAGCAACCTCGAGAAAGATAGGAAAAACTGGGCTCCGACGCCGCTTTCCTGGCGCGATCATGGGATCGCGTTCGGGATCTTCGCGATCATCTTCGCGCTGCTAATGGGGACGATGGATATCGGCTTCACGCGCGATGAGAGCTTCTACTTCCACGCGGGGCGCGAGTACCTGGGGTGGTTCGAGGAGTTGGCCAAACACTGGTCGGCTGGCAACTGGCGCGAGAGCTTCACGCAGGGCAACGTCGATAAGCACTGGAGCTATAATCCCGAGCACCCCGCTTTGATGAAGACCCTGTTCGGGTTAAGCCTCGCGCTCTTTCATAAAAAACTCGGTTGGTTCAGCGAGACGACCGCGATGCGTCTGCCGGCAGCGGCGATGAGCGCGTGGTTGTGCTCGCTGGTCTTTTTGTTCGGTCGCCAGCTTCGCGGCAGGTTGGTCGGCGTGCTCGCTGTGGGCGCGCTCTTGCTCCAGCCGCGCGTGTTCTTCCACATGCACCTGGCGTGCTTCGACGCGCCGATGGCGGCGATCTGGTTTGCCGTCGTGTACGCCTACTGGCGCAGCATGGATAGCATGCGCTGGGTTTGGTTCGCGGGTTTGCTCTGGGGCGTGGCGCTCGCCACAAAACTCAACGCGTTCTTTATCCCCGTGGTGCTCGTGGTGCACTGGTTGGCGATGCGTTGGCGCGAGGTCGGGCTCGAGCGTGGCGAGGAGGGCTTGCAGGTCAAAGCCCCTGCCATCCCCAAGGCGCTCGTCGCGATGGCGCTACTCGGGCCGCTGGTGTTCTATGTGCACTGGCCGCGGATCTGGTTCGACACCTTCGCGCGCGTGAAGTGGTACATGGAGTTCCACCTCACGCACACGCACTACTTTGTCTACTACTTCGGTCAGAACCTCTACACGGCGCCGTTCACGCGCGCGTTCCCCTGGGTGATGACGCTCGTGACGGTGCCCGTCTCGATCCTCTTTGCCTTCGCGCTCGGCGTGTTTGCCTGGTGGCAGGAGCGCGCGATGAGCGCGCGCATTCGCTCGTGGAAAGAGGCTCTGAGCGGGTTCTCGTTACCGGAAGCGGCGCGCGATCCTCGCGGGACGGGGGTATTGTTCTTGCTCAATATCCTTTTCCCGATCGCGTTGATCTCGCAGCCGGAGACGCCGATCTTCGGGGGGACAAAGCACTGGATGACGGCGATGCCATTCCTGGCGATCGTGGCCGGTTGGGGGGCTGTGGCCGCTGCGGGATGGGCGGCCGAGATGTTCGAGGAGACGCCGCGCGCGAAACTCGCCGTCACGTTGTCTGCGGCGCTCGCGTCGCTCGCACTGCTTTTGCCCGCGGCCACACAGCTCGAGCACAACCACCCCTATGGCACGAGCTACTACAACGAGCTGATCGGCTCGCACCGGGGCGCGGCGGACCAGAAGATGATGCGCCAGTTCTGGGGATACGCGGTGCGCGGTGCCGCGGATTGGTTGAACGAGAACACCGAGCAGGGCGCCAGGATCTGGACGGGGAACGCGACCTCGTGGGCGTGGAACGAGTACCGCCGCGAGGAGATCATCCGAAAGGATCTGAGCGCCTCAGGGCTTGGCGCGAGCGACTACGCGATCCTCTTTCACCAGAAGTCATTCTATGCGCGCGAGCTCGAGATCTGGCGCGCCTATGGCACCCGCGCGCCGGTGTACGTGCTCGAGCTCGATGGCGTCCCCTTGGTGAGCATTTACAGGCGCCGAAAGTGAAGAGAATTGCATCTTTATGATGCTTGTGAGATGGTCTTTGAAGGTATCGGCAATCGCCAAAAAAAGGTGCGTTCGATGGGATTAAATAGTCATTGTGTCTTGTTGACATGATGTCTGCTTTTTCCGCATGTATTGCTGCCGGGAGGCTTTTGCCATGCCAGAACTCGAAGTGTTCACAGATCGCGTCTTTATCATCCGAAAGTTGCTCACCTCCGAGGAGTGCGTCGATTACATCGCGTTCGCCGAGCGAGAGGGGTTCGCCGACGCTCCGATCACGACCGCGGCCGGTCCCGTGATGCGCAAGGGCGTGCGCAACAACGAGCGCGTGATGGTCGATGATACCTCGCGCGCTGCCGGGCTCTGGGCGCGCGTCGAGGAGCACTTCCCCGAGTACTGGCGACATGTGCGCGCCGACGGTGTGCTCGGGGGGCAGGAGCTCGAACCATGCGGCCTGAATGAACGCCTCAGGTTCTATCGCTACGAGCCGGGGCAGCGATTTCGTTTGCACCGTGACGGCTGTTACAGACGTCCAAATGGTGAGGAGGAGAGCTTGCTCACGGCGCTCTTCTACCTCAATGAAGACTTCGAGGGTGGCGCTACAGCGATCATCGAACCGGGACACGGTCGCGAGATCAAACCCGAGGTTGGCGACGCGCTCTTCTTCCTTCACTACATGCTCCACGAGGGGCAGGAGGTCGAGGAAGGGACAAAATACGTGCTGCGCTCGGACGTGATGTATAAAGCAGCTGCGCATCCACAATGATGGAAGGAAGGTAAGGTCATGGCAAAGAAGGTGTTGCTCACAGGCGCGACGGGGTTTATCGGCAGGCGATTGCTGACGCGCCTGCTCGAAAAGGGCCACCAGGTGCGCGCTGTCTCCAGGCGACCTCCAGCCGCGCTCGATTTGCCTGCGCATCCAAACCTCGAACTCTACCAGGGGGACGCGCTCGATGCTTCGGCGCTCCCCGAGATGCTCGAAGGGATGGACGCGGCCTTTTACCTGATTCACTCGATGGAAGGGGGCGTCGGCAACGAAGAGCTCTTCGTCGAGCGCGACCGTCAGGCGGCGCTCAACTTCTCGCGCGCCGCCAAACAGGCCAACCTCTCACAGGTCATCTATCTGAGCGGCCTCGAACCCAAAGAGGAGGTCTCCAAGCACCTGCGCTCGCGCAATGACGTCGAGATCTACCTCGGCGAGCATGGCGTGCCCGTGACGGTGCTCCGCGCCGGGTTTATCATCGGCCCTGGGAGCGCCGGGTTCTCGATGTTGCAGGGGATCGTCGGGCAGATGCGCACGATGATGATCTCGCGTGAGCTTCATCACAAAACACAACCTGCGTTCGTCGAGGACGTGGTCGAGGCGCTCGCCACATGCCTCGAACATCCAGAGGTCACCGCTGGCGAAACCTTCGAGCTCGGCTCGAAGGAGGTCGTCGAGTACTTCGACATCGTGCGTGACTTCTGCGCTTGCGCTGGCCGTGAGGTGAACTTTATCGAGGTCCCCTGGGTGCCGCAAAAGATCGCGGCGACCTATATCGCGTCTGTGTCAGGGCTCCCATTCGCGCTCGTCGCGGCGTTGGCCGAGGGCTTGAACATCGACCTCTTCGTCGAGAACGAGCGGCTCTACGAGCTCTTCCCACACATCCACCGCACCTCTCCGGCGGAGGCGATGCGATTCGCCTTCAGAGAGATCACCGCGGCGGCCGAGTGATTCTTCAGTTGCCCGGCAACCAGCCGAGCACGAACAGGTAGTAATAGGCGACCATGCGGGGCGCTCGAAAGAGCGTGGCGAGGAAGAACTTGCCATAGGGCATCTTGTAAATGCCTGCCATCCAGCATGTGATCGAGTAAGGGAGCGGCGAGAGCGCTCCGATCGCCACCGCCCAGACGCCCCACCTTCCAAAAAGCGCCTCGCCGCGTTCCCGAAACTTCTCGATGCGTCGGCTGACAAAGCCGATGCGCTGGATCTGAGGTCCGACAAAGTAGGCGATCGAGCCGCAGCAGATGCTCGTCACGCAGATCGCCGTGAGCATCGGGAGCGCGGCGTAGTTGCTCGTGGCCGCGATGAAGATGAAGGTATCTGGCGGGATCGGGAAGGTGAAGATGTCCGAGGCGGCGATGCCTGCGAGCACGCCCCAGATGCCGAACGTGTTCACCAGCCAGTTGGCCAGCTCCGTCAGCGGCTCTTTAAAGAACATCGCCGCGATCACCACCGCGCCGACGATCAACAACGAGACCACGATCGTCTGGATGATGATCGCGCGCAGCGAGGTCACATCCTCGAGCGAGCCCTTTGCCTTCTCGCGCGCTTCGCGCGCCTTATCCTGGACAATCTGAGCCTTCTCTTGGGCGGTCGACGCGGGATCGCTGCTGACCGTGGTTTGTGACTCGATCGTGCTCATGATGAGGGTGCTCCGGAAGGGAACGGGTTGTCCCGGGTCGTATGTTCGTTGGCGACCGGGAGGATGTATCACTGGCGCAGGTCAGGTGCAAGAAGCGACCTGCCAGTCGGTTTGTTTACAGAGGAGATGCTTTGCGGCTCAAAGCGCGTCTCCAAAAGAGAACAAGCGGGCGATGGAAAGATCTTTCGAGGAGGGGTGATTTTCTCCAAGAAAGTTCGTCAATGACGCGTCGCTGACTTCATCGAGCGTAGGTCACAACGGGTTTACGATCCAGCGCGACCTCTTTTACGAGAGAAGAACAGCACTTGCGTGAGGTGTCTCGAAAAGATGTACGGGGCGTTTTTGCCTGATTCACCCTCGCGCCTTTCACTCGCGCTGGCAGAGCACGCGTTTCGGCTCTGCGGTGTCATATTCCAGTTTTTTCAAAATCAATGGCTCTCCTGGCGAGGGGCGCAGGGCGGCATTTTGTGCGCTCGCCAGGTCAGCGGGGCAACCGAGCAACGCGTCGTTGCACCAAAGTGAACGAAAATCTTACGGATTTCGTAAATAAAACCGCCCGCGCCTCGTCTACCCTACCGAGCCAAAAAAGCTCGGGGGAGCGAGCACGTACCACTTCCATGAAGTGGCGCGATACATGTGGGAAGTCCTTTGTTTCACAACGTATTCGTGTTTGTTCTTGCACGCTCTATCTGCCGGAGGGTAAGACTTCAGGTAGTTAGAGAAAGACGAAGGGTTGACCGAACATACGAGGACATCTCGTAGAAACGCTGCGCGTTGGTTTTGCCAGGTTTCATCTGGTTCGTGTCAATTAATCACAATGGGCAGGTCACAACCGGAAAGCGATCTGCCCGACCGGAGGAAGGTACCATGAAGAACTCTCGTATGTTGATCATCGCCGCGACCGCTGTCTGTGACATCGCTTTCGCCAGCGTCGGCATCAGCCAGACCAAGACCACGACGACAAAGAAGACAACCGCGGTCACGACCGAGTCCAACGCCAAAAAGAAGATCGATACCACCAGAGATGACGGAAAGACCGCCAATGTCACCGTCAAGAAGATCACCGACGAGGATTGCCTCGAGCGGATCAAGGCCGCCTTCAACGCCAGCAAGGTCTACTTCGCCTCTGAATGCCGCCTCTACATCAACAAGGACAACACGAACACCCTCGCCTTTGACCTCGGCTCCACCACCTGGAGCACCAGCGGCGGCGAGCTGAAGGTCTCTTGCTTTAGCGGGAAGTCCGGTTGCGCGACCACCAAGCTGGGGAAGAAGTCGAGCGGTAACCTCTCCTTCTTCAAGAAGGACTCGGACTCGATCAATCAGGTCGAATACTGCCTCGAGCGTTTTCACAATCGCTGCAAGGAGATGTGAGCCGTTTGACGCTCATGGACACGACCGAAAGAGTCCGGTGAAGTCCTCCATGGAGCTGCCGGGCTCTTTTTTATTGCATGGCACGAGAGGGCGTCCCTCCAAGGGAGTACATATGAAAAACTCACGCATGCTGATCATCGCCACGACCGCTGTCTGTGGCATCGCTTTCGCCAGCGCTGGCATCAGTCAGACCAAAACGACGACCAACAAAAGCAGCAAGACCTCGGTCAATGACACCAAGGCCAAGCAAACCAAGACCACACACCCCGTGTCTGGGAAAGCAGCAGGAAATGAGGTCACAGACTCTGTCGCTGGGAAGAAGGTCGTCGATACCAGGGCCGATCGCTTCGACGCCAAGACCGTGAAGACCAATGATTGTCTCGAGGCAATGCGGAAGGCGTTTAAGGTCAACGTCACCTATGACGAGAAGAAGTGCGCGTTGACCTTGGGGAGTCGCAGAGTTGACCTGAGCTATGCCAGATCGACGGGCCAAATTCGAGAGAGTTCGAGGGGCCATCACACGCTCGTTTATCTCTATTGTAAAGACGGGCAGCAATGCATCGAGAACCTCAAGACAAAAGAGAGATCGCAGAATACGATGCTCTACTCTTACCTCAAGAGTGAAGGTCCTCCTGGAGGGCTGACCGCAGGAGATATGAGAACGTGCCTCGCGGCGTTCAAGGCGGGTTGCCAGTAGACGCGATCGGTATGGGCTGTCGTCGCGAAGAGGCATCGACAGGACCTCTCGAGAGGTCCTGTCGATGCCTCTTCGCTTTCTCACTTCCCGAGGAAGCTCCTCGGGTGCTTTGTTTCTTGTCTGGATTCGAGCTGTTGCAGGGGACTCGAAAAAAGATCGAAGAATCCGTGAATAAAAGAAGAACGCTAACGTCAAAGCGTTCACACCGAAGACAGTTGGGGAGGGGGTGACGCGGATCCTGTCGATGATTTCGACAGGATTCGTGTGGCGTGCGTTGTTCGATGTGGCAAAAAGGACGCATGCAACGGCGTTGGTAGAGCGCGATGATCGTGCTACCTTGGCCACACCGTCCGCCGCACGAAGTTTCTCAGAAAGACCTGAACCAGGCGTCATCCGAGAGTCCTACCCCAATCACAAGGTCTGACCGACGTGTTCGATCGAGGCATTCGAGAAGGAGCGAGGGGGATCGCTGTGATCCGCACACGACGCGCGCTTCGCGCGCTTGTTCTTGCCTGGGCGCTTGTCTGCTGCATCGTGCAGACCGCATGGGCTGACGAGCTCACGCTCTGGCACTCCTACCGCGGGGCCGAGCAGGAGACGCTCGAGGGGCTGCTCGACGAGTGGAACCAACAACACCCCGAGCTGACCGTCACCGCCGAGCCATTCGCGCCCAGCGTCTACACCTCCAAGCTGACAAACGACATCCCGCAGGGGAACGGCCCCGACCTGTTTATCGCCGCCCACGAGCGCGTCGGGGACTGGTCGCAGACAAAGCTGTTGGCCGAGTGGACCGAACAGGACGCGTCCTTCACGGCGTATCACCCGGCCACCGTCGAGGCGCTCGTCTACGATGGCAAGCGCTGGGGGGTCCCGCTCTCCTACAAGTCCGCGGCGCTCTTCTACAACACCGAGATGGTGAAGTCCCCGCCGGATACCACTGATGCGCTCATCGCCGAGGCCAAGAAACACACCGCGCCGAAAGAGAAGCGCTACGGGTTGGTCTACGAATCGACCAACATGTACATGCACGCCGGGTGGTTGTTTGGTTTTGGCGGACAGATCTTTGACGAGCAGGGCAACTTCATCCTCGAGTCAAAGGAGAGCGCCAGGTCATTCGCCTTCGCGCGCGCGCTGATCAACGAGCATGGCATCGTGCCCGAAGAGGCTGACGGCACGCTTGTCTCACACCTGTTTAACTCGAAGCAGGCAGCCTTCGCCATCAATGGCCCCTGGTTCCTTGGCGAGCTGGACAAGGACCTGCCGTTTGCCATCGCGCCGCTGCCGATCGTCTCGGCGACGGGCCAGCCCGCCAAACCGTTCCTGACCGTCGAGGCTGCGTTCATCTCGGCCCGATCAAAGAACCCCGATGGCGCCAGAAAGATCGCGCTGTTTCTTGCCGACAAGCAAGCCTCGATCACCCGCGCGATAAAAGGGCGCCAACCTGTCGCAAACCTCTCCGCCTATCAGGATCGCAGGATCTCCGAGGATCGCATCCTGATGACGTTTCGCCGTCAGCTCGACGCGACCGTGCCGATGCCCAATCGCCCCGAGATGAGCTCGGTCTGGGAGCCCACCAACCGCGCGCTGCGCCGCGTCATGCGCGGCGCCGTCGAACCGGACGCGGCGCTCACCGAGGCAAAGGCGCTGTTCGAGGTCTTCCAGCGACCTCCCCCGAAGGAGCGTTCGCTGGCGCCGCTTATCACTGGCCTCGCGCTCCTGCTGCTGATCGCGCTGGTCATCGGTGTGCGTCGCTTCACGCGTGAAAACATGTGGCCAAAGGTCAAGGCGAACCTTCCCGCCTACGTGTATCTGGCGCCTGCGATCCTCGGGATGATGATCCTCATCGTGATCCCGTTCGTCGTGGGCAGCATCGTCTCGCTGTTCGTGCACACGCAGGGCTCGTTCACGTTCGTTGGCTTGGAGAACTTCTGGAGGATCATCACCAGCCAGGACTACGGCGTCACCGATCCTTTGAGCTTCTACTTCACGCTGCTCGTGACGGTGATGTGGACGGCGATCAACGTCTTCCTGCACGTCAGCATCGGGATGGGGCTCGCGCTCCTGCTGAGGGAGCCCTGGCTCAAGCTGCGCGGGATCTATCGCGTGCTGCTGATCGTGCCATGGGCGGTGCCAAACTACATCACGGCGCTGATCTGGAAGGGGATGTTCCACAAGCAGTTTGGCGCCATCAATGGCTTGCTCGACGCGCTCGGGCTAGAGCCCATCTCCTGGTTCAGCAAGTTCTCCACGGCGTTCGCCGCCAACGTGACCACGAACACCTGGCTCGGGTTCCCCTTCATGATGGTCGTGATCCTTGGCGCCTTGCAGGCGATCCCCAGAGATCTCGAAGAGGCCGCCGAGGTCGATGGCGCCACGTGGTGGCAGCGCATGCGCTATGTCACCCTGCCGCTGCTGCGCCCCTCATTGGTGCCCGCTGTGGTGCTCGGCACGGTGTGGACATTCAACATGTTCAACATCATCTACCTGGTCTCTGGCGGAGAACCTGATGGCGCGACCGAGATCCTGATCTCGGAGTCCTACAAGTGGGCCTTCGAGCGCCAGAATCAATACGGCTACGCGGCCGCCTACTCGGTCCTGATCTTCCTGGTGTTGCTCGCCTACTCGGCCTCCACCGGACAACTCAAGACGCGCGATTGATGCGAGCTCTTTTTGCAGGATAACCGATGCGCACGATCTCGACCCCGAAACTGATCGCCACACACGTCTCGCTGATGGCCGCCTGCGCCATCGTGCTCTATCCCGTCCTCTGGGTGATCAAGATGGCGCTGACCCCCTCGCAGGGGTTCTCCATGTCGCCAAATCCGATCCCTGATCAGGTCTCGATGAGCAACTTTCATCACCTCGTCACGATGAATGATGGGATCTTCTGGCGACAGCTCGGCAACTCGATCATCATCTCCGTGGCGACCACCGTCATCGGCGTGGCGCTCGCCTGCACCGCCGCCTACGCATTCAGCAGGTTTCGCTTTCCGGGAAGGACGCTCGGTATGGCGGGCTTCCTGATCACGCAGATGTTCCCCGGCGTGGTCATGGCGATCCCGCTCTACATCCTCTTGAACCGGCTCGATCTGCTCAACACCCTGAGCGGTCTGGTGCTCGTGTATTCGACGAGCTCGCTCCCGTTCTGTGTCTGGATGCTCAAGGGGTACTTCGACACCATCCCGAGAGACCTCGAAGAGGCCGCCATCATGGATGGCGCGAGCCAGTGGGTGATCTTCACGCAAGTGATCCTCCCGCTCGCCAGACCAGCGATTGTCGTCACGGCGCTCTTTAGCTTCATGACCGCCTGGAACGAGTTCATCCTCGCGGCGACCTTCCTCACCAAGCGAGAGATGTTCACCCTGCCCATGGTGCTCCAGAGCTTTGTCGGGAGCTACTCGACCGACTGGGGCTACTTCGCCGCTGGCGCCATCATCGTCTCACTGCCAGTGATGCTCCTCTTCTTCGCGCTCCAGAAGTTCCTCGTCGGTGGCTTGACCGCAGGCGCCGTGAAGGGGTGAAACCCCGCTGTTCTGGATGTTCTGCTCTTTGCCTCGGTTTTGTAGAATGCGTGAGGGGCGCTGTAGCATCGGTTTTGCAGAATGCGGGGACACGCCCCCCGTGCCTTCGGCACTGCCCCCCAAAGTGGGGCTTCTTGTTGCAGGTCTTGCAGAATGCGAGGACATGCCCCCCGTGCCTTCGGCACTGCCCCCCGGAGTGGGGCGAACTGGTGGCTTCTTCAACGTTGGTGTTTTGCGCCAGGGCGCTTCGAGCTCTGCGGTGAGTTTCACGAGGGCGCCCGATGCGAACCTCGACGCCCAAATCCTCGCCAAGAAGCCCACCTCCGGGGGGCAGTGCCGAAGGCACGGGGGGCTTGTTCCCGCATTCTGCTCGACCCACAACAAGAAGCCCACCTCTGGGGGCAGCGCCGAGCGAAGCGAGG
>Ga0208061_100180_pt1 | contig 21771 bp, 16 predicted proteins | sample DeeseametaMP0555_FD_184209 | JGI IMG/M metagenome (GOLD analysis project Ga0208061, IMG submission 184209) | Marine microbial communities from the Deep Atlantic Ocean - MP0555 (SPAdes) | ecosystem: Environmental > Aquatic > Marine > Oceanic | place: South Atlantic Ocean | collected 2011-01-23 | reverse complement strand
TTCAAGAGGGCGCTAAATGCGAACCTCGACGCCCAAATCCTCGCCAAGAAGCCCACCAAACCTGGGGGGCAGCGCCGAAGGCGCGGGGGGCTTGTCACGCGCTCTGCAAAACCGACACAAAGAGCAAAACGCCAACCTTACAACCAACGCCAAGTCTGCCCCCCTCCCGAACGCGAAGCGTGAGACACAGGGGGGCCGCGGACGAGCGACAGCGAGGGCCGCGGGGGGTGCGAGGACCGCGGGGGGCGCGAGGGCCGCGGGGGGGGCGCGGGGCGCGGGGGGCGCGAGGCCCTCACATCACCAGCGCGCGGAGTTTGCGCTCGCGCGCGGCCAGCTCTTTTTGCCCGAGACCTTCGTACGCCTTGGCCAGGAGCTCGTGGACTTCCGGGTCGAACGGGTTGATGCGGGCGGCCTCGAGCAGGTTGTCGCGCGCGGCGCTCCACTGCTTGTTGGCGATTTGCGCGCGACCGAGCTCGAGCCAGGTCACGACATAGGAGGGGTAGGTGTCGCGCACGGGCTCGAGCGCGAGCAGGGCGTCCTTGGGACGATCGATGGCCATAAAGCACTGCGCCATACGCGTCTGGAGCAGCGGGTTCTTATCACCCATCAACGCCGCGGCCTTCTGGTACTGCACGATCGCCGCCTTGTAGCGCGAGCGCGTCTGGAGCATCTGCCCCAGGTGCACGTGATCTCGCGCGGCGGGTTTGGGGATCTGCTTGAGGTCTGTCAGCGCGGCGTCGCCGTTCTCGTCTTTAAAGCGGAGCTTCTCGTCAAAGCCCGTCTCGCCATCGGGGAAGTCCACGCGAGGTCGCGTCTTGAGGTATGCCTGCCACTTCTTCTCGAACTCGGGGAAGGTCGTCGAGAGCGGCCTGGCGAACGCTTGCTGCGCATCCAACCCCTCGTTGATCCCATCGAGCACCTTGGCGAACGCGCCCTCACCGACCTCACCGCGCAGATACTCCATCACCGTGTAGACCTCGGCAAAGGCCACCGCGGCGTCATCCTGGCTCGGGAGCTTGGCCATCGAGGGGTGCATCTGCGCGAAGGTGATCAGATCGTTGGCGTCGACGCGCTTCCTGAGCAGGTGCTCGTAGGATGGCGCCAGACGGTTGGCGCCATCACCGCGCCAGCGGCGCTCCAGATACTTGGCCATCCCCTCGTGCATCCAGATCGGGACGCGGTTCTGAGTCTTGTGATTGATGATGTAGTGCACGTACTCGTGCACCAGCGTGTCGACCCAGCCGTAGCCGCGAAGCAGCGCCTTGGGGCTCGTGATCATCAACCTATTGTACTTGCACAGCGCGATCGTGCCCGAGGTTCGGATCTCTTCCTCGGTCAGCGAGGAGACGCGCGCGAGCGTCGCTGTCGTGGGATACACCTCGACCCGGATCGGCGTCTCGGGGTAGTGCCCGAGCTCCTTGCCGAGCTCGTCATAGGCCGCATCGAGCGCCTCGAAGGCATACGGCAACAGGACGCGATCTCGGCCCGGCTCGATGTAGACGATGAACTTCCCGTCCGGGCTCGTGTGCTTCTCGTAGCTCTTCGTGACCTCGCGTGTGGCGTCGATGATCTCGCGATCCGCCTTCCACATCGCGTTATCCGAGGACTTGGCGATCGCCCTGTCCATCAGCTTGACGGCCTCGCCATAATCTCCTTCAAAGAAGGCAAAGCGCCCCTTCAAATACAACGCATCGGCGCTATCCTCGCCGTTCTTTTGCGTGAAGCTCTCGAGGGATTGCTTTGCCTCCTTCATGCGCCAGGCGTCGAGCAGAGCGTTGACCTGTCGCGTGCTCTGCGCGTGCGCCGCGGTTGGCAGGATGCCCGCGCAGGCGACGGCGAGCAGTGCCGTGGCGATCAGGTGCGCGATGGCTTTGTATGCGGTGTATCGAAGGTTTTGCTGTCTCATTTGACGAGGCTCTCGTAGTAACGTTCGATCTCGGATTCGTAGCCGTCGAGGCGCTCTTCCTTCATCGTGTCCTTGATCTCATCGCGGTAGCGCGACTTCTTGCCGCCCTCACCCGCGCCTGGGATCTTGACCTCATCCTTCTGATTGTTCTGGCCATTCGGTCCGTTTTGCTCGCGCTGGCGCTGCTTCTGGAGCGCTTCTTTCATCTTCGAGTTCATCTGTCGAAGCTCTTCGAGCGCCTGACGCTCGGCGTCGAGCGCGCGCTGAGAGCGCTGCTTGTCGAGCGCCTGCTTGGCATCCTCCATCGACCGCTGCGCGCGCTCCATGCCGGGGCCAAGCTCTTGCTCGAGCTGAGGGTATTCGCCGCTCGAGTCCTTGATCTTCTGGCGAAGCCCCTTCGCCTGCTCCTTGATTCCTTGCTGCTTCTTGGAGAGCTGCTGCGCGCGAGGATCTTGCTGCTGATCTCTCTCCTCGGCGCGGCTCATCATCTCGTCGAGCGAATCGACGATCTGTTGACCTCGCTCGACCATCGGCTCGGTCTTGCGCTTTGCCTCCGAGAGCTTGCGCGACTCCGGGCTGGATTTGGGCGTGTAGTGCTTGGCGAGCTGCATCGAGAAGCGCAGCTTCTCCATATCCTCGAGCGCGTCCTGGGCATGATCCAGGCTGCTCTCGATGTCGCGCTGCTCGAGTGATTCCTCGAGCTGGCGCAAGCTCGACTTGGCCTTCTGGATATTGGCGTCGAGGTGGTCTGGCAGCTCTCCCTTCTTCTCGAGGTTGTCCAGCTCGCGCTTCTGCTGCTTGACCTTGTCCATCATCTGCTGGGCGAAGTCCTCGACCATCTGACGGTTTTGCTCTCTTCGCTCCTCCTGGAGTTGCTTCTGGAGCTCGCGCGTCTCCTGTTCGAGCGCCTGCTGACGCATGCTCAGGTCGTTGACATCATCCATCAACTCGCTGACTTGCTTGTCGAACTCGCTCAAACGCTGCGGCGCCGCGCTCGCCGAGTTCTTGTCCAGGTTCTCGGTGAACTTGTCGAGGTTCTCGCCCATCTTCTCGAGCGCCTCGAGCGCGCCGTCGATGTCATCCTTGTCGAGCATCTCCTCGATGCTCGTGAAGTCGTCGGCGAGCTTCTTGGCGTCGCTCTCCATCCTCGCCTGCTGGAGGGCCTCGCGGTTGATGTGCTCCCTGGGCAGCTCGCGCATCTGCTGGTTCATGCGCTGCATGAGCTCCTGCATGCGCTGGCGCAGCCGCTGGATCTCACGCTTGATCGCCTCTTTGAGCTCCGGGTCGCCTGTCTCCTTGTACTTCTGGAGCAGCTCCTTGAGCCGCTCCTTGAGCTTGTCGATCTCATCGGCGGTGGCCTGAGCGCTGGCCATCTGCTGCTCGAGCAGCAGATCCTCGAGGCGCAGAATCCCCTTCTCCATCGCCTCTTCGCTCTCCATCGCCCAGGTCGCGAAACGCTGCATCTGCCCGAGCGAGAGCTCGTTCTTGGGCACCTCGTTCATCGTGTTGGAGAAGAGTGATTTGCCGCGCTCGTGCAACTTCTCGAGCTGCTTGTGGAGCGCGGTGAACATCTTCAGATCACGCGGCGCCATCAGTGGGTCTTCCTGCATCCTCGCGGCGAGGTCTCCCATCTTGACGAGCAACTTGCCGTGGGTCATGTGCGCTTGCAGCAATGCCGCGCGGCGCGCGGTGCGATCCTCGGGTGAGATGCCCGGCTCGACCACCTGCCTCCAGGTGTTGTCGCGGGTGTACTCTCGGTTGCCGATCGGCGTCTCCAGGAAATCAGCCAGCGACAGCAGCAGCTCTTCGACGAGCTCGCGTTGCTCTTCGAGCAACTTCATGTGCTTGTCATCCGGGCTCGCCACGACCAACACCAACGCCTCCGAACGCCCGACGCCAGGACCTGTCAACGTGTTGTTGTCAGTGGCTTCGAGGTACAGCGTGACGCGATCCTTGGGCTGGAGGCCCATGGTGGATAGGTCGAGCGTGTGCTTCCCCTGATGTTGTGGTGGGCTGTTTTGTAGCTCGGGGATGACGAGCGCCTGGCGCTCGGGCTCCTCGGTGTCGAGGAATGCGTGCAGCCGGCTGACGCCCGTGATGCCAAAGTCATCGTTGGCGGCGTACTCGAGCTCGAGCACATCCTCGGTGCCCACCTGCAACTCCCCCTTGTGCGAGAGGATCTCGACGGTGGGGGCTTTATCGGGCACGACCTCGATAGTTTGCGTGGTCGGGCTCTCGACCAGGGTGCCATCATCGAGCTTCGCGCGGAACGTGTACGTGAGTGAACCGGTGGCCACCAGCGTGGCGCTCACGCGACCGCTGCGCGAGAGCTCCATCGGGCGGATTTGAGGCTCCTCTCCAGTTTGCTCGAGGATCAAGTCGATCTGCACCGCGCGTCCCAGCAGCGAGTAGCCCTGGAGCGTGACTTCACTCCCACTCAGGACGCTGGCGTTCCCCGTGGTGAACTGTTGATAGTCCGCCTGAAGTCCCGTGTACGCTGGAGGCTGGAGCTTTAAACTCAGGTTGCCGACGACTGGGTATTTCGGGTTCTGCGCCTTCGTCGCGGTGGTCGCCACGATCTTCTCGTGCGCCTCTCCCATGAGGCGATCGATCACCCAACCCGGCGCGATGGCGGTCGGGATAAGCAGCAATAACAAGGCACCCGAGAACGCCCACATCGCAGGCTTGAAGTCGCGCGTCGGGAGCAAATGTCCCAGATGCCCCGACTCCAGCATACGCGCCATGCGCGAGCTCGCCTTCTTGACGTGCGCACGCGCGAGCGATGGGCTCGAGTTGTCCGCGTCGAAGCTCCCGTCGAGCAATGCTCGCCCGAACTTCAGCGCGGCCACCAGATCATGGCGAAGCTCCGGCGCGTGCTGCTGGAGCAACCTCGCCATCCCGAGCGCGTCCTCGCGTCGCGTATAACGCGCATACGCTGCGCTGATGGCCGCGATCGAGGTCAGCAGGATTCCCACCGATGCGATGATCGAGGGCACCAGCGAGAGGCTGTCAGAGGAGAACAACAGCGCGAACAATAGCGCGCTCAACAGGCAGGCGATGCACGTGGTCAGGTACCAGAGCGCGCCCTCGAAGTAGAGCGGGCCCTCGATCGAGCGCCGCGTCTTCTCCATGACGAGCTCGACGCCCTGAACCTGTCGACGCAACGCATCTTGAGGATCTGTCTTGACCTCGGGCAGATCCGGCGCGGCCGCCTCTGTGGCGTCGGGCTCGGATGTCGCCGTTTCTGACTCGGGTTCATCCTCGAACTCGGGCTCGGAGTTTAGCTCGAGGGACTGCTCGTCATCCTCGAACTCCTCTTCCTCGAGGTCTTGTTCGCCGACGTCATCATCAGTGATGGCGTTGGCGTCCGCTTCCTCTTGCAGAGCCTGTTCCTCGTCGCTCGGGTCGACTGATTCCGTGTCTTGTTTGTCTGTCTCACTCATCGAGTGGTCCACAAAGGATCGCGCGTTACATCGCCCACGGTGTGTGGGGAAGAAGGGCAAGGCACAAGGTTAAACCTCGCGCCGTAGGGCATCATTCCACAACAAAGAGGCGCACTTCGCCGAGACCATCCATTCTCAGGCAGACGTGATCGCCGGGGTGGACGAATTCGGCGGCGGTGGCCGCGCCAGCGAGCACGATGCTGCCAGCCTCGATCTCCTCGTCGTGCTCGGCGAGCATGTTCGCCAGCGCCGCGAGCGACCTCGCGGGGTGCTCGTAGATCGCTGCCGTGGAGCCGACCTGCTTGACCTCGCCGTTGACCTCGAACACGACGCCCAGGTTGCCGATGTCGAGCTCTTCGGGACGAACCATCTTCGAGCCGAGCACGAAGCGTGAGGAGGAGGCGTTATCCGCCACCACATCGGGGAGCTTGAACTCGAAGTTCTCGAAGCGCGAGTCGATGACCTCGATCGCGGCGCACACCCCCTCGACATAAAGCATCGCTTGCGCTGGCGTGACCGGGCCGCGCAAGTGGTCGCTGATCAGGAACGCGAGCTCTGGCTCGGCGCGCGGGTGAATATGCTCGGCGCGCGAGATGGACTCGCCATCCGAGAGCATCATCGTCTCGGTCAGGTGCCCGTAAATTGGCTGGTGCACGCCGACCTGCTTCATCTTGGCGACGCTTGTCAAACCCATCTTCATCCCCACGAGCACGTCGCCACGTTCGTGACGGCGCGCCATCGAGAGGCGTTGGATCTTGTAGGCATCCTCGAAGTCGAGTTCGGGAAATTCAGCGGTGAGTTTGGTGATCGCCTGGTTTTCGAGCGCGGCGTCATCCACGCGCGCGGCGAGCTTCTCGAGCTTTTTGGCATCGAGCGCCATGGGGCAGACTCCCGGATAAGGTATGAAATGAAAGGTGTGGTTTACTTTCGACGCAAGGTCAAAAAGAGGTGCTGATTCGCATCTGGCGAAACGTATAACTCACGCTCGAGCCGATGATAACCGTCTTTTTCGATCACGATCGTGTGCTGACGATCCGCCACGATCGGTATCGAACGCAGCGGCGTCTGGCCGATCAAGACGCCATCGAGCAGGACATCCGCGCCATCGGGGGTCGTGCTCAGGTTCAGCTCGACCTTGACGAGCTCGGTGCGCTCGAGGCGCTCTTCCGAACGCGCGCCTGACTTTTCGGACTTCGTCGCTGGCATTGGCGAGAGCGTGGGCGGTTGCCCGAACGTCTCCTCGAGGACCTCTCGCGCGGGACGACGTGATTGATCTGGTCGATCCTTCAGGGGGAGCGATTCGATACGCTTGCTCCCAGGTACTCCGGCCGCGCCTCGGTGCCTCTCTCCCAACGGGATGCTCGTGATGTAGCGGTCTGCGTCGAGCCCGCCCGGCGCAGGATCGAGGTTGAGAGAGGGAACCTCGTTGCCGGTCATCGGGAAGAGCTCGCTCGGAGGACGGCGCCCGAAGCGCTCGTCCTTTCCAGAAGTCGATGAGGTCACCTTTGGTCCGAGGTCAGCATCGGCCACGGCCGTCGATGGCGCCGTCGGGGGCGTCTCGTTCAGGTCGTGCAACCTGCGCTGCATCTGCCAACTCGCGCGATAGCGCGCGGCGATCTTTGGCTCCCCCATGTCCTCGTGGACAATGGCCAGGAACCACAACACCTCGTCGTCGACGCAGATGCGCAGCGCATCCTCGAGCGAGCGCTGCGCCTGCTCGAGGTTTCCTTGCGCCATCGCCAGATGACCGGCACCGTAGCGCTTGTGAAACTGATCGCGTTGCACCGCGTCGAGTTTGCAGCGAGGAAACCTGTTGATGTCTGTCGAGTCCGGCTCACCCGCCACACCTGTTGCTGGCGCTCCGATGGCCAATATGATGGCCAGGAGCCCGAGCGCGCTCATCGCGCGTCCTTGGAGCCCGTTCATGTGTCGCGGCATAAAATCCTCCTCTCTTCGCGAGTTTATCAGCCCTCTCCTGCTTCTCCAAGTCGCGAGCGCACTTATGCTCGCCTCCTGCGCAGATTGCGAGCGCGCCAGAGGCGCGCGATACCCCGGATCGATCCATCCCTGTGATGTCCCGCTCCCGACCACATCCCCCGGCGAGCAGCGCTCGCGCGAGGCTGGCCTCGCCGCATCGAAAGCAAAACGTTTCTGGGAGCTTGGGCCTTATTACGCCTGGAACACCTCGCCGCTTCGCGAGTGCGCCTTTAACCCTGAGACCGAACAGAAAATCGCTGGCGAACAGGTCCCTTATTACCTGACTTATCCGGCTGGCAAATCACCGACCGAGGATAACGCCTCCGAGGTCGCCGCGGGACCATTTCCACTGATTGTGTTCGCGCACGCCAACCATGACCGCGTCTGCCAGGTCTTCGATGGCTACTACTCGTTGCACGATCACTGGGCGAGCTGGGGGTTTGTGGTGGCGAGCGTGGACTCGACGCGCTGGAACTGTATGAGCGGGGATCGTGAAAATATTCGCAACCGCGCTCGCGAGCAGCGCGCCGTGATCGAGGACATGCTCGCGCGAAACGAGGACCCCGAGAGCCCCTACTATCAGCGCATCGACCCCGAAAAGATCATCCTCGCAGGTCACAGCCGAGGCGGCGGCGCGAGCCTGCTCAACGCCGCCCAGATGAGTGACCTCGGCGCCGTGATCAACCTGCAAGGGGTCAGCTTGCAGAACTATGGCCTGGGCGCGCCAGCGATCGATGTCCCCTTGATGGGAATCACCGCGGGCAACGATGTCGATCTGAACTTCCCCGCCGTCGAGGGGAACGAGGATCTGGCCACTGGTCCCTACACCTGGCTCGACTTCAAAGGCGCGATCCACGCATGGACCGCAGATATCAGCCCCGAAGAGCCTGATGATCGACCAGACCTCGAGAGAGAGGAGCAACGAGACCTCACCGAGTTCTTTACCACCGCGCATCTGCTCCACCACGTCGGCTCGCCAGCTTACGAGCCAGGCCAACTCGGCGACCTGCTCTTTTCATACGAGGGTGCGCGGGTTGCTGAGTCGCGAATCCTCGATGAGTCCGTCAGGATGCGGTGGCGGGAGCATTCGGAAAAAGAGATCCTCGTCGATGACTTCCAGACCCTCGATCGCATCGAGACCAATGATCTCGGAGGAAGGCGTCAGGCCATCGGCTTCACCAGAGCGCAGGTGACCTACGCCTACAACCCCGAGCGCGAGGAGCGCTACAATCCGCCCGCGGCCAAGGCGCTCTGGCTCGAGACGCGCACCTGGCCTGGGCTTGTCATCGAGCACCTCTCGCCAAAACCTGGCGGGCACCTCGAGGTGCCCGCCGATTACAGGTTGAGGGCGCGCGTGCGCGGGCGGACCGAATGGAGCAAGCCAGTGATACGCCTGGAGGTCGTGCTCGATGATGGGACCTCATATTTTCTGAATGACGCGCGCGAGGAGGTCGCGGGAGGGGCCATCCCCAACCGCTACGTTCAGATCGACGCGCCGCTCTCGCCGCCTGGGGATGGCCCCTCCCGCGACCTCCTCGCGCCACTGCGCTTGCGCGAAGTCCGGGTTCACGTCGATGATGGGACTTTGATTATCGATGATCTCCGGTTCACGCCGCCGATCTCCGACCTCCCTCGAACGAGCGAGTAGCATGGCTGTCAGCAGAAAAGTTCAGCTCGGTGTCCAGATCCTCCTACTCGTGCTCTCGATCGTGGCGCTGATCGCCACGATACGCGATGCGTTCCATGAGGCGGACAACCGCGTCGAGGTCGAGACCAAGTACGAGCAACCTCCCGAAGGCGCGCTCCGCGTGTTGTTTTTGGGGAACTCGCACCTCTACAAGAGCAACATCCCCAGGCAGGTCCAGGAGATCGCCGCCTCCACACCAGGCGCCAAACCGATCTGGTGCGAGACCTTCCTCTATCCTGGCGTCACGCTCGCCTGGCACACCAAAAACGGCGCGAGCATCGAGGCGCTAAAGCAACCCTGGGATGTGGTCGTGCTCCAGGAGCAGAGCCTGCAAGCGCTCGCTGAACCAAAGGTCTGGGCGGATAGCACCCGGACGATCGTGAGGCGCGCTCGCGCCGGCGGGACAAAGCGCATCGTTTATCTCGAGACATGGGCCAGACATGATGATGACAGGTTCCTGAAGAAGTATCCCGATGTGTTCGGCAAAGACTACGCGGATGGTCAGGCGCGCCTCTCGGAGGTGATCGCCGCCATGGCAAAACGCCACGAGATCGAGGTCGCGCCCGTGGGCACCGCGTGGGCAGATGTCTCGAAATCTCACCGCCTTCACGCGGACACCAGCCACGCCAACGTCCCTGGCTCCTACCTCGCCGCGCTCGCGATTCATCGCACGATCCAGGACGCCCCCGTCACCGCGACCACCTGGGCGCCTGGCAAGGTCGAAGAATCACTCGCCAGCACGATTCGCGTCGCCGTCGAGGGTGTCTTTGCCAAACCTGGCGAGGAGCCATCGGGCGAAGATGCTTCCGCATCTTCGCCCGATGGCTCCTCCGAGAAGTCTCCCGACGCGAGCACTAACGCTGGCGATGATGACGTCGCCGAGGACAGGTGATCCTCGAGACAAGGGTCCTCGATCTGAGCGAGCAAATATGCTTACATTCCGAAGAGGTGTTCGGTGCATCGCACCGAACACCTCTTCAGCTTTTGATGACGAGAGACGGTATGTTTGTCGAGTTCTTCTATCACCTCCGCTACCGCGGGCTGGACGTCAGCCCGACCGAGTATCTCTCGATGCTCGGCGCATTGCAGGAGGGGCTCATCGGGACGAGCCTCGAGCGCTTTTACGTGGTGGCGCGAAGCCTCCTGGTCAAGCGCGTCGAGCAGTACGATATCTGGGACGAGGCGTTCGCCGAGTTCTTCAAGGATCGCCCCTTCACGCTCGAACAGGCCGATCCGTTGAGCGACGAGCTGTTGCAATGGCTCGATGACCCCAAGGCGTTGCGCGAGTTGACCGCGATCGAGCGGCAGATGCTCTCGCAGATGGAGCTCGACGAGCTTCGGCGCAAGCTCAACGAGAGGATGCGCGAGCAGGACGAGCGCCACGACGGCGGCTCTCACTGGGTTGGCACCGGAGGCACGAGCCCCTTTGGCAACGGCGGCCAGAACCCGGCAGGCATCCGCGTCGGAGGTCAGGAGGGCGAGGGCTCTGGCGGGCGGAGCGCGGTGCAGGTCGCTAACGAGCGGCGCTTTCGCAACCTGCGCAGCGACCTCAAGCTGGACGTGCGCCAGATCGGCATGGCGTTGCGCAAGTTGAGGATGCTCACGCGAGAAGGGCACGAGGAGGAGCTCGACCTCGAGGGGACCATCGCCGCGACCGCGAAGAATGCCGGTGACCTCGAAATTATCATGCAACCTCCGCGCGCCAACCGCGTGAAGTTGTTGCTGCTCATGGACGTGGGCGGGTCGATGACGCCTTATACGAGGTTGTGTTCACAGCTCTTCTCGGCGGCGCATCAGGCGACTCACTTCAAGCAGTTCCAGAGTTATTATTTTCACAACTGCCCCTACGGCACGATTTACACGGACATGGCCAGGCGAAAGGGGACCTCGCTGCGCGAGTTGATCGATCACCAGCTCGACGCGAGCTGGCGTTGCATCATCGTCGGGGACGCTGCGATGGCGCCTGGCGAGTTGATGTATGCGGGTGGCGCGATCGATCTCTATTACATGAACAAGCGCTCTGGGCTCTCGTGGCTGCGCGAGATCAAGGAGGTCGTCCCGCGCACCGTCTGGCTCAACCCCGACCCGGTTCGCTACTGGGGGACGACCTACACGACGGTCAAGATTCGCGAGGTCTTCGAGATGTATCCGCTCACGCTCGATGGTCTCGAGGACGCGGTTCGTCTCTTGCGTCGAAAACGCGCGGCGTAGCGCCCTGACGAAAAGATAAAAAAAGATCATTCGCGTGCACAAAAACAGGCGCACCCCACGACATATCTAGCGTGAATGGATGAGTGTCGATGCCTTGCAGGAGCCGGCGTGACGTTGTCGAAGGAAAAGATGTGGCGAGCGATGTGTGCCTTGTGCGCATGTATGCTCGTGCTGTCGGGTGTTGCAAGCGAGCGTGAAGCGCTCGCGCAGCAACCTGCAGCGAGCGTCTTTGTCCGCGTCGCTTCGGATTGTGCGAGCCTCGCTGCCGAGCAAATGTTGCTCGAGGAGGTGCGCATGCGCATCCCCGAGCAGACAAAATTGCGCCGCAGCGGCGCCAATGATGCGCCCTGGCATCTGACCTGGGATGATAAGAACGAGCTCGGGTGCCAGCTCGCCCTGAGCGATGCGGCGCCAAACCCCGTCGTCCAGATCCCGCTCTCGGTCGAGGCCGAGCCCGAGCAAATCCGCGAAGCGGCGGTCCGCGTCGCCTGGTTTATCAGCACGAGCGTGCCAAAGGCACGCCCCGAGCAACCTGTCGATGCGGTCGCGAGCGTGGAATCACCGCTCCCGAAACCCCCTGAGGAAGATCCTCTCGCGATCGCAGGGCCGGGTGATTCGGAGACTCCAGGTGAAGAACTCCCCGAGTTCCCCGTCTCCAAAAAGCCCGATGTTTCAGAGCTCCCCGAGTTCCCGAGCCCGCGCGTGGGCACAGAGGTCGCGGTATCTCCATCGCCAGTGAGCATGCGCTCTGACGAGGTCGCGCTCACGTTGCGCGAGCCGGGGCACCCTTCAGTGCTTCGCTCGCTCTCCTCGACGCTCGCGGGCTGGCGAGACACCTCGCCAGAGCTCTTCGGGACGCTCGAAGAGCTCGGGACCGATCCTCCGCCAGCGTATGTTCTCGGCAGGCCCGTGCCGCTCGGCGGCTACGTGAGCGTGTTGACCGAGGCGACCTCGTTCGACAACTCGGGGGCGTTTTTGCTTTCGCTCGATGGCGGAGTGATTCTCAACGAGCGCTTCATGCTCGGACTTGTCTACCAGCGGTTGATGAACTCGATCGAGGTGGACAACAACTGGGTGCAGGGCGAGCGTCTGGGGACGCTCTCGATGAACCAGGTGGGGATGAGCGGCGCTTATATCTTTCGCCCAAAGAGCTTTATGAGCATCAGCGTCGGCTCGACGTTGACCGTCGGAAGCATGAGCGCCACGCGCTTTGACCAGGGCAACGAGCTTCGCGAGAGCGCGATGATTGTCGGCAGCCAGCTCAACGCGCAGGCGTTCATGGAGTTTCTGCCCTGGCTCGATGCGGGCGTCGGGCTCAACTATCACTACCCCCTTATCATGGGGAACTCACAAGTGCTGACGTTGGAGGAGTACAATGGCCTCTCGGTCTTGCTCAACCTTCGTCTGAGGATATTCTGACCGATGCTTCGGTCGCAGGAGGGAGGATCGACAGATGTTAGATCCTGAAGAAGAAAAACAACTGGTCGCGCGCGCGAAGGAGGGGGATATGGTGGCGTTTCGCGCCCTGTATGACGCCAACCTCAAGCGCGTGATCGCCCATGTCGGTCGGATCATGGGACCCGGCTCCGAGGTCGAGGACGTCGTGCAAAACGTCTTCATCCAGGTGCACCGCTCCCTCCCATCCTTTAACGGGGATTCGAAGTTCTCGACCTGGCTCTATCGGGTCACCTGGAACGTGACGGTGTCTTATTTGCGCCGCCGCGTCCCGACGGTAAATTTGCCTGCGCTGCGGCAGTTCGCCGTCAATGACCAGCAATGGTCCAAGCTCGAGGCCCGCGACAAGCTGCGTACTTTGCACGCCGCCATCGCCGACCTCCCGCCCGATTACCGCGAAGCCTTCACGCTCTTCGAGCTCGAAGGCATGACACTCGCCGAGATCGCTGAACTCACTGGCGACTCACTCAACACTGTCGCCTCCCGTGTACGTCGTTCCCGCGAGAGGCTGCGCTCGTTACTCGAGCGTGCTGAAGGGAACAGCGAACAACGGACTGGAGGGACCAGACCATGACACGTTCACACGATTGCGAAGCCATCCGCGAGATGGTCTTTAACTATAGGCGAGGAGAGCTCTCGGAGCTCGACGCCGCGCTCTTCGAGGAGTCCTTGATCACCTGCCACGAGTGCGCCACTTACGTGGGCCGCATCATCGACATGCTCGATGTCTCCGTGGAAGCAGAGGCTCAGGACTATATCGAGCGTCCCATCGACGCCTCGTTCGCCGACTCGCTCTTTGACTCCATCGCCGCTCAGATCGAGGCGCCTGCCTTGGAGGATGGCGACGAGTTGGAGCGAGAAGAGGAAGAGGCCGATGAGGCCAGCGAGCCAAAGCCTCCCGTGCGCCTCGAGTTCGTCACCCAATCCAACCTCGATGAAGAGGCGATCGATGACGAGCTCTTTGACTTCGAGGACGAACAACACGCTTCGATGTGGCCACGCTACCTCGCTGCCGCAGCGGTGCTCCTCGGGATCGGCATCGGCGCGCTCGTCCTGAAGCCGTGGGAGGAGCCCGCGCAGCAGGACAACAACGCCATCGCCGAAAACGATCAGGAGCAAGACGGAGCAGACCTCGACGAGGCGAGCGCGACGCCCGATGCTGCGCTCGCCAAGGCGTTCCAACAGCTCCAACCGCAGAACAAGACCAGTGATACGATCAAGGTCTTCGCCAGCGATGGCGCCAAATGGAGGCTCGAGGGCAAGGCTCCCGATCACAAGCTTCGCCTCGAACAGGGCACGGTCCTCGTCGAGTTCCTCCCGAAGGAGGACAACGAGCGCTTGCATGTGGTCTCTGGCGAGACCGAGGTCGCCGTGCTCGGGACGGTCTTCTATGTCTCGGCGGAGGAGCCTGGCGAGGATAAGCCAGCGCGCGTCGGCGTCATCACCGGTAAGGTTCGCGTCAAGCAGCCCGCCTCCGGGAAAGAGGCGCCTGTCGAGGTGATGCTCGAGGATGGTCAGGAGAGCAAGGGGGGCGTTCAGATCCGCGCGATCGAACCGAGCATGAAGCAGCAGACCGAAGCCTTCGTCGATATCAAAGCTCACCAGAAAGCGCTGGCCGAGCGCCACGAGGCGCCGAAAGAGCACGCCAAGGCGGACATCGAGCCACCTGTGAAGGTCAAGCCCGAGGAGGATCAAAAGGTCGCCGCGACCGCACCTGTGAAGAAGGTCACCAGCGACGAGGACCTGCGCAAGCAGGCTCAGAAGGCGCTGCGCGAGCGCGATTACTCGCGCGCGGCCAAGAACTATGAGCGTCTGCTCGAGCGCTTGCCGAAAGCCCACAACGAGCGCGCGTCGATCCGTCTCGAGCTCGCGCGCCTCTACATGCGCTACCTCGGGCAACGCGAGCGCGCCATCGACCACCTGCGCGAGTTCGTCGAGCAGCACCCGCTCGATGTCGCCGCGCCGAGCGCGCGCCGTCAGCTCTGCCAGCTCCTCGGAATGCGCGCCTCCAAAGATCCTGCGTGCATCTCTCTCCAGATGGACTGAGCGACAGGAAGAACGCGCGAAAGAACCTGATCGAGCGCGTGGCGCGCCGCTTTTTTAGCGGCGTGTCACGCGCTCGATCGCTTCTTGCTCGAGCGCTTGCTTGGCGCTCGTCGAGTGAGAATCGACCACGATCACCTTCCCGCCAGAGCCCATATCCGAGATCATCTGCAACCTGAGCAGCTCGCGCGCGAACGGCGAGCCATCGAGCACGGCTTCGACGTTGGCGAGCTGCTTGGCGACTTCGAGCTGGTTCCTCGCGCGCTCGAGGTTAGCGGCGTTCTCGCGCTTGACCGCTTCTTCGCGCATCAGCAATCGCTTGAGCTCATCGGTCATCGAAGGATCACCGATGGCGATCTGGAAATCACCCAGTCCCCAGCCGTTCTTCTGCGAGAGCTCGTGCAGCTCCTGCTCGGCCTGGTCTGCGATCTGGGTTTTGTACTGCGCCAATTCGTCGATCGAGTAGGAGTTCGCGGAACCACTCACGACTGAAATCACCGAGGCGCGCAGCGTCCCGAACGGGTTATCCATGTTCACGAGCGCCGAGCGCACGTCCGCCACGCGCGCGGTGTAACCGATCTTGATCTGGGTCGGCGTTCCCCCCTTGGTGATGACGTCGATGTCGACCTCATCGGTGAACTTTGCCGTCGAGATCCTCTGCACAGAGGAGATCATGGGAGAGACCCAGTGGACACCGGGATCGAGCACACGGGTGGGTTTTCCTAACGTGAAGACGAGCCCCTTGTAGGGCGCACGGATGATCGTCAGGCCGAACATAACACTCCTTTCCGATGCGGAAATTCGTACGGTTTGTGGAGGGGATCGAGCGTGAGGATCACGCCTCGAGGCGTTGCCTGGTGATCATGCGCCAGAGGCGCAGCAGCACCGAACGTCTCGTTCCCAGGATGGTCTCTGCGAGCAGCGCCAAGGTAACGAGAAAGAGCAAGGTTGGCCAGATGTTGACGCGACGCTCTCGTGTCTGACCGCTCGCGACGACGCCTGCGGAGCCATCCTCGCGCGCCTTCGGCGCGATCCATTGCTCGAACGCCTCGATGTCCATTCCGGTCAGGTCCGATTCACTCTGCGCGGCGTTGACCGCGAACGTCAGATCCTCGATCGGAGGTTCGCCGTTGCTGTCCTCGCCAGACCACACCTGATAGACGCCCGGCTCGGGTGGCGTGAAGACGACCTGGCCATCGAGCGGCTCGAGGACGTAGCGCGCGGGCTCTTCAGAGCCCTGGGGCCCCTTGATGATCGCGCGCTCTTCGATGATTCCGCTGGTCTCCAGCGTGACTTTTCCGCCGACCTCATAGCGGGAGTCACCGACCGATGTTGCACGCCGTGCAAGGTATTGCGTGGTGCGTTGCATCATCGGCAAATAAGCCGAGCGAATCGGGAAGTCGGACCATTCGAAGTCGATCGAGGTCGTCAGCAACAAGACGCGCCCTCGGCCAAGCTGTCGTTCGAGCAACGCCGGGGCGTTGTCCTTGTACGAGAGCAAGGTCGTCGAGAGGGCAGGGTCGCCCGGTTCGAGCAGCATGTAGCTGTAGACCTGCGCGGATTGCAGCGTGCTGCCGCCCATGGTGCTAAATGCTCGAAATACGGGGTGATTGTGGTTGCTCGCGCCAAAGCGCGTGATCTTGACTGGCGCGTCCGGGTCATCGCGCTTGGCCAACTCCTTGAGCCCGCGCAGAGGTTTTGGCAACAGACCGACGAGCGTCTGGTTGTAGGCTTCGACATCGAGCTGGTCGCCGCTCGTGATCATCAAGCCGCCGCCATCGCGCACGTAGCGCTCGAGCTTGGCGCTCATCGCGTTGGGGATGCGAGGGACGTTCGCCAGAATGATGACGTCGTATTCGGAGAGGTTCTTGTTGGCGAGCCCCTCTGGAGTGATCGTCGTCGGGATCAGCCCCGAGTCCGAGCGCTGCTCCGGGTTGAGCGCGCGCGTCAGGAAGAACGCCTCGTCATCATAGGCGATGCTCGCGGCCTCTCCGTTGACAATGAGCACCATGATCTTGGAGCGCGTGCGGAACACGAACGAGAACCTGTCGTCGAGCGCGTAGTCATCCTCCTCGCTCAACTCGACGGCGGCGCTGAAGGTCCCTGACGTCGTTTGCCTGTGGCGAAAGATATGAATGACCTCTTCGCCAGGCCCTATACGCTCGATCCGTCCGCTAGAGAGGGGCTCGCCATCGAACGTGAGCTGGATGTCGACGTCTTCGCGCGCTTCTTTCGACTGATTTTTGACCTTCGCTTCGATCTGCCAGGTCGCCTCTTCGGTCGCGTCCTGCTCGTATTGCACGCCAGTGATGGCGAGGTTGTCCGGCGCGGCCTCTTTCTTGTCCCGCACCTGCTCGAGTTCGATCGGATATGGGATTTCAGGCGCGATTCCAGCGCGGTTGTTTGCCGAGAGGTCCGAGACCAGGACGATCTTGCGGCTCGGGAGCTGTGATGTCGCGAGCACATCCGCCGCCGATTGCAACGCCTGTTTCAAGTCCCCGGTGTGCGCTTCGGGCGCGAGTGATTTGGCTGCGGTCTTGATCTTGGCGTGGTTGTCGGTCAGGCGCTCGGGGATGTCGCGCTGCGTGGTCGTCACGAGCGCGACCTCGTCCCAGGGGCGAAGCTTTTCGAGCTCGTCCGAGATCTGGTCGCTCGCGCGATCCCACCACTCTCCATGGGTCATCGAGCCGCTCGTGTCGACCACGAGCACCACCGCGGTCGGTAAGCGCTCTCCTGCCGCGACGCCTGCATCGCTCAGGATAAATGGCTTGGCGAGCGCGAGCGCGAGCATCAGGATCGCCAGCACGCGAAGCGCCATCAGGAACCACTGCCGCACTTTCACGCTTCGAGCCACGCGCTTGTTGCTCTCGAGCAACATCTTGAGCGCGGGGAAGGAGCGCTTCGTCGCCTTACGGCGATTGATCAGGTGCACGAGCAACGGCAGCGCCGCGCCCAACAACCCGAGCAGAAACAATGGCTCCAAAAAACTCATCGAGGCGTTCTTCCTCCAGGCACGGTTCGGTCAGAAGCGAGGTCTCAGGAAACGGAGCGCGACCTCTTCGATCGGCTCGGTGGTCGTGAAGCGAATATACTCCACATCACCTTCCTGACACTGTTGCTCGATTTCGTCGAGGTGCGCGCGCATCATTTCCATATAACGATCGCGCAAGTCATCGGGATCGACCAGCAATTCGCCATCACCTTCGAGCCCCTCGAACAGCGTCAACCCTTCATAGGGGAGCTCGAGCTCTGCGGGGTCCACGACGTGAAAGACGGCGACCTCGAAGCGGCGCGAGCGGAGCACGCGCAGAAAGCTCATGACCTCTTCATCGATATCGAGCAGGTCGCTAAACAGCATCACCAGGCTTCGACCGCGCGCGCGCTCGGCGATCGTGCGCAGCGCGCTCTCGATGGCGGTGCCCTCTCTGCTCGGCAATTCGTCGAGCATGTAGAACAGGTCATCGAGGTGACTTGTCTTGGCGCTCGCGGGCAAATACTGACGCACCTCCGAGTCGAACGAGAGCGCGCCCACCGCATCACCCTGTCGCATGAACAGGTACGCGAAGGTCGCCGCCAGAAAGGAGGCATACCGAAGCTTTGTCAGCCCGGCTTCTTCACCTGCGAAGTCCATCGAGCCCGAGCCATCGAGCAACAGGTAAGCGCGCAGGTTGGTCTCGTCCTCGTATTGCTTGACGTAATACTTGTCGGACTTGGCAAAGACCTTCCAGTCGATGTGTCTGATCTCGTGACCGGGGGCATATTCGATGTATTCGGCGAACTCGACAGAGCCTCCGCGGTGCGGAGAGCGGTGGAGCCCTGCGATGATCCCCTCGACCAGTTGCCTGGCGCGGATGTGCATGTTCCCGAGCTTCTCCAGGGTCGCCGGGTCGAGGTAGCCCTCATTGCTCGTCGAGGTCGTATTCATCGTTGCCGAGGTCGGGTTGCAAGGGGTCGTCGAGGACGTCGCGAAACAAGCGCCAGGAGCGCGAGCATCACGCCACCGAGCGGCGGCGGTGCGAGCGGTGATGAGGCGCGCAACGTAACACAGGAACAACCCGAGGAACCAGAGTTGTTCCCCGAACCATCCTCCAGCCCTGCGGCGAGGCGCATATCTTCGCCCCCGCCCTCGCCGCTCTGATCCATCTCTTCTGTGATGGGATCGGGCATATCACTGGCGTCCTCGCCAGCATCTGGAATCACTCCCATATCGACGTTCTGATCGGGTCCAGCGTCGGCACCCATGTCTGCCGGGATGGGGGCGTCAGTTTCGCAATCATAGCGCCACAGATCCTGATCCTGTCCCTCGGCCAGGGTCCAGAGCGAGGCGCCGTCTGCCCCGTAGGCCAGTGATTCTCCCTGGATCTCACCGCGGATGCGCTCGTCGAGCGAGGCGGTCGCGAACGCTTCACCGGGCGACGCTCCATCCAGGTCAAAGACGTAGATCCTGGCGTAAGTTCGGATCGCGAAGCGCTCGCCATCAGGATGCCAGTCTCCTGCGGTGACGAGCCCGATGCCAAACTCTCCGCGATGCTCGAAGGTCACGTCCCCGCCATCCTGCCAGGTTGCCTCGAGCAACCTGGCGCGCGTCCCCTCCTTGGTGACGAGATAAAGCTCTCCTTCGCGCATCGGGTGCGCCAGCAACGCCTCGACATCGGGGTTATCGTCCTCGATGCCCTCATTGTAGGGATAGCTCACGCCCATTTCCGTGGCGCCCTCGAGGGTGCCGACAACAGGCGCAGCGCTCGCGTCGATCTCGGGCTCGCGCACTCTGATGATGCTTTGATCGTCGCGTTGCTTGCTGTTGTTCCCGACGTCACCGATGTAGAGGCAGCTCTCACCACCATCACACGGTCCAGACGCGATATCCTCCCAATCGCTGGCGCGCACGCCAGCGATCGTGTAGGTCGCCAACAGCGCGCCCTTGTCGCTTATGGCGAACAGACGTGGCCCATCTCCCGAGTCATTATGAGTCCAGAAAACGCCCGGCGAGAGACGCGACGCGACGAGCCCGCTCGCCTCGCGGATGGCGGGCTCTGTGACCACACCGGCGCTCTCGGGCGCGAGGTAGTTCGGGCAAGGTTGTGCTGAGAGCGTCGCAGGTAGGAGCAGCGCGCAGAACGCGCTGCTCGCTGTGACGAAAGAGGTCCAGCGGCGCATCATTGCTCGATCAACCTGCTGATGACTTCATCCCTGGTGATACGCTGCGCGTCCGCCTGGAAGTTGGTGATGATCCTGTGGCGAAGGATCGGGTGCGCCAGCGCGCGGATGTCTTCTGGTGCGACGGTGACCTCGCCATTCATCAGCGCGCGCGCCTTGCCCGCGAGGATCAGATATTGGCTCGCGCGCGGACCTGCGCCCCACGAGAGGTATTGCTTGACGAAGTCCGGCGCGCTCGCGTCCGCAGGTCGCGTCTTGCGCACGAGCTGCACGGCGTAGCGCACGACCTCTTCCTCGACAGGAACGCGCAGGACGAGGTTTTGCAGCGCGAGGATCTCGGCGGCGGTCAAGACGCGCTCGAGAGGCTCGCGATGTGTGCTCGTGGTGTGCTGCGCGATCAGAATTTCGTCCGCTTCGTCCGGGTAATCCACCAACAGGTTGAACATGAAGCGGTCGAGCTGCGCCTCCGGGAGAGGGTAGGTGCCCTCTTGCTCGATCGGGTTTTGCGTGGCGAACACCAGGAAGGGGAGCTCCAGCTCATAGGTCGTGCCGCCCGCCGAGACCTTGTACTCCTGCATCGATTGCAGCAGGGCCGCCTGAGTCTTTGGCGGCGTGCGGTTGATCTCGTCAGCGAGGAGCAGGTTCGTGAACACCGGCCCCTTGATGAACTTGAAGAAGCGCTTTCCGGTGGTGTGATCCTCCTCGAGGATGTCCGTGCCCGTGATATCCGACGGCATCAGGTCCGGCGTGAACTGGATGCGGTTGAAGTCGAGCGAGAGGACCTCGGCGAGCGTGGCGATAAGCGAGGTCTTTGCCAGCCCGGGGACGCCCATCAACAGGCAGTGGCCGCGCGCGAACAGGGCGGTGAGCAACAGCTCGATCAGCTCGGTCTGGCCATAGATGCGCTTTCGCACCTGCTCGAGGATCTTGCCTCGTGCCGCGGCGATCCGCTCGATCGCTTCTTCTTCAGGGATATCCTCGATGGGATTTGAAAGCGCATCTTGTGGCGCGTTGGCTGCTTCCGACATGGGACGACCGATCAGGAGGAAGATAAAATGTGAGGCGCCCAGCAAAATTGATCTTTTGGCGCCTGGGTCAGGTGAGGATAGGTCAATCGGTGCAAATATCAACCGCTCCCGAGCAGTTCTCCGAGCCTGCCCGCATTTCGATGCCTTCTTGCTGCTGTTTTGTGCCCGTGAACTCTGAAGTTGGCAGTGGTTTTGTCACGCCGCGTCTCAGAGGGTGTTGAAGAGATTCTCCACGTCGTCTGACTCGCCAAAATCGACTCCGCCAGCGTTGAAATATGCTCGACAATACTGCGTATTACCTGCGCATTTCTCCTTGGCTGCCCTGATTTTGGACTTCGCCAGACTCGGTCCGAATATCTTCAACACCCTCTCAGGGGAGGTGTCGCCAGAAAGCGGCGTCGCCGAGCAACCGAAGGAGGCGAATCATTTCCCAACCTGGTGCACGAAGCCACCCAGGTTGGGAAATGATTCGCCTCCTTCGGTTGCGTGCCGCCCTGGCGTCCATGTCAGCGAGGCGGCGTATTTTCGGTCATCGAGCGTTCGTGGATGCCTCGACGGCAGCCCAGAAATCCGGTTCATTTTCCACGTCGAAGATGAGCTCTACCGCGTCCTCGACGGCATCCGTGTCGAGCCGAGCGATCCTCTCTTCTCGTGCGTCGTTCTCTCCGAACTTCCGGGAGAGCAAGCGCTCGAGTAGGCGGTGGCTTTCCTCGAGCCTGCCTTGCTCGAGGCCAGCTTTGTTGCCGCGCTCGTAGACTTCCTGCTCGATTTCATCGAGGGCTTTGTCGATGTTTGTGCGGTCCAAGACGAACATGGAATCCTCCGGGAAGAAGAGTTGGAGTTGCTTTTTTGTGAGCCTTGCGC
>Ga0208061_100178_pt1 | contig 22024 bp, 12 predicted proteins | sample DeeseametaMP0555_FD_184209 | JGI IMG/M metagenome (GOLD analysis project Ga0208061, IMG submission 184209) | Marine microbial communities from the Deep Atlantic Ocean - MP0555 (SPAdes) | ecosystem: Environmental > Aquatic > Marine > Oceanic | place: South Atlantic Ocean | collected 2011-01-23 | reverse complement strand
TGTGTCGCGGGCCTTTTTTATGCTCGCGTCGCGTGGTTTGTCGGTGCTCGCGAGCTGTGCCGAGCCGAGCTTTCGAGGATGCAATCTGCGGTGGCCAGACCGATGGGGGGCGAAAGTTTGATACCCGGCTCGAGAGTCCATCGCGCTGTGGCAAACTTTCGCCCCCCATCGGTCTGGGCGAGACGCCTGGAAGCTTGCACAAGAGAGCGGGGCTTATTCTCGCGCTCCGAGACGAGGCTTATGTTTTGCGTTCTGGAGCTTCGATTCGAGCAATGCGTTTCATGAAGGTGCAAAGCGCAAAACATACACCTGAATCGATAGCTAAAGAACAGTCCCCCTTCCGGGGGACGCGGCGTTTAGCCGAGGGGGCCCGACCGAACGCGAAGCGTGAGAAGGGGGGCGTATGCAAAACTCACTGCTCGCATCGAAGCTCCCTCAAACGGGGCCCACCCGAGACCGAAGGTCGAGAAGGGGGGCGCTTGCAAAACTCACTGCTTCTTTCAGCGCTCCAAGGCGCAAAACACAAGCCTCGCTTCGACCTCGCTGACAAACCCCGAGGTCCTCGAGTGGGAGCGCCAGGAGAAGTCGGCGTGAACCTTTCTTTGCTCCTCGAGTTGCTCTCCTGACATCCAAGCATGCGCTCGGTGCGTTGCATGGTTGCGTGAGCAATTATATGGTCCCGCTCGGCAGCGTTGTGTGGTGTAGTTTTCGGGATGTCAGGAGAAGAATGTCTGTTCAACAATGGTTCGCACATGGTCTAGAGATGTTGTTCGGTGGATACAGGCGCCAGGTCAACGTGGTTGACAGGCGCCAGCCATCACGTCCCGAGCGCTCCATAAGCGTGGCGGTCGTTGGCTCGGGGCTCGCCGGTTTATCCGCAGCCATCGAGCTCGCCGATCGTGGGTATGATGTCCACATCTTCGAGAAGAACGAATATCTTGGCGGAAAGGTGGGCTCCTGGGAGGTCACGCTCGAGGACGAGGCAGGAGAACCGCTCGAGGATGTCCTCGTCTCACACGGGTTCCACGCCTTCTTCAAGCACTATTACAACCTGAACGAGCTGTTAAAGAAGGTCGGCAGCCATCGGTTTATCAAGCCCATCGACGACTACATGATCCTCGATCGCCGAGGGGCCAGGTTCTCGTTTCGCGGCGTCGCCAAGCCACCACTGCTCAATATCATCTCGCTCGCGTTGCATGGCGTCTACAGCTTCAGAAAGATCGCGCTCGGACCGGCGGGGCCAAAGTTCGAAGCCTTCCTGCGCTATGACCGCGAGAAGACCTTCGAGGACTTCGATAAGGTGTCTTTCCAGGAGTTCGCCGATGACGCCGAGTTGCCTGATGATATGAGGTTGATGTTCAACACCTTCTCTCGCGCGTTCTTCGCTCCGGCGCACAAGATGTCGATGGCCGAACTTATCAAGTGCTTCCACTTCTACTACCTGAGTCATGATCACGGCCTGATCTACGACTTCCTCGATGATGACTACAAGATCTCGTTGCTCGATCCTTGTCAGGAGTACTTGCTCGCGCGCGGCGCAAAGATTCGCCTCGGTGAAGGGGTGGATTCGCTCGAGCGCGAGCAAAACCAGTGGCTCGTCAATGGCGAGCGCTTCGACAAGGTGATCCTCGCCAGCGATGTCGTCGGGACGGCAAAGATCGTCGAGCAGTCTAGCTACATCGCGCGCCGCGACGCTGACTGGCACGCGAAGGTGAGCGCGCTCGAGCCGACCAATCGCTACAGCGTCCTGCGCCTCTGGGTGGATAAGGACCTCGACCCCGATCTGCCTGGCTTCTTTATCACCGAGCGGGATCGGTTGCTCGATTCGGTCTCGATCTTCCAGCGCCTCGAGGCGAGCTCGCGCGAGTGGGTGGATGAGCACGGCGGCGCGATCCTCGAGCTGCATTGCTACGCGGTGCCCGAGGAGATCGAGGGGGAAGAGGAGATTCGCCAGGGGTTGCTCGAGGAGTTCTGGCGATACTTCCCCCAAATGCGTGAGATGGTGATTCATCACGAGCACCAACAGGTGCGCCATGACTTCGCCGCGTTCCACGTCGGGATGTGGGAGCATCGCCCCGAGACGCGCAGCAACATGCCCGGGCTGATGCTCGCTGGTGACTGGGTCAAGCTCCCTTACCCTGCCATGCTCATGGAGGCGGCGAGCATGTCAGGGCTGCTCGCCGCGAACGCCATCCTCAAGGAAGATGGGTTGCGAGAAGAACCCGTGTACTCGGTACCGCTCGAGGGGCTGCTCGAGCGCTTGCTCCCCTCACGTCGATCCTGAGTCGATGTTCGAGAGGGCGTGATGGATCGTCGAGATGAGGGTGTCGATCGAGAAGGGTTTGTCGAGGAACTCGACGTGACCGAGCTCTTCCATGCGCACGACCTCGCTGCCTGAATAACCCGAGAAGAGGACCACCGGGAGTGAGGGCGCGTGGTCCCTTACCCACCGCACGAGCTCTGGCCCGGAGCGCAGCGGCATGACCACGTCGCTCACCAGAATATCGGGCATCTCTTCCAACGCGTAACGCGTCGCTTCTTCTCCATGACTGATCGCGCGCACCGTCGCGCCGACGCGCTCCAGCCCTCGCGTGAGCAGGGAGCGAAGGTGCGGTTGATCCTCGACGAGCAGCACGTTTACGCCGTCAAGTCTGAGGTGCGCCTGTCCTTGTTGCTGTGGGGATGGGCTGCCCGTCTGTTTGTCGTGGGTGGGGAAGTGAATGGCAAAGGAGGTTTGGATGCCAGGTTCACTGCTCACGGCGATCGATCCGCCGCATCCTTCGACGAGCATTTTCACGGTGTTCAGGCCGATCCCCGAGCCATTGATTTTGGTCGTGTAGAAGGGGTCGAAGATACGGTCGAGCTTGTCTTGTGGAATCCCGATGCCATCGTCTGTGATGGTCAGCGCGATGAGGTCGTTCGCGGTCGATGATTTCAGCGTGACCGAGATCGAACCTCCGCTCCTCCCTTCGTGGATGGCATCACGAGCGTTGACGATGAGGTTCATCACGATCTGCTCGAAGCGGTTTGGCGAGAGCAGCAGCGGGGGCAGGTTCTCCTGGAAGTCGAACGTGACTTCGATGGAGTCGCCCGCGAGTCGGCGGAGCAGCGGCGCGAGGTGTTGCAAGGTCTCGGCGGAGTCGAACGCGCTGGTTTCCTCCCTCGCCTGGCGCGTGAACTCGAGCAACCTGCGCACCAGACCAGATGCGCGATGTCCTGTTTGCGAGAGGAGCTCGAGATCTTCGAGCAGCTCGGGCCGCTCCTGGAGCTCTTCCCACAGAATATCTGTCTGGAGCTCGATCACGGTCAGCAGGTTGTTGAAGTCGTGCGCGATCCCTCCGGCGACGCGACCCACAACGTCCATCTTTTGGGCCTCGGCGAGCTGGGCTTGCATGGCGAGGCGCTCGGTGACATCGCGCAGGATCACGGTGTTTCGCTCTTCACGCGAGGAGACGAGCGGTTCAGGGTTGGTGCTGCTCGAGACCTCGCAGATGACGCGCTCCCCCGACTTATGCAGCCAGTAGAGCTCTCCCTGGAAGGTCTCTCCGGCGTCGCTCTGGTGATCTGGATCGAGAAAATCGCGCCAGCGTTGATCCTCGGGGTCCCGGACGAGCGCGCATCCCTTCGCCTTGAGCTCCGCTTCGCTGTAGCCGAGCAGCTGACATGCGGCGGGGTTCGCGGCCAGGATCTCTCCGGTGGGACGAACGAGCAGGATCCCATCGAGCGCCTCGAAGAAGAGCCTGCGGTAACGGTTCTCGGCCTCCTCCAACGAGAGCACTCGCAAGAGTTGAGCGTTGTAGTGGTGGTCGATGAGCTCGATGATGCGTCGAATAAATGCTTCGTGGGGAGGGTCCCAGGGGAGCGCGTTCGAGCGCCCCAAAAGAAGATATCCCGTGCTATCACACGAGTGACCCGAGGCTCCCGATGCGCCCAGGCGCGCGATAACAAGCTCGTTGCATCGCGTCGCTGCCTCCTCATCGAGGGCGATGCCTTCGACATCTGCCACGGTGATGTGGGCAATGCCGCTCGCGTCGAGGCGCTGTTCGATGTTCGACGCAGTGAGCCAGTCGCCAAACTTCGCGATGTCGATCTCGATGCCCGCGCTCGATATCACGCGCCGGTCATCTGTCTTGTGCGAGAGGATCGCGAGGTGGCAGGGAACATCTGAGGAGCCTTCTAACCTGGCGCAAGCGTGTCGGATCGCCTCGTCTGGTTCGATCTGCGATTGCGGCGAGGCGATGTGTTGGAGCAGCTCCTCTCGCCGCGTGCTCAGGACCTCATCGGTTGTCTCGATCGCTGTGGAGAGCACGCCCGCTACGGAGCCATCACGGCTGCGGATTGGCGAATAGGAGAACGTGAAGTAACACTCCTCGAGGAACCCTCGTCGAAAGAAGGGGAGGTACATGTTCTCTCGCTTGACCGCCTCGCCAGAGTGATAGACCCCTTCGATGAGGGGGCCTGCGAGAGCCCAGAGTTCTTCGAAGATCGTTGGCGCGGTTTGCCAGATGGCCGGGTGTTTCTCCTGCATGATCGGGATGTAGCCATCGTTGTAGAGGACGTGCAGATCGTCTCCCCAGCCGAGCATCATCGGGATGCTGGTGTCCAACATCAGGTTGACGTTCGCATGGAGCTCCGCGGGCCACGACTCGGGAGGACCGATCGCTGCCTCTTGCCAGTCAAATCCATCGAGACGTTTGGCCATCTCGGAGGATTGCGGGAAGTACCTGGGGTCTGAGTCTCGAGGCATGAGAAGCTCGCTGGAATATCTTGTCAGGGGGAGTCTCTAAAGACACGAATAACACGGAGCTTCGGTTGGGCGCAAAGAGCAGCGGTCGTCATGAGGATCGATTGTCTTCTGTTCAACCGTGCTTCGGGGGTATACAAGCGAGCAGTGTTTTTGTGTCGTGAATTGTGATGGCGAGGTGGTGAGATGAACACCGAGAGCGTGGACGCTTACATCGAGGATGGGTGCGGCCGATGTGACCTTTATAGGACGGCGGACTGTAAGGTTCTTTTATGGACCGATGCTCTGGTGGCGCTGCGCCAGATGCTCCTCGAGACCGAGCTCGAAGAAGAGATGAAGTGGGGTGTCCCCTGTTACACACTCGATGGGAAGAACGTGCTCATGATGACCTCGTTTCGCCGGGGGTGCGCGCTCAGTTTCTTCAAGGGCGCGGCGTTCGATGATCCTGAAGGCTTGCTCACGAAGCCAGGTCCGAACTCGCGCTATGCGCGCCTGCTCGAGTTCACCTCTCTCGAACAGGTCGAGTCCCTACGCGAGCAAACCGAGGCGTTTATCCAGGTCGCCATCCAGGCCGAACGCGATGGCGTCGAGGTCGTCGTGGAGGACGACGAGCCGATGCCAGAAGAGCTCGAGCGACGCCTGGCCACGGACGCTGACCTCGCTGACGCTTTCGAGAAGCTGACGCCCGGTCGCCAGCGAAGCCACATCCTCCATATCTCAGGCGCCAAACAGAGCGCCACGCGCGAGCGGCGCGTCGAGAAGTGCGCCCCGAAAATCATCGCCGGCAAGGGCTTCAACGAGCGGTGATTCTCACTCACTCATCGTAGACTACTGCACTCCCGAAAGCGCTTTCATATCGAGCTATTTCGATGAAGCCTTTCGAACGCATCGCGCATACTCAGAGCAGTGAAGTTGCTCGAGCAAAAGAGATGCGTGATGACGAAGAGGCGAAGCTGGGTCGAGGCGGCCTGGGATTTCACCAAGGGGTCCTCGGGGATGCCGTGGCATTTGCAGGTCTGGGTGACGCTCCTCGGCGGGACCAACCTGCTCGGCGGGCTTTACTTCATCCGTGAGGTCGAGGGGCAGGTCGTGCTCGGCACCTTCCTCGTATCACTGCTGTTGATGACCGCCGTGATCAAATATACGGGCTTCGGTCGGCTGGTTGGCGCCGGGCACATCGTCTGGGTGCCGATGATCGGATACCTGCTCTGGGTCCTCTCGTCGGTCGAGGTTTACCAGCCATTACACTGCTGGCTTATCGCCATCATCGCGCTCGATACGATCTCACTCGCGCTCGATGCCTACAGCACCGTGCTCTACGTTCGCGGTGATCGAGAAGACCACACCCCGGAGCGGTTGTTCGGGCGTTGATTTCTGCGGGAGCGGCGGTTGCCGAGCGTGGAGAGGGGCCGAGATATTTTGCTGTAGGACGAGTCGATTTCGACCCACAGCAAAATATCTCGGCCCCTCTCCACGCGCGCCGCTTCGTCGTGAATCTCGAGACCGCGAGCCTCGCTGTGATGCCTCAGGGCGAGCAGTCCCTCACATCCCCCGAGATTATCCAGCCGTGCGTGTTGGTGAGCGCGTTGCGCGCGACCTCTCCGGCGCAGTACTCGAGGCCCGATGCGCCGAGCGGCACGTTTTGCGGCGTGTTGACGAGCGCCTCCCAGCCGATCAGTGTGGCGTCGTAGCTCGCGCGGCTCATGCCACTGCTCTCGAGCATACGGCTCATGTCCGTCACGCTCGAGATGTTCCAGGTTGCCATGCTCTGATCGTAGACCGCGGCGTTCAGGAACATCCGGTCCATGTTGCTGACCATCGAGACGTTCCAGGTCGAGATGTCCTGATCGAACAGGATGGCAAACGCGAACATCGTCTCCATGTCAGTCACCCTCGAGACGTTCCACATGTCGAGCGGCTGGTTAAACGCCCTGGCGCCAGAGAACATCCCCCTCATTGTCGTCACGTTCGAGACGTTCCACTGGCTGATCGGCTGATCGAACGCCAGCGTGGATTGGAACATGTCCGACATGTCCGTGACTGCAGAGACCGTCCAGTTCGAGATATCCTGGTTAAACGCCACCGCTGCGCTGAACATGCGCGACATGTCCGTGACCTGCGAGACATCCCATGTGCCGAGCGGTTGATCGAAGCTCGTGGCGCCAGCAAACAGCGACCCCATGTCCGTGACCTGCGCCACGTTCCAGGAGGAGAGCGGCCTGTTAAACGAGGACGCGCCCTCGAACACGCTCTGCAACGAGGTCACCTGCGGGAAGCTCCACATGCCCACCGGTCGGTCAAACGAGCTCGCCAGCGCGAACATCGCCTCCATATCCGTCACGCCCGTCATATCCCACTGGTTCACCGTCCCATTGAACGCCTGCGCGTTAAAGAACATGCGGTTGGTCGAGGCGACGTTGGCCATGCTCCACGAGCCGAGATCCTGGTTAAACGAGGTCGCCGAGTCGAACATATTCGCCATGGTCGTCACCTGCGCGGTGTTCCACGTATCGAGCGGCTGGTTAAAGCTCGATGCGTTGCGGAACATGCTCGACATGTCCGTGACCATCGCGGTGTTCCACGTGTTCAGCGGCTGGTTAAAGCTCGATGCTCCAGAGAACATCTGACGCATGTCCACCACCATCGCCGTGTTCCAACTTCCCACAGGTCGATCAAAGCTCGCCGCGCCAAAGAACATCGAGCGCATGTCCGTCACGCGCGAGGTGTCCCATCCGTTGACCGCGCCGTTAAAGTTTGTGGCGCCAAAGAACATCGCGTTCATCGTCGTGACCTGCGAGGTGTCCCACGTATCGAGCGGCTGATTAAACGAGGTCGCCTGATAGAACGCCTGCGACATCGCAGTGATTCTGGAGGTGTCCCAGTGATCGATGTTGTCATCGAGCGCGCTCGCGCCAGCAAAGATCTGGTGCATGCTCGTCGCGTTCGTCAGATCGGGCGCGTCGGTGGCATTGATCCTCAGGTTCTTGCAGCCAAAGAACGCCGCGTCCATCGACGCCCACTGGATCGATCCCCACTGATCCACGCTGAGCAGCTTCTCCTTGTCGCCGCCGTTGCCAAACCGAATCGTCGGGAACTGCCCGCGGATGCGGATCGTGTGCGTCCCTGTGGTGGGGAAAGTGTGCGTCACCGAACCTGTGATGTTCGACTGATCGAAGACGCCATCGTTGTCCCAGTCGACCTCGTAGTCGTAGGTGCCCGCGCCTGTGGGGATCGTGATCTGGTTTGGCAGTGAAGTACCAGGGTTATCCGTCTTCCACGTGGTGACGAAGTCATCGAGCGGCGAGATGCCGCAATCTTCCATGTCGCCATCGATGGTCCACTGGTTGCTGTTTAGCAGGAGCGTTCTCGCGGGTTCAGCGGCGCAGTAGGTCAGCCCCTGCGCGCCGAGCGCGACGTTCGAGTTGAGGACAGGCTGGCTCTGCCAGCCGATGAGCGTCGCGTCGTAGTTTGCCTGCGAGAGCGCCGTGCCATCGAGCATGTCCGCGGCATCGGTCAGGCTGCTCACGTCCCACATCCCGAGGTCTTGATCGAAGATCGCGGCGCCAGCGAACATCGCGTTCATCGTCGTCACATCACCCGTATCCCAGAGGTCGAGCGTCTGGTTAAACGCCAGCGCATCCCTGAACATCCCGCTGGCGTTCGTCAGGCTGGCGGTGTCCCAGTTGTTCAACGGCTGATTAAAGGTCGTCGCGCCCGAGAACATGTTCTGCGCGTTGGAGACCTGCGAGACATCCCAGCTATCCAGCGGTCGGTTAAACGAGACGGCGTCCTCGAACATGCTCGCGCTGTTGGTAAGGCTCGTGGTGATCCAGCCGTTTAGCGGCTGGTTAAACGAGGTCGCGCGGGCGAACATGCTCGACATGTTCGTGACCTGTGAGACATCCCAGCTGTCGAGCGGTTGGTTGTAGGCGATGGCGCCAGCGAACATGCTGTTGGTCGCGGTCATGCTCGAGGTGTCCCAGCTGTCGATGTCCTGGTCGAAGAGGATCGCGTCCTCGAACATGCTGTTGGCGAGCACCACGTTCGAGGTGTCCCAGGCATCGAGCGGCTGATTAAAGCTCGACGCGTTCTGGAAGGTCGAGCTCGTGAACTGCAAGCTGGTGGTCGTCCAACTGTTCAGTGGCTGGTTAAACGCGATGGCGTCCTTGAACATGTTCGACATGTCGGTGACCTGCGAGACATCCCATTGATCGAGCGGTTGATCGAAGGCGATCGCGCTGTCGAACATCCCCGCCATGTCCGTCACGCTCGAGGTGTCCCACATCCCGAGCGGTTGGTTAAACGCCAGCGCTCCCGAGAACATCCCCCGCGTCGTCGTCACGTTCGAGATGTCCCAGTTGTTCAGCGGGCGGTTAAAGAGCGTGTCCGAGAACGTACGCCGCATATCGGTCACGTTCGAGACATCCCAGGCGCTCGCGTCGAAGTCCACGAGCACGGCGCTCTCGAACATGGCGAACATGCTCGTCACGTTCGTCAGGTCGGGCGCATCGGTCGCGAGCACCTCGAGGTTAGTGCATCCCCAGAACGCCTCGGACATCGACTCCCACTGGATCGCGCCCCACTGATCGATGCTGAGGAGCTTCTCCTTGTCACCGCCGTTGGCGAACCTCATATGCGGGAACTGCCCGCGGATGCGGATCGTGCGAACACCTGGCAGGCCGATGAATTCGTGCGTGATCGATCCGGTGACCCCGGTCTCCTCGAAGTAGCCGTCGTTGTTCCAGTCGACGTCGTAGTTAAACGTGCCGTTGCCTGCGGGTATCGTGATCTCGTCGACCTCTGAAACCCCAGGGTTGTCCGTCTTCCAGGTGAGCACGAGGTCATCGAGCCTGGCGGGGAGGTTCGTGCAATCTCGCGTATCACCGAACATGACCCAGTTGTACGTCGACTGTAACCTCCCGCGCGCGGCGTCAGCGTCACAGTAGGTTAACCCGAACGCGCTGAAGCCGATCGAGGTCGGCGTGTTCGCCAACCCCTCCCAGCCGATAAGCGTCGCGTCATAGTTTGTCGTCGAGATGCTCGTCCCGGTCAGAAGTCGATTGAGCACCGTCACCGACTCGATGTTCCAGTCCCCCAGTGATTGATCGAAAGAGGACGCCCCGAGGAACATGTCGAACATGTTCGTCACGTTCGAGACGTCCCACTGATCGAGCGGCTGGTTAAAGCTCGTGGTGTTGCGAAACATCAGCGCCATGTTCGTCACACTCGAGACATCCCAACTGTTCAACGGCTGATTAAAGCTCGATGCGCCCAGGAACATCCCATCCATGGTGGACACGCTCGAGGTGTCCCAGGCGCTGATATTCTGGTCGAACGAGGACGCGTCAGAGAACGTGTAGGTGAGGTTGGTGACGTTGGAGGTGTCCCATTGATCGAGCGGCTGGTTAAAGCTCGAGGCCCGCTGGAACATGCGCTCCATGTTTGTCACGCTCGAGGTGTCCCAGGCGTTCAGTGGGCGGTCGAAGCTGCTCGCCAGGAAGAACATGTAGGACATGTCGGTGACCTGCGAGACGTCCCATTGATCGAGCGGCTGATCGAACGAGGTCGCCTCGGCGAAGACGCGCGACATATCCGTCACGCTCGAGGTGTCCCACACCCCGACAGGTTGATCGAACGCGGACGCCCCAGAGAACGCGGAGCGAAGCGTCGTCACATTCGAGACATCCCAGGCGCTGATATCCTGATCGAAGGCGCGCGCGCCGACGAAGATCCCGTGCATGTTCGTGACGTTGGAGACATCCCACGTGGTCACGTCACCGTTAAACGAGGTCGAGCCGTTAAACAGGTGGCTCATGTCCGTCACGTTGGAGACATCCCATTGCGAGAGATCCGCGTTCACGCGCGCGGCCTTCCAGAACATCCACGACATGTCCGTCACGTTGCTCAGGTCAGGCACGTCGGTGGCGTTGATTTGCAGGTTGTCGCATCGCGAGAACATATGACTCATCGATCCCCACTGGATCGCGCCCCATTGATCCACGCTGACGAGCTTGTGGGATTCGGCCAGCGGCACGGTGCTAAAGTCCATATGCGGGAACTGCCCGCGAATGCGGATCGTGTACGTCCCCGTGCTCACCATCGCCCTCGATGTCGGCCCCGTCACACCGAGCTCGTCGAAGACGCCGTCGTTGTCCCAGTCCACGTCGTAGTTAAACGTGCCGCTCCCCGTCGGGATAGGAATGCGCGTGTTCGGGATCAACCCCGAAGACGTCAGGTTATACGTCAGCACCAGATCATCGGTTGGCGCATAGCTCGTCAGGTCCGGGAGCCCGAGATCTGCGGGCGTGAGCATATCTGGAGGGCCATTGCCAGGTCCCATATCGCCGGGGTTGCCCATATCGGTGGGGTTGCCGCCCGAGGGGTTGCAACCTGTCGCCAGGAGGAGCCCGGCGAGCAACGAGGTCAGCGAAAGGAGCGCGGCGTTGTATCGTGAGGTGCTCATGGAAAGCCTTTGGGCCATGCGTGGTGGCAAAAGAAAACCCGCTCCCCAACACGTGGTTTAGAGGAGCGGGTCGGCCTTGTTTGTATCAACACATATTCGCGCGCGCGAGCACCGCGAGCGCGATATGGGATAAATGTGGGAAGGTGTGCGTGAGGCAGTTCACGCTTTATTTCCGAATGCTTACATTGCTTCGGTTAACTCGCGTCAGTCACTTCGCTGGCAGGTCATGCGAGGTCGGCTCGGCTTCCTCGGCGTCGTTGAGATCGTGACGCACCACCGAGATGATGTCGTAGACCATACGACGCGCGCGGTTGATGTTCCCGAGCGGTCGATGCTCGGGGAGCGTATGCCACGGGTTAAAGCTCAGGTGCTCGCAGAACTCGTCTTGCGCTGGCGAGTCGAACTCCTGCATCGGGACGGTGATACGCGCGACGGTGATAAATGGCGAGTCGTCCTCGTCCCACTCGACGGTGGCATCCTCGATCGGCATCTCGGCCGCGTCGAGCTGGCGCTGCACCATGAGCTCGAAGCAGCCATCGATCTGGGTCAGGTGCACGCCCAACGAATCTCGCATCAGGTCTGGCCCGTCACTGTCGAGGTATCCTTCCAGCTCCTCGCCATAGCAAGGCTTGGCGCTGTATTTGACCGCGCCAGCCTCGCCCAGCTTGTAGGGCGTGGTGCTCCAGTAGCGCGCCTGCAGCGGGTTTCGAGGTTGCTTGTTCACGATCCCCAGCAGGTTCGAGAGCTCGCGCCACTTCACCTCGGCGGGGTTCAGGCTCAGGAAGAACGTCACAGGGTTGCCGTCGAAGGTCTTCTCGGCGAGCTCGACGTAATCTTGTGGTGTGCGCACGAACATGGTGGGGCCGTTGATCAGCAGAAAATCCACCGTCTCCTGGTCGCGATGCTTCTCGGTGATCTTCTCGCCGGGCACGCCCATCAACTTGATGGCCATCCCGCGCACGTCGCCCACGTCATCGCTCTGGATGACGAACGAGCCGTTGCTAAAGCGAATCCAGGCGGGATACGTCTCGGCCTCCTGGAAAACGCCGACGCGCTCTTCTTCACGGAGATTGTCTGGTGTCACCTCGACGAACGCCTTGACGCAACCGTGCGCCTTGGCGTGAGCGTCGCGGTGCGCGATGCCATTCTCCATGAACTTCTTCTCGACCTCGAGCGAGGCGCGCGAGGAGATCTGCTCGGTGGCAACCTGCTCGCCAGGAAGGAGCACCTCTTCGCCAATCGCCAGGCAGTAGCTCTCCTGACGCTCGCGAGCATAGGAGCTCAGGCCGCGGAAGGTGAAGAAGCCCACGTTCGAGACCTCGTCGAGCTGATCGAGGCTCTCGAAGAGGACGTCATCCTCAGTGCCAGCTTTGCCATCTGGTCCCAGGCGATAGGCGTGGATGTTGCCAGCAGGCGTCGAGTGCACCGCGTCCTGCAACACATCGAGCGAGGCGGTGTTCACGAGCTTCAGGACGCACAGTGCTTCCCAGCTCATCTCCTCGATGAACGCCGCGTCTGCCTTCCCCTCGGGTTGATCGAGGAAGGAGTCTTGCTCGGCATCGGGCGGCGGTCCTTCGTCGGGTTCTGCGGATGGTGTGCACGCGACGAGAGCGAGCGCGAACAGGGATGTCAGCAGGGCAGGGGAGTTGATGCGGTCGAACATGGGGTCCTCTCGCTGGCAGCGATGGCCAGAGGTGGAGAGCGTTTGGCGTCGATGCGAGCACGCTAGCCTCAATGCAATCGGGAGTCAAAGCGCAGGTTTAGGCGATGCTTTTTTGGTTTTCCATAACGCATCTCTTGCAAACCGATTGACCGTGTGCGGCATCTGTTTCATCCTCACGACTCTCCCAAAGATCGCAGCCGAGGTCATGTTGCAAGAGCGAGAAATTGTCGAAATTCGAGATCCTGCCATCAGTGTGGTTTTTGACCTCGGTGGCCCGCGTTATTTTGTCTACGATCGTGGCGAATACAGCCCGAATATGTTCGAGCTGCTCGCGCAGCGATATAGCCAAAATGAGATGCAGGGTCCCTCCTATCCGTTCTGGATAAGGGAGTGGTCTTTCTGGGACTTCGGGAGCGGGCTCATACCCACTTTTCGAGAGATCGCGCTCGAGTATCAGCAGGAGCTACGCGAACTCGGGGATGGCGAGCACATGCGTAGGCTGAAGCACACTCCTCGTAATGATTTATTCATGTACTCGAGTTACTTCGTGACCATCTTCCGTCGCGACAAAGAGTCTTTCGAAATAGGTCTGTGTCAGTATAAGGAGAGTCAGGCCGGAAACACAGAGTATATCGAGCGCCGACGCATCGACGCGGCCGCACAGTTCGCGAACATCGAGAGGGTCCTTCGCCTCCCTCGCGAGCCTTTTCTCGGCGCACTCGCTGAGGCGGTCCGGCAAGAGATATCGTTCATCGGTGAGTTGGAAGTGATCAGCTCGTGCTCGAAGAGCGAGGGGCGCTGGGAGGCATGGCTCGAGAGCCCTCACCCGATTGCCAGGGCGGTGATACTTTCGAACCTGAGCACCCCTGATGAGGTCGTCGCCGAGCTCGCCAAGGATCCTTCTCTCCAGCAGATGTTGCTGTCCCGTCTCGAGCTCCCACGCGAGGCGTTCCTCCCGATCATCGAAGATCCATCACGCTGGAATGACTCCGTTCGCAGGCACCGGAGCATGCCTGCGGATCTTCTCGCGATAATGGGGAGGGGATATTCCATACGAGACAACGCAGACGATATAGAAAACGCAGGCATTGCAGACACCGCAGAAGACGCAGACATGCTCGAGGTCGCGTCTCTGGCCGATCCCAGGGTGCACGTCGATCGTTTCCTTGGCGAGCCGAGCCCTGCCCACTGGGAGGGGTTGTGTGTGGTGGTCATGGACGCCTACAAGAGAGAACCCGCGACGGTTCGCGAGCGCTGGATTCCTTACTTGGAACGGATGTTGGCGGCTTGGCCAGCGCATCTGCGCCCTGTTCCCCTTGGTCTGTTCGTCGAGCTCGAACACCGCGCGAGGTTCTCGGTCGCCTGTCGCCTGTCGCGAACGCTCACGCTCGGCGAGGTCGCAAGCGCTGACGATGTCTTCACGCGAGCGCTTGCGACCTCGCCATACCTGAACAGGATCGAGACGTTGACTATGACCGCGCACAGCGAGGCGTTGTGTGAGGCGTTGATGCTCACCTCGCTTTCTTCGTTGAAGAAGTTCATGCTCCTGATCCCGCCCGCGGCGATGGAGAGGGATCGGGAGTACTTCGGCGCGCTCTTGCAGGCGGATTGGATCGACAACCTCGAGTCGCTCGTGATCGCCAACGTGAGGTTGGGGTTGGCGCGAGCACGCATCCTCTCACAGCGTCAGATACCCGCGGTCGAGGAGGTCTCGATGATGCGCGCGGTGACTGATGAGGCCGTTTACGAGGCGTTGCTCGAGGGAGAGTGGTTTGCCCGCGCGAAGATGCTCTCGTTCATGAATAATCGACCGGCGGGAGGACATCACAAGCTCGCGAGCGTGCCCTTCACGCGCCTCGAAACTCTCATGTTCGTGGACGAGGCGCTCGGCTCCGACGAGGTCGAGGCGTTGCTCGCATCGCCTGACGTCACCCGCTCGCTCGGCGCGCTTTATATCAGGAGGAACCCTTCGCTCGGAGCAGCGCTGCTGCCATTGTTCGAGCGAGCGGGTGAGAGGCTAAGAGCTCTCCGCGTGCTCGACGTCCGGGGGTGTGGCATGAGCGGGGAGGACGCCGCCGCGCTCGCGCGGTTGCCTGCGATGCGTCACGTACAAGTCAAGGCATGAGGTGGTCAGCGCCGCGCGCTCGTCGACGCGCGGCGCTCGATTTCGGGCATCACTTGAGGTTGTGGAAGACCTTCTGGACGTCGTCATCTTCCTCGAGGCGCTCGATAAGCCCCATGACCTCTTCGGCTTGCTCGTCGGTCAGGTCGATCATCGTCGAGGGGATGTACTCCGAGTCCGCCTTCACGGGCTCGATTCCCTTGGCCTCGAGCGCCTCCTGCATGTTCCCGAAGTCGGTGAAGCCACAGCGAATGATGATCTGGTCCTCACCCTCTTCGCCGGTGCCCTCACCCATTTCTTCGAGGCCATAGTCGATCATCTCGAGCTCGAACTCCTCGATGTCTCCTTTGATGTCCTCGGGTTTGAGGCGAAACACACCCATGCGCTCGAACAAATAGCCCACCGCGCCGCTGTTACCCATGTTGCCGCCCCCCTTGTTAAAGTGCATGCGCACGTTGGCGACGGTGCGCGTGGGGTTGTCCGTGGCGGTCTCGACGAGCACCGCGATCCCGTGCGGCGCATACCCTTCGTAGATCAGCTCCTGGTAATCGTCAGCCTGATCCTCGCCGCTCGCTTTCTTGATCGCGTTCTCGACCTTGTCCTTGGGCATGTTGCATGCCTTGGCAGCCATCAACGCGCGCCGGAGCGCCGGGTTGAAGTCGGGGTTCGGTCCTCCCTGACGCACCGCGATCGCGATCTGACGACCGACCTTCGTGAAGGCCTTCGCCATGCGATCATAGCGCTTCATCATCGTGGCTTTACGAGTCTCGAAAATACGTCCCATGGGGTACTCTGCTGGGTTGGGTCACGGCGCTTTTTTACAGGCGTTCAGGTCCATCCCGAGCGCCCGGGTTTCAGCGACACCTTAGCTCGACGCCAACCCTGCACGCAACCTCTCACGAGATGCTCTCGCAAACCTTCTCGCGGACTCATTTTCCCCAGGTCAAGCAGACCGCCTGACAGCGCACATACGTGTCACTGTCGGCGCGTAACCATGCGGTTTGCTGCCACATCGTGTTGTCCGAAGAGAGCGTGATCGCGCAACGGACGTGGTCGTTGTCCTCGACGTCATTGTAGGTCATATCCATCAAAAAACATGCGGACTCGAAGTTGCCCGAGCCATCGGATGCCAGCCCCGTGGCGACGAGATCCTCTGTGCTCGATTCGGTCGTGCTCCGGTTCGAGCCAGAGTCCGCGGTCTGCTCGAAGAAGAACGCCATGTTGTTGTAGCTCCCGTCCACAGCCAGATCACCGTGGATCACGGTCTTGTTCTTCGAGTTCCCCTGGATTCGCAGCGTGTTGTTCGTGTCGATCTCATCGTTGTCGATGTACATCCGGTCCAGGCTCGAGATCCCCTCGAGCATCAGCGGCGCGTACGAACCGTTGCTCTCCGTCCCGCGCACCGTCACCGAGTGCGTGTCAGCGGTGCCAAACACGCTCGATTGCTTCGTCTCGAAGGGGGTGAACACCTCCACATCGAGGAGCGAGTGCATCTGAAACAGCAGGTTGCCTCCGGTCGTGTCGATGCCATTGGCGCCGAGCCGCATCGTCTCTCCTGTCGGACCCTTGATCTCGAGCGCTTGCGACGAGCTCGTCAGGTTGGAGCCGTAGATATACGCCTTGCCGTTCCCATCGCTCGCGCCGAGTCGTGAGTTCCCCTCGACCACAAGATCCTCGCCAATCGCGACCTCGGAGAAGGCCGCGTTGCCGTCGATGACGAGCGCGTCGCTCCCATTTTTTTCGAACACCGTCGCGCCGCCAAACGAGATCGCGCCGCCTGCGTTGACGCTGTTGCCCGCGTAAAAGTCCGCCGTGTGCGCGCTCCATGCGGTGTGGGGCGCGGGTTCGAGTGATTGCCTCCCCTGGAACGCGATCTCGACCTCGCTCCCCTTGCTGTCCGTCTCGATCAGCGTCATCGCAAGCCATACGCGCTCGGCGTCCAGAATCAACGCTTGCAAGCTCGACGAGGAGCCGAGCCCGACCGAAAAGCGCCCATCGTAGACCTCGACCGTCTGCGTCTCGCTCCAGACGAGGTTCCCGCCAGAGGCCGCGTCGTAGAGCTCGAACTTGATCTTCTTCTGGCCTGTGACCGCCGCGCCGTTGGCGCTCAGGACGCCGTCGTAAGGGAGCACCCAGTCGGCGCCGAAGACCGACTGGGTGGCGCGGCTGCCATCGGCCATCGCCAACGCCGCGCCCATGGTTGTGGTCCCGAACAACGCGCTAGCGAGGACGTAAACAAGGCGTTTGGGGATGTAGAGTGTGATGCGCTCGTCGTCCATCGAGAGGCTCTCCGAGGTCGTGTATGGGTCATGTGCTCGTGTTGTCGTCATGCTCTTTCACCCTCACCAGGAGAGGCAGCGCGCCGCGCAGTTGGGGATAAACCCGGCGTTGCCTGGTCCCGCGACAAGCTCCCACTTGGTCTCGTTCGTGCTCTTCTGGATAGCGCACTGGGCGTTGTTGAGCAGGGCAGAGCCGGGGTCATCGAACTCGATCTCGGTCAGGAAGCACATCGAGGTGATGGTCCCGTTGCCGTTGCTGTCAAGCCCTGTGGCGACAAGCTCGAGCGTTTGGTTCGAGCCGCTGGCGGTGAGCGTGTACTCGTTCGAAACCGTCATGTTGGTCAGGTTCCCTTCGAGGTCGAGATCCCCCCAGACGCGAACGCCGCTCGACGTCTTGCTCTGCAACTGGAGGTCCGTGTCCGAGTCGATCTCATCCTGATCGAGCCACATCGTGTTGTTGACTGCGAACGGGTCGCTCGAGACCTCGGCCAAAATCAACGTGCCGGTCGCGCCGTTGTTGTCTGCGCCCTTGATCGTGGTCGAGTGGAACGAGCTCGTCCCCAGCGTCGCGCTCTGGTGCGCGAGCAGGTCGCCGTGCACCTCGACTCCGTCGAAGTTGTTGTTGTTATTCTGGATTCTCATGATCGCGTCGGAGTCGAGCCCCTTCGCGTCGATGAGCGTCTTCGAGCCGGTGTTCCGCTCGACGGCAACGGCTGCTGTGACCCCATCGCTGTCGGGGCCATAGATCGTGGTCTTCCCCGAGAGGTCCGTCTTCCCGAGCCGCACGTCTTCGGTGGCCGAGAAGTCCGCGTCGATGGTGACGCCGCCGGTGAAGTTTCCGGCGGGCGCGATCGTGAGCGTCGAACCCGAGGTTCCTTCCAGCAGGTTCTTCGAAGCGATGGTGAATGCGCCCGCGACAGAGACGTTGCCGCCAACGTCGATATCTGCTGCGCTGTTGCTCCATGCGACCTGATGTGCGGGCTCGATCGCTTGACGACCAGAGAGCCCGACCGGGGTCTGGTTTCCTTGCGCGTCCGCCTCGATGATCGTCATCTCGAGCCAGAGGCGCTCGGCGTCGAGGATCACGTCGGTCAGCGATGTGTTCGCTCCGAGCGCGACCGAGAACCTGCCGTTGACGATGTTGACCGTCTGCGTCTCACTCCACAGGAGGTTGCCGCCCCCCTCCGCATCCCAGATCTCGAAGGTCATCTGGTGCAGGCCTGTAAGCGGGTCTTTGTCCCGCATCATGTAACCCGAGTAGGGGATGATGAGGTCGCTGCCGATGACGGTTTGCGTGGTGTTCAGGCCATCCGCGAGCGCGAAGGTCGCGCTCATGATCAGGCCGCCGGCCATCATGCACGCCGCGCCTACGAGCGCGCGCCTGGTCAAACGTGCGATATGATTCTTATCGAAACCCACCTTCGGGCCTCCTCTCTCTTGATCCAGTAGATGGTCTTTTCGCCAGACGAACTTTCGCTCACCACGTGAGGCAGTGCGCCTCGCACACGAGGCGAGTGTTGATGTCTCCGATGACCTTGGCGCTCATGCTCCAGTCCGAACTCCCGCGGTTGATGTCGCAGTGAAAGTCGGTGCCGAGCTCGTGATTGTAGGATTGCTGCTTTGACAAAAAGCACACCGAGTTCCCCACACCGCTGCTGTCATAGGAGGGGACGAGCGTCCCGGTTACCGTCGCCTGGTTCGGTGTGTTGTTCCCGAATGAGGTGATGGAGTAGGGGCCTGTGACCTCGAAGTCGAGCAAGCTCCCCGTGATTTCGAGGTCGCCGCCAAAGACCGTCTCTGACCCCAGGTTGCGTTGCAGGTGAAGTCGCCCGGAGCCGTCGAGTGATTCTCCGTCCATGGTCATCGTGCTGCCGTCGGCGTTGATCGTCAGCAGCGACCCCTTCGCACCCGAGAACGTCGTCGTGTCACCAGGGTCCTCGCCCAGGGTCGAGCTCGACTCGACGACGAAGTTGCCGCCGATTTCGACCCCGTTGCCCGAGTAACGCTGGAGGAAGAGTGTGTCCGTGGCGTCGATCTCGTTGTTGTCGATCGCCAGATACTCCCCGCTGCTTCCATAGATGCGGAAAAACGCGAAGTCATTTGGCCTCGACTCGCCCGTGTAGAAGGTCGTCGTGCTCGAGTAATCCGTGGCGCCAAGGCGAGTGTCCCCCTCGGAGACAAAATCACTCTCGACGCGGACCCCGCCGCCAAAGGCTTTGTTCGCGCTCAAGGTGAGCGTGTCGGTCGTTTCGTTGTAGTCGATGGCGTTCTTTTCCCCGACGTCGACGCTCCTGCCAACCTCCAGATCCGTCAGCACGTCGAGCCGGTTCGTGTATCGCGTGACAGCGGCATAGGCGCCCGGCGAGAGCGCTTGTCTGCCCGCGAGCGCGACCTCGGTTTGGTTGCCCTGGGCGTCTGTCTCGAGGATCTTCATCCCCAGCCAGATCTTCTCGCCGTCGAGGATCGCGTCATCGATCTTCACCGAGGAGCCGAGCCCCACCGAGAAGCGGCCGTTGTAAACATTGACCGCCTGCGTCTCGCTCCAGATGAGGTTCCCGCCGGAGTCCGCGTCGTGAAGCTCGAAGGTGATCTCTCGAACCCCCGTGAGAGGTTGCTCGTCCACGCGCAGGTAGCCATCGTAAGGGACGATGATGTCGCTACCGATGACCGTCTGCGTGGCGCGCGAGCCGTCCGCAGCAGCGAGCGCCGTGGTCATCAACAGCGCCCCCAGTGATACACAGCTCGCCATGTACAAGGTGTGTTTGCTCACGCTGATTTTGAAGTGCGTCTCTTGCATTCGTGGCTGCTCCTTGCTGTCCACCGGGCGATTTCTTCGCCGTCGATTTTTGTGCAAGTCGTATGCCCCGAAATGAAGATGCTCCACTGTTCGCGAGGAAGAGTTGTCGATCATGCGCATGAGAGAACGATTAGCGCGACGGTCGTGGTTTCGCAATGCGGTGCCGCGCCATGTGACGACGATCCTCGAACGGGTAAATCTGGCAGGAAAAAGTGGCATCCACAGGCCAAAACCACAGCCTCGCGAGGTTGGTTGAGATGTGCAACTTTCCCCTCGCCTGGGCATCTCATTGCGTGGCCATATTTTTGTACTCACTGATTGCCAAAGCAGAGGAGAAGTACCGTGGGTGGAGCCCAGAACGAAGAACTACAAGGACCTGACTTGAAGGATGGCGTCGCCATCTCGAACCTCGCAGAGAGCGCGCCGTTTTTGGGGCATGTCGATGGCGAGCAAGTGATTCTTGTCAAGACCGGCGAGGAGATCCTCGCGGTGTCGGCGAGCTGTAAACACTATGGTGGACCGCTCGCCGAGGGGCTCGTCGCGCAGGGGAGCGTGCGCTGTCCCTGGCACCACGCGCGTTACGACCTGCGCACGGGTCGAAACGTCGGCGCGCCTGGTCTCGATAGCCTCTCCTGCTATGCGGTCGAGCGCAGCGGCGAGGCCGTCAAGGTCACCGGCAAGCGCGAGCCTGTATCACCGCAGATGCCCACGGGTGCTCCCGAGCGCGTCGTGATCATCGGCGCGGGCGCCGCTGGCGAGGCGTGCGCCGAGACCTTGCGTCAGGAGGGTTACACAGGTCACATCACGATGTTTGGCAATGACGAGCCTTTCACCGTCGATCGCCCCAACCTGTCCAAGGACTACCTCGCGGGAGAGGCGCCCGAGGAGTGGTTGCCTGTGCGCGGTGATGACTTCTTCGAGGAGCATCGCATCACGTTTTCAAAGGATGAAGTCACCGCCGTGGACGCGAGCAACAAGCAGGTCGAGGCTGGTGGGAATCAATACCCTTATGATGTGCTCGTGCTCGCGACTGGCGCCTCGGCGCGCGTGCTGCCGACGCCGGGCGCAGATAAGGATCACGTGCATACGCTGCGCACGCTCTCGGACGCGCAGAATATCGTTGGCGCGGTGGAGGAGGGCGCCAAAACGGCGGTCGTCATCGGCGCTGGCTTCATTGGCCTCGAGGCAGCCGCTTCGCTAAAGCGACAGGGGCTCGAGGTCCGCGTCGTCGCGCCCGATGAGAAGCCGCTCGCCAGAGTGATGGGCGAGCAGGTCGGCGCCTTCGTGCAATCGATTCACGAACGCAATGGCGTGGTGTTTCACCTCGAGCACACGGTCGCAGAGATCAGCGATGGCGAGGTCACGCTCGATGATGGCACCACCCACGCCGCAGATCTCGTCGTCATGGGCGTCGGCGTGACCCCGAACACGACGCTCGCTGAGGCCGCCGACCTCGAGGTCGATCGCGGCGTGATCGTCGACGAGATGCTTCGCACCAGTGATTCGAGCATCTTCGCCGCCGGTGACATCGCCAAGTTTCCCTATCGCGGGAGCAATGTTCGCGTGGAGCACTGGGTCGTGGCGCAGCGCCAGGGGCAGGCGGTCGCGCGCAACATCCTCGGGCGAGGGGGCGCCTTCGACGAGGTGCCCTTCTTCTGGTCGCATCACTGGGATGTGGGGCTCTCTTATGTCGGTCACGCGACCACCACGGAGCATATGACTGTGCATGGCTCGCTCGAGGATGGCGACGCCGCGGTGGTTTATCGCGGAGATGGTGGCCAGGTGCAGGCGGTGCTGACTGTGGGTCGCGACGAGCTCGCGCTGCGCGCCGAATACCTGCTCGAGATCGAAGACTTCGACGCCCTCGACCGCGCGCTCGTCGAGGGTTGAGAGATCTTCGCCAAACGTATGTGGTCTTCTGATGTGAGCCACCGGGGGTGGCCCGCGAAAGGCAGG
>Ga0208061_100177_pt1 | contig 22042 bp, 13 predicted proteins | sample DeeseametaMP0555_FD_184209 | JGI IMG/M metagenome (GOLD analysis project Ga0208061, IMG submission 184209) | Marine microbial communities from the Deep Atlantic Ocean - MP0555 (SPAdes) | ecosystem: Environmental > Aquatic > Marine > Oceanic | place: South Atlantic Ocean | collected 2011-01-23 | reverse complement strand
TCCGCGAACGAAGTGAAGCGGATGGTCGTGTTTATTTTTCAGAGAGCGAAGCGGTGAAAAATGAGCGCGAATGCAGAGTTGGGGGATTGAGGGGGGACAGAGAAATAAGAGAATGCAGAATTGGGGTTGGGGGGACAAAACCAGCTTGAGGGGAGAAAGAAACAAGGACAGAGAAACAAGCGCGGGGCATCTTTCCCTTGTACGACCGCAGCGCTCGAAAGATGATGCCCGTCGGGTGCGCTCGCGCGGTGCCAGGGTTGACGCGCAGACATCTTGTGAATGGCATAAAGAAAGAGGAGTACGGATGAGCGGGTTGATGCAGGAACTCGAAGCACTTGGAGCACAACACCTCGAGGCGATCCATACGTTGATCGATAAGGTGTTATCGCGTGAGGTGGGCGAGGAGGGCTCGCTCACGCAAATGACCCGCTACCATATGTCCACGGGCGGCAAGCGCCTTCGCGCGCTGCTGCCGCTGGCGGTCGCCAGCGCGATGGGCGTCGAGTCTGAGAAGCTGATCCCTTTTGGCGCCGCGTGCGAGCTCTTGCATAACGCGACGCTCGTGCACGATGACCTCCAGGATGGGGATCGCGTTCGCCGCGGCAAGCCGACCATCTGGGTCGAGTACGGCGCCGCGCGTGCGATCAACCTCGGCGACGCGATGCTCTACGCCACGATGTTGCTGGCTGATGAGCTCGACTTCGATGTCGCGCACCGCCACGAGGCGATGACGCGCATCGCGCGCGAGACCTTGCGCGTGGTCGACGGTCAGGAGCGCGAGTTCTTGCTCAAGGAGATCGAGCGCCCCGACACGTCCGATTACTTCGCCATGGTCGAGGGGAAGACGAGCGGGCTCTTCGCGCTCCCCGTCGCTGGCGCTGCGGCGTTGTGTGGCGCATCGGATGATCTGCTCGGCGCGCTCCAGGAGGTCACCCGTCACCTGGGCGTGGTCTTCCAGATCCAGGACGATGTCCTCGATTTGTATGGAGATAAGGGGCGCGAGCAACCCGGCTCGGACATCGGAGAGGGCAAGATCTCGATGCTCGTGGTGCACGCGCTCCACAACAGCAGCGAGGAGGACGCGATCTGGTTGCGCGGTCTGTTGCGTCGTGACCGCGAGGATGTGCGCCCAGAAGATGTGCAGCGAACCTCGGCGCTGTTCATCAGTTCGGGCGCCGTCAAGGCCGCCTTCGACGAGATCGATCGTCGCGCCGGGATCGCCGCCGAGCACGCGCTGATTCGCGAGTACCCCGAACTCCACGCGCTTATCAATGGCATGGCCGAGGTCTTCCTCGCCCCTATCGAGAGCGTGCGCGCCAGGCTCCTCGGCTCCTGAACCTCACCACTTCTCATCGAATTATTTTGCTCGCGCTCGCGGTTGGGCCAAATAATGGCGCGAGGTGTCCTCTCTTCTGTATCAGAGAGGACCTCACGCCACGGATTGGCAAAGCACGCGAGGAGTCATGGTAGACGAGAGCAAGTCGAGCAAGTCGCTCGGGCGGCGGATGGGTTTGGCCGCGGTGATGTTGTCGGCGAGTATCCTGTTGAGCAGGATACTCGGCTTTTTGCGCGATGTGATCGTGACGACGTGGCATGGCGCGGGCGCAGCCAGTGATGCCTACTACGCCGCGTTCACGCTCCCCGAGGTCATGAACTACTTTCTGGCAGGCGGGACGCTCTCGATCACGTTCATCCCGTTGTTCTCCTCTTACATGAACAGGGGTGATGAGGATGGCGGTTGGCGCCTGTTCTCGATCGTGGCCACCACGATCGGCACGCTGCTACTGGTCGCCTCGGTGCTCCTCGAGCTGTTCGCACCCCAGCTCGTCCCCATCCTTTATCCCGGCTTCGATGACCCCGAACAGCTCGCGCTCACGATCGCCATGACGCGAATCGTGATCCCCGCGCAGCTCGCCTTTTATATAGGAGGCTTGCTCCAGGCGACGCTCTTTGTCCGCGAGACCTTCTGGCCATCAGCCCTCTCACCGCTGATCTACAACCTCTGTATTATCCTCGGAGGCGTCCTCCTCGAGCCATGGTTTGGCATCCAGGGTTTTGCCGTCGGCGTGCTCGTCGGGGCGTTGCTCGGGCCGCTCGGGTTGCCGCTCTTCGCGTCCTGGAAACACCTGAAGTTTCGACCGAAGGTCGACCTCTCCGACCCTGGCTTTCGCAAATTCGTGGTGCTCACGTTACCGCTGATGCTCGGCGCGACGCTCGTCACCGTGGACGAGTGGTTGCTCAAGGTCTTCGGCTCACTCTCCGAGGATGGCGCGATCACCTGGCTCAATCACTCGCGCAAGCTGATGATGGTGTTGTTTGCCGTGATCGGTCAGGCCGCAGGGCAGGCCGCTCTACCTTACCTCTCCAGGCTCTTCGTCGAGGGCAAGGAAGAGGAGATGGGCGAGATGCTCGCCACGAGCTTGCAGCGCGTGGTGTTCCTCTCGATCATCGGCGCGGCGGGGCTGGTCGCGCTCTCCGAGCCGATCGTCTACACGCTCTACCATCGCGGAGAATTCACCGTCGCTGATGCCAACCAGACGGCCACATTGCTCGTGTTGTTTAGCCTCGGGATGACCTCGTGGGCGTCACAATCACTCGCCGTGCGAGGGTTCTACGCGCGCCAGGATACGCTCACGCCGATGATCGTGGGCTTTTGTGTCCTGGCGGTGAGCGCGCCCGTGTACTGGCTGCTCCATCGAAATTTCGGGGTCGAGGGGTTGGCGATGGCGACGACCATCGGCATCACGCTCAACGTGTTGGCGATCGTGTTCGTGTATCGCTGGCGCGCGGGCTCGCTGCCACTCGGTGGGGTCGTCAAGGGGTTGCTTCGAGGGCTGTTGTTTGGCGCGATCGGAGGTGTCGGCGCCAGAGGGGCGCTCTGGTTGTTGTCGGGGATGCTCGAGCGAGAGACGTTTCTTGGCGCGGTCCTCGAACTCACCGCTGGTAGCGTCGCGTTCGGCATCCTCGCCGGCGGCGCGATGTGGTTGATGCGGCCACCAGAGATCGAGGTCGTCATGGAGAAAGTGCGCCGTAAGTTGAAGCGAGGAGCGTAAAACAAGATCGTAAACTACAAATGCGCCTCGCGAATTTTGGACGCGAGGCGCAAGAAAAAGAAGAGGCGCTCTCTCTTGCAAGAGAACGCCTCTTCTTTTGATGAATGTGTCACTTCTTTGGGAAGCGACAACCTTCAGCTCGAACCTCAGTCGTTGATGAGGTCTTTGAGCGTAGGCGAAGGCTTGAAGTTCACCGTGTTCGAAGCCGGGATCGTGATCGGCTCCTTCGTGCGAGGGTTGCGACCTTCGCGCGCTTTACGGTGCTTGACCGTGAAGGTGCCGAAGTTAGGGTACGAGAAGCGCTGCTCCTCGTTGATCGCTGCCGAGACTTTCTCGAAGAGGATGTCGATAAGCTCGCCGGTAGCCTTTTTGGTGAGCTCGATCTCAGCGTCCGCGGCTGCCTCGTTAACTGCGTTGATAAGTTCGCTCTTGGTCATGATCTACCTCATAAGAGTTGTTTAAACGGTTCGAGGTTAATGGGCAGTTGGCCAACGGGTTCTTCACTCCGACACAAACCTCGTCCAGAGTTTGCACTCTTTTTGGGGTTTTTATGTACGAATGCTGAATGGCCCGCATGAATCAAGGCGGAGTGTAGATACGGTGTAAAGGGCTGTCAAGGCGTCAACGTAGAAAAAGACAAAGATCCTCGACCTTTTTTTCCCGCGGCATTCTGCGCCCATCTCGGATTTCGCCCTTTTTTCACCCCACCTGAAACCGTCTGGCGAGTTGTTTGTTTTGTTAGGTTGCTGGAATTGTTGGGTTTTTATCTTGTGAGTTGCAGCAGCTCCGCAGCCTCGGAGGGCGTCGCGATGGGCCTGCCTGCTTGCTCCGCGTAGTCGACGACCGCGTCGACAAGTTCCCAACTCCCCCTGGCGAGCACCCCTTTGCTTATATAAATGTTGTCCTCGAGGCCCACGCGCACGTGCCCGCCGCGATCGATGGCCGCCTTCGCGAGCGGGAGCTCGTGGCGGCCCATGCCCGCCACAGACCACGTGCTCCCCTCTGGTAACATCCCGATAAGAAAGTCCAGGCTCTCGATGCGCGCGCTCATTCCTCCCTGGACGCCGAGCACGAAGTCAAAGTGCAGCGGCGGCTCGAGCAACCCCTCCTTGATAAGGCGCAGCGCTGTATCCACCATCCCCGTGTCGAAGATCTCGACCTCGGGTCGCACTCCCTTCTCCTTGAGGCGCTCGGCGATCGTGCGGATCGTCGGGAGGTCATTCATAAAGACCTCCTCGCCAAAGTTCACCGTGCCCGTGGTCAGGGTCGCCATATCCGGGCAATGATCGAGCCCTTCGATGCGCTCCTCGACGCCCATGCCGACCGCGCCGCCGGTGGAGAACTGCACCAGGACATCGCTGCGCTCTCGGATCAACCTCAGGATCTCGCCAAAGGTCTCGCGATCCTGGGTCGGCGCGCCGTCATCCTTTCGGCCATGCACGTGCACCATCGCCGCGCCCGACTCCCTGCATCGGCGCGCTTCCTCGGCGATCTCTTCGGGCGTGTAGGGGACATGCGGGGTGTGCTCTCGCATCACCTCCGCGCCGACGATCGCTGCCGTGATCATAAGAGGGGTTGTCATGGCGAAGTCTCCTTATCCTTTGCTCTGGTCGCGTTGAAACTCGACGGGGACGACACACGTGCCGCTCGCGCGGCACACATCGACGGGAGGATCGAGCACCACTGCCCTGCCTGGCTGCGCGGCGTCACCCGCGAGCTCGATGACCTTGCGCGCGACGAACTCCATGCGGCGGCTGCTGTTTCCAACCTTCGTGATCTTTCCCACCGCCTCGATGTAATCGCCCGCCTTGACCGGGGCCAAAAACTCCACCGAGTCGTAGGCGCGAAAGAGCCCCTCGTCGCCATCGTGGCGAATCAGAAGCTCGGTGGCCACGTCACCGAACAGCTTGAGCATGTGCGCGCCATCCACCAGATCCCCGGCGTAGTGGGCTTGCTCCATGCCGATCCTGACGCGGATCATGACTTCCTCTTGCTCGGCCATCTTCTCCTCCTTTTCATCTCTCCGATCGATAAACGGCTCATCGGCCCATTCTTATCCCGATCTGCTGCGCGAAGACAACGCGCGAGCAAAAAAGAAGGCGCCGGGTGAAAATCACCTGGCGCCTTTAGCTCTCACTCACGCCCTGTGCTCACAGGGCTTGGTTGCATTCAGGGAATGCTCGGGAAGCCATTCGAGTGGACGAGGTCACGCTCGAGGTACTGCTTGGAAGGCCACACGATGGAGCCAACCTCCCAGAAGAAGTCCTCGCGCTCGAGGAACTTGTCCTTGAGCTCCTTCTTGAGCGTGCCTTCGATGTAGATGCGGATCGTGGCGTAGCTCTGACCGAAGCCGTTGTCGTTGTAGTAGTAGACGCCGATCGTGTAGGACTTGCCCGACTCGGGGTTGTCGTGGTTGACGTTCTCAGGGCCTGCGCCGTCGGTGTCATCGATGTCGAGCGAGGGGTCGTCGGTCGTGTTGCCCTGGACACCCCAGTCAGCCTCGGGGTTGCGCCAGAAGATGTCGTAGGGTTGCACGTCCCAGCGGCCACGTGGGTGCAGGTAGTGGAGGTCGAGGTCGGTACCGAACGTGTCGGTCTCGTCGTTGTCGTCTGGCGTCTTCCAGACGAGCTGGACGTGGATGTCCTCGTCAGGCGTCGCCTGGATGACCACGCGGCTCGCCTCACAGCTCTCGAGGCCGAGCGCGTCGATTGCCTTGAGCTCGATGACGTACTCGCCAGCGAGGTCGAGGAAGAGGCGAGGCTCTGGAGAGGTGTTGTTAGGCGTGAAGCGCGAGGTCGAGTTGGTCGGTGCCGAGACAATCGACCACTCGTAGCGCTGGACCTGGCCATCGGAGTCTGTCGAGTTCAAGCCCGAGAACTGGATGGTCTTGAGAGGAATCGTCGAGATTTGCTGCGAGGGGCGACCCGAGCTGCCGACGATGGTCGCCTCGGCGAGCGCCGTGGGGCACACGTTGTTGGTGCCGCGGCCGCTGACGTCGATGCGAAGCTCGCGGTTGACCTCGTCGTTGCTGCGCAACACGATGCGCCCTTCGTTAAGCTCTTCTGCTTCAGGCGTGTAGCTGACCTCGAAGGTCGTCGACTTGTCTGCTTCGATGGTGACCGGGCCATCTGCCAACCCTTCTGGGAGCGCGGAGAGCTCGAACTTGCCATCGGAGTCTGCACCCTCTGGGATGAAGATCTCGGAGATCTCGAGGTCCTGCGTCGGGCTGCAGTTGATGATCTGGATCGTTTTGATGGTGTCGCGGCTGATCTGGCTCTGCTCGAAGTCGAGACGGTGCGTCTCGTCGCCTTGAGGCTCCTCGACTTGCTCGGCGGGTGGGCCGAGCTTGATGCATGGCGAACCGGCGTTGCCGACGAGCTTGATCTCGACCTGGCTGTTCGCAGGATCGTTGCTCGAGACGAAGATGCTCGCGTCCGAAGGCGCGTCCGAATCGGGCGCGAAGGAGACGCGGATGTCGATCTTCTCACCGGGCTCGAGCGATGGCGCCCAGGTCTCGCTGTCGCGGCTCTCGTCTTCTGGAGCGTCCGCGTCAGGGAAGCTCAACGAGAAGTCCGTGTTCGACGATGGGCTCAGGACGATGTCCTTGAGCTGGAGAGGCGACTTCCCGGTGTTCTGGATGAAGGAGATGCGCGAGTCCTTGGCGCCAGCGGCGACGCGTGGGAAGCGAATCTCGCTCTCGACCGTGATGGCTGGCCCGAGCTCGGGCGTCACCAGGTTCACCGTCGCTTCGGTCGCGTCCGGGTCGTTCGTCGCGAAGGTCACCGTGCCGGTGTCGACCGTGGTGTTGAGCGGCGTCCACTCGAACTCGAGCTCGAGGCGCTCGCGCGGTGCGATGAAGATGACCTTGCCGTCGTTGAGCGCGTTCAAATACTCGAGCGTCAACTCGCCGACCGGGCGGAACTCGCGGGCGTTGTCGGTGTTGTCCTCGGCCAGCTCGATGCTGTCGATACGCAGGTTGCCCTGTCCCGAGTTCACCACGCGCAACGTCTTCCTGTTCGGCTCGCCGATGGAGACCTGCTCGAAGTTGATCGTTTGCGGGCTGAGCTGGATGTTCGACTGGGCAGCACCCTGAATGTTGTTGCCCGCGCCGCCATTTTCCTCGGCTGCGCCGCGCACATCACCGATCACGACCGCCTTGTCCTCGGAAAAAGGATCCTCACCGGTTCCGGCGTCATCATTACACGCTGGCAGCGCGATAAGCGCCAGTAGCGCGATCGCGCCCCACAACCGCAAGCTCTTCGCATCTTCGCAAAACATCTTCATCTTGCCTCTCTCTTCTCTTCTTTGATGTGCCACGACCCCAAAGAAGAGTCGTTGGTTACGTCCTAAAGACGGCGAATCATAAGTAGTGTGACAATGTGCGTCAATGTCGTCTTGCATCAGCGCGACTTCTCGACACTTTTTGGCAATCTTCGCCCTGTCATCATTTCTTACGCGTGGGGCAGGTCGCGTGGTAAACTTTTTTCGAATTTTCTTTGTCCCAGACGCGATCTTCTTTGTGGAGGAACCTTTTCGAAGCGCCCGTTGTCTTTAGGAAAGACGCTTGAATGGCGCATCTGATGCATGTTTCGTTGCCAGCGAGTTCACACCTTGCTCCTGTTTGCCAAAAACGCATTCCCGATCTTTTTCGCGCGCTCGAACACCCCGGTGCTCGTGCGCGCCGCGATCCTGATCGGGCTCGTTTTTGTGATCGCGTCGTGCAAAACGACCGCCTCGACCCCCGAAATACCCGATCGCTCTGCGCCTGTTTTTGCCAACGCGCAGCCTCGCGATGACGCGCTCGCTGATCTCCTCGAGCGCGAACGCACACGACAACGCAACCTGAATGTGGCTCGAACGAGCCTCGATAAACAGGGACTCTCCAACAACTGCGCTCGCTTCGAGCAGGCAAAAACCACCGAAGAGGTCGGCCCCAGAGCATCCTGGCTCCAGGTCTGGTGCGCGCTGAGGACCAATCACTGGCAAGCCGTGCTCGCCCGCGCCCCCAGAGCGATCGCCTACTTCGAGGTCAGCGGCGAGCTTCGAAGGCTCGTCGAAGTGCACCTCTCGAGCGCTCTCGCCGCACATCACCTCGAGGATCTGGCCGAACGCGAGCGTCACATCGCGCGCGCGGAGGAGCTCCTGTTTGCCTCGCGTCAACCGCTCACCGGAGGGCTGCGCGATCGAGACGCGGGCGATCTCCCCTATTTGATCGCGCGCCTGCTCCATCTCGGCGTGGCGATCTCCTTGCCACACGATCCCGTCGACCCAGCTCGCCTGCTAGAGCTCGCGAGGTTCGAGTACGCCAGCACCGGTCGCGCCCACGCGATCCCACACGTCTGGCGCGCGCACGCCGAGCTGTCACTCGACAGGGGAGAACTCTCCAACGCCGCCGCCGCGCTCTCGTCGGCCATCGAACACGATCACCAGAGTATGGCGCGCGGCGGCATGCTCGAAGATCTGATCCTCTTCTCTTCCCTCGCCAGAGTGTCCGGCGCGAACGCCTGGGCGGATGCTTCGATCGATTGGCTGTTTGTCCACGAGCACGGTGCGCTCGTCCTCGGCAGGATCGAAGAGGCCGTGGTCCCGACCGGCCAAAGTCAACTGCGATACCTCGTCTCCAATCAACAGGGGCGCATGCGTATACTTCGCGCCGTGCGCTCGATCCGACGCGATCCCAAGACCGCGCTGCATCCTCCCGAGGATATGCTCGAGCTCTTCCGCGAGCTGGAGGAGCTCTCCCTGCTCGAGGGGAGCAGTTGGGAGATCGCGCAGGAGATCGGGTTGATGTTTGCCGAACTCGGCGAGCCTGTTCACGCGCGCCGTTACCTCGAGCACGCCGTCGAACAGGTCGAGGCGATGCGGCGCTCCATACCAGATCTCCAACAGCGCCAGCGCTTCTTTCAGGATAAGCGCGACCTTTATATGGCGCTCGTGCATGGATACGTCGGGATCGATACAGCGAGGTTGACTCAGGAGGACTACAGAGCCGCGCTCGAGCTGTCGGCGAGGATCAAGGCGCGCGGGATGCTCGACCTCCTCGACGGTCATCGCTTCACCGCTCCCCAGCAGCCGCGCGAGCCGATCTACAAGCTCGCTGACCTCCCCATCGATCGCGCGCTCGGCGAAGTCGCCGGGTGGCTCGCGCGCTGGGAGCGCGATGCTGTGACTGCGTCCCCCGAGACCATCGCATCGCCCCAGGCCTCGAACCTCGCGTTGCCAAAAGGGGTGATTCTCCTCGAGTACCTCCTCACCGATCGCTCCGGGTATGTGTGGGTGGTGACTTCGGATGGGACGATCTCGATGCGTCGCATCGCTGGCCGTCGGGTGATCGCGCCATTGCTCGCTGATTTTCGCGAGACGCTCGTCGACCATGACTACGATCGCGATGACTTCTCGCGCCATCGCGAGCTCTCGGAGCGTCTCTACGTCGAACTCATTGGCCCCGTGCAGGATCTTATCGTCGGCGCCAACAAGATCTACCTGGCGCCCGATGATATCCTCCACGAGCTGGCCTTCGAGGCGCTCGCGCGGCCATCGCGCGAGCGCATCCCCGATTATATGGTGCGCTCACACACCCTCCAGTATATCCCCTCGTCGCGCGTGTTGGCGAAGCTGCAACAACGCGCCGCCAGCAGCGCCCCGTCAAAAGATGCGCTGCTGCTCGGAGCTCCGGCGCTCGATCAATCTGCTGTGAACCTGCTCGCCATGGCCAGAAAAGATCCCGCCAAGGGCGTCTCGCGCCTCTCGTCGCTGTTTCCCGAGCTACCAGGGAGCGCGCGCGAGCTCGATAACGTCGAGCGGTCGCTAAGGAAGAAGGGGATGCGACCCGAGAAACACACCCACGCGAGCGCCACCGAGACGGCGATGCGCACGCGCGGTGAGCACCGCTATCGCCTCGTACACATCGCCGCTCACGGGATCAGCGACGCGCCCAGATGGCGCACGGGACAGCCCGAGCTCGAGGTCGAACAGCCCGCCTTGCTCCTGGCTCGTGATGCGGAGGCGCCAGATGATGGCATCTGGCGCCTCGATGAGATCCTCTCGCACGGCGTCTCCGCGAGGCTCGTCGTCTTGTCGGGTTGCACCACTGGCCGAGGTTGGCGAACGCTCGGCGATGGCGCCTATGGCCTCGGCGGGGCCTTCCTCTCCAACGGCAGCCAGGCCGTGATGGCGAGCCTGTGGAGCGTCTCTGATGACGCCACCACAGAGTTGATGACCCGCGTTTACAATCGCCTCGACGACAGCGCAGACGACGCGCCCGAAGCGCTGCGCCGAGCGCAGCTCGACATCCTCCGCGCGCGCTACAAGTCCAGCCCCTACGTCCCTCCCTTTTACTGGGCTGCGTTCCGCGTCATCGGCATCTGATAAAAATTCGCGGAGTTATCCCTGAGGGGGCGCATGCCACCCTCCATAAACCTCTCGAGCGCCCCGCACAAAACCGACTCAGTTCACGACGACGGGGTAGGGCTCGTAGCTCGGTGCGTTGGTGCCGTTGCCGAGGCGGCCCTCGGAGTTGCTCCCCCAACAATAGGCGACGCCATTGTTCGTGACGCCGCAGTTGTGACGCCCGCCCACATCGAAGCTCTGGAACTGCAAGCCACCCATGACCGCGACAGGGCTCGCGCTCGGAGAGGTCGTCCCATCTCCGAGTTGGCCGACATCATTTGCCCCCCAGCAGTGGAGCGCCCCGCCGGAGGTCATCGCGCAGGTGTGATCGGCGCCCGCGAAGAGCTCCTGGAAGGTCAACCCTCCGCCGACGAGAAGCTGCGACGAGCTATCGGAGCCCCCAGTATTTTGCCCGAGCTGTCCGTCGAAGTTTCTGCCAACACAGTAGGTCTCGCCGGTGGTCGCGATCATGCAGGTGTGGCTCGCGCCAGCGGAGACGCGCGTGTAAGTCACGTTTGTGGCGCTTACATCCGTGGGAACCGTCGCGGTCAGCGCCAGGTCAGGATCGCTCAGTTGCCCATAGTTGTTTCGTCCCCAGCAGTAGAGCTTCGAGTCCAGCAAGCCCACGGCGCAGGTGTGGTTTCCGCCCGCGTCGATATGCGAGAACTTCACGCTCCCCATCACCTGAGCTGGCGTCGGGCTATCCATCTGCGTGTTATTGCCGAGCTGTCCGTAGTCATTGTCACCCCAACAATAAGCGGTGCCATCTGCGATAAGACCACAGGTGTGCGATCCTCCGGTGGTGAGTTGCGTGAAGGTCAGGTTTCCTTGCACCTGCGTCGGGCTCGCGGTCGTGCCGCTGCTCGCGCCCGTACCGCATTGGCCTGCGTAGTTACTTCCCCAACAGAACGCCTTGTTCTGCGCGTCGAGCGCGCAGGTGTGTGAACTCAGCGAGGTGATGTAGGTGAAGGCGCTCGTGGTGTTGATCACTCGTGGGTAAAACGCGTTTCCACCCGGCGAGCCTAGCGCGTTGTCATAGTTTCTCCCCCAGCAATATAGCTGGTCCTGAGCATCCACGCCGCAGCTGTGAAACACCCCCGCAGAGACATGCTTGAAGGTGACCGGTATGACGACGGTGGCGCTCCCTGTGATCCCCTCGCTCGTCGCGGTGATGTTTGCCTTGCCTGTGCCGAGCGCGGAGACCTGCCCCGTCATCGCGTCCACGCTCGCCACCAGCGGCTTGTCCGAGCTCCACGATACGGCGCGTCCTGTCAGCGGCGACCCGTCAGCGGCAAACATCGACGCCATGAGCTGCGCCGTATCATTGACAAACAACACGATCACCGAGGGTGAGACCTCGACGCTGTCCACGGGCTTTGGCGTCACCGTCAGGTCTGCCTCGCCAGTGATCATCTCCGAGGTCGCCAGGACCTTGATCTGCCCCGGCCTGCTGGCCGTGAGCAATCCTGAGGAATCGATCGTCGCGATGTTTGTATCGCTGGTGGACCAGACCACGTTTCGAAAGAGCTCCGAGCCCGTCGTCGAGAGCGTCTTCGCCGTGAATTGAAGCTGCCCTCCCTCCTCGATCGAGGCCATCGTCGGCGTGACCTCCACGCTCGCCACTGGGTTTTGCACCGTGATGGCCGCCTCCGCGATCTTGCCCTCGGCCTCGACCTGAATGCGCCCGAGCCCTGCACCTCGAGCGGTGACGAGGCCATTCATATCCACGGTCGCGACGGCCGGGTTTGTCGCAGACCAGGTCAGCGTCCTCCCCTCGAGCGCGTTGCCCAGCGCGTCCTTTGGCGTGGCGGTCATCTGCAAGGTTTGACCGGCGCTCAGGGTCTCGCTCGATGGCGCGAGATCGATGCTATCGACTGGCTGATCCAGGATGCGCACTTCTGTAGTCGTGGTCTGACCCTCGGAGCTCAGGGTCACGATCGTCATGCCCGCCGCGAGCCCCTTGACTACTCCGGTCATCGCGTCGATCTCGAGCAGATCCTGATCCATGACCGACCACATCAACATCCTGTTCTCGAGGATGAACCCCTGGTCATCGCGCGCCACGCCCTGCATCTGAACCTCTTCGTTCACGCGCAGAGTGATATTCTTTGTCAGGATCTCGACCCGATCCACGGGGCGAAGCTCCACCGTGATCGCGCTGCTCGCGCTGAGCTCCTCGTGCGTCGCGACGATCGCTGTCGAACCCACGCTCTGGCCCGTCACCAACCCGCTCGATGTGACCGTCGCCACGTTCTCATCTTCTGTCGTCCACGATATCTCCGCGTCGGGGACCTCGTCACCCGCGCCATCGTAAGCGATGGCGCGAAGCTGCGCCGTCTTGCGCACTTGCACCGAGACCTCTTCGGGCGAGATCACGACGCGCGTGATCGGTGGCCTGGGGACGGTGATGCTGACTGTGGCCTCGGCCATCCCTCCCTTGATCGAGATGGTCGCGGCGCCATAACCCATCGCCTCGACCTCGCCGCGCGTGTCGACCTTGGCGACTGTAGGGTCGCTCGTGGTCCAACTCAAAATGCGACTCCCCGAGACCGGCTGATCCTCGGCGTCGAACAGGTTCGCCACGAGCTGCAGCTTCTCGCCGCGCTCGAGCGTCGCTTCTTCGGGGGAGACCTCGATGCGCGCGATCTCTTGCCTCGGGGGACCCATGTCCTCCTCCGGCGCTGTCATATCCATCCCCGCATCGCCCATATCCTTTACGACTGGAACGGGCGCGTCGGTTCCGCCCGGGCCGTCTGGCCCGCAGCCGCCCCCGAGGATGAGGGAAAACATGGCGAGCATCAGGAGCGTGAAGCCTGAGAGGAGGGATGAGGCGCTGTCTCGAACAAGAACCATGGGTTTCTCGTCGTATCGGGCAAACATCGGGGCCTCGTCATGCGAGGCCCGTCGGTGTGAGCGGTTGGGTTGTGAAGACGATCTTGTCGATGCAAATTTTAGAATGAGTAGGAGCAACTGGCAAAGAGTTTGTCATGGAGACCTCTTTTGCTTCCTGGCTGCTCTCTTTCGATCGCGCTCTTCTCGCTCTCGCCAGATCTGCGCCTTCGCGAGATCGACGTACAGCGCTGGCGAGAGCGTTTGTGTGCATATCTCCTGGCGTTTATCCTGTTCGTAGGTGCTCTCGAAGCCAACACCTTCCCGAGCGAGCGCCTCGAGGATCGGCGTGACCTCGAACCAGGAGGTCTTCCGGCTGGCGATGTCAGTCCCGTTGTAGCAAATCGGGTAGACCTCCCGGATTTTCACCAGGACGCCTCGCAACTTTTCGATCTGCTCCGCGCGCGTGAGGTTTGCTGGAATCATCGGGCAAGACTCTCCGAGCCAGACGTTTTGATGGAGAGGTCTCGTCGCGAGCGTGGTGCTACGATAAAGCGCGCGCGACACCGCCCGATTCGCGCCGCTGTTTGCTCGCTGTAGCGGCGACCGTGTGCCATGTCCAAAGCCTCGCTCGCCAAAGAGCGCGCCGAGGTCCGCGCTCTCTGTGTTGCCGAGGACCCGAAGCGCTGGGCTGTTTTCCAGCGATAGGGCAACCTCTGACTCCTCACCGGGCTTCTTCGGAGGTCTCATCCTGCTGTAATACACGCCATCGCTCGGTCCTGTGGTGAGCACGACCTTGAGCGAGATCCCCTCGGGCGTGCTCACGATCGTGGGCGCGAGGCACTTGATGATGTTGTCCTGGGTGGTTCGAGAGTGGTCATCGTGCGCGAGCGTCTCGTGTCGTGAAGGTGTGGTCGCGAGGAGCTGCTTTGCCGTGCTCGCGTCGGCCTGGAGCGGGAGGTGAATCTTATCGAAGCGACCCCCGCGATGTCGCGAGGTCCACAACACGCTCGCCGCGGTTTGTTGAGGGACCTCGGGATCGATCACGACGAGCAGGTTTTCGAGGACCGCTGGTTTTGTTTGTCCGAGCGCCGCGAGCTCGCGCTTCTTTTCATCGAGGAGCTTGGAGAGCGGCTCGATCTCGTGGCTCGTGCGATCGTGCTCGATCGCGGCGATGCGTCCGTTCTTTAGCGAGAGGACATGTCGCGCACCTTGTGGTTGCTCGGCGCCACCCTCGAAGTGTTCGGGGTAGGCTTCCCTGAGTAACGTGTCATCGACGGATATCGCGTTCATGGTGACCGATACCCGAAGGTAGGCGGGGAGCTCGACGCGATCTTTGGGGATGGGGTCGGCGGCCGTTTTTCGCTCGCATCCTCCTGTGAAGATAGAGGACCACAACAAAACAGGAATGAGCGCGCGAAGCTTCATGCTTTTCTCACTGGAAGAGGAGCTGGCGAGGTGCGTGAACAATCCTCTTTGCCCGCGGCATAGATTTCAACCCTGTCTGATCCTCGCTGGCGGCGGGCGAAGCGCGCGACACTTGATCCTGGCGCGAACTTTTTTTGAAATTCGAATGAATATGCATGAAGGGCCCTCGTCTACTCAGTGAGGAAGGCTCACCGCCGGCTTTGGTCGGCCACTTGTCATAAGTATAGACCGCGAAGATACGCAGAAGCAGAGCAGCAGCGAATAGGAGGAACCGATGAAAAAGCAACTCATCACCGCGCTCGGGTTAATGGCCGCGACGCTGACCTTCGGGTCTGGTTGTCTGGTCGTGACCGGAGATGGAGACGATTATCACAGTGGCTGCTACGAGGACTGCGTCGAGTACGAGACGTGCCAGACCTACTGCGATGCGTGGGAGTGCTGGGATGAGTGTTGGTACGAGACCACATGTGATGTGACCTGTCCCAATCCTCCTCCTGCTTCCTCGCCAGGAAACTCCTACGACGAGTGCCTCTGCGATATCGATTGCGTGCGCGGTGAGAGCTGCGTGTCCGGTGCCTGCGTCCCTCGCACCCAGGATAACAACGACAACGGCGCCTCCGGGTTGTGTCAGGCTTGCGAGTCGAGTCACGATTGTGTCGAGGATGACGCGCGCTGCGTCCGCCTCAACTACGATCACTCCGACAAGCAGGGCGAGAAGATCTGTAGCCGCACCTGTGAGACGGACAACGATTGCCCCTCGAGCTTCGAGTGCGTCAACGTCAGCCAGGAAGTCGGCGTGCCTGCGCAGTGTCTGCCAAAAGCACCCGCTGGCGCAGACCGCACCTGCACCAACAACCCCGGCCTCGAGTGTGTCAAGGCCAAGGATTGCGCCGTCGGCGAATCCTGCGTCAACAACGAGTGCGTCGCACCTACGACGGCGGAGTGCTCGGCGGATTCGGACTGTGGCAGCGGCGAGGTTTGTAAGAACTACAAATGTATCGACCAGACCACGAGCGGCTGCATCGACCGCAACGATTGCGCCGCCAACGAGATCTGCATCGACGGCGATTGCGTCGGCCAGAACTCGAGCTGCATCTTCAACAGCGAGTGTGACAACGGCAAATGCGTCGACGGCACCTGCATCGCAGGCTGCACCTCGCATGATGACTGCGGCCCATACGAGCGCTGCCGCATCCCTGAGAATGGCACCGAGGGCCTCTGCGAGCAGGTCGAGTGCCGACGCTCGAGCGATTGCTCCGCCGGTGAGATGTGTGTCGACGCCAACTGCGAGACGTCCTGTGCTCAGGACGGCGACTGCGACAGCGGATTTGTCTGCGGCGACAACGGCTACTGCGAGCAGGACCCCAACGTCGAGTGTCGCACCACCGCAGAGTGTGCTCAGGACGAGATGTGCATGGACGGCGCGTGCAAGCAAGCATGCACCTGCAACCAGGACTGCTCCGGCGGCCAGGTGTGCGACCTGACCAACAACGTCTGCGTGGACGCTGGCGGCAACGGCGGGATGCCCACGCAGTGCGCGAACGATTGCGACTGCCCCTCGGGTCAGACCTGCAACAACAACACCTGCGGCTAAACGCCAGGGTGTAGAGACCCTGCGCCGCTCGGGCGTTCGCGAGAGATGGAGATAAACACAGGCCATCTCCACCCCGCGAGCCGGTGAGCGGCGTGAGGCAAGACGCCAGGAGGGCGAGCTGGAAGACTCCAGCTCGCCCTCCTGGCGTCTTGCGGCTCTGCGTTGGACGTGTATAAGGGGTAGGTTTCCTCGGGAGAATGTGCATGTTCCTGGCTGGGAAACTTACCCTTTTCAGTATGATTTAGAGCAAGCGATGTCTGCATCTTTGCGTGAAGAAGAAGCCCCCATGATCGCCTCGGCAGACGAGGCGCGCGGGACCCCTTCATTTTGGGAGGGTTCCACGGGGCTGTTTGTCTCACTCGGCGTCCTCGCCGCCCTGGTCGCCTGCTTCCTGCTCGGTGGCCTCGGGTCGATGGGGATGTGGGAACCTTGGGAGGCGAGCGAGGTGATGGTCGCCTCGGAGTATTGGGAGCGCGACGCCTGGGACGCTGGCGTCGTCGAGAAGAACCCCGAAGCTCCAGGTTATAACTGGGCGGTGCCCACCCGAGAGGGGATCCCTGCGGCGACCTCCTTGCTCAAGATCTGGTTTGTCGGCGCGATGCTGCCACGCGCTGGTGAGGACATCTCGCAGGTTATGGGCGCGCTCGAGCGCGGCGCGAGGTTGCCCATCGCGCTCGCGCTCGCGCTGCTCGCGTTCGGCGTGTTCTTCTGGGTGCGTCGGCGCTTTGACACCCTGAGCGCGCTGCTCTCATCCTCGGCGTTGCTGACGATGCCAGTGATTTACTTTGGCGCGCACAACGTGAGCACGCAGCTGCTCGGCGTGGTGACGACCTCGGGGGCGCTGTTGCTGTTCATGCAGCTCGTTCGCGCTCACGGCAGCGAAGGCGCCGCGAGCAAGCGCTGGATCTATGGCGCGGGCTTTGGCGTGATGTTGGCCGCTTCGTTTTTGGACCAGCGCCTGCCCGGATTGCTCACCGTCATGATGGTGATCGTCGCCGCGGGCGTCGCGCAGATCGTATACGCGCCCGAATCAGAGACCTGGGCTCCCCCGAAGCGCGACCTCTTCGCGAGCCTCACCATCGCGCTCTCGCCGCTGCTCTGGATGGGGTACCTCGGGGTGTCGGGCGGGAAGGCGGCGCTCGAGGCGCCGCACGTGATGCAGTTGTTGCTCGTGGCGTTCTTCTCCTGCGCGCTCGTGGCAGGAGCTTTGGCGATGCGCCGCACGAACGTGGGGCGCGCGCTGTTCTCACCGCAAGGGCTCGTCGGGCTGGCGATCGGCGCGGTGGTTATCGGCGCGGTGATGTTTGCCTACGCGGACGTGAACCCGACCTTGCTAAAGCATGGCGAGGTATACGGGAAGATCCCCGTGTTGACGTTCGCGCTCGAGCAAGAGGTTCAATCAGGAGGGCTCGCTGGAAAGCATCAGCACTTCGATCTCTGGCTGCGCCAGATCGGGTTCGCGACGTTCCCCTGGATCGCGCTCATCCCGAGCGGTTTGGCTTACCTGTCACTCCCTGGCGCAGAGCGCCCCGAGGATGACGCCGATGGGCCTGGCTTGGAGCGGCGCATGTTGCTCGTGTGGGCGATGGTTTCGCTCGGCGTGATCGCGGTGAGTTCGGCGTATGGGCACTACTTCTTTACAGGTTATGTGCCGCTGGCGATCGGCGTCGGCGTGATGCTCGGGGATGTGTCCTTCTGGAAGAAGGTCGCGCGGCACAAGCCGATCCTGTTGCAGTTGTTGGGGCTCGTCGGCGCGGCGTTTATCCTGACGCTCGGCAAGGACCTCGAGCGTTATCCTCACCGTTTTGTCGAGCTCTACGCGCAGCTTCCTGCGAAGTTGACGCTCCCCGAAGGGTTCTCCTGGGGGAAGACCTACAAGCCGATGAAGTATGTGATGTTGCTCGCGATCATCGTGGGGAGCTTCGGGTTGCTCTCGTGGTCTGTGGCGTTGCTCGGATGGCTAAAGGCGTTCCCCGCGCGCTTCAAGGCGTGGCGGGCAAAGGAGGCGCCGCTCTTCGACGCGGTCGACGCTGACAGTGGCGAGACGCCGATGTCAGCGCGCGCCAGGGCGCGCGCTGAGTGGCTCGATGGTGAGGGCTTGCTCGCGCGCGTTGTGAGCCTGATCGAGGGCGCGGCGTGGAGGCCGGTGGTCTGGACTTCTGTGTTCGTGGTGTTCGGCGCGCTCTCGCTCTGGTCGTATTTGCCAAAGGCGACGTTCAACTTCTCGCAGCGCCACATCTTCGAGACGTACACCGCGAGCGCTGACGCCGAAGGGGGCGAGAAGCTCTACCGTTACCTCTCGCCACAGAAGAAGGGCTCGCTCTATCTGCGTGATGTTCCTGTGGTGGCGTCCTCGTCGGAGTTTCTGAAGAAGCTCGACGAGCCGAGTCGATTCTTTGCCGTGATCCCCAGGGAGCGTCTGGCGCAGGTCAACTACGACTCGCGCAAGGCGCGAGGCCGAAAGAACGTGCACGTGCTGGACGCGCGCTCGGCGGGGCTGATCCTGTTGAGTAACAGGCTCGAAGAGGGCGAGAAGGACCAGAACTTTATCGCCGAGGCGATCCTTCCTCCGAGTGAGGCGACGCCAGCGGAGGTCGAGTACGAGGTCAAGTACAAGGATGACAAGGGGCAGCTCGTTCACCCGACGTTCGATGGCAAGCTCGAGCTCGTCGGGTATAGCTTTGGCAACAAGCCAAAGGGTGCGCAGCGCGGCAAGGGCGTGCCCGTCTTTGGCTGGGGCGAGGAGATCGAGCTGGTGATGTATTTCCGCGTGCTCGAGCGCGTGCCGAGCAATCAGAAGCTCTTCGTGCACATCGACACGAAAGGGAACAGGTTGCATGGCGACCACTATCCGCTCGGCGGCGACTTCCAGACGAACTACTGGTTGCCAGGGGACATCATCAAGGACACGCACAAGATCCCGGTGGAGAACTACACGCGCCAGGGGCAGTACGCGATCGGGATGGGCTTCTACAAGGGGAATGACCGCATGAAGGTCGCCCCCAAGAGCGCGCATCGAGGAGATCGAGTGATGCTCGGTGAGTTGATGGTAAGGAGCCTTTGATCCAGGCGCGCGTCATCGCGCGTAGGTGCTTTATCAGGGCGCCCGAAGCCGTTGAGGAAACGGGGCTTGACCTGGAATGTGAGATGTATGAAAAGGGAGGACGATTTAGTCCTGACCATTTCAGATGGCAGTTCTCCCACCGGCAGGTGTCTCACGACAGGAGGCGTCAGGTCGTGATGTAGGGTAAGGTCAGGATATGGACGTCATCATGCGACGGGCAAACTTGAATGTGCCCCGCAAATGTGACGGTCGATCTCGAATGGAGAGGGCATGTTCAAGGAGAAGCTCACGCGCGTGGTGAACAATGTCAACGGGTCGATTGGCTGCTTGCTGATCGGCTTCGATGGCATCCAGATCGACAGCGTCTACGGAGAGCGCGAGCTTCCCGAAATGAACGCGATTGCCATCGAAGTGAGCAACTTGCTCGACAAGTTCCGCCGCATGAAGTTGCACGACATCGGCGAGGTCAATGAGGTCAGCATCACTACGGGTGAGGTGACGGCGTTGGCGCGCGTCGTGGCGGACGAGTACTTGCTCGTGCTCGCGATGGATTCGCACGCTGATGTCAACCGTGGTCAGACGATGCTCAGGTTGATCTCTCCCTTCGTGGAGCAGGAGATGCGCTGAGAGGCGCGGCTGGCACGGTGCGCTCGCGCGTGACGCGAGAGAAAGAGAAAAGAGAAGCACGAAGATCGCGCGGCGAGATCTCCAGGCGAAGGCGTTGGGCTCGGCGCGATGTTATTTTTGACACAAGACGATAGAGAGGCGCGTGTTCGTCGCGGCTGACAGGCGAGAACCTGCCAGCGTGGGCGAGCACGAGCGTGTATGGAGACGAGATGTATTCGACGAGTGACTTTAAGAAGAACCTCAAGATCGAAATCGACGGCGTGCCTTACGTGATCCTCGAGGCCAACCACGTCAAGCCTGGTAAGGGCAACGCGTTCGTGAAGACGACCTACAGGAGCATGATCGACGGTCGCGTGCTCAGCAAGAACTTCCGCAGCGGCGACAAGGTCGGGATCCCGAACCTCGAGAGCCGCGCGATGCAGTACCTCTACAAGGACGATCTGCACTACGTCTTCATGGACACCAATACCTACGAGCAGATCCGCCTCGAAGAGGAGGCGATCGAGGAGATCGCCGACTTCCTCAAGGACGAGCTCGAGGTGGACGTGTTGTTCTTTAACGAGAGCCCGATCTCGGTGGAGCTGCCGACCTTCCTCGTGCTCCAGATCGCGCAGACCGATCCTGGCGTGAAGGGGGACACCGCATCGGGCGGCTCCAAGCCCGCCACGCTCGAGACGGGCGCGGTGATCCAGGTCCCGCTCTATATCGCCGAGGGCGAGATGGTGAAGGTGGACACGCGCACCTGTGAATTTGTCGAGCGCGTCAACAGCTGATGGTGGGTGTAGCTTGACGGTGTAGCGGCCCGGATTTTATGATGGCCGCATCTTTTGGCAAGGCGCATTGCCCGAAACTCTAGCGCCGCCCCGGTCTTAAAGATCATGGGCGGCCTCGTCGTACCCAGAGAAGTCACGTGGCGATCAATCGCAACAAAGTCCTGGACGCTGCGCAAAAGCATCAGCGGAAGGGCAATTTCGACAAGGCAATTCGCGAGTATCGCAAGCTCGTGGAGGATGACCCCGGTGATACCCGAAGCCTCCTCAAGCTCGCCGACCTCTATACCAAGGTCGGCAACACGGGCGAGGCGCTCGAGTCTTACAAGTCGGTCGCCTACCACTACCTGAACGACGATATTTACGATAAGGCCGTCGCGATCTTCAAGCAGGCGATCCGTCTCAATGACGAGGACCCGAGCCTGCACCGTGACCTGGGTGAAGCCTACCACCGTATGGGACGCCTTAAAGAGGCGGTCGCGCAGTACAACCTCGCGCAAAAGATCTACAGCAACCTGGGGGACGTGAACAGCCAGCGCGACATCCTCGAGCGTATGGTGCGCCTCGAGCCCGAGGACCCCGCCTTGAGGATCAAGCTCGCCGAGCACTACACGCGCGCCAACATGCGCGATGAGGCCGTCGGGTTGTTCCGCTACGCCGCGCAGCAGTTCGAGGAGGACGGACGCTTCGATGACCAGATCAAGGTCCTCGAGCGCATCCTGTACCTGAACCCCTCGAACGCCGAGCTGCGGATGAAGGTTGTCCGTCACTACGACAACCTGAACAACCACAAGGCCTCGCTCAAGCACCTCCAGACGCTCTTCAAGGATAACCCGACAGACATCGAGACCCTCCAGCTCCTGAGCCGCACGTTCGATCAGCTCGGCGAGGCGAAGAAGGCATCGCTTGTCTACCTCGAGCTCGCCAAGCTCTTCGCCAAGCAGGGCGATGAGATGCGCTCTCGAGGCGCCTACCAGCACGTCTTGCGCCTCGACCCGAGCAACAAGGAGGCGCGCGTCGCGCTCACGCCTCCTCGAGCTCAACGTCAGGCTCCTGGGCGTCGTGATGAACGCCTCGACTCCGACTCGATCCCCGGCCTCTCCGAGACCGGCAACATCGGCGGCAACCGAGGCTCGGTGCATCAATCACACCAGGAGCCGCCGCAGCCCGAGGCGTTGCCCGAGATCGAGTTCCTCGACGATGATCTCGAGGATGTGCTCGCGCCTCAGGCGCGCGTCCCGGAACCTGTCGCGCCACAGCGTCAGCCTCCACAGCGCCCACAGCCGCC
>Ga0208061_100175_pt1 | contig 22053 bp, 14 predicted proteins | sample DeeseametaMP0555_FD_184209 | JGI IMG/M metagenome (GOLD analysis project Ga0208061, IMG submission 184209) | Marine microbial communities from the Deep Atlantic Ocean - MP0555 (SPAdes) | ecosystem: Environmental > Aquatic > Marine > Oceanic | place: South Atlantic Ocean | collected 2011-01-23 | reverse complement strand
CGGATAGCCACATCGGCAAGGCGCCAGCGGTCGCGATCACGCCCGCAAAAATTAACCCCTTGCGCCACATCGGGAGCCGGGGTTCGTCCTTTGGCGTGTCGCCGCCTTGCCATTTCGTCATCGCTGTCACTTCGCTCATCGCGCTGCCTCGTCGTGATCGTAGAAGAAGGAGAGGTGATTCGAGAGGGCGTGGGACCCTCCTGAGATCAAGGGATGAAAGGGGGGCATTTGTTCCCATGGATTGTCACAAAATTCGTTCCGTGGATGCTTGACCTGACGCGAGGTGTATTTACCATTTGACCAGAATCGTTGATTTGGTCAAATGGTCACGGTTTCTTATCCAAAGCATACGAGTGATGAGCGTGATGGACGAGAAGAGCGAGAGAGAGAGGCGGATCTTGACGGCGGCGGCGGCTTTGATCGTCCGCTTTGGCTACGACAAGACGACCGTCGCCGAGATCGCCCGGGAGGCGGGCGTGAGCAAGGGCGCGATTTATCTGCACTTCGAGAGCAAGGAGGATCTCTTCGAGGCGTTGCTCGAGCGCGAGGTCACCGCGCACTCGAAGCGATGGTTCGAGCTCACCGAGCAAGACCCTGGCGGCGGAAGCATCGCCGCGATGTACCGCAACACGCTCGTGGCGCTCGATGAGAGCGCGTTCATGTCCGCGATGTTTCGGCGCGATAGCAGCGTCCTGGGCTCCTACCTCAAGAAGCCTGACAACTTCTTCGCGCGTCAGGGAGACACGAACGTGCGCTACGAGTTCGTCAAGATGATGCAAGAGGTGGGCGCGGTGAGAGACGACATCGAGCCCCGTGTCATCGCTCACATCATGAACATGCTGGCTTACGGCCTGGTCGCCATCGGGGATGTGATGCCCGCCGAGCAGATCCCCCCGACGGACCAGGTCATCGAAGGAATCGCGGCGTTTATGGACGCCGCGCTCACGCCCGCCGAGGGCGCAAACATCGAGGGCGGCAAGCAGGTCGTGCGCCAGATCATGGACGCCTACAAGGAGCGGCTCGCCGCCCTCGACGACACCACGGCGCGATCGGAGGAAGAGTCATGATGATACGAGTCGAAGACCTCAAGTTCACATACCCCCAGGCCAGCTCGGAGACGCTGCACGGGATCGACTTCTCCATCGAGGAGGGGGAGATCTTCGGGTTCCTCGGGCCGAGCGGCGCGGGGAAGTCCACCACGCAGAAGATCCTCATCGGGTTGCTCAAGGGATACCAGGGGGTCGGCATGGTCATGGGGAAGGAGATTCGCGACTGGGGACAGGAGCTCTACGAACAGGTCGGCGTCTCCTTCGAGCTGCCAAACCACTACCTCAAGCTCACCGCCAGGGAGAACCTCGAGTACTTCCGCTCGCTCTATAGCGGCGCGACGCTCGATGCGCTCGATGCCCTGGATAAGGTCGGCTTGAAGGAGGACGCGGACAAGCGCGTCTCGGGGTTTAGCAAGGGGATGAAGATCCGCCTGAACGTCGCGCGCAGCTTGATCCACAAACCAAGGCTCCTCTTCCTCGACGAGCCGACCTCGGGGCTTGACCCGGTCAACGCGAGAAAGATCAAGGACCTCGTGCTCGCCTTGAGAGAGCAGGGCACCACCGTGTTTGTCACCACGCACAACATGTGGGTGGCCGACGAGCTCTGCGACCGCGTGGCGTTTGTCACGGCGGGTGAAATCAGCGCCATCGATTCGCCCGATGCCCTCAAGAAGAAGTATGGCAAGCGCGAGGTCGTGGTCGAGCTCGCAGGCGATGGTGATGACCTCCAAGCGCACTCCTTCGCGCTCGATGGCCTCGGCACGAACGACGCCTTCCTCTCGCTCCTCGATGGGACGAGGCGCGTCGAGACCATCCACACCCAGGAGACCACGCTCGAGAACATCTTCATCGAGGTCACAGGCCAGGAGTTGGTGTCATGAGACGATTTCTCTTCGCGCTCACCACTGATGTGCGCGTGCAGCTTCGCAACAACCTCTACACGATCGGGATCATGGTCGCGCTGATTTGCGCGCTGCTGATGGCCAAGGTGTTTCAGCCCGAGCAGCTCGTCTATGGCGTGCCGACCATGCTGCTCCTTGTCGCTGGTGGGACGACGCTGCTCTATGTCGCGGGGATGATCCTCTTCGAGAAGGACGAGGGGACGCTCGCGGCGCTCGTCGTGTCACCGCTAAAGCCCACCGAGTACCTCTGGAGCAAGATCGTGTCGCTGACGCTCCTGATGACCATCGAGAGCTTGGTGATGATGGGTGGCGCGATGGCGCTCATGAAGTTCTCCGGGGCAGAGGTCGCGCTCTCGCAGCTCGCGCTGGCGCTCCCCGGGGTGATCTTGCTCGGCATCTTTCATACGCTCGTGGGGATCGTGATGATCGTGCGCTACGACACGATCACGAGCTTTCTCGTGCCGATGATCTTTGTGGCCGTCTTCCTCCAGCTCCCGGCGCTCTACTTTCTGGGCATCTTCGAGTCGCCGCTGTTGCTGCTCATCCCGACCGGCGCGCCGACGATGATCGTGCGCGCGGGGTTTACCGGGCTTGAAGCCTGGGAGTGGGGATATGGCCTGGCGTATACCGCGGTCGCGATCGCCGGGCTTTCGTTCTGGGCGCAGGGAGCCTTCGAGAAACACATCATCAAGAGGATCGGGTGACGCCATGGAAATGACGACGTTGGTAAAGAACCTTGGCCGCAATGATGTCAAACTCGTCGGGCGCGACAGCTTCCTGCTTATCATGGGCTCTTACATGTTTATCGCGGCGCTCGTGCTGCGGTTTCTCTTGCCATGGGCCAACGGTTACCTGGCCGAGCAGGAGCTCATGCCGAGCGAGACGATCGCCCGAACGCTCGAGTCCGTGTATCCGCTCATCGTGACGTACTTCGTGCACTTCTTGGGCGCGATGCTCGTGGGGACGATGTTCGGGTTCATGTTGCTCGACGAGAAGGACGACAACACGTTGCGCGCGATGCTCGTGACGCCCGTGCCGCTCGGGGATTACCTGAAGTACAGGCTCGGCGTGCCGACGGTGATCGCGTTCGCGAGCACGCTCGCGCAGTTCTACCTGCTCGGGTTCGAGCTGGTGAGCTTCGGTCAGGCGGTGTTGTTGAGCGCTGCGGCGTCGCTGACCGCCCCGATCGTGGCGCTCTTCTATGCGACGGCCGCGGCGAACAAGGTCCAGGGCTTCGCCATGAGCAAGTTCACCGCGCTGGCGGGGATGGTGATCGTCTTCGGGTACTTCGCCTCTCCCGACACCCAGTGGTTCTTCGGGCTCTTCCCACCGTTCTGGGTCAGTAAGGCTTACTGGCTCATGTTGGAGGGGAACGCGCTCTCCTGGGTCGCGCTCCTGATGGCTGTTATCACTCAGGTCGTGGCGCTCGGGTTCCTCGCCAGGCTGTTTCGTCGCGCTGCCTACCGTTGATATCGCGCGTTATATGAGGGTCGATCTGGCCCGCAAAAAGAAGCCGCCGAAAGATAATGCTGAATGGTAGGAGTCGTCTGATTCCTCACAGCATTATCTTTCGGCGGCTTCTTTTTGCTCGGCGTCAAAGGCCTCGCCAGCGCCAGCGCGTGACCGCGCGAGGCCATGTTCGATGGCGGCGATCAGGGCAGCGCCTATTGTATAGGCGAGCAGATCGAGCGGGTCGAAGGTGGCGCCGAGGATCACTCTCGCGGGGCGTACATCCTGGAGCCCGAGGATCTCGATGAGCCTGAAGTATTGCGCGAACTCGAGCGTGAATGCGACCGCGAGCGCGCCGGATGCTGCGATGAAGTGATGCGTGTTCGAGACGGCGCGGATGCAAAGGTGCACCCAGATGACGGCGAGCACGTCGCCCAGAAACGGGCGCACGAAGCCGTCGCGGACATACAGCGCGATGAGGACGAGCAGCGCCAGCAGGCAGGCGCTCGCGGCGAGGTAGCCTGGCGCGATTCGAAACAGCCTGGGGGCCAAACGGCTCATTTCTCGGGGGCTTCTGCTTCTGAACCTGTCGTGGGGACCATGCAGGTGACAAGATCTTGCCCGGAGGCGGCGCAGAAGTTCGCGAGCGCCGCGCGCGCTGCGCGCTTGGCCTCGATAAGGCGCGTGGCGGCCTCGATGCGGTATTGCTCGCGCAGGTTCACCTTGAGCAGCGTCGAATCTCCGAGCTCCTGCTTGGTGCGTTCGGCCTGTTCTCCGCGAAGCGAGATGTCGAGCTCTTCGCTGGCCACGGCGATGGCGCGGTGCGCGAGCGCGAGCTCGTTGTAGGCGGCGAGCACCTCGGCGCGTTGTGTGTCCACGAGCAGGCGTTGCTCGGCGTCGATGCGCGTGAGCTCTGCCCGCGCGGTCTCTTCAGCGCCGCGGGCATCGCGGCGCTGGAGCTGCATCTCGACCTTCATGCCGACGTTTGCCTCCGGCTTGAGCTTGTCGAGCGCGTTGCCAAACGAGGCGGTCAGGTCGACCTTGGGCGCGGCCGAGTTCTGCGCGAGCGCGAGCTCGGCTTGCAGTTGCTCGCGCTGCGCCTGGAGCACGCGCCACTCGGGGCGCATCTTGGCGGCGGCCTCGGCGGCCGCGAGCGCCTCTTCCCGCGATGGCAGCTTGTAGGGGCCAAAGTCATCAGGCAGTGAGTCTTCCTCTAGGATCTGACCTTCGAGGTTATCATCGCGCAGGTAGAGCGAGAGCTTGACGGCGGACGAGTAGAAGGATTGCTCGGCTTCGAGCAGCTTGCCCTCGCGCTTCAAGATGGCGCGACGGTTCTCGAGCTCTTCGATAGGCGCGAGGTCGCCCTGTTTGACCTTCTCGGTGATTTGCCCGTTTCGCTTGGTGGCGAGTTCGAGGAGTTGGCGCGTGGCGACGACCTTTTGCCCCGCCGCGATCCATTTCAGGTAGGCTTCGGTCGCCTTGACCTCGAGCTCGAGCTGCGCGAGCGCGAGATCTGCCTCCGCCGCGGTGATATCCGCCTCGGCCATCCTGAGCTTGGTGCGCTCCTTATCGGTGCGTCCTCCGCGCCAGAGCGGGACGAGCAACCCGACGTGCATCTGACCAGGCGCTCCGACGGTGTACTTGTCCTTGTAGACGAGGCTCTTGCCGACCTTCTGCTTGTACTCGTCCTTGTAGTCGGGGACCTTGCCGACATCGAGGCGATAACCGGTGAAGAAGGTCACGCCCCAGAACGTGGTCGGCTGCGCGAGGGTGATATCGAACAGCCCGTAGTGTTTGGCATCCGTCGTGGTGTAGCTCGCGCCGCTGCCGAGCGTCAGGTCGAAGGCGCCCATGGCTTGCTGCCGTTTGGACTGCGCCTTGGCGACCTTGGCGCGGGACGCCTCGACCTTGGGGTGCGTGGCGCGCACGCTCTCCAGGACCTCTTCGAGCGTGACCTCGCCATCGACGTCCTCGGCGGCCTGCGCGGGGAGGCCCCAGCACAGCGTCGCGAGGAGCATCGCGAGCGAGATCGACGTCAAAGAAAGCGTGTAGCTCTCTGGCTCTCGGCTCATTTCTTCTTGCCCTTCTTGCTCTCTTTCTTACTTCCGCCGGTCAGCTCTTCGAGCTTGTTGTCCGGGAGCATGATGGGGAAACCGTTGAGCTGTCGCCAGAGCTCGTAGCCGAGCGAGACCTGATTGAGCTGGATCCAGGCGTTGACGCGTGCGCCCGGGCGCAGGAAATCACGGCTTGGCCAGTCGATCTTGTCAGGATGAGGTTTGACGAGGACGCGAAAGCGGCCCGTCGTATCGGCGCGCGCGTCGACAAACGCGACCACGCCCGAGAAGGTACCCATCGACATCTCGGGGAACCCGCGGAACATGAGCGCGGGGTAGCCCTCGAATTGCATCTGGACCTCGCGCCCCTCATAAACGAGCGGCGCGTCATTGCCATCGATCCAGAGCTCGACCGAACGCGCGCGAATCTCCGGGACGATCAGCGCGAGCTGCTCGCCTTCCTTGACGATCTCGCCCCCCTCGAACGCGCTCACGCGCCAGATGATCCCGTCGCGAGGCGCGGTGACCGTCATCTGGTACTGTCTGGCGAGCTTGACCTCTGCCTTGGAGAGGGACTCGGTGGCCTTGGCGAGCTTGCTCATCTCGCTCTGATACTTCGCCGAGACCTCCGAGATCTTGGCGTCGATATCGCTCGATTTCGACTCGCGCTCGGCGCGAAGCGCCAGGACCTTGGACTGCTTCTCGAGCAACTTCGCGCGGCCCTTGGAGACGTAGGCTTCCTCCTTGGTAAACTTCATCTCGGCGAGCTCGAGGTCTCGCTGTGAGGTGAGCCCTTGCTCGGCCAACGCGTTCTTTCGCTCGAGGTTAAGCTTGGCGGCTTTCTTGGCGCCTTCTGTTGCCTGGAGTTCGAGGCGCGCGGCGTCGACCTCGTTGCGCGCCATCTTGATCTTGGAGTCCATCGAGGAGAGCGTCAGCCGCTTGACCTCTTTGAGGCTCTCGAGCTGCGCCTCGATCTGCTCGCTTGCTACGCGTGACGCGTCGCGCTGCGCGGCGACCGCGTCGCGTTGCTCGCCCAACCTCTTGAGGTAATCAGGGTCGTTATCCGCGATCTCGACGAGGATATCCCCCTTCTTGACCTTGTCGCCTTCCTTGACGTGCCAGTGCACCACGCGGCCCTTGACCGGGGCCTCGATCGCTTGCTCGCGCTCGACCGGATCGTAGGCGATAAGCTGGCCGTAACCATTGGAGCTCTGCTGCCAGGGGACAAACAGCAGGCTGAACACGGCGAGCACCATCATGACAAACATCAGGCGCGTGATGACCTGGATAAAGAGGGGCTGTTGCGACATGTGCAACGCCGCCGATGCGGACGTGACCGCATCTCCTCTGCCAAACCAATCGAGGTTCATCGCGTCGACCTCCTCGCTTCAGCGCCAGGGCGCATCCACAGATAACGTATGATGCCGAGGTGTTTCATGGTTGGCCATCCGTTCTCGGTGAGACTTCTTTCAGGCCCTTGTCGGTCAACTCCATGACGCGGTCGCAGCGCGCGAGGATCTCGGGGCGGTCGCTGATGACGATCACGGTCCAGTCTCGCGTCTGGCAGAGCAGGGCGCCGAGCGCGCGTTGGAGCCGCTCCGGCCTGATCCGATCGAGCGTCCCGTCGAGGAGCAGGACCTTGGGCTTGGCGAGGATGGCGCGCGCGAGCATCAGCCTGGAGAGCTGGTCGCTCGAGAGCGGCGCGCCGTTGGCGACGAGGCGCGTGTCGATGCCATGCTCGAGCCTGTTGAACTCGTCGAGCAGGTCGACCGCGTCGAGCGCGCTGCGGACCTCTTCCGGCGAACGCGTCATCCTACCGAGGCGGATGTTGGCGTCGATGGTGTTCTCGAGCACGTCGGCTTCGCGCACCAACTCGACGTCATCGCGCAAGACCTCGAGCGAGAGGCGCTTGAGGTCGATCCCATCATAGCGGATCATCCCCTTGTTTGGCGTGCGCCACCCATAGATCACATCGAGCAGCGCGGACTTGCCCGCGCCATCCTCGCCGACGATGCCGATATGCTCGCCAGCTTTGATGTCGAGGTTCACGCCGGTGAACGCGGTCGAACCACGCGATACGCAAAGATCCTCGAGCTCGATGGCGTAAGGCTCCTTTCGCTGCAAGGGGAGCTGACCCGCGCTCCGCTCGAGCGGAAGATCGAGCAAGTGTCCCACTTTATAAACGCCCGTCACCAGATCGTAATAGGTCTCGAGGTGTTTCCCGAGCTTGGCGAGCCCTGCGGCCACCGAGGTCACGATGAGCTCTGCGGCGACGAGCTGACCGAGCGTCAGCTGCCCCTTGAGGACAAGCCATCCTCCCATGCCGAGCAATACCGCCGAGGCGAGCGCCTGGGTGATGGTCGCCGCGAGGATCTGGCGGAGCACGATGCGAAAGTGACTGTGGCGATGTTCGAGGTATTGCGTGGCGAGCAGCTCTGCGTGCTCTGCGGCGACCTTCATCCCTGACTTGGACTTGAAGCTCAGAGGGTGCCGCGCGATCTCTTCGAGCCACGCGGCGACCTCATACTTTGACGAGGACTCGTGGATGCTCGTCTTGAGCGCCCCTCGCCCCAGCGCGAAGACGGTCAACAGGATGAGGATCACCAGCACCACGTCGAACGCGAGCAGGTAAGGGTGATAAAACGCCAGCACGAGCATGCCGATCGAGATCTGGAGGATGATCTCCAGGCTATCGAGCAGGATCTTCGAGGTCGCCTTCTGGATATTGATGATATCGAAGAAGCGGTTGAGCAGCTCGGGCGTGAAGGACTTCTCCTGCTTGTCCAGATCGACCCTGGGCAACCTGTGCGAGAGGTCCGTGACGAGTTTGACGAACAGGCGCCGCTGGATGTACTCGACGACGTAATACTCGATGACGCGCAGCGCACCGAGGAAGAAGAGACCGACGAGCAGCACCAGCGTCAACACGATAAGCGGCTGCAACATCGCGCCGAAGGCAATCGTGTTGACCATCGCCTGGACCGTGATCGGTGTGATCAACGTCAGGATGCCGATGACCAACGAGTAGACGATGATCGCTCCGAGTGATCCTCGCTCCAGGCCAATCAACGCGCGCAGTCGCCTGACCGCGTCGCGCGCCGACGCGTCCTCGTCATGATGGTGGTGCCCGTTGGGCATGCTCAGCGCTTGCAGAGGAAGCAGCGGCTCGACCAACAACCAGTCGTGGACTTCGGATTGGTCCGAGCGCAAGATCTCGGCGACCTGTGGAAGGGTCAGGTGCATCGCGCGGCGCTGATTGCCGCGGTAAAGCCTCGCCTCGGCGCCTCCGCGAGCCCAGTTCAACAGGATAAGCCAGCCGCGCTCTCCGTTGTCGCGCGTGAACTGCGTGACCCAGACGCCGCTCCCCTCTCTCAACGAGATCATCGTCTCGCGCGTCGACGCCTCGACGTGCGCCACCATCAGGTCGAGGCCCGCGATGGCGTTCAGGCCGTCGTCATACCAGGTCTTGGATGAGAAGTTGGAGAACCGCCCCAGCAAGCTCGACATCTTGGAGGTCGAGGTGCTCATCGAGAAGTGTTCGTCGAGAAGACTCAACACGTCGCCGAATGCCTCGCGGAGCTCGTGCTCGCGCAACGGCTGCTTCTCCTCCTCTTCCTCCCTTTCTGGTTCGGTGGGGGGGACGCTTGTCATATCCTCGAACCCTCACTCCAAATCGTCTGGACGCTCATAACACCAACCACATCTTAGGCGCGCGATGTACTCGAAAAAGTGGAAAAAACCAAACGATCATTTCGAACGAACCTTTGGTTTCTCCCACGCATACTCCGAACCCACCACGTGGACTTCGATGCCACCACCGCCAAAAATTTGCAATGTACGGTGCGTTTTCTTCTCGTTCGGCCGAAGCCGATACGACCTCGTGCACCTCGCCAAGATAAGATGCCCCAGATAGTAAATTAAGGCGCAAAAAGATCGTGACACGGCCAATGTGCCCTGAGTCTCCAGAGCTTTGGCGTCTCTTCCAGCTTTATTTTTAAGGAGATGCCCCCCCCGGGACTCGAACCCGGACTGGATCGATTTTAAGTCGACTGCCTCTGCCATTGGGCTAGGGGGGCGCGGCCGCCTCGTGGGCAAACCGGTGGGAGTGGTAGCATCTATTCGACCGGCGAGCAATCGAGTTGTGACTGCTCGCCTCGTCGTGGGTATCAACCCGTGATGCAGAAGCCCGTGATCGACCCGGCGCTCATGCCGCAAGCGTTCGAGCAGCAATCAGAGTGCTCCGTGCACTCCTCTCCGCTGAGCTTGCAGCTGTTGGAGTTGTTCGGGGTGTTGTTATCCGGGTTGTTGTCCATATCGCTCTTGTTCGGGTCACAGGTGCCCGAGTTGCAGGCGCCATTGCAGCAATCCTGGTCCGTCGTACAGCCCATGCCGCGCGGCGTGCACTGGGTCAGCGAGCACCCCTCGTCGACCTCCCCATCGCAGTCATTGTCGACGTAGTCACACTCTTCTACGGTCGGCATGCAGCTCTCCGGGCAGCCAAACTTGACGCGTAGCTGCGTCTCCTCGATCGAGGTGTCGCGCAGCGTCTCGCAGGTTTGTCCAGAGATGATGATCGAGTTCGAGCCCGGATCATACGAGACCTCGGGATCAGCTCCCGTGGAGTAGTACTGCGTTTGACCATCCGCCGTGATCTCGACCCACATGTTCGCGCTCGCGTCCTGTGGCGTCATGTCGAGCTGGAAGGTGCAGCCGATGACCTGCCCGGTGATGACCTGGAGCGCTTGCAGCAAGGACTGCGTGTCGCTCGCGGTGTAGGCGCTGTTCGTGCCGCCGCTCTGCGCGTAGTCCTGGAGCTTCTGGATGTTCGCCGCCGAGCCAAAGCCCACGGCGTAAGTCTTGACCCCACCCGCGAACAACTGTTGGACCTCCGAGAGCGCGCCCTGGTGACCTGGCACCGAGCACTCGAAGATCTGGCCGTTGATATTGATCCGCTCGGTCGCCTCTCCATCCGTGATCAGGATGACGGCCTTGGGTCTGGCGGCGTCGAACTCATCGCCCGGCAGATCGAGCCACCCGCGAAGGCGCACATCCTGGAGCGCGGTCCCTGTCGGCGTCGCGCCAGCAGGAAAGACCGAGGAGTAAGCTGACTGTACCTGCCCCGAGGAGTGCTCCCCGAGCACGAGCGCCTGCTGTGAGGAGCAGTCGAGCGTCGAGTTCGAGTCGCTGCCCGGGAAGTAAGAGATCCCCAGGTTTGCCTTGTCGGCGAGCTGGTTTGCGAGCTCGTCGAGCGCCGCCGTCGAGAGCGCCCAGCGGCTCACCGGGCGGTAGTTCTCACGACAGTTGAGGAAGGGGTCCATGTTCGAGGTCGGCATGTAGTCCGGCTCCCAACACATCGAGTTGGAGCGGTCGATAACGAGCTGGATGCTCGGCTTGAGATCCTGGAACGCGGTCGTCGCCTCGCCACATTGTGGGCCGGTGGGGACCTCCTGACAGGCATCGCCGACGCCATCTCCGTCCGAGTCGCGCTGTGGCTCGTTGGGGATGGAGGGGCAGTTGTCGCAATCATCGCCGATGCCATCGCCATCCGAATCGAGCGGTGAGCTGTTCGGGATCGTGGGGCACCGATCGCGGATATCAGGGGTGCCGTCATCGTCGGAGTCTTGCGCGGGGTTGTAGATCTCGAGCGAGGTCGCCTCGCAATCATCGCCCACGCCGTCTGCGTCTTGGTCGGCCTGAGAAGGGTTCGCCTTCGATGGGCAGTTATCACACGCGTCGCCGATGCCATCGCCATCGCCATCGCCTTGCGCGTCGTTCGGCTTGACGGGGCAGTTGTCCTGACCGTTGAGGACGTTGTCTCCGTCCTGATCCCCGCTGGGGTCGAGACCTGTGGCGCCGTTGCTCTGTTGGTTTGTCCCCGCGTTGGTCGCGGCGTTGTCGTTGTTGGCCAGCGTGACGTTGTTGTCGTTGTTCTCGCCGGTCGAGAGCGGATCATTGCTACAGGCAGAGAGCGTGGCCAACAGGCCAAGAAGAATACATGGGGAGAGGGCGCGTCGCATCGTGATCAGCTCCGTGAGAGAGAGGTCCATAGCGCTATGATGGCCACATCTTAGGGAATTTATGCGTGGGATGCTACTTGCGCGACCACTTCTCGCGCTCCTCGCGTGGGAGGCGGTCTGTGGTCAGCTCCTGACGGAAGCGGAGTTTGTGGAGCGCGCCCTCGTCGCCGCCTGTTTTCTCGAGGTATTCGATGGCCAGGGGGTAGCACTCGAGCGCGAGCAGAGGGCGCTCCTGACACAGCGCCTCGGCCATCTGCTCGAGGAGGACCGCGATATCTCGCGAGATCTGGCCGCTCTCCTCGAGCAGCTCCTTACTCGTCTCGAAGTGTTTTCTCCACGAGGTCTCATCGAGCTCGATCGCATAACAGGTGGCCAGCGCGAGGTGGATGATGAGCGAGTAGAGCGTGTAGCCGAGGCGCTCCAGGTTTGCCAGCTGTTGTTCGAGGAGCGCCTTTGCTTCATCGGCGCGGTCGGTCTCGAGCATCATCAGCGCGAGCGAGATCGAGGGGAGGGCGCCGATGCCATGATCGACCTCGCCGATGCGATCTCTGGCGTCGAGGAAGAAGCGCTCGGCGGCATCGTGGCTCCCCTGATAACGCGCGATATCACCCAGGCGCATGTGCGCCAGCTCGACGCCGAGGCGGTTGCCAACCTCCTTGAAGTAGCGGATGGCGCGCTTGAAGGCGAGCGTGGCTTTCTCGTACTTCTCCTCCTGGGTGTAGGCGTAGCCCAGCGTCTCGTAGGCTGTCCCCAGCAGGTTGTCCGCGACGAAGGGGTGCGCCTCGCGCGAGACGTCCTTGGTGATTTCGATCACCGAGCGCGCGTCCCGCTTGGCCTCGTTGGCCGCGAACTCGAGCGCGTGGAGCTGTCCATAGAGCAGGAAGCAGCTCCCCAACCCGAGCTGATCGCCGACCTCGGCGAACCGCTCGCTCGCCAGGTCACACAGCTCCTTGCTTCTTTTTATCTGACCCTTTAAGAACGCGAACTTTGCCTGATAGAGCAGCACCTCACCCTCGAACGCGCTGCTGTCAAAGTCGTCGAGTGATTTCGCCAGCTGCTCGAGCAGCGCGAGCGCTGGCCGCACGCCGCGCGTGTTCAACATGTGCGTGCTGCGCAGCAGCTTGATGCGTCCGATGCGCGTGTCTGTCGGCTCGAGCTCGAGCTCGTAGAGGATCTCTTCGAGCTGATCGAGGTACTGTTCGGCCTGATCGTAGTCATCGCGAAGATGCGAGACCTGGATCAGGTAGAACAGGGGCGCGATGGCGTGTTCGTTGGCGTTTGCTTCGACGAGGTGGTTGACCAGGCGCTCCGGCGCGCCCGTCGTATCGCGAGAGTAGAGCGTGTCGATCATCGCCGCGCAGGCGCGGTTGATCTGCTCCCAGCGTCCTTCTTCCTGAGCTTGGCGCATCAAGCGCTTGCGGATCTGCTCGTGGCTAAAGCTCCACGAGTCGCGGTCTGCGGTGGCGAAACCCTGCGTGATCATCGCATCGACCAGCGTGCTGGGGATGGCCAGATCGAGCTTCATGCAGGTGTGGCCCCACTCCTTGAAGGAGACCTGCTGGCCGAGCGTCGCCGAGATCTCTAACACGAGGCGGATCTCTGCCTCGGTAAAGCGCGCCGAGCGTTGCTGCACGGTCCGCAAGAGCTGTGAGAGGCGCGTCCCCCAGAGTTGATCGAGCGTGTCGGGTAGGAAGGGCGCCGCGCCCTCGCGCAGCGTGTAGCCGTTGCCCGATGGCGTCAGGATATCGCGCTGGATCCACTCGCCCACGAGCTGCACGGCGAACATCGGGTTCCCGCGCGAGAGGTCGAGGATCTTGTCCGCCAGCGGGTCCTCGAGCATGAGCAGAGCGTCGACGAGCTTGCGTTGATCCTCGTCCTCGAGGCGCTCGAGCTCGAGCGTTCGCAGCGACGGGGTCCCGCTCAACTGACTGATCAGACGACGCGACGCGGGCCTCACGGTCTGCGCGTCATCGTTGATCGAGAGCATGATGAAGATCGGCAGATCTCGCGTCTGCGGCTCGGTCAGTAACAGGCGCACGCCCTCGAGCGTCTCGGTGCTCCAGTGCGCGTCATCGAGGAAGATAAAGACCGGGCGCTCCGCGCACAGGTACTCGAGCAGTCGCGCGGTGACGATGAATCGATCGCGCGGCGTATTGAGCTGCGCGCGAGGGCCATCATCAGTGATCGCGGGGTTGCGGCTCTCGTTTGGATCATCGGGGAACAGCAACGCGGTCAGCGAGAGCGTGTCGAGATCTGCGGTGGCTCGGTGCGTGGCGGACGCTGTCAGGATGTCCTTGATGCGATCGAACGCCTTCTTCCTCGAGAGCCCGCCCGTGTTGAGCTGGCGCGCGATCATATCGGAGAAGCCTTGCGTCGGCGGCGCCTCCGGCGAGTGATACCCGCGCATGATGATCGCCGAGCCGACCTCGTGGGCGCGCTCGCCGAGCCACTGCATCAGGCGCGTCTTGCCGACGCCGGTGGAGCCTCGAATGAGGACCGCTCTGGGGGTGTTCGAGCGGAACGCTTCGAGCATCATCTCCCAGCAGAGGTCGCGCTCCTCGGTGCGCGAGACAAAGGGGATCTCGCGCAGGCCGTAGAGGCCAAGCCCTGCGCCCATGAGCTGGATCGAGGGCGCGGGCGCGCGTCGCCTGTGCCAGCGGGCAGGGGGCGGCGGCGCGTCCTTGTAGACAAAGAGCTTGCGATCCGGCTCGGAGTAGGTCGCGTCATCGAGCTGAGAGGAGTGCAGGTTTGCCTGCCCGAGCTGCGAGAGCAGGTCGGAGTGCAGCGTGTTCTGCGTGGTGTGTTGAGGTTCGCTCTCGAGCTCGAGGGTGAAGTCATCCATCGTCGGCGCGCCAGGATCGGAGATCCTGTGCAACGGCGTGCTGCGAAGCTGCGCGCTGCCCTCGTTCTCCGCGGGCTCGCCCTCGCCCTCGGGCTCGGGCAGCTGTAGCAGCGCCCACGCGGCGTCCGCGGCCCGCTGGAAGCGATCCTGCGGGTTCTTCTCGAGGAGTCGCCGCACCCAACCCTCGAACCCTTGGGGGACGTTGACCTTGGGGATAAAGGGAGGGAGCTCGGCGGCGAGCTGCTGGTGCGCGATGTCAAAGAGGTTGTCCCCTTCAAAGGGGAGGTTGCCGCAGGCTTGCTCGAAGGCCACACACCCCAACGCGTAGAGATCAGTCCACGGCCCGAAGTCGCGCCAGCGGCCGCGAAGCTGCTCGGGCGACATGTAGACGGGCGTGCCCGCGTAGAGCGTGGAGAGGTCGCTCGTGTTCTTGAAGACCGCCGGGTCCGAGATGTGCACGATGCCGAAGTCGGTCAGCTTGACGCAGGTTTGACCGCCTTCCCCCTCGGTGAGCAGGATGTTGTCTGGCTTGAGGTCACGGTGGATCAGGTTCCTGGCGTGTGCGTGCGCGAGCGCGTTCAAGACCTCGATCAGCATCCACTTGAGCTGGCGCCAGGTCACGAGCCCGGAGAGCCCCGCCAGCGAACCGCGCGTGGCCAACTCCATGGCGATAAAGGGGGCGTTGGCCGTCAGGTTGGAGTGCGTCGTCGTGACCAGCTCTGGCGGGATCTCGCCATAGTCGAAGATGCGAATGATGCCCGGGTGCAGCAGGCGCGCGAAGGATTGGACCTCGCGCAAGAAGGATTGCCTGTGCTTGGCTTGTTTTGCCTGGTCTTCGCGAAGGATCTTGATCGCGACCTTGACCTGTTGTTCGCGATGAACGCCAAGCCAAATCTCTCCCATTCCCCCTTCGCCGATGACATGCAACAGGTCGAAGACGCCAAGTTGTAGAGGCGAAGATTCCATCAATCGTTTCGCGTCGTGATGGGAGCCGCAGTTGGAGAGTTCATGTTACGGCACCTGCTCCGTATTGTCACTCTCGCCGTCAGATTCTTGCCGGGGCAAGGGCAGAAAACCTCACATCGACGTGGTGTATATCCCTTTGATGACCCCATCTGGCTGTCCGTTGCACTGTATTTTACGTGCGTGAACTTCTCGCCGCCCGTCGGTCGTTTGGTGATTTCTCCACAAATCATGGTAGGATGCTTTATGCCACCTCAGCGATCGCCCGGTTTATCCAGGGGCGATCTGTTCGCGAAGCGCTAGACAGCCACCGCGAAGGGGGTATCACAAGAGGGCCGCGCGCGTTCGAGCGCGTGCACCTGCCCGAACGCACAACGAGACGGAGGAAGACCGTGAACGATCCGAACCAACCTTACGATCAGGGTGGAGACTGGGGCGCCGCTCCCGGCGCTGGCATGGGCGATAACATGGGGCCATCCCCCGAGACGCGTCCTCCTGGCCAGCGAGGACACGGTTTCGCAGACGGCATCGGCGGCCCGGATGACTCCACGCCGCTGATCCCCGATATCCAGATCAACACCAAGGTCTTCTTCTCGAGGATCAAGGGCCCCATCCTCAAGGCGTTCATCGCCATCTCGGCGTTGAGCTTGCTCGTGGCTGGCTTGAAGCTCGTGGTCAATATCGCGATCGGTCTGATCGGCGTCGGGCCGTCCGTCTACCAGATCACGGGCGGGCTGTTCTCCTTCATGATGATCCTCGTCGGCTCACTCGTCGGCGTCTTCCAGGTCGCGTTGTACGCCCCCGCGCGAAACGCGATGATGATGAACACGCCGGAGGCGCCGACCTCCATCGGCGAGGCGATATCACAGTCAAAGCCAGCGCTCGGGAAAGCCTTCTTGCTGGTGTTTATCACCTCGACCGTGATCGCTGTCGGCTCCGGGTGCTGCGGCATCCCTGGCATCATCGCCTTCTTCTTGCTCTGGCCCGCGCGCTACCTCGTGATCGCTCGCGGCATGGACCTCTCGAGCGGTATCAACGCCTCGATGGATGTCGGCAAGAAGTACTGGCTGCTTATCCTGCTCATGATGGTCGCCATCTTCGTCATGGCGCTCGGCATGGGGATCGTGCTCGGCATCATCGGCGCCATCAACGGCGCGATCGCCGTGGGCCTTATCTCGGCCAAGCTCCCGCTCCCCGCCATCGTGGTCGTCACCTCGATCCTTGGCTTTGGCGTCGACCTTATCAGCTGGCTCCTCGGCGCCATGTTGGGGGTCGGTATCTGGTGTGTCGAGGGTGGCATCATGACCACGATCGAGGTCGAAGAGTACGGCGAGCTGGTCGCTCCATAACCGCTGCGACGATGACAGGCCGCCCGCTGGCTTGACGCCGCGCGGTGGCACGCAAAAAGAAGCCGCCGAACATTTCTGCTGGACGGAATCAGACGACTCCAACCTCTCAGCAGAAATGTTCGGCGGCTTCTTTTTGCTCAGGCCGCAAAGGTCAGAGGGAGTTGAAGATATTGCAGTGCTTCGAGAGAAGCAGTGAGCGATGCACACGCCCCCCTTCTCGACCTGCGGTCTCGGTCGGACCCCCGCGGCTCGACGCCGCAGCCCCCACATTCGTGGGGGCTTACTCTCGCGCTTCGAGACGAGGTTGATGTTTTGCGTTTTGGAGCTTCGATTCGAGCAATGGGTTCATGAGGGTCACGTTGCAAAACAAAAGCTTGAATCGATAGCTATAGAACAGACCCCCACACTCGTGGGGGTCGCGTCGTTCAGACGCGGGGGCCTGCCCGAACGCGAAGCGTGAGAAGGGGGGCGCTTGCAAAACGCCAACCTTGTCTCGAAGTTCCCTCACGCACTGCAATATCTTCAACTCCCTCTCGCGCTTGCTCCCTGGCACGCTGGAGTTTGAATCACTCGAGCGGGACGGGCGCCTCGGGCGTCTTGTAGTAAACCGAGATGGTGTGGCGCCCTTGCTGGTCGATCGCCAGGATCTTGTCGGTCGAGGGGCCGCTGGTGATGAGCTCTCTCGGCGAGAGCTCTCGGCCGTCGAGGACCACCTTCTCGATCTCTTCGCCGCGCCAGGTGCGTGGGACGGCGACGCCAGGGATGGCGCCTCCTTCGAGCGCGCGAGAGTTCGCGCCGAGCAGGTTGACCGAGATGGTCAGCCTGCGCGTGGTCTCGGACCACTGGCTCGTGAGCACGGACTGGCGCCTGGCGTAAAGAAACTCGAGGAACTCGCGCTGGGTGGCGACCCAGTGATTGTGTTCCCTGGCCATCGAGATCGCGTCGCGAAAGCCGAGCAGGGCGCCAGCGCTCGGGTTGCGCTCCATCGCATGAGCCGGGAGGTTGATGGCGATCGGCTGGTGGAAGTGGCTGCGCGAGTTCACCAGGAAGCGCTCGAGGCGCTCTCGCGTCAAGCTCTGCTCGTGGAGCAAGAAGGGTTGCTCCAGCAATGGGAGCGGCAACCCTCGCTCGTCGAGCGGGTAGAAGGGAAACCCTGTGCCAAACAAATAACCGAACTCCTCGGCGCCGTTTGGTCCAAAGCTCGTGTCCATCTTGATGCGCGCGGCGGCCATCTGCTCGAAGGTCAGGCTCCAATCATTGCCCCAGAGCGTCTCCTCGGTGTGTACCAGGCCGATGCGTCCTCGCTCTGCGGGGAGCAACCTGCTGATGGCGCCGATCTGCTCCTCGAGCGAGAGCTCCTGCGCGAGCGGCTTGAGCGCGCCCACGCCGATGGTGCGAGTGATAGGGGGTCTTGTCTGACCTCGCACCCACAAGATCCCGAGGTCCGCCTCGGCCTGCTCGAAGAGCCCGGTCTGTGCGCTGTTGATGCGGTCTGGCGCGACAAAAATCGTCGAGGTGCCCTCTTGCTTGCGGTTCCAGTCCGCGTAACCGATCGCGGCGCGTGTGTTCATCGCCGCCGGGTGAGAGAGCAACACGGCGCCAGCATAGGTCCCTGGGTAGTACCAGAGCTTGGGGATCGGTCTGGCGGTCGAGAAGTGCGCGAGCAAGGATCGCTCGAGCAAGTCCGAGAAGGGGACGCGCGTGGTGCGCATCTTCTCATCGGCCACGCGCGCCGAGGTCGGGATCAACTCCTCGGTCCCTCGCCCAAAGCGCATCTTTCCGGTCGGCAAGCCCTGCTGCAACCCCGTCGAGGTGCAGCCCATGTCGAACAGAAACGTGTAGACGCGCCCCTGGCCAACCTCGCGAAGCAGCACGCCAGGCTGGCTGTCGATCTCGACAAGCGTCGGTCCGCTCGGCCACATCTCTTGCTGCGGGGCCATCTGCAATGTGCCCAGCAGTGGCACCGAGGGGAGGTGCTTTCGCGTCGGGCCGTGGACGCCGAGCCCCTCGGTCGAGGTGATGCTCTTGGCCTCGCGCTTCTTGTTCGACGCGCTCACGCCCGACAGGCTCATCCACCCTTCGCCCGGTTGCTCGATGACGAGCTGGCCGCCGCCTCGTACGAAGCCAGCGAGCGCCGAGACGCCGGTGGTCGGCATCGACTCGGCGACGCGCCTGGGGACGATGACGACGCTGCGCCCGGCGAGGATCTCGGGGGAGAGGTTGCGGGTGAGCGCGCTGGCGAAGCTGCCGTATTCTTGCCACAGGATGTTGAACCACCCGTAGGTGCAATCGAGCTCGTCGAACTCCTTGGCCTCGGCCGACGGGGCGTCTGGCAGCAGCAGCAGGATGTCCCCCTCGATGCGGTCAGGCGGGCGCGAGCCATCGACGTGCGCTTCTTCAGCGTCGCGGTGATAGGGCGTGCTCAGGAGCCAGTAAATCCCCAGCCCCGCGCTCAACAAGACGAGCAGCAGGAAGTCCCAACGCAGCGAGCGCCATATGTTCGAGTGTGGATTCATCTGGGCGTGTAGTAGATGTCGATGGTGTTAAAGCCTCGCTCGAGCGGGACGAGCACGAGGTCGATGCCAATGAGCGAGACGTGGCGCGCTTCGAGCTCGGCGCTCGAGCCTTCCTTTCCCAACCGCTGGCTGCGTTGCCTGGCGCTCGAGTAGGTGTGCGCGCCGATCCTCGCAGGCACCGTCAACGCCATCCCCTTGGACTTGGCTTCGATGGTGATGCGCAGCAGCGTCGCGCGCTTCTTCGAGGACTCGGGTTCGGGCTTGTTCTCTTGTGCTTCCTGTTCCTTCTTGTCCAGCGTCGGGATCTTGAAGCCAGGCTTTGGCGCCTCGACCCCTTCGATGACGCGACTGCGCATGTTCGAGGCGCGGCGCGTGCGCATGAAGTTATCGTAGCGATACGGGCTGGTCATGGAGTGACCCGTGCGCTCGAGCTCATCGAAGAGCTCGAGCCAGGCGCCAAAGCGCTCCATATCAGGATAATCCGCGAAGCTCGCAGGCTCCATGGCGTAAGTGATCGCCATATGATGACCTTGCTTGCTCGAGTCGAGCAGCTCGGTCAGCGTCGGCCCTTCCACCGCGCGGTCAGGGACGACGACCGGTAATTCTCGCACGCCGAGCGGCGTCCCATCACTGCGCATCGCCAGAAACGGGAACCCCGTGCCGAACGCATACCCCGAGGTCCTGGGCAGCTCGTAGCTCGTGTCCATGCGCAGGTTCTCCTTGGCCATCTGTCGAAATGGCTCGTCCCACTGCGAGGACCACCAGCCGCCAGCGATGCGACAGGTGCGCACATAACTTACCGGCAAGGTTTGCTTGAGCTGCGCGATCTGTTGCTTGAGGGAGGTCGGGCGCGTCAGCGGCTCGAAGCCCGCGATGCCCATCGGCTCGAGCTGCTCGGAGGGGGTGCCCTGCATCCGCCAGAGGAGGCCGATGTCACCGCCCTTGCGGTGGATGGTCGCCGCGCCCGCTGCGGTGAGCCCCGCGTCTGTAGTGGTCAGCAGCGAGGAGACGCTCCCGCGCTCGAGCTCGTGGTCGAGCATCCACGCGCCCCCATCCCCGAGCTGCTCGTCCTGGTGGATGGCGAGCACCACGCCCTCTTTCGCGTTTGGAAAGGTCCAGAGCGTGGGCGCTGGCGCGAACTTGAGCAGGACGCCGTGCACCATAAAGCGCTCGAGCAGGTCGGCGTATGGCACCGGCGCGCCCTCGAGCTTCTTGTCCATCACGAGGTCGGAAGGTCGAGGCGTCTCGTGTTCGCTGCTCTGCTGCGTTTTGGGGACGACCTGGAAGTCTGGCTTGTTCGGCTTCCCTTGTTGCAGCGCTGTGAGCGCCTCGCCGTAGTCGAAGTCGACCGTGATCACGTGACCCTTGCCGACCTTGTTCGAGTAAACCACCGGCGCGCCGTCGATCGAGAGCATCGTGATCGAGCCTTCGCGCGCTCGCGTCGAGCCGATGTAGTCGGTCGAGAGCGGGACCTCTCGGATTTGCGTCTGGTAGGGTTCGGGGAGGTCTTTTGCGAAGGTGAACTGTTGGCCGCGCCGCTCACCGGCGCGCCCGTCCGCGGCCCACGCCTCTCGCAATGCGCCGCCAGGGCGCTCGACCACCAACAGGTTCCCCGCCTCGACGTGCTCTCTCAATCTGGCCATGAGCGCGTCCGGAACCTGCGCGCTGACGCTCGAGGTGAGGATCACGATCCTCGACTCCCCGAGCACCTTGTGCGAGAGCGAGCGGGGCGTGGCGATCGTGACCGGCCCGACCTCTTGCTCGACAGTGTTGATCCAGGCCGCGCTCCAGTCATGGCGATCGAAGTCGCCTCCCTGGTGCTTCATCGCGTCGTAATCGATGACGATGATGATGTCGGCTTGCGCCTCGCGAGAGATCTCGTTCCCCTCGGAGAGCTGCGGGTCGATATCGATTTGCCAGGGGTTGGCGCGCAGATAAAAGAGGCCAAAGGTCGCCAGGACGAGCGTCCAGAGGAGGATGCGCGTGGCGGTGTGGCTTCTCGGTTTTCTGCGCAGTTCGATCTGCATCCAGGTTCTCTCGTGCTCCTCGCCATCTTTGTCGGGGAGGAGACCTCACAAGGGGATGAGTGGTTTCGCGTGCGTTATGATTCGTGTGTCGCATCAGCGCGACGGAGCTCGAGCGCCTTCTTCGAGCCAACGAGCGCGCTGATCGCGTCCATCACCGCGTCGAGCTCGGGCTTCGGTCCTCCCTGTAACATCGGGACCTCTTGATTTTCTTCTCCCAACACCATGATCAACGCGCCCTCGCGAAGTTCGATGAAGGCGATCTCATCGAGGGAGACCGTCTCTTTGGAGTTACGCGAGACAAACGAGAGCTCCCGTTTGCCCATCGAAAGCTCCCAGTGTTCGGCGCGCACCAGGCGCGAGATCCCGAGCGCGGTCCCCAACAGGATACCGATGGCAGCGATCGACGCCAGAAAGAGCCACCCGCCAGTCGGGTCGCTCTTTCGATAGTTGCCGATGTAGTCCGGGATCAAGAAGGCGAGCATCATGAAAGTCGCCGCGGTGGAGACAAACAGAAAGCGTTTGAGCGCGGCGATTTGGCGAGCGCGAAAGGTCTCGCCAAATCGTAGTGTGCGCCCTTCGCGCTCGAAATAATATCGCTTCTGCTCGCTCACGTCTTCGCTTCTCGCATATCCCACATCAAAGGGCGGCAACACTGTCACCGCTTCTCGATTGTCGCAAGCGGCTTCGCCACGCCACGACCTCGAACGGAGTAATGTTTAGCGCTCGAGCCAACGCGTCAAGGCGCGTGCCTCGCTCGTGGTCACGTAATCGGGCCTGTACACCTCGATCGCGTCGAGCGTCTCGGGCACGATGCTAAACATCCACAACCCGAGCTCCCACCCTCGCGACTCGTACGCTCTGATCGAGGCGTGCCTCGTCCAGTGA
>Ga0208061_100173_pt1 | contig 22257 bp, 15 predicted proteins | sample DeeseametaMP0555_FD_184209 | JGI IMG/M metagenome (GOLD analysis project Ga0208061, IMG submission 184209) | Marine microbial communities from the Deep Atlantic Ocean - MP0555 (SPAdes) | ecosystem: Environmental > Aquatic > Marine > Oceanic | place: South Atlantic Ocean | collected 2011-01-23 | reverse complement strand
CGCCTGCCTCGAGCGAAGGGTCGAGCTCTTCGAGCGTGCGCGACGCCATCCACGTGGCGAACGACTCGTTGAGCCACAGGTCATCCCACCATCCTGGCGTGACGAGGTTGCCAAACCACATATGCGCGAGCTCGTGCGCGGTCACGCTGAGCATCGAGTACTTCGAGCTCGGCGTGGCGGTCTCCTCCTCCATCAGGAGCAAGCTCTCGCGGAAGGTCACCAGCCCCACGTTCTCCATCGCGCCCGCCGAGAAGTTTGGCACGGCGACCATATCGAGCTTGGCGAACGGGTAAGGTTGCCCGAAGTACTCGGTGAGGATCGCGAGGATCTCTGGGGTTTTCTCGAGCGCGTATTTTGCCAAATCCCCCTGCCCTTTTGGCGCCAGGATACGCAGCGGCACGTCGGGGATCGCATCCTCTGGAGCCTCGACCACGTCGAACTCACCGACCGTCATCGCCACCAAATACGTCGGCAAGGGCCGCGTCACGGTGAAGTTGTGGCGCACCCAACCTTTGCGTTCAGCGTCCTTGGTGCGCTCCTTGAGCGGGCCATTGGCCGCGACGAAGAACTTCTCTGGCGAGCTGATCTCGACAGTAAACGGCGTCTTGAAGCGAGGCTCGTCAAAGCAAGGGAACGCCTGCCTCGCCTCAAGCGGCTCGAACTGCGTGAAGGCATACCAGTGATCCTTCTCCTTGACGCGGTAGAGGCCCGTGGGGACCTCATCGAGCTTGCCGGAGAAGGCGAGCGTGATGGTGTAGGCGCCTGGCGCGAGGGCGCGCTTTGGCGCGAGCGCGATGCCGCCATGTTCTCCGATCTGAACGGCGGCTGGCGTGGGCGCAGCCCTCCCCTCGATGTTCGCGGGGAGGATCGTCGCCGAGCTGATCGTGAGATCCTCGGCGTGGAGGACCAAACGCTCGCTCTCGGCCAAGACATCGACATCGATGACGACCTCGCCATCGAACGTCTCGCTGTCAGGATCGATGGCCAGCGAGAGGTCGTAAGCCTTTGGGATCACCGCCGAGCTCAGGCGCGCGTGTCCGTCGATGCCGCTGACGACCGCGTCCTTATCTACCTTGGTGTTGTTTCGATCACAGGAGCTCGTCAGTGATGCGACAAGCACCACCCCGACCACACAACTGGCGTTCCAAAACTTCGTCATCCCCACCCTTCCCTCTTCAAGACTCATCACGACAACCTCTGGCTCTTGACCACGACCAAATGACTCGAATCACGGGGATTGTGATGCGTGCACACCATGCTCGCGGTGCGTTTGTAGGATGACCTTGTCGGCAGGGTCAAATGACGAGAAAACAATTTTTACAGCTATAAACTGCATTTAATGTGACTTTTTGCCCGCGTCCGGTTTCCAAAAGGCGAATGAAATGTGCTCTGGCCGAATCAAACGCCATCAGGAACGCCATGAAAATCACTGCAGGGGACATTGTTCTCCAGAGGTACGAGCTCGAGCAAAGGCTCGGAGAGGGCGCGATGGGAGAGGTCTGGCGAGGTCGCCACCAGCACCTCCATATGCCTGTCGCGATCAAGTTCCTCCTCGACGGCGAACACCATGAACTCCCGGCGCGCTTCAGGCGCGAGGCGAGGTTGATGGCGCGTGTGAATCACCCGAACATCGTGCAGGTGATGGACTTCGGGCTCCTGGAAGAGGGCATCCCCTGCATCGTCATGGAGCTCCTCGTGGGCATGGACCTCGAGAAGTGGCGCCACCAGAATCGCGAGACGATGTGCTGGGAAGACATCCAGCACATCGGAACCCAGCTGCTGCGTGGCCTGGCGACGATGCACGCCGAGGGGATCATCCACCGCGACATCAAACCCGCCAACATCATGATCTCGAGCGAGACGCTGGCGCTCAAGATCGTGGACTTTGGCATCGCCAAGCCGACCGATCCCCTCGAAAAACTCACCGAAACAGGCGTGCTCATCGGCACCCCCGCCTACATGTCTCCAGAACAGTTGTTCGGACAACGGACGACCGCGCGCACGGATATCTACTCTGTGGGGCTCATGCTCTACGAGCTGCTCTCGGGAGATATCCCCTTTGGCGATGAAGTCGCGGGCATCATGCGAAGGTTGCGAGAACCACTGCCACCACTGGCGCCGCGCATGCCGTGCCCCGAAGCGCTTGTTGATCTAATTATATCGATGCTCGCGCACGAGGAAGAGGATCGCCCCGACGCGCCCAGCGCGCTGGACGCGATCTCCAGGATCTCGAGTGGCGCCACACCAGCACAGAACACGAAGCCTGCGTCCCCTTTTGCCAGGATCATCACCAAACCAAAGGTCAAGCCGGGTATTCGACGCACCTCCTCGCGTCCGCTCGAGCGCCCGAGCAGCGTCCCGACCTCGGGGCTCGTGGAGAACTCATCGGAGCTCTTCGCCGGACCTTCATCGGATGTGCTCGCGAGCACTGACAGGGTGTCTCCTCCGAACAGTCGCGCCTACGTCATCCTCGTCGCCAAGCTCCCCGCGCACCAACTGCGCGATGCAACGGAGAGGGCGTGGCTCGCCGAGTTGGCGGCGCGCAATGGGATCGAGTTCGTGATCGGGAGCCAGTTCTGGGGCGTCCTGATGCGAAACAACACCTCGACGATCGCTTCCATCGAGAGGATCAGGCTCGCGGTGTTCTCTCGCTATGGAAACAGCGCGATCATTCGCAGTCAGATCACCACCGAAGACCTCGCCAACAAGTCCTTCTCACTCGACCAGGTCGCCCCGATGCCGAAGGTCTTACGCGAGATGATGCTGGAGTTGATATAACCTCGTTACCGTTCGGCCGCGCTCTTCTCATTTCGAGCCGAATGACTGCCTGTGGCGATCCTCCCCGACCCGCGCTACAAACGTGTGTGTCAGGAGGGTGCTCCCCTCGAATCACCGAGCAACGCCGCGAGGACACGAGACAGGATGTCAAACACCGCCAAAAATCAGACGCCCACCTCATCGAACGAGGGGGACGAGGAGCAGGATGGCGTGCGCGAGCCATGGTGGAGTTTGAACTTTCCCATCCTCGTCCTGCTCGGGATGTTCCTGTTTACCGCGCTCTTTGTCCCCACCGAGTGGATCCAAACGCTTCAGGAGCTGGTCAAGCGCGAGCCGGTCAAGGTTCACGAGACCTTCGCCTCGCGCACTGCCGAGGTCGACGCGATGCTCGAGCGAGGCGAGAGCGTCCCCACCAAGGACCTCTCTCGCCTCAAGTTGGACATCTGCCTCCGCCGTATTCTGCGGGCAGGTCCGATGAGCGAGCCTCATCTGGAAGAGGCGAAGACGATGTTACTCGAGCTCGAGCAACAGCGCGCGGTGGAGACCTCGGTCGACGGCGAGAAAACGCTCGAGCGCGCGTTCGCCAGGAAGCTCGCTGCTCGTTTCCCAAGGCTCGACGACAAGAGGCTCGCGCGCGAACTCGAGCAGTTCTTCGAGCAGTACCGCGCGGCATCTGGCAAAACACACGTCGGCCCCTGAACGATCGCGACGCGAGCGCCATGCCCATCTCCAACGAGGTCAAGGACGAGATCGGCTTCAAGAATCACTACAGCAACCCGTTCAAGTCTCCCAAAGTATAGCCCCCGAACGCTCTCGCTTCAGAGCTTGAGCGCCCGGGTCGCGAAGAAGGGCTCGAACCAACGGTCGCGCTCTCCGGCCTCCGGGCTCCACCCGTCGGCGAAGAAGTCCGCGATCACGAAACCTGCGGCCGTCTGTCCACCGATCTGATCCTGTAGGGAGTGACCGAACTCGAGCGCGCGGCCTTTGGCCGCGCGTGCTTCGAGCTCTTCTTCGCTCAAGACCTCGAGGTCCGAGTAAGGCACCTTGTAGCGAAGCATCGCCTCGGGCTTGTCAGCGTCCTCCTCGTCGTAGGTGAAGATAGCCGGGTTCACGAACCCCGAGAGGAGCGCGCCACCTGCGCGCAAGACCCTGTAAGCCTCTCTCCAAACCGAGAGAATCTCGGGGACAAACCCATTCGAGCACGGGTGGAAGATAAGATCGAAGGAGGCGTCCTCGAAGACGCCGAGGTCTCGCATATCTCCCTGGATCGTCTCGAGTTCGAGACCTTCGCGCTCGGCGACGGCTCGATCCTGGCCGAGCTGCCCATCGGACATATCATAGACCGTAACCCTGGCACCTGCGGCGGCGAACATCGGCCCTTGCTGCCCTCCCCCGCCCGCGAGGCAGAGGAGCTTCTTTCCGGCCACGCCGCCTTCGCCATACCACGCCATCGGGATCGACTTGTTGGGCGTGAGCACCACATCCGCGAGATCTCCCTGGCGAGCGCTGGCGATCTGCGCTGGTGAGAAGGGCTTTGTCCACTTGTTGCCCGCGTCGACATACCCGTTCCATGCCTTGCGATTGTGATCGGCGATATCCATACAAACTTCCTGCTGGCGAGGTCCGGCAAATAAAAAAGGCGCCCGAGGGGACATCCCCTCGGGCGCCTTGACGACATCTTATGTGATCAAGCCCAGGTTTTATTCACCCGAGTTGAATCGGACCTGCGGCGATGAGCTCCTCGGAAGCGCCATCGCTGTACTTGTCGAAGTTCTCGTGGAAGAGCCCCACGAGCTTCTTGGCGGTCTTGTCGTACTCGGTGCGATCCTCCCAGGTGTTCCATGGCGAGAGGATCTCGGAAGGAACCTCGGGGCAGGATTTGGGGATCGCCAGGCCGAAGTACTCATCGCGCTGGGTGTCGACGCCAGCGAGCGCGCCGGAGTGAATCGCGGAGATAATCGAGCGCGTGTAAGGCAGGTCGATGCGATGGCCGGTGCCGTAAGCGCCGCCGGTCCAACCCGTGTTGACGAGCCAGGCGCTGGCGCCGTGCTCGCGCATTTTTTCTGCGAGCAGCTCGGCGTACTTGGTGGGGTGAAGGACGAGGAACGCGGCGCCAAAGCAAGCGGAGAAGGTCGCCTTTGGCTCGGTCACGCCGACCTCGGTGCCCGCGACCTTGGCGGTGTAACCACTGATGAAGTGATACATCGCCTGCTCGGGCGTGAGCTTGCTCACGGGGGGCAGGACGCCGAACGCATCACAGGTCAGGAAGATGATGTTCTTGGGGTGCCCAGCGACGCAGGGGATCTTGGCGTTGGGGATGTACTCGATGGGGTACGAGGTGCGCGTGTTCTGCGTGATGCTCGTGTCGTGCCAGTCGATCTGGCGCGTGTGCTCGTCGTAGACGACGTTTTCGAGCACGGCGCCGTAGCGAATCGCCTGATAGATCTCGGGCTCTTTCTCGGCCGAGAGGTCGATCGTCTTGGCGTAGCAGCCACCCTCGATGTTGAAGACGCCGCTCTCGGTCCAGCAGTGCTCGTCATCACCGACGAGGTGGCGGCTGGCGTCTGCGCTGAGCGTGGTCTTGCCGGTGCCGCTCAGGCCAAAGAAGAGCGCCACGTCCTGATCATCACCCACGTTGCAGGAGCAGTGCATCGAGAGCACGCCGCGCTTGGGCATCAGGTAGTGCATGACGGTGAAGATCCCTTTCTTCATCTCGCCAGCGTACTGGGTGCCGAGGATGACGAACTCTTTCCTGGCGAAGCTCAGGGCGACGCACGTATCACTGGCGACGCCCTCGACCTCGGGGTTCGCGGGGGAGGCGCCAGCGTTGAAGATGACGTAATCGGGCTCGCCAAAGCTCTCGAGCTCTTCCTGCGAGGGGCGCATGAGCATGTTGTGCATGAACAACGCGTGGTAGGGGCGCGAGGTGACGATGCGAACCTTGAGGCGGTGGTTGGGGTCCCAACCCGCGAAGCCGTCGATGATGTAGAGGCGCTCTTGATTTTTGAGGAAGTCGAGCGCGATGGCGCGGTTCTTCTCGTAGGACTCGGAGGGGAGCTTGATGTTGATATCCCCCCACCAGATGTCCTCGGTGCTGCCCGGCTCGTCGACGACGCGCTTGTCCTTGGGGCTGCGACCCGTCTTCTCGCCGGAGAGCGAGATCAGCGCTCCCGTCGACGAGATGTGCGCGCCATCGTAGAGGACGCCGTGCTCGTAGAGCACTGCAGGGTTCGGGTTTCGCAAGACCTCTTTGACGTCGAGACCGTAGAGTTCCTTGAGATCGAGTTCGCTGCTCATCGAAAGCCCCTTATACTTTGTGCGCCTTGAGCGGTCGCGGGAGTTATGCCCGTATCGCGCAAACACTACCGCACATGTCGTTGAAAACACAAGACTTCCAACCTGCGCGACAGGCCCATTCTGGCGAGCGGCAAGTGGAGGTGCTTGACCATTGACACGTACAAATCATCCCCTATGATTCCGGCCATGCCCTCGATTTCACGAGGAGATGGCAAACTGAATGAATGCTCATTCAGTTTTTGTTTGCGGCAACCCTAGTGCGCCTTTTTACATAGGTCAAGGGCCAATTCTCCAAGGCCCACGCTGTAATTATCGCCGCATTGCCCCATCATAAATCTTCCCCACCAGACCTGCTATTTCGGGACAAAACCGGGGTTATCCGACGCTCAATCGAGCACGGATTCGTCGATCTCGTACTTGTCGAGTTTGTAGTAGAGCGCGCTCGGTTTGATCCCGAGCAGACGCGCCGTCTCGGTCTTGACCCCTTCCGCCTTCTTGAAGGCGCGGAGGATGAGCTGGCGCTCGAGCTCTTCGAGGATCTCCGGGAGCGAGCGATCCCCATCGGGCAACTGGAGCGCATCGCCAGGCTGAACCCCTGAAACCACAGGGGGCAAATCACCGAGGCGGATCAGCGACCCTTCGGCAAAGACCATCGCGTGCTCGATGACGTTCTCGAGCTCGCGCACGTTTCCCGGCCAGTTATACACGCGCAAGGCCGCCATCGCGTCGGCGGCCACGCCGGTGACATCCGAGCGCGTGCGCTTGGCGAGCTTGTCCACGAAGTGTTCGACGATAAGCGGGATATCGCTCTTGCGATCGCGCAGCGGCGGGAGCTCCACAGGGATGATATGCAGGCGATAGAAGAGGTCCTCGCGAAAGCGGCCCTCTTCGACCTCTTTCTTGAGGTCCTTGTTGGTCGCCGTCACGACGCGCACGTCCACCGTGATCGTCTCCTCGCCGCCCACGCGCTCGAGCTGACGCTCCTGGAGCACGCGCAGCAGCTTGAGCTGCGTGGGCTGTGAGATATCACCGATCTCATCGAGGAACAGCGTGCCGCTATCAGCCAGTTCGAAGCGCCCGAGCTTGCGCTTGTGAGCGCCAGTGAACGAGCCCTTCTCGTGACCGAACAGCTCGCTCTCGAGCAACGTCTCGGCGAGCGCCGAGCAGTTAACCTTGATAAAGGGGCCATCCTTTCTGGGGCTGTTGTCGTGGATCGAGCGCGCGACGAGCTCCTTGCCTGTGCCCGACTCTCCAAAGATGTGCACCGTGGAGTCGGTGCGCGCGACCTTGCCGACGAGCTTGAAGATGCGCTCCATCGCTTCGGATTCGCCAATGATTCTGGAGTCCGAGTAGCTCGCGGCGGCCTCGGCCCGCAGCATCTCGTTCTCCTGGCTCAGGCGCTCGGAGCGCTGGCGCTGCTCTCGGACCTCGAGCGCCTTGTTGATCTTGGTGCGCAAAAGATCTGGCGGAAATGGCTTGGGGATAAAATCGAAGGCCCCCTCCTTCATCGCCTCGACGGCGCGCTCGATCGAGCCGAACGCGGTCACGATCATGACGAGCATTTCGGGGTCGGCGGCGTGAACAGAGCGCAACACCTCCATCCCATCGACCTCGTCCATCTTGAGGTCGGTCAGGATCAGGTCGGGCTCTTCGGAGGCAAAGAGTTCGAGACCGATGCGACCATTGGCGGCCGTGATCGGGCGGTGATTCATGCGCTTGACGACCTGCTTGATCCCCTCGCGCAAGGTTTCGTTATCTTCGATGATCAGGATGGTGGCCATAATCTGCTCGGTGATCCTTGCTCTAAATCCAGTCCAAATATCATGGCGGCGTCAGCGAAACCGCTGCAACACATCGCGCTCACTGCGCACGGCTGACAAACAGGCGCTCAACATACCCGATTCGATCCTCGAAAACACCCAGAGGCGGCAACTGCCTTTGGAGACCTCACCCGAGCCATCCCTCGGGGATGGCCGCCTGGGCTTGCTCGGCCTGCTCGACGTCGGGATCGAACGGGAGCGTGAAGCGCACGGTGGTGCCCTCGCCGACGGTGGAGTCGATGGTCATCTGACCGCCATGTTGCTCGATGATTTTTCCTGTCAGCGCGAGGCCAAGGCCGCTCCCCTTTTCCTTGGTGGTAAAGAAAGGGGTGAGGATCTCGGCGAGCTTCTCCTCGGGGATGCCCGCGCCCTGATCCTGGATCTCGATGACGCGCTCGAGCGCTGTGGGCGCCATCACGCGCAGCGTGATGGCGCCTCCATCGGGGGATGCCTGCCAGGCGTTGCGCACGGTGTTGATGATGGCGCGCCGCAGGCGCTCGCGATCCGCGGAGAGTTCGAGCTTCTCGCCCTCCTCGCCGCCCTCATCGCCCTCGACCTCGAGGTCGAGGACGAGCTCGCAGCCATGCTCGCTGGCGTCATTGGCGAGCAGGTTCTGGATCTCCTCGGCCAGCGTGGCGGCGTCGAAGCGCTCGAGCTCGAGCGGCCTGTGTCTGGCGAAGTCGAGGAAGTCCGTGACGACCTTGTTCAAATAGACGAGCTCGCGCTGGATGCGATCGACCTTTTCGATCTTGTCCTCATCGACGGGATCGTCCCACTCGAGGTCTTCCTTGAGCAAACCGCAGAAGAGCTCCATCCCACCCAGCGGATTTCGGACCTCGTGGGCGATCCCCGAGAGCATCATCTGCATCTGGCGATCTCTGCCGAGGATGGCGCGACGCATCTCCTCGAAGGAGACGCGCAGGGAGGCGAGCTCGTCGCCTCCGCGGCTGCGCTCGAGCATGTCTGGCGAGATGATCGGCTCGTCGAGCGCGCCTTCCCCGAGGCTTTTGGCGGCCACGACAAGTTCATTCACAGGTTTCACGAGGCGTCTTGCGAAGAAGACCCCGACGAGGATCACGAGCACGAGCCCGAAGATCCCGAGGAGGATCAACCCGCTGGCGAAATCAGTCAGGAGGTCAAAGAAGGACGCGGACGCCTCGACGCCGAGCGCTGCGACGACCTCGGGCTCTGCCTGCTCGTCCTCGGGCTGGAGCAGGATCGGGACATAGGCCGTCTTGTAGCGTGTCCCATCCTCGTCACTAAAAAGCACGCTGGTGGTGGACTCGCCGTTCTTGAGGACGCGTTCTAGCTCGAAGCGATCGGCCTCGAGCGTGAAGAGTTTTTGTCCAAAGGAGACATCACCGCGGGTATCGACCAGGCTCTTGAGCTCGGGATCGAACAAGAAGAGGCGGCGCGCGCCGGTCTGGGCGCGGATCGCCTCGAGGCGATGCCGCAGGCGATCGCGGGTGCGCACCTTGGACTCGTCCATCCTGGCGAGTTGGCCAGCCTCGACGCCTCCAGAGAGCTCGGCGGCGAGCGTCTGACCGATGGCGATAAGGCGCGCGCCGAGCTCTTCCTCGAGCCCACCTCTGGCGACCCAGTAGGTCATGGCGCCATTGAGCGCCACGAGCAAGAGCGTGGGGAGGAGGAAGGCAAGGATCAGCTTGTCGCGCAACGAGCGCCTGTCGAGAGCATCGAACACGGCATCCTCTATCACTGACACAGGGAACGGTCGCGAGCGCGGCGGCGAGGGTTTCGACGCCATCGAACCGACGGTCAGAGTAGAGGAGGTGAGCATGGGATGCCAGCCTCGCGCCGATCCTCCTGTCAACTTGACGCCTCAAGGGGGTGACAGTATTCTTGCTCAGCGGTGTCACCACCCGGTACGAGAAAAGAGCCACCTCACAAGTGAACCGGCGCGCGAATTGTGCGATGCGACCTGGCGAGCGAAGATGGAGGTTTCGGTGATCCCGACAAACCACAGCCGCCACAGGAGCGGCGTGCGGGTGTTCAGGGACATGAAGCTCGAGACAAATCGTTGAACGACGAGCAAGGAAACAACAAGGTCGGCGATGGGGGAGAGAGCGCGGAGAAGTCCTCGGGGCCAGCGATCCCGAAGCTCTTCTCGGCGAAGCGTCCGCTAACCACTGGTAACATGCCAGCGGTCAAGCGACCCTCACCAGACAACCGCCGCGATGACGCCCCGGAAGCGCCCAAAGGCCCCGCGCTCCCCTCCTTGTTTAGCAAGAAGGGGGGTAGCGGCACGCAGCGCATGCACGCGGTGCAGCCGCCGGGCGCAAAAGCCCCGGAGTCTCCGACATCACCTGGCGATGCGTCATCGCCGGGCAGACCCGCGCCAGCTTTTGGAGCGAGCCCCGCCGCGCAACAGCAGCAGCCCGTCGAAGAGGCGCCTCGAGTCGATGAGGAGCTCCCGGAGGCGATGGACGAGGGCCCGATCACGCAGGAAGAGATCGAAGCGCTGCCAGCGAACACGGCAGGTGTGAGCGCCTACGATCCGGATCTTCCGGCGCCCGCGTCTTCTGGTCCGCAGCTGGTCTCTCAGGAGTCCGCGGCGCATATCTTTGGCGATCCCGATCAGGTCGAAGAGAGCGGCGACGGCGATGGTGGCCCTTCGACCGACGTGCTCTCTGCGGAGGATGTCGATCCGAGTTGGGAGAACATGGAGCCGGAGTGGAGCGAAGCGAGCTCTGCAGCGGATGCCACGCCGGACACGGAAGAAGCTTACCCGGAGGACCTCGAAGAAGAGGTCTTCGAAGACGAGCCAGACGATGCGCCGACGCAGGTGGTCAACCCGGAGGATGTCCTCGACGCGCTCGAGCCCTCCCCTGGCTTTGACCCTGCACCGAGCGCTGCGGCAAGCCGCAACCCGAACCCCTTTATGGGAGGCGGTGGAGGGAACTTTGGCTCGGCGCCGGTCCCGGCAGCAGATGAAGCCTCGACCAATGATTTCCCTGGCATCGCCGCCGAACCCGCAGGGCTCGACGAGCACACGCAGTCCGAGGACGCGCCGGTCCTGAGCATGGACGAGGTCTCGATCGTCGAGGAGGAAGAGGATCACACCGCCATCGATATGGATCGCGCGGAAATCCTCGGCAAGCTCGGCATGAGCCAGGAGATCCCTGGCCAGATCCAGAACAACGACTTCGATGACGAGGGCGCCACGCAGGTGTTTAACTCGGGCGTGGGGCCAGCTCCCACGGCGCCGGGGTTGGATGGAATCGGACAGAACGCGCAGCCGCGTTTCGATATCCAGCAGCAACAGCAGCAACAAGCGACCCCGCAGAACCAGTATCAGCAGCAACAGCAAGCGTTTCAGGCGCAGCCCTCTCAGCCTCAGCCACAGCATGCGCCAGCGGCTGAAGCTGCGCCCATCGACGACTTTGATGACGAGTTCACGGCGCAAAAGACGGAGCTCATCCAGAGCCCATTCGAGCGCGATCTGCTCGCGCCAAAGCTTCGCGCGATGGAAGGCCCGACGGCCGGGCAGGAGTACTTCGTCAACGGCCTTCGTGTGACCGTGGGTCGCGGCGAGAACAGCTCGGTGATGATCGCCGACATCGCGATGAGTCGGACGCACTTCGAGCTGATCAAGAACTCGGATGATTCGTTCGTGGTTCGCGATATGGAGTCGGCCAACGGGACGCTGCTCAACGGCGCGCCGATCCGCGAGGCCTCGCTCTTCCATGGCGATCGCATCGAGGTCGGCAAGACGATCCTCGAGTTCCAGCACGAGAACGCGCCGCCAAGACCTCACCGTCACCTGATCCCTGCCGCGGGGGTCACGATGACTGGAGCCGAGAACCCGCTCGAGTTCGACGATCAGACAAACCTGGTGGCGATGCAGCTCGATCAGAGCACGCGCTTCTTCACCAACGTGTCGTTGTTCGCCGGGTTGCTCTGCATTCCGCTCTGCATCCTGCTCGTGGTGGTCTCCTCGACCATCGGCGAGACCAAGACGCAGGAGCCCGCCGAGGTCGTGGTCGAGACGGTCGAGCCAGAGAAGAACGAGGCCGCAGAGGCTTACCTTCAAGGGGTCGAGGCGGTCCGAAATCGCGAGTGGGAGAAGGCACGCGGCCACTTCGAGCGCGCGAACAAGTCCGACGATCAGGTCGACATCACCGCGCAGATCAAACGCATCGAGTCCGAGGTCGCCTCGAAGGCCTTGCTCGAAGAAGCGAGCGCGGCGGCAAAAGAGGGTGAGGACGAGAAGGTTTTGGGGATCATCTCCAAGATCCCTCGCGAGAGCGTCTATTACGACGAGGCGCAGCGCCTTACCCGAGACAAGCGCCGCGACGAGGTCACCAACCTCTACACCCAGGCCCAGCAACAAATCACCGAGGATAAGCTCGAGGAAGCAGAGCAGTCGATCGCGGCGATTTTGGAGCTCGTCCCGAATCACGCGGGCGCCACCGAGCTCAAGGAGCGCGTCGACGCGCGCAAGGCCGAGCTCGAAGAGCTCAAGCGCAAGGAAGAGCTCGCTGCCAGGGAAAAGGACAAGAGCAAGGGCAACGACATCAACTTCAACGATCCCTTCTCCAGCTCAAAGAAGAAGAGCAACTCGAGCAGCTCGAGCCTCAAGGAAGGCTACAGCCACTACAAGCGCAAGCGCTTCTCCAAGGCAGAGTCCTTCTTCGGGAAGCAGGGCAGCAAGGGCAAGAAACTCGCCGCGGATGTACGCACGGTCGACTCGAACTGGAGCTCGGGCAGCAAGGCGGTCAAGGCGAAGCAATGGAGCCGCGCGGTCTCGACGCTCGAGAAGGCGCGACGCGCCGACAGCAACCTTGGCAAACACCACCGCGACGCCATCTCCTCCGAGCTGGCCGAAGCCTACGGCGGCAAGGGGCTCGACCAGCTCAAGAAGAAGGACTACATCAACGCGCGAAAGAGCCTGACGCAGGGGCAAAAGCTCGGCAAATCAGGCAACCTCAACGATCTCGCGCGAGGGCTCGAGCGCGAAGCGACGAGCCTCTACATCCAGGCCGCCAACAAGAAGAAGACCAACCCCACCGAAGCGGCCAAGATCTGCAGAACGATCATGCGGATGGTCCCCTCGAGCTCGGTCAACTTCAAGAAGGCAAAGCGCCTGATCCTCGAGCTCTGACGCTCGCCATTCCCCCCAATAAAAACGGATGCTGCTTATCGCGACGGTTTTGCAGAGGGCGAGGACAGGCCCCCCGCGCTTCGCGCTGCCCCCCGTTTCGGGGGGCTTCTTGTTGAAGGTTTTGCAGAGCGCGAGGACATGCCCCCCGCGCTTCGCGCTGCCCCCCGTTTCGGGGGGCTTCTTGTTGGGGGTTTTGCAGAGCGCGAGGACATGCCCCCCGCGCCTCGCTGACGCTCGGCGCTGCCCCCCAAAACGGGGGCGATTCCGTGGCCTCTTGAACGTTGGCGTTTTGCGCTCTGGAGCTTCGAGATTTGCGATGAGGTTCATGAGGGCGCTCGATGCAAACCTCGACGCCCAAATCCTCGCAAGGACGCCCCACTCTGGGGGGCAGCGCCGAAGGCGCGGGGGGCATGTTCCCGCCCTCTGCAAAACCCCCAACAAGAAGCCCACCTCTGGGGGGCAGCGCCGAGCGAAGCGAGGCGCGGGGGGCTTGTCCTCGCTTTCTGCACGACCTGTTACACGCCTTACCTTACTTCTCGTCGCGCTCGATCGTCGCCATGAACCTGTAGCGAAGGTAGAGCATGGGGAGGACGTAGGCGCCGTCCATCGCCTCGCGGAAGGTCTTGCTGAGGTTGCCGATCATCTTGAAGACGACCGAACCGAGGACGCCAAAGATGAGCAGGACGCGCAAGACGTTGGTGAAGAACTTCATCTGGCGGTCGAAGGCTTCGAGCGCGCGCTCCTCGAAGATGGTCGCCGCGCGTTCGAGCATCTCCTCCATCCGACCGGTCTCCTCGCCGAGGCCGATGTATTCGATGATGTCCTCGGGGATGGCGGTGACCAGGGATAGGGAGTCGGAGAGTGAGACGCCGTCTTCGAGGCTCGCGAGCGCGTGCGGTAGTCGATCGTTTAGTCTGGGGTCATTGGAGGCTTCGACGGCGAGCTGGATGGAGTCGAAGATGTTCATCCCGCTGCCGATCGAGGAGCCGAGGTAGCGCGCGAAAAGTGAGGAAGCGTAGAGGCGTGATGCACCACTTACCACGGGCATGCGCATCCAAATATTAGACCAGGCGTCGCGGAGCGCGAAATCCACCGGCGTCATCAACCAGGCATAACCGATACCGAGCAAAAACATCACGGCGAACAGGCCAAAGATCGCTGGCCCGAGCACGTGCTCGAGGGCCGCCGAGACGACCCCTTTTCGCGAGGTGTAGATGACGGTGATGTTGCTCATCAGCGGGAGCAGGATAAAGGCCGAGAGGTAGAAGAGGACGACGGGCTCGACGCATGTCCCCAGGACGTGCTTCTTGCGCTCGTGGCGCGTGTTGTAGATGGGGATTTGTGTGCGGAAAGCATCGGGGAGGTTACCTTGACGCTCGGCCACGAGGATCAACTTTCTCGCGGCGGGGTCGAGGATGCCGTAGCGGGCGAACGCCTCGGAGAGCGAGATGCCCTCCTCGATGAGCGCGCGTCGCATCCTGTTGATGACCGTCGCCTTGACCCCCTTGCGCTCGAGGAAGGCCAGGATGCGCGTGTAACCGAGGCCGGAGTCGAGACCTTCGGCAAAGATCTCGCAGATGCGCGCGGCCTCCGGGTCAGTCAGGTAGGTCGTCGCCTCCTGAACCACCGCGCCGCCATCCTTTCTGGCGGACTGATACTGGCCCATGCCGTTCTGGTTGAAAGGATCATTGGGTGGGGGTTGTTGATACATGGTCAACTCCTCGGGCTCGCCAGAGTCCAGGTCTTTCCAAAGTGCGAAGGTTCTTTGCTCCGTCAAAGAGTATAACGGGGGGAAGCGATAGTGGCGAGGGCGCGTTGATTTTGACGTCAACACGGTTACATTAAACATCGAGTCCGAGGAGCCCTCACCGCGACAACCCGATCCGAACAACCGAGCAAGGACGCTCGCCAAGAGGAGATGCGCGGTGAGTGAGAAGTTAAAATCGAGACCCATATCTGAAGCGCGTTAGCGCGCAAGGCAAGGAGCGAGAGAAGAGATGAGGCAGAAGCAAGAGGAGATGCTGACCAAGATGCGCGAGATCCTCCAGGAGGATTACCTGCACCTGAGCGTCAAGACATACACGGTGACCGAGGATCTCGAAGGGGGACATTGCCGCCTCTCGTGCGAAATGCGCCAGGAAGGAAACGAGGAGACGATGGTCGTCGAGGGAGAAGGCGTGGGCACGATCGACGCGCTCTTTAACGCGATGCGCACGAGGTTGGCGACCGACTACCCCTCCCTGCAATCGATCCAGTTCTCGCAGTTCGAGATCAAGGGGTTGATGGAGAGCAGCGAGCAAGGAGGTCCGGGCACATCCGCGCAGGCCGAGGCGACGGTGGGGATCTTCAACAGCGAGGGGCGCGAGTTTATCTTCAAGGCGATGGCGCCTTCTATAAGCCACGCGGGCATCCAGGCCACGATCCTCGCCACGGAATACTTCGTGAACTCGGAGAAGACCTTCCTCAAGATCCACGACATCCTCCAGCACTACCGCAAGGAGAACCGCACCGACCTCGTCCAGAAGTACACCGCCCTGATGTCGGAGGTGGTCGAGAACACCTCCTACTCCGAGGTGGTCGAGCGGGTGCGCAAGCAATCTCAGCTTTGAGCAGCGATGGAGCGTCGAAGAAAATGAGCAACCAGTAAGAAAAAAGCCCCGGTGACGCCGGGGCTTTTTTCTTACTGGTTGCTCATTTTTTCGCAGGTGCCGCTGAACGCTCTGCCGGGGTCAGCGAGGATCTTTCCGCCGCTGTAGGTGTTCTCCTGGACGGCGAGGCACCAGTGCTCGGTGGTGTCGTTGTCCGGGGCGCCGTACCCATCGGTGGCGAGCGACCAGGAGATCCCGGAGGCGCTCGACACTCTCGGGGACATGTCCTCCTCGTCGATGATGGCGCCTCGGAAGGTGCTCTTCCAGGCGATGCGATCGAGGACGGCGCCATTGCAGAAACTCCCCTCGATGATCTCGAGGGCGCGAGCGCCGTTATTGGAGAAGAGCCCCGAGCCCGCGCCGATGTAGAAGACGTTGACGTTCGAGGCGGGGATGTTCTGGAGCAGGGCCGCGACCTCGGGGTGGTCGGCCTCGGGCGTCTCGGAGCCTGCGCCATTGATAAAGAGCGAGTAGGAACCTGGCGAGATGACGATATCCTGATCGGGGCCGCCGAGGTCAGTGATGATGCCAGGGACGAAGTTATCGGGGTTGCTGCCGCTGTCCTCGAAGACGAGCTGGATGCAAAGGTCCCTGAGATTGATCGAGGTCGGGCCCTTGCTATAGATCTCGAAGAACTCGCCGGGCTCGGCGCTCATGCCGGGAGCATCGACGAGCAGCTCGGTAAAGATGAGCTCGGGCGGGCCGGAGGGGAGGTCGACGATGACCTCCATATCCATGTCCATCCCCGCGTCAGGCATGTCGCGTCCCATATCGGGGGGCTCGGACATATCGGGCATGTCTTCGGGCGCGGGCATATCTCGGGGCATATCCCCAGGCATATCGATAAGCGAGATGCCATCATCCCCCTCATCCCCGCCATAGGGGTAGGAGTCGAGATCGATGGTGAGGTTGCAAGCCTGCAAGAGAAAGAGGCCAGCGACAAAGCCAAGTAACCGGCCGTAAGCTGTCAGGATGTGACGCATAAAGACATCGACAGAACGGAAGAAGGAGCCAAGGGGTGGTGTCTACCCGAGGTTCATTGATAGTTCTCATGGGAGGCGACGTCAACGACGGGCCGCACCCACGCATAGGATATAAACGCCAGCGACGCGAGGGAAACAAACAGGTGTGTGAAACGCCTTGCGTCGCGCGTGAGGACTGGCTAGGATCGCAAAAGATGGCTCCTGCAAGGAAGCAGAGGTCATCCCTCCAACCCCTCCCACAAGCGGGAGCGAGGTGTGCTGAGTACAACGCGGGGTCGGAACACACCCTGACGGGAAGCTCGGAAGAGAGAACCAGGGTCGCTGGAAACGAGCGCGATCCGCCGTGCTGCGGTGACAAGGAGTTCGCAGGGAACCCCCGCACGAAGTGAGCGCCTTTAAGGTAAAGGTGCTCGCTCTCCCCAACCCCCTCCAAGTTCGAAGCGAGTATTCCTGGTGACAGGATCGAGCGACGTTCATGTCGAAGGGGCAACTGGCAGCCGATGCAAGAACCGGAGCCTGGCTCCCCAATTTCAAAGGCAGAAAGACCCTCCTCTCACGAAGGTGCGTGAAGGCCACTCCGGCTTGGGAGCGGCTTTTCAGGAGAGAAACCGGGTCGTCCCACACCATAGACCCACGGAGAGGGAAGCAAGCGGCTTTCCCATGCCCGAGAACCGAGGCGCAGATGAGCGAAGAGAAGAAGAACCCGTCCAAGCGTCGGCGCAAGCGCCGTAAGCGCAACAACAAACAAAAGCAAAGCTCGGGGCAGAGTCGTCAGCCAAAGCGCAATGACTCTCAGGAAGAGCAGAGCTCGGGCAACTCGAACCGCCGACGCAGGCGCCGCAGGCGCTCGCGCAAGAACGGTTCTGGCGGCGACAACAACAGCCAGGGGAGCAACAACAGCTCGAACAACTCGAGCAGCAACAGCTCCAAGGGCAAAGGTAAGAACAACAACAACCGCCGCCGCAACAACAACAGGAACAACAACAACGGTTCCAGGAACGGGCGTCGGCGCAACGGCTCGAATAACTCGAACCGTTCGAATAACCGCTCGAACAACCGCGGGGCGAACACGCCAGCCTCCAAGTTTGGAGGGCGCGACCCGATCAATCCCGACGCCGGTCAGGATCACGATGGGGACTCCCCGGAGCTGACCGCGTTCGAGCTGTTCTGCGCCTACCACCTCGGGATCACCGAGGACAACGGCTACCGCAAGCCGCGCGCGCGAGATATCGCCAAGCGCTTCGACGTCTCGATCAACGAGATGCACGACGCCATGCAGCGGTTACAGATCGACAAGAACTCCTTTGAGCGCTACAACTTCGATCTGAGCCTGGCGCAGCTCGACATCCGCGTCGCCCCAGAGGGCGTGGATCGTCGCGAGATCGCCAAGGTGCACTACAACGAATTGTGCGAGCTCAACCCTGGCCTCGGCCAAGAGGTCGAGTAACAAAGCCAGACGAGCCGCGCACTCGACAATATCGATCATCCACTCCACCAAGGACTCCAAGGAGCCCCTTTCATGGAAGATTCCCCGATCGCCGCCCCTGGTGAGCGTGAGCGTCCACTCATCCTCATCGCTGACGACGACCCCGAGATCCGCACGCTGCTGCGCCTGCACTTCAGCACGCTGGCCTGTGACTTGCTCGAGACCACCGATGGCGCAGAGACGCTCGAGACGGTCATCGTGCACAAGCCCGACCTGATCGTGCTCGACGTGATGATGCCCGAGCTCTCGGGTTGGGAGATTTGCAAGTACATCAAGGAGCGCGAGGACGAGTACGCCCACACCGGCGTGATCATGCTCACCGCCATCGGCGAGGTGAACAACTCGCTGACTTCGCCACTCTTTGGCGCCGATGACTACATGGACAAGCCGTTCGACTTCGACGAGCTCGACGAGAAGGTCCAACAAGTCCTGGCAAGCAAGAACGGCCCCTCTCTCGAGCCCAGCACGACATGAACCCCGAGCAGTCCACGCCGCTGCTCGAAGGCCCGGAGGGTGCGCTCGCCCTGGCGAGCACGCACCACGCGCTCGCTCGGCACAAGTCGAGCGTCCCCGGCCAGGTGCTCCAGAGGTTCGCGCAACTGTTCATGTTGCAATGTCTGACCTCGACGGTCGCGCTCGCCATCGCGCAGTTTTTCCTCACAGGCACGAGCGCAGGGCTCCAGTATTACATCTGGATTCCTGCGCTGGCGGCCCTGTTTAGCTTCCTGTGGGCGATCCCCATGGGAGCATTCTGCGTGGGGATGCAGTGGTTTCGCACCCGCGATGTCGACCACGACGCCCCCGTCGAGCGCCTCGAGACCCAGCACTTTAAAACCGTCACCATCCCGCTCGATCCGGCCACGCCGCTCGAGCCAAAGATCCGCATGGCGCTCTCCTCGCTCGAGGATGTGACCTTCCTCGATGAATCCTCGAGCCGCACCATCAAGGTGCACCATAAGAGAAAGCGCAGGTTTAACTACGGCGGCATGGAGGTCGGCGTCAGGATCGTGCGGACCACGGCCACTCATGCCGAGCTTCTTGTCTGGTCGATGTATCGCCGTCAGACGGTGGTTTTCGATGGTGGCAACGCGCGCCGCGTGCTCAATAAACTGATCGCCGCGCTCTCTGGAAAATCCCCTCGACTTGCTCTCCCTGAGCAGTAGTCAAATGACCCTTTTGCCTGTTAACATCCGAGCCGTCCCATTTTTTTCATGCCCCCTCCTTTTGCGGAAAAGGCGAAATCATGGCTCAGACCCCTCGGCTCATTAGCGCATGTACCCTGGCCTTCTGCCTCCTCGCAGGCTTCCCCGGAGCAGCGCTCGCGCAGGACGACCTCCCCGATCCCACCACCATCAAAGCAAGCCCCGTCGACGAGAAAAATCCGGTCCGGCTCGTCCTCATCGACGTGACCGAAGACACCGGGGACGCCAAGGCGATCCTCGAGGGTCTCACCAAGGAGATGAACGATAGCAAGCGGATCGAGATCGTCGAGACGCGCCCCGTGATTCTCTCGTTCGTCGACCGCAAGATCACCAAGGAGATTCTTCGCACCGGTGATGGGCGCGAGTCTTCCGCCAAGGACATCGCCGAGGTGATCGCCGAGCATAACCTCGAGGGGATGCTCATCATGGACGCTTACAGCGGCGGCCGAAAGCTCCAGGTGATCCTCTTTGACACCGACGGCAAGGAAGCGGACGAGCAAAAACTCAGCCTGAAAAAACGCAAGCGCGTCACCGGCTCGGAGCGCGACAAGATCAGAAAGCGCGTCTTCGAGAAATCGAGCCCGATCGCCATGAAACAACGCGAGGCCGCCGCTCGCGCCGAGCGCGAGCGGATCGAAGCCGAGCTCGAAAAGCGCGCGAAGGCACAAGCCGCTGGCGGTGAAGGAGGAGGCGCCTCCGGTGGTGGGGAAGCCACCGTCGCCAAGAGCACCAAAAAATCGCGCCCGCCAAGAGAAGGTGGTCAGGGAGGTCTGCGCGTGCAGGCTGGGTTCCTGCTCGCGCAGCGCACCTTCGTCCTCGAGAGCGACACGTTCGGCATCGACCAGACGCTCCCGATGGCAGGCGCCACCGGCCAGCTCGAGGTCGCCACGCCTGTGGCGAACGGTCTGATGCTCGTGGGCGGCACCTTTCGCGGGAGCTGGGCGCCGCTTCGTCTGCTCGATGCGAGCGCCGAGGAAGAGACTCTGCTCACAGGACACTTCGTCGACGTGGGCGCGAACCTCGACCTCGACTTCCCGTATAAATCACTGCTCAAGATCGGGCTGGATTTGGGCGCGGATGTCGTCTCGATGACCATCGATCAGAACGCGACCTACACGGGCCATCGCTACATCTGGGGCCGCGCTGGCCTGGGCGTCGAAATCTCGCCGATCTCCAGGCTGGCGATTCGCCTGCATGGCGGCGCGCTGCCCGTGTTCCAGGCGCTCACCTCGGGCGGCGCCTACGGCGCGCCCGGTCTGGATGTGGGGATCGAGGCTGGTGGAGGCGTCGAAGTCGGCGTCACAGAATCACTCGGGCTGGCACTCAGCGCGCGCTACCAGACCTTCACGCAGCTCTACAACAGCGATGATTTCGACGAGACGCTCAAATCCTCCGACGACATCCTGCGGGGCGCCGTCTCGATCACCTTCCGCAAGTAAGCTCGACGGCACCACCCTGAAAGCTCAGAGCTTGATCTGGCGGATCGAGCGGATGGCGTCCTCTTCACCCGAGAGCGACTGCGCGCGCTCGATCAAACCGAGGAGTTGCTCTTCGGTGAGCGGCGCATCCATCGCGCTCACGTCGTAGGCAAACCCGTACTCGACGAAGTCGCGGTGACTCGACTCGAGGTAGTTGAGCCCGGCATCATAGATCGAATCACTGATCGCCTTCTTGGTGCCGCGCGCGTCCGAGTGCGTCACGGCCAACACGTAGCGAGGGCGATCGGTCTCGACGCCGATCACCTGCCCTGGCGCATACACACAAGAGCGCACGGTGCCGCTGGCGTTGAAGAGGCGCGTCGTCTGACCGACGTAGCGCGCGATGCGAGGTTGTGCTTCCTGCGTCGCGGCGCCGATGTGCGGCGTGGTGATAACCTGAGAGAGCCCCTCGTAGGGGTTTGCCCAGGCGTCCTTCTTGCTGCCAGGCTCTTCGGGGTACACATCCACGGCGGCGTATTGAACAAAACCATCCTCGACCGCGCGGCGAAGCTCGGAGGGCTCGAACAAAAACCCACGCCCGGCGTTGATCAAAATGCGCGGTGAGTTCTCGCCGCGCTCGCTCCCGATGGCCGAGAAGTGCTCGTAGGTGAGCATGTTGCGGTTGGTTTCGCCCTGAGCGTTCTCGGCCGAGACGTGCAGCGAGACAAAATCCGAGTGCTTGAAGACCTCGAGCGGCGAGGAGAGCGCGGTCCAGCCGAGCGTGGAGCCGACCTCGCGAGGGACCTCGCGGTCGTCGTGAAAGACCACGTCCATGCCAAAAGCGTCCGCCATCTGCGCCACGCTCTTGCCGATGTTACCGAGCCCGACGATGCCGAGCGTCTTCCCCTTGAGCTCGTAGCGGCGCTTGTTGTTCTTGGTCCACTCGTTGCGCTTGGAGGCGTCGTTGGCGTCAAAAATACGACGCGCCAGACAGATCATCTCGCCAAAGACAAGCTCGACCACCGAGCGCCCGTTCGAGATCGGGTCATTCATCACCAACACGCCGCGCTTGGCGCAGGCGGCCTTGTCCACAGAGTCATCGCCGATGCAGCAGAGCATGATCGCGGCGAGGTTCTCCGAAGCGTCGAGCACAGCGTCGTCGACCTCGAAGCGGCTGCGCTTGTAGATCAGGTCGTGCTGTCCCTCGCGCAAGCGCTCGAGCACGGCGTCCACGTCCTGGGTCATCGAGGTTGGCAGGCGCTCGGGCTCGATGCCTTGCTCGCGCAGGTAATCATCGAGGCTCGGGTCAGGGCTCTCGAGGATGAGCGCCTTCTTGAAGTGGTTGTTGAGGAAGCGGACGTTATTCTTCGTGGGCATGGCGTTGCCTCTTTGGTGGCAGCTCTCATCAAATAAATCGCGAGGATGACACACCGCGTCATCCACGCATAACTCATACACAAAACGCGGCTTCGTTAAAAGGGAACGACGCCTGCCGTGGCCCGC
>Ga0208061_100172_pt1 | contig 22281 bp, 15 predicted proteins | sample DeeseametaMP0555_FD_184209 | JGI IMG/M metagenome (GOLD analysis project Ga0208061, IMG submission 184209) | Marine microbial communities from the Deep Atlantic Ocean - MP0555 (SPAdes) | ecosystem: Environmental > Aquatic > Marine > Oceanic | place: South Atlantic Ocean | collected 2011-01-23 | reverse complement strand
ACGCTCTCCATGCTCTCGAAGTCCAGCTCCTCGGCCAACTCCGCGCTCACGAAGTGCCTCATCAGCTCTTCGACAAGTTTCGGGTTCGAGAACAGCCTCTTGTAAGTCTCATCGTACTTTATCTTTTTTTCGCTCATCGCGATCTCCTTTTATTCTCACTCCCTTCCACTTGAAGGGAGGTCTTATGAAGGTTCTCGGCGAGGCGATGGCGATCCTTGCTTTCTGCAAGAAAGCAGTGAGGCGAGGAGCGACTTTGAAAGTCGCTCCTCGCCTCACTATTCAGGCTCTATTTGGCGAAGAAATCAGTCGTAGAACTGCTCGCCCTTCTCGGCCATATCGCGAAGGAGCGCAGGCGGCGCGAAGCGCTCGCCATGCGCCTTTGCCAGCTCATCACACTGCTGGACGAACTCGCGCACGCCGACCGTCTGGATGTAAGAGAGGACGCCGCCATGTTGTGGGCAGAAGCCCCAGCCCATGATCGAGCCCACGTCCGCATCGGCGGGTTCGGTGACGACGTTTTCCTCGTAGCAGCGCGCGGCCTCGATGCCCTGGATGTGCAGCAGGCGTTGCTGGACATCCTCGACAGCAGGTTGCTCGTCCGCGAGCGGGAAGTGCTCGGCGAGCCCGCTCCAGAGGTGCTTCTTGGCATCCTCGGGGTATTCGTAGAAGCCTGCGCCAGCTTTTTTGCCGATGCGCTCGAGCTCCTCCACCATCTTCGTGCCGACCACGGTGGCGGGGTGCTCGACGTAATCATCGCCAAGGTCTGCCTTGGTTTGCTTGGCGATCTTGTACATCAGCTCGATGGAGACCTCGTCAGCGAGCGCCAATGGTCCAACAGGCATCCCTGCCATACGGCCCGCGTTGTCGATGAGCGCCGGGTTGACGCCCTCGGACAACATCGCGATCCCCTCCTGGACGTAGGTCGCGAACACGCGGCTCGTGTAGAACCCACGCGAGTCATTCACAACGATCGGCGTCTTGCGGATCTTCTTCACAAGATCCATCGAGCGCGCCAGCGTCTCGTCCGAGGTTTCCTCGCCGACGATGATTTCCACCAGCGGCATCTTGTCCACAGGGCTAAAGAAGTGGAGCCCGATGAAGTTTGCGGGACGGCTCGATGCTTCGGCCAGGCCAGTGATAGGCAAGGTCGAGGTATTCGACGCGAAAATCGCAGAAGATCCGAGCACTTCCTCGGCCTTCTTGGTGACAGTCGCCTTGATGCCTCGGTCCTCGAAGACGGCTTCGATGACCATCTGAGCGCCTTCGAGCTGACCGTAGTCCGTGGTCGGCGTGATGCGAGCGAGGACCTCGTTCGCGGCCTCTTCGGTCATCCTGCCGCGCTTGACGCGCTTTTTAAGCAGTCCTTCCGAGTAGCCTTTTCCGCGCTCGGCGCTCTCGATATCGCGGTCGATGAGCACGACCTCGACGCCCGAATATGCGAGCGAGTAGGCCAAACCTGCGCCCATCATCCCCGCGCCGAGGACGCCAACCTTGGTGTATTCCTGGGTGGGGACATCCTCGGGACGACGCTTGAGCTTGTTGGCGTCATTGAGGCTAAAGAACAGCGTGCGGATCATGTTCTGTGCGACCTGACCGCGCGCGAGCTTGACGAACTGGCGCGCCTCGACCTTGAGCCCCTGATCGATCGGGAGCTGGAGGCCGTGATAAACGCACGCCATGATCGCCTTTGGCGCAGGATAAACACCCCAGGTTGCCTTTTGCAGCATGGCCGCGCCGCCGATGAAGGTCTCGTAGCCCTTGGGGCTTTGGACGCCACCATCGGGCACGCGGAACTTGCGATCATCCCAGGGTTGCTTGGCGCTGCCGCCATCGAGGATGTACTGCTTCGCCGCCGAGAGCAGCTCGTCGGCGGGAACCACCGCGTGGATCACACCGGTCTCGAGCGCCTTGTCTGGCGAGAGGTGCTTGCCCTCGGTCATCAGTGGCAAGGACGCTCGCGCACCGATCAGGCGAGCGAGGCGTTGTGTTCCGCCGCCGCCAGGGAGCAGGCCGAGCTTGACCTCGGGGAGGCCGAGCTTGGTTTTGGGGTTATCCGCGGCAACGCGGTAGTGGCAGGCGAGCGTGAGCTCGAGGCCACCACCGAGCGCGGTGCCGTTGATGGCCGCGACGAATGGCTTCTTGCCGGTTTCTTGTTTACGAAAGAGCCCTTGCAGGTTTTGGATCCAGCCAAAGAGTTCCTCGGCGGATTGCTCGCTGGAGCGGAGCAGCTCGCGCAAGTCAGCGCCTGCGATAAACTCGTTGCGCGCGCTGGTGACGACGACGCCCTTGACGTCATCGTCCGCGATCGCTTTCTCGACGAGATCTGCGTAAGCGCGAATCGAGCCCTCGTTGAGGACGTTCATCGGCGAGTTTTGCATATCCCAGGTGATGGTCGCGATGCCCTGATCGTCGACCTCGTATCGAATCAATTCACTCATTTGTTTTCCTCCGGTCGACTTCAAACGCGTTCGATGATCGTGGCGATGCCCATCCCGGCGCCCACGCAAAGCGTGACCAGGCTGGTCGAGAGATCACGGCGTTCGAGTTCGTCGAGCGCCGTGCCGAGGATCATCGCGCCGGTGGCGCCGAGCGGGTGACCCATGGCGATCGCGCCGCCGTTGACGTTGATCTTGTCGTGCGGCACCTCGAGCACGTCCATAAAGCGCAGGACGACCGCGGCGAATGCCTCGTTGAGCTCCCAGAGGTCGATATCTGCGCGCGTCATGCCGGCGCGCTTGAGCGCCTTCTCTGCGGCAAAGCTCGGTCCGGTGAGCATGATGGTCGGCTCGCTGCCGACCACGGCGAAGCTGCGGATACGGGCGCGAGGCTTGAGGTTCGCGCGCTCGCCAGCTTCCTTGTTGCCGATGAGCACGGCGGCCGCGCCATCGACGATCCCCGAGGAGTTGCCAGCGTGGTGGAAGAACTCGATGCGCTCGAGCTCGGGGTACTTCATCAACGCCACGCGATCAAAGCCTGCCATCTTGGCCTGCATCTCGAACGAGGGGTTGAGTTTCCCGAGGTCGTCGACTGAAGTCCCCGGGCGCATGTGCTCGTCGCGATCCAGGATGGTCAGGCCGTTGAGATCCTTGACCGGGACCACGGACTTGTCGAAGTAACCGTTGTCCCAGGCGTGCTTGGCGCGGTTCTGCGACTCGACAGCGTAGCCGTCGAGGTCAGTGCGCGAGTAGCCCCACTTGGTGGCGATAAGATCCGCGCTAACACCCTGCGGCACGAAGAACGATGGGATCGAAACCTCGGGGTCAGCAGCCCATGCGCCGCCGCTCGACATCATCGGCACGCGGCTCATCGACTCGACGCCGCCGCCGATCACCATGTCGGACTGGCCGCTCATGACCTGTGCTGCGGCCATGTTGCATGCTTCCAAGCCGGAGGCGCAGAAGCGGTTGATCTGAACACCAGCCACGCGCTCGTCGTAGTTGGCCGCGATGGCAGCGACGCGCGCGATGTTCGAGCCTTGATCCATGACAGGCTCGACGCACCCGAGCACGACATCATCGACGATCGATGTGTCGAGTTCATTGCGCTCGCGCACAGCGTCGAGCGTGGTGGTGACCAGGTGAATCGGTGACACCTCGTGCAGCGAGCCAGTCTTCTTTCCCTTGCCGCGCGGTGTGCGCACCGCGTCGTAAATAAAGGCCTCGGTCATCTCTTGCTTCCTCCGCTGTTCTCGATGGGCGGTAAATGCGTCGATTTGCTGGCACTTTCGCGACAGCAATCGGGTTACGATGCGCCTATGTTAGTGAAGACTTACTAAACGTAAAGGGTGATTTCTGTAAGACCACCGATCTTGTGCGGCGAGCAAACAGATCTCGCCGTGCTCCTCGCCGCACCAAACGCTATAGTATCGCGAGTTTGACAGCCAAAGATGACGGGGCGCCAGATGCGGCGAGAGAACGCATGACTTGTTCTGCTCTCGCCGCCAGTGCGTGTTTTTTATGAAAGGAGTGAAGAGATGATCCTGGCATTCGACGAGCAAATCTCGCGCATGGAGGTCCACGCCAACGGCGGCGAACTGGCCACCCTGCTCGGCAAGGACCGAGACGCCAACGGCAACCGCGTCTACGCCTACCCAAACGAGATGTCACAACATGTGGTAACGTTCGAAGACCCCGTGCTGATCACGGACTATCACCGCATCGGTGAGCTGGGAGATGACGACCCCACCCTGCGCGATACGGTGGCGGCGCTCTATGGCACGCGATGGCGCACCACGCGCTATGGCACCACGCAGATCGAGTTCCAGCAGTCGCGCTTCCCTGGGGTCTGGGGGCCATCCATCGATACATTGCTCGTATGTCGCGCGCTCCGAAACATGGACATGTCCGACACGAAGACGTTTATCGAGATCGGCGCGGGCAGCGGGTTCATCTCGAAGTTCTTGCTCGAGCACTTCGAGACGCTCGAGCGCGGCACCATGGTCGATATGATGCCCGCCTCGATCGAGTGCTGTCAGGCCTCGATCCACGACAACCGCGCCAGGTTTTACACCGGTGATGGGCTCGAGTTCCTCGAGACCGCGCGCGCCGACCTCGTGTTGAGCAATCCACCGTATATCCCGAGGCCAAGAGCGATCGATGACAACCCCTACGAGGGCGTCAGCCTGCTCGTGGAGATGATCGAAAAGGCCGACGCCTACCTCAACCCTGGGGGGTCATTGATTCTCAATCTTTCGAGCTTGTGCAGGAGTATCGCGGATGAAGCGATCGAGCGCGCTGGTTTGCGAGCCGAGGTGCTCGATCGCATGACCGTGCCGCTCAAGGTCTACAACGTGCTCAACAACCCGGTCTGGTTGAACTATCTGGTCGAGGAAAAGGGGATGGCGCCCAACCGCCGCCAGGGTTACGACTACTGGCATGACCTCGAGATCGTGCGCCTGACGCGAAGCGCGTGAAGGCGGGTGGCGAGCGCCTCGTGTCACCACTGCTCCCAGCGTTTTTGCCTGGCTCGCTCTTCTGCGAGCTCCTCGGCGTTCTCGGCGAGCATGACATCGTCGTCCATGCTCTCGCCGCGCCAGTCGAAGACCAGTTGCCGCTCGGGCTCCCAGATGGTCGCGGTCATCTCTTCGATCAACCCTGCCTGGAGCTTGGCGGCGTGCACGTTGGGCTCGCTCAACGAATACACGAGCGTGGGTTCGGGGACGCCGGTGCGATGCACCCAGAGCTGTACATCGGCGCTCGTCTCGTCCTCGGTCGCGTCGACGGCGACCTTGTAGCTGTCGATCTCCTCGCGCGTGAGGATATGCTTTCCGATACTCCCGCTTGTTTTTAAACCCTCGGCGCTGATCTCGATCTCTGGCTTCCTGACCAGACGCACGAGCCCGGAAACAATCGCCGAAGCAGTGATAATGCCGCCAAAACCAACCGCAGCGGCGCCTCCTCCAAAGCTCGCCGCGAAGTTCGCGACGAACGCGCCGACGAGCACCATGAGCACGCCCGTCAGCGACCACCCCACGGCGTTGACGCGAGAGTATTCGCTCAATTTGGCGCGCACTCCGGGCTCGTACTCATCGATCCGAAGGCGAAGATGCCTGTCTCCTGTAGGCATCGGGATCTCGGCACCGAGCGTCTCCTCGATGTCCATCTGGTGCTCGAATGATTTGTAAGTGGGAACGAACAACCAGCCCACTCCCCAGTACAACAAGGCCCAGATCGCAGACCATACGGTCAGGAAGGCGCCGACCTCCGAATACATCAGCAACGCCAGGCAGATAAAAATCGTCTGCCCTACAGATCCAGCAAAACACCCCACGACGCTCGCCACTGAATCGCGCCATTGTGACTGAGGATGATTGCCGGCGTCGTCCGGGGTGAATGTGACCCCGAAGAAGAGCGCGAGAAACGGCATCGCGACGCCAGCAAAAATCGATGCCCCGAGCGGACCCCAGAGCGGTACGGAGATCGCCGTCAACAGCAGCCCTCCCATCACGAACCGGCCCATCGGAGAGAGCGGCTTCATGCTCGCCTCCCACCCCTTATCGCCCGGTCTCATGCGCGCCTGAGGCTCGACAACTCCCGCGTCATCCTGTTGATTCTCTGCGGCGAGTGATTCTTCGGATGCGTCGCTCTCGCCGCTCTGATTCTCGTACGAAGGTATGGTCGTGGAGGTTGGAAAGTCGACCTGCTCCCCTCGCGAGATGCGCTCGAGCGCATCTCTGGCCTCCCGAGCATTTTGGAACCTGTCATCCATGTCTGGTTCGAGGAGTTTCTCGAGCCAACACAGCAAGGATTCATCCTCGCTCGGGAGCACCGCGCGGATGTCGATGGCGAGCTTTTTAGTGGGGAGCGCGGATGGCTCGCGGTGAGTCATGACGTAAATCAGTGTCGCGCCCAGACCGTAGAGGTCGGTTCTGGGATCAGCGTGACCTCGAAACTGCTCGGGGGCCATGTAACCGAAGGTCCCGACGACGGTGCTCCCACCGCCGTTGTCCTCGTCCAGCGAGGACTTGACCGAGCCAAAGTCCACCAACGAGATCACGCCGTGTTCGTCGCGCAGGATATTGTGGGGTTTGATATCGCGATGCACCACGGGAGGGTGCAGCTCGTGCAGGTAAACGAGCACATCGAGGAGCTTGCTCGCCAGCTCGAAGAGGTCTGCGTTGTCTGGCCTCCAGCCATCCTCGTCGATCCAATCGACGAGCGCCTTGCCGGGCGCGAGCGCCTGCGCCAGGTAGAAGCAAGCGTTCTCGGAGCCATCCTCGTCAGGGGCCTCGAAGGAGTCGAAATAGCGAGGGATGGCGGGGTGTGAAAGCCCACGCAAGACGTGGGCTTCACGCTCGAAGAGCTCGAGTGATTTCCAATCCTTGGCGCGACGCACATCGAGCTGCTTGAGCGCGACGCGTTGCTCCGTGTCGAGCTCGATCGCTGACCACGTCGAGCCGAAGCCACCTTCACCGAGTTTATGCTCGAGCCTGTAGCGCCCGGCGACGATCGTCATGTGTCGCTCTCTTCTTCGTGTTCGAGTTCGTGAGAAGGCTCTTCGCGCGCGAGCTGTCGCATCTGAGGCACTGTCAACTTGCTCCCATCATGACTCCAACCAGGACGCCCGAAGATATAACGCACGCGATCGATGACGCCGATCCCAGGACGAAAGACATCCTTGAAGAGGTCTCCCCATTCGTGGAAGGCGATCTTGAGTGGATTGTAAGTCTCGATGTTGTGGATCAAACCATAGGTGGGCTCTTCCTCTTCCTTGATGAACGAGCCAAACATACGATCCCAGATGATCAGGATGCCGCCATAGTTCGCGTCCAGATACTTCAGATCACTGGCGTGGTGAACGCGGTGATGGGACGGCGTGTTGAGCACCCACTCGAGCGGTCCGAGCTTTCCGATATGCTCGGTGTGAATCCAGAACTGATAAATCAGGCTCACGGATTGTTGCAGGATGATCATCTCGGGAGGGAATCCGATCAACGCCAGCGGCCACCAGAACAGAAGCGCTGGTAGAAACGAGGTCCATGGCTGGCGCAAGGCTGTAGCCAGGTTGTACTTCTCGCTCGAGTGATGATTGACGTGTCCTGCCCACATCCAACGCGATTCGTGGTCGAAGCGATGGAACCAGTAATAGCAAAAATCCTCGCCAAGAAAGAGCAGCAGCCAGCTCCACCAAGTCAGCTCGATATCGAACATGCGAAACTGGTAGGCGAAGGCGAGCACGCCGTAGGAAATGCCAGCCATGAGCGTGCCGATGACCACGCTCCCGATCCCCATCGAGAGGCTCGCCATGGTGTCCTTTAGCTCGTAGGACCCCGACTTCTTGTACGCGCTCCAGCCGATCTCGAGCGCGAGCAAGGTGATGTAGAGCGGTATGGCGTAGTAGGCGAGCATGAACTCTCTCCGTGCAAACCTCGCCGCATCATCACGGACGATCCTGACGACAGGTATCATCTCTCCAGGATCACGATGTGATTGCGAGGCGATGTCTCCGAGTCTAAGGGAGTTTCGCGTCGATGAGTAGTGTGTAAGCGCGCGACAAGAGACGAGATGCTCAAACGCCGAGTTCTTTCACCAGGGCGGGCAACACCTCACCGATCGGCGCATCGACGGCAACCTGCGCGTGCTTGTGCCCACGCGTCTCGCCGATGTTGATGATCGCCACCGGCATTCCGATCTCGGCCGCGCGTCGCACGAAGCGATAACCCGAGTACACCGTCAGCGAGGAGCCGATCACGAGCAACAGGTCCGCCTCCTCGAGCAGTGAGAAGGCACGCTCCACGGTAGGTTTGGGGACATTCTCACCAAAGAAGACGACGTTGGGCTTGAGCGTCCCCTCGAGGCACCTGCGGCAACCGGGGACGCGAAAATCTCGCGCGAGCGCTCTCGGCAACTCCGCGTCACCATCCGGGGCGATCTCGGCGCCGGTGACATCGAAGCTCGGGTTGAGCCCGAGCAAGCGCTGCTGGAACCTGTCGCGCTGTTCGACCTCTCCACAGTCCAGACAACACACCTCGGCGAGCGCGCCATGGAGTTCGATCACGCGCTTGCTGCCTGCGGCATGATGCAATCGATCGACGTTCTGCGTGATGATGCCACGCATCACGCCAGCATCCTCCAGAGCGGCGAGAGCGAGGTGCCCTGCGTTCGGCCTCGCCTCGGAAAGTCGAGGCCAACCGATCATACTGCGTGACCAGTATCTGGCGCGCTCGCCAGGTTGCTTGATGAACTCGAGAAACTTGATCGGGTTTCGCGCGCGGCGCTTGGTTTCTGGACCGCGATAATCAGGGATGCCCGATTCGGTCGAACAGCCAGCGCCTGTGAGCGCGACCACCTGCTTCCCGCGCATCAACTCGACAAGATCCTGGAGTGTGCCCTCTCTCTTCATCTCGAAGCCCTCTCGGTGATGCATCTCCTCTCCCTTCCACAAACGCCAACGCCTTCGGTGTGATGAATCTTCCCGCGCCGAGGAGCGACGCAGATGTTGAAAGGTGCACGAGATGTATGACTATACTAGGTTGGGATCACAGGACTTTTGAAGCATCATCCGCACAGGATACACATGTCTTGGCGAGAACAACTCAGCCGCATCTTCGGCGCATCGAAGCAGGGCAAAACCCCACGCTCGATGCCAGACTTCGGAGAGCTGCGCGCCTTACTCCAGCGCCCTCCGAGCGAAGACGGCTGGCTGCTCCTGACCGGACTCATCGACCACGCGCGCGAGATGCTCGATGAAGACGAGTTCGAGCATCAGTGGGTCGATTATGCGTGCGATCACCTCGAATCCTGGGCGGCCGAGCTGCGAAAGTGCCCGGAGCACTGGTGCGAGGAGCTCCTGCAAGGACAGCGGGCGACCTCTCATCTCAAGCTCGTGCGTCAGCTCGACCTGACCGAAAGACTCGGGAGCAAGCAGGCAAAGCTGCGTCGGATCATCGCATGCGAGCACCTCGCCAGGGTCGAGCGGCTCGCGCTCGGCAACCCCGAGTTCTCGCCGCGAGCGCTGGGCATATTGCTACACGAAGGCCCCTGGCAAAAGCTGCGCGGGTTGTCGGTCACACACGTCGACCTCTCGGAATCCTCCGGGCTGCTCGAGCACCCGAACTGCGCGAGCCTGGAAACCCTCGAGCTCAACCAAAACGACCTGAACGAAGGCACGCTGGCGCGAATGCTCCAGAGCGCCTTCGCGCCAAACCTGCGCGCTCTCTCGATCACGAACAACCCGGCGCTCGGCCCGAAGGCGGCCTCACATATCGCAGAAAACCCGTCACTGGCGAACCTGCGCGTGCTCGAAATGTGCGGTTGCGGGCTCCTCGGTCAAGGACTGCGAACGTTGGCGGCGAGCCCACATCTGACACAACTGAGTACGCTCAGGCTCAGGCAAAATCGTATCGAGCCCGGCGCCATCGCGGCGCTGGAGCACGCCCCGTGGTCTGAACTCGCCGAGCTCGATATCACCGGCTGCCTTGTTGGCAACGAGGGCGCGAAGCCGCTGCTCGCGTTTCCCTTCGCGACCTCCCTGAGAAAGCTCGAAGTGTCAGGGTGCGGGCTCGGGCCAGAAGGACTCTCGCTCCTTACACACGCCGAAGATTACTCGGCGCTGCGAGAGCTCGATGTCACGAACAATGACCTCGGGGGTGGATTCCTTGATGTCTTCGCAGGGTGCGTTTGGGAAGCACTGGAGGTGCTCGATGCTCGCTTCAATGGGCTGCGTGACGAAGACGTTCGAGCGATGCTGACATCCCCATTTGTCGCCTCGCTCGAGGAGCTCTCATTGGCGTTCAACATGTTGGGAGATGACACCGCGTCGATGATCGCGGCGGCTCCGTTCAGGAAACTCGAGCACCTCGACCTCAATAACAATAGCGTCACCGACAGAGGCGCACAGGCTCTCATGGCGTCCACATCGCTCGAGGGTTTGCACCTCGATATCGGGAACAACCTCCTGAGCGACGACACGCGAGAACAGCTCGATCGTTCGGCGCGCTTCAAGAGCGTGCACCACCATTCGTTCAAGATGGCGCCCACGCCGACGTATTGAAGCTGTTTTGTGAGGATTTGGAACGTCGCGCTAGTTGGAGAGAGGATCGACGATGTCATCCGAAGGCATCTCCGCAGCGACTTGTTTCTCGTTTCCACTCCCGAACATGGAAGCGATCGCGACGAGCAAGGCGATGACAAAGATCCCGATCATGACCCCCGTCACGATCTTGGCCGACTGAGAAGACTTTTCGCCCCCCTTGCCAGCGGCGCTCCTATCGGACCTGGGAGATGATGCAGCAGGCGCGTTCGCGGAAGATGCGCTCGGAGAGCGCGATGGCGCGGGCCTCGTGCGTCGCTCCTTGTTCGTCGGTGCGAGCGCGAGGGGGACCTCGTCGAGCTCCAGCTCATCCTGACTCGCAGAAGCGAAAGAGGGCAGGTCCGAGGTCGAGAACCTGTCCGAGCGCTGAGGAGTTTGATTGCCGGTCGTTTGCGATGCTTTGGCAGCCGAAGGAGCAGGAGACGGAGCAGGAGCAGAAGCTGAGGGCTTCTTGTCGAAGTCAAAGAGCCCGTCGTGACTCGATGATGAGAAAGAGGAGGGGACCTTTCCGACCTCTTCGAAGACGCCGCGCGTGGGGTCGAAGCTGGAGGCCGCTTTGGGCTTCGGGTGGTTCGAGCTGCTGCGCCGTTTGCGTAGCACACCTGCGGCGGGCACACCGAGCGGCGTGCCACGATCGCTCTCGCGGCTCTGGTTTGCCGCGGTCGCGCCGAACATCGGCGTCTCATTGATAGGTGACGAGGCTTCCTCGAGCAGAAGATCCGAGAACAGATCATCCTTGCCGCTCGAGGCGTCGGGGTTTTCGAAGCCACGCCCGCCGGGGAGACCATCGACCCAGCTGGTCTCGTCGATCCAACGCTGGATCACCTGGGCCATTTCTCTGGCGGATTGCCATCGATCGCGAGGTTTCTTGGCCAGCGTCTTGTAAATGATCTCGCAGAACTCGGGATCGAGCGTCGAGGGGAGTGGCGTGACGGGCTCTTTCTGATGCGCGATCATGGTCGCGTAGGGCGTCTCCCGATCGAAGGGAGGGCACCCCGCGGCGCATTCGTAGAGGACGACGCCAAGGCTATACAGGTCGCTTCGGAGGTCGACTTCAGGGCTGCGCGTTTGCTCGGGCGACATGTATTGCGGCGTCGCGAGCAGTTGATTCGGGTGTTTGACGAGAGGATCGTCTGGATCGACCTCGCGGCGAGCGATGCCAAAGTCGAGGAGTTTGACGACCTCCTCCTTGGTACGCAGATCCTTGGCGAGGAAGATGTTCTCGGGTTTGATGTCGCGGTGGACGATCCCGGCGGAGTGAACGGCGTGCAATCCTTGCAAGATCTGCACGGCGATCTCGGCGAGCTTTCGAAGCGGAAAGATCTTGTGGTGCTTCATCCGCTCGAAGAGCTCCTCGCCGTGGAGGATCTCCATGGCGACAAAGCCGCGCCCCTTCTCCTCGATGCCGTACTCGTAGATACGGACGACATTTTTGGAGGAGATCTCGGAGCACAGGAGCGCCTCGCGCTCGAGGCGTTCGAGGACATCGGAGTCGGAGGCGTGTTCGTTGCTCACTACCTTGAGCGCGACCGCCTTCCTGCGAGGCCCATCGTCCTCGAGGCGTTCCGCGGCGTAGATCTCGCCCATACCTCCTGCGCCGATGAAGCCGAGGATGCGATAGTTGGCGAAGAAATCACCGCGGTAGAGTACGCGTTCGAGGACGTTCTGATCCAACCCGAGCCGACCGGTGAAGTCATCCGGGGAGGTCGCCTCGACATAAACGCTGCTGTCATCGAGCGCGGAATCCTCTGCCTCTTCAGTGGGAGGTAGCTGGATCAATCGACTTTGACCGCTGCTAAAACTCACGACGCTCCATGCTCTGGCGAGGATTCAGGATTGGTTGGACCAAAGTTGTACACCTGGGTAGGAGGTGACTTCTCCGGGTGTGTTTGTATATAATGCCATGAAAAGACGACCTCGTCATCACAACCAACAAATCGACCGCCCATTTCATCATCGCCAACCACACGGTGAACCGACCTCCCCCTTCTCCACCAGGAATCCGTTGAAGCCTTCTCTCCAAGAGCCAGCCTCGCGGCTGGTGCGCCGGATTTGCATCGTCGCGACCTTGCTCGTCGCCATCGCCTGCGACAATGACGACCGACGTCGCGGCTGTTCATCGGCCAATAAAGAGCTTCGCTCCATCGATATGGAGGCCACGCTCCCCCGGCGAGCGAGCGCGATCATCTTCGCCTCTCGCCTCGAGCAGATCTTTGAAAATGCTGACAACCTGGACACCTTGCTCCCACAAGATGCCGCCAGGGCGTCGTCTGTTTGCGCCAAGCTCGACCAACTCTTCTCCCTCCCCTTCTGCGCGAGCGAGGGGTGGGAGAAGCTTGGCGCCAGGTTCAACGAGCCCGCGACCTTGATCCTGGACGATCAGGAGATCTCGATCAGAGTCTCCACGACCGCTCCTCGCGCGGTATCGACCTGGGCAACCTCGCTCGCGCAGGCGAACGACGAGTTGCGGCACGAGCCTGCGTCAGCACAGCGGGCAGCCAGGCTTATCCGTCGAACAGAAGGTGGTGAGCGCGAGGTTTTGTCCTACGCCGAGTTTAAAAACCTGGTGATCCTGTCGATCGAGCCCGAGCTCGGTCTGGGCAAACAACGCGATGAACCGCTCTCGAAACACGTCCACGACCTGACAAAACTCACCCAGGAAGAGCGCTGGGGGGCATCCTCGAAGAACAAGGCGCTCGAGCAGAAGCTCGCACCGCTCGGCCCCGTTCATGGCGTGATCAGACCTGGGCGAGCGTTGGCCGCGTTACCCGCGGCCAACGAAGACGCCGCGCGCCAGCGCGATCGCCTCGCGGCGCAGTTTGGCGCCCTGGGGTTTGCTACCCAGTTCTTCAAACAGGAAGGACACCTTCGAGTTCACCTGATGCTTCAAGAGGATGTCGAAGAAGCGACGCTCCTGCCAAAGCTCGAGAAGGTGGAGGGAGATTTGCCAACGAACCTCGGTTCGTTGATCGAGCCTGGGGTATTGGGCGTCTTGCGGCTCTCGATCCAACCCGAAGAGTTCTTCTCGATGTTGCGCCTGGGGTTACCACCGGGACAACGCGACGAGATCGACGCGCTGTTCGAGAAGCTCTCCACCGAGTTCTCACTCGACGCGCGCGAGGCTGTGCTGAAGAACCTGAGCGGGCATATGCTCGTGATCTTCTATGGATTGGAGCCCGAAGCCTTCGAATCAGATCCGGTGACGTTCGTGCGCGACCTGCTCATGCTGCAGGCCACGCGCGAAGCGATTTATCTGCCGATCGAGGATCGCACGAAGATGGCCAGGTTCCTCGACGCGATGACACAGCTCACGCGCAACAAGCTCCAGCGCCAGAACGTTGGCGAGACGCTGCAATATGCCTGGATGGAGGATGGCGCGTTGAGCTGGGCGATCGTCCTGCACGATGATTACATGCTGCTGATCGATTCGACGGCAGCGTTCGATCACGCGATGCGCCATGTGCGCAATCCAAAGGAGATCGCGCCTGGGTTGGTGAAGATGGGGTTGTCGAAGTTGTTGGACGACCAACGACAGGTCGGGCTTTACCTGGACGCTTCGAGCGTCCTGACGGTGCTACCTGAAGGCTCCAAACAAACGCGAGCCTGGCTCTCGCCAGTCAAGTCACTGATGATGAACGCGGACGTGACAGACAAGACAAGGACGACAAAAATCGAGCTCGATATCTGGGTGCGTTGATCGTGGTGACTGACGCTCAAGCGCTCTCGCCCTTGGCCATCATAAGAAACGCCATCGGGTTTACGCCCAGGCGCTCGAGCGCCTGTTGCCAACACGCCTCGGGCTCGTTCTCGTCGAAGACCATCTCTTCGTGGAAGTCGAGCAAGAGCCAGGAGCCTTCATCGATCTCGTCTTCGAGCTGGCCTGGTCCCCACCCTGTGTAGCCGATATAAGGCCGGTAAGAGTCGTGCCGCTTGCCGTAGACGAAGTCCTCGATCGAGTCGGAGTCAGCGACGAGGCACCACCCCTCATCGAAATGAAGCATGCCGCGAGACTCGAGCTCGTCCAGATCTCGCCCGGGGATGTAGCGATGTTCGTCCTCCTGGTAGATCAACCAGAGCTGCTCGACGCGCACAGGTCCGCCAAAGCGAACATGGAGGTCAAAGCAGCTGTCCATGATCTGACCGGTGAGGACGTCATCGGCGGTTTGTAACAACGAGCCCAGATCGATGGAGAGGGGCTTATTGACGATGAACCCCATCGCGCCCTCCTCGTCGTGGTGGACCATGACGATCACTGCGCGTTCGAATGGGCTGCCATCGAGGCGGGGGGAAGCGATCAAAAATCCTGGTGCGAAGGATTCGCGAACGCCTTGGCCGTGCTTCGCCATGGTTCTCTCTTTGTTCCGAGGTCAGGAGGCTCACCATCGTGCGTGATCCGTCCATTCAAACCTATCAGCCCTCCCTGATGAAATCCATGGGAGAGCACGCGCGAGGAGAACACCTCTCGCTCGCGGACAAAGAGAGAACACCTCGACACCACGCAAACATCCCGAGGCGAATCAAGCCACATCGCGCGAAGGCTCGCGCTCGCGATCGGATTGGCGGGTGTCGTGTCGAGAAGGTGACTGCGTGAAGCCACCATACATCGCTTCGATCTCACTGATTTCCATGATCACGAAGTGCCACTGATCCTCGAGCCTGGCGAAGACGCGCGCGTCCTCCTCGCGACGCATCGCTTCCTCGAGGTCCCACATCTTTGAAGTGAGCTCCTCCCAACGACGTCTGGCGCCTGCCGACATGTTCATCTCCTCTCGATTCGAACCACTCATCTCGACCTCCGGCGCGATCACTGACCAACCGTTCACTGATATTCTGTTCAGCAACATATTCAGTGTCAAGCAAGATGTGAGGTGTGATGAGCTCGACGTAGGAACAAACCACGAGAAAAAGCGGGCGAGGGTGCGGCGAGGAGTAGGTTACGCTACCTGCTCCTCGCCGCACCCCCGCCCGCTTTTTCTTGGCGTATAATCAGCCCGACAGTCTACTTCGACGAGCGGAAGGCGAGCTTCCCGAAGGCGCCCACGGTCGCGATCGGTGTGGGTCGCGTGGTGTGCCAGCCATAGGGTGAGCTGCTGGCCGGGTGAAGCTCGTGAGCGCGCAAGACCTCGGCCACAGCCGCGGCCATGATCCGCTCCTCTGGCTTCTTGGCCAACATCCACTCCACCAGTGTATTCAGCGCGCCTTCATCCCAATCGAGGAAGAACTCGACGGGTTTGGCGACCACCTGACGCTTCATCGTCTCGATCGCCCCCAGACCTGGCTCTTCGAAGGGGGCACGGCCCGTGAGCATCTCGAACACCACGCTCCCCAGCGAATAAACATCCGTCGCCGAGGTGATCCGTTGGCTCGTGATCTGTTCGGGTGACATATAGAGCGGCGTGCCCGAGACGCTATTCTCACTGGTATCCAGGCGACCGAGCGTCCTCGAGCTTTCGACAAACGCCAACCCGAAGTCCATGATCACAGGCCACGCGCGGCCGAGACGACGCTCGATAAAAATGTTCTCCGGCTTGATGTCGCGATGCACTACCCCTCGCTCGTGCAAGTGCGCGAGCGCGTCGGCCAGTTGCTCCGCCACCGTGAGCACGAAGACAGGATCGAGCGCCTCGCCCTTCTCGAGCATCGTCGCCAGCGTATCGCCCTCGAGCAGCTCGGTCGCCACGTACACCTCTTGCCCCTCTTCCCAGACCTCGTAGCACTTGACCACATTGGGGTGCTCGAGCTTCTGCAGGATCTTCCCCTCGCGGAGCATCATCTCGCGAGCATGAGCGTGCGAGTGCATGTGCTCGTTGAGCACCTTGAGCGCCAACTCCGTCGAGGTCTTGGTGTCCAGAACCTCGTAAACGGTGCCAAAGGCCCCCGAACCGATCACGCGCTCGACCATGTAACGGTTGGCGATGACAGAACCTGGGAGGATTTGTGCTGTTTGTGCGTGGTGACTCATCGTGGCACTCCAAAACGAGAAAAGGCGACGTCTTACCGAGTCACTTCGTAGAAGTATTCATCAACGAAAAGGTCACTCGAAAAATCCAGAATTTGTAAAAAAATGCAACCACATCGAAGCCATTCAATTCGATATTGACTCGTGAACCGCATAAAATCAGAGGTTCGGGGGCGTGACTTTTTTCTCTTCAGCAGTAAAAACAGCCGAAAAAGAAAGAGCCGCCCGATGACTTCCGATGCTCGCAACATGGCTTATCATCTACGAGATCGGGTCTTCCATGGAGTTTTTCTAACGTAACGAGTGGGCTCGAGAGCTGAGCCTGGGGGTCACTCGATGACGCCTGCCGTCATAACGGCGGTCAAAACAACCTGGGTATGGGACCGTCTATTGTCTCTACATCGATCTTGATCACCTGCAGGAGATGGTCCAACACCCTCGCCAAAAAAGTTCGCGAGGGCTGTGATTGCTTTCAGGCTCACCGACCTCCCGAGCGCGCGACGCTCTAAAAGGAGAGCCACAGGCTCGCGCCCGCCTGGCTATACAGACGCTGATCGGTCACGAGGCGCCCCGCGACGAGGTTTTCGCGCAGGTCGAGTCGCGCGCCAAAGCGGCGGTTTTGTGGTGACCAGAGCAGCCCCGCCCCCACATGAAACACAGGCAATGTCGCGCTGTCCTCTCCCACCACGTGCTCGGGACCGCCACCCAGGCTGACAAAGGGGCGCAAGTTTCGCGTGGAGAACAAGTACCCGAGCCCGAGTCGTCCGCCCACGGTCGTGAGCCCGTTGCCTGCCACGTCAGCGCCTCGCCCGACCTCCAGCGAGAGGTCGAAGAGGAGGCGCTGCTCGATAAGCGCCGAACCCTGGAGACCCGCATTCCAGGCAAGCGAGACATCACCGGTTTGAAGGTCGAGTGATTCTCCAAACAGACCTCGCCAGCTACCAAGACCAGACAAACGCAACGAGACATCCAGTGGCTCCTGCGTCCTCGCGCTCGCCGTCAACTGCTCGCCACCTTCCTTCCTCGTGTCGACCACCACGCGCGCCACGACGATGTCCGTCCCGGCGATGCTCACCGAGGCCGAGGAGCGCGCCTTGCCCGTATTACGCACAGGGATCACCCAGTTCGTACCATTCTTGCTCGTCGGCTCCCCGGTGGCCTCGAGGCCACCGGCCGTGCGCACCTCGAGCGCGCGCACCGGGACATCCAACAACACATCGAACGCATAGCTCTCGCCATGCTCGAGCACGAGCCGCTTGGGAGTCTGCGCGCTCACCGACGTGACCTCGATTTCGACAGGATCGAGCTCGCGCTCGCCATCCTTACACTCGATCGTTTTCTTGCCCGGCTCTACGGCGAGCAAGCGCCTGGAGTATGCCTCCTCGCCGCTAAATCGACAGCTCAGGTAGCCAAAGGAGAGTTCGGTACCAGGCGTTATTTTGCTACTCGTGAACGGCATCTCCTCGGCGACAACGTCGATAATCTCCACCGCCGCCGAGGGGCTCGGCTTTCCTTCAAAGCCCTCGTCATCCGTGGTCGAGATCGTGACCGAATACACCCCGGCGGGAAGACGCGCGAGCTCGAGCGCGCGCACGTGATCACTCACGACGAAGGCGTTCACGAGATCCTGGCTCGAGTCAAAGACCTCGATCCTCCACGCCGCCGCGCCCGGGACCTCTCCCCACTCGAGCAAAGCTCGGTTATCGCCGAGCACCGAAAACGCGGTGATCTTGTCCTCGACCCATTTGGGAGGAGCGGGCAGTGGTTTCGGAGGCGTCGGGTCCTTGCCCTTGACGACCTTGCTGCCGGTGTTCTCTGGCAAGGCGATCTCGGCGCCGCCCTTGCGACGGCTTCGCACGCGCGCCTTCTTGCTCGTGTGATTGGCCACGAGCGTGGTGCCTCCATCGAGCACCTTGACCAGTCCCTGACCATCCTCGCTCACGGCAACAGCGCTCGGGGTCTCGACCTCGACCGTGGCGCCCGCGAGCTCGTCGAGGCGCGTGGCGAGCGTGCCGCGCTCGAGGCTCGCGTGATGGCCTCCGGCTTCGCGCTCGACCTCGCCATAGATAACGACCAGCGTGTTCTCTCGCATCCTGAGGTTGGCCTTCTCGCGGAGGAAGCGGATCTCGGCAGAGGACTTCTCTCCCGAATCCACGCGCCAGGCGCGAAAGAGATCCTGCCCGCGCTCGGCCTCTCGCCACGAGGAGACCTTCGGCGCGCGCGTGCGCACCGCGCCTCGGTGAGAGTTGATGCGCGCGTCCGCGCCAGCAGACTTTTTGGACGCGACGAGCTTCTCCTTGGTCGGCAGCTTGAGCACCTGGCCGGGGTAGATGCGAAAGCGCGAGTCGAAGTCATTGTAATTGTCGATCAACTGGTAACAGAGCTGCCCATCTCCGTAGACCTTGCGCGCGATGCCGATACAAGTGTCGCCGGGTTGGACCTTGTACTCGATAAACTCATCCTGCGCGTTCACTGTATTTGCGGCGCAAAACACCGCCGAGAACGTCGCGATCGCCATCATCCATTTCATCTTCATCATCGTGCGTCATTCCTTCGAGCGCGACGCTGCGCTCTCTTGAGTCGCCTGGTCAGATCATCTGGGGTAAAATCAGTCGGGATGACATCGAGCGCTCCAGCCCGCAGCAACGCCGCGACATGGTCCATATCGTCCAGACTCGTCGCCACGATCACGACGCGCTCCTGGCTCAACCTCTCGACCTCCTCGGTCGAGAGATCACGCCCGAAGAGCACGCCCGCCTCCATCTCTGGATCAAATGGGACGAGCTGAAATCCATTGCTCCCGAGCGCGGCGACCATATCCATCGACTCGGGGTCACCGATCAAACCGATCTCTTTGAGCTCGTGAAAGGTCGACCTCGTGGTCACGTCGAATTGAGCCGTCACCGCAGACTCGAGCGCTTGCCTCGCCGTCGCTGGCGGGACCATACGCCCGCTACGTGCCTGCCACTCTCCTCCTCGCCCCCATTGCGAGGGCATTTGCTGGAGATCTTGCAACAGATGCAACACATCGCGGGTGGAGGGACGTCGCGCAGGATCCTTCTCGAGCATCCTGTAAACGAGCGACTCGAGCGCGACAGGGACATGGCGCCCTTCGGCACGCATCATCTTGGGAGGCGGCGAAAACAATTGGCGCGTCATCACCTTCACCACATCATCCTCGGTATCCTCGAAGGGGGTCTTGCTCTCGATCAACTCGTAGAGCAGGCACCCGAAGGCGTACATGTCCGAAGCGCTCGTGAGAGTTTTGCCCGAGACCTGTTCTGGAGACATGTAAAGCGGCGTCCCGGCCACGGTCGAGTCCGTCTTGGTCAGGCGCCCCAGCTCTTCATCTTTCTCGATGAACGCCAGGCCAAAGTCGACGACCACGCACCTCCATGACTCGTCGCGTTCTTCGATCAGGATGTTGGCGGGTTTCAAGTCGCGGTGGACGAGACCGATGTCATGCGCGGCGCTCAACGCGCTGGCGAGCTGCGCGGCGATATAGACCACCTGTTCGATGTCCTGGACGCGCTCGCGATCGAGGAAATAACGCAGATCCTTGCCATCGAGCAGCTCCATGACGGTGTAGAGCAACCCATCGTGCTCCCCGGTGTCATACACCTGCACCACGTTCGGGTGCTTGAGCTGTGCGTTGATCTTGGCCTCGCGCTTGAAACGCACGCGGTAGTTCTCATCGAAGCTATAGACGGGTGAGAGGAGCTTGAGGGCGAAGGTGCTCCCGAGCTCTTCGTGGCGGACGCGGTAAACCGACCCCATCGCGCCGCTGCCGATGAACGCCTCGACGGTGTATTTCCCACCGACCAGTTCGCCTTCAGTCAAGAATTTCATGGCTCCTCTCTCTTGTTCACAGCCGCACTTCGCAAAGCATCACTTCGTCGTCTATGCCGGGGAAGTTGCGGGTGCCGATCTGAACGATGTCGAACATGTCGTCAGCCAACGTCGCGGTGGTCGAGGTGATCAGGATTTGATTGGGGCGAGCGATGGACTCGAGCCTCGCGGCGAGGTTCACGACCTCTCCGATGACGGTGTAGGCGACCCTCGATTCTGAGCCGACGTTACCGACGAGCGCTTCGCCCGAGTGAACGCCGACGGCGATCTCGATCTCGACGCCATATTGCTCGCGCCAGCGCGCGTTGCCGACGTCCAGCCAGCTGATCAGATCCTCGGCGGCCATCAATGCCTTCTCGGCGTGCTCTTCATCAGGAGATGGCGCGCCCCAAAATGCCATCACGCAGTCCCCCACGAACTTGTCGACGACGCCGCCATGCCGAAAAACGATCTCGGTGGCGATGGTGAAGAACTCGTTCAGAATCGCCACGATCACTTCAGGAGGTCTGGACTCGCACAGCGGCGTGAAGCCAACGATATCGGCGAACAGGACGGTGACCTCGGCGCGGCGCCCTCTCAACGCATCGAGGTCGCTCCCCGAGGAGACCTGTTCGACGACATTGCGAGGCAGATAGCGACCGAGTTCAGCGCGAATAAGCTCCTGGCGACGAATCTCGTCCTCGCTCTCGGCGAGTGATTGTGCCGCGTGATTGAGCGTGTGGCCGAGGACCGAGAACTCATCGCGGGTGTCGACGTGAACCCTGGCGCCGAACTCGCGCTGCGCGAGCGCGATGCACTGTTTGACGAGGTCGCTGACGGGCCGCGTGAACCTTCTGGCGAGCAGCAACGCCGCGATGCACGAGAGGATCGTCGTCAGCAACAACCCCACGAGCACCGCCCAGCGCATACGCACGAGTGGCGCGTAGGCCTCGGCCTGAGTCACGCGCGCGACGACAAGCCAGGGCGCCTCCTCGAGCGGTTTGGCGGTGACGAGCCAGCGCTCGCTGCCATCGAACTCACCAGAGACGGCGACTGTTTTGACGGTCGTCATCGGCATCAGCCAGGCGAGGAGCGCATCCTCGCCGAGCTTCTCGCCGCGCTGTTTATCATCGACGTGAGCGCGGACGAAGCCATCGCGATCGAGGACGAGCAGTGACTGCGCGTTTCCATCGAAGCGCGCGTTGACGAGCTCTTCGAGCTTGGCCTGGAGGAAGTCGAGCTCGACCTCGGTCAGCAGGTACCCAGTGATCTTATCAGGTGATGGCTTGAGCGGCGTCACAAGCTGCGCGCGGCCCTGCTTGACGGCGAAGAGGCCACCATGCTTGGCGAGCGGCTCGGCGAGCGGGAGCTCAAGCTGTTTGGGGTAATCAGGAGCTGACTTCCCACCTTCGGTGATGGTGTCGATCCATTTGCCCTGGGCGTCGAAGATGGCCGCGTGATCGAGAGGATCACTGCCCGCCACCAAGGTGCGCGCGAGGGGGATGCGCAGAGTTTTATCGAGTTGAGGATCGCTCAACGCCAGCGCGATCTTTGCCGAATCACCGCGCGCTCCTGCGAGCGCAGCGTCGAGCTGTTGGCTCACCTCGGAGGTCGCCGAGAGCCGAACTTCGCGGCTGACCTGCTTGATCATCGCCTCGTTCGCGTCGAGGAGCGACCACGCGATGACAGCCGCAGGGATGATGGCAAACGTCGCCGTCAGCAACGCGAGTTTGCGCCATAAAGGCACCTGGATTTCTTGCTCAGCCACGATCTCCTCCTGAGATAGAGAGCAGAATCCCCCCTACACTTCGTTTACACAGCGCCACGAGGCCATCCTTACCAACAAGGGGGTCGCTTGCTTCGACGACCCTCGCCATGGCGGCGCGTAGGTGTAGACCTGTGTGTGTTGCCCGAGGTCACACTTTTCTTTGCTCACGCGACGCGGCGCGGGAAATGAGGGGGCG
>Ga0208061_100170_pt1 | contig 22370 bp, 10 predicted proteins | sample DeeseametaMP0555_FD_184209 | JGI IMG/M metagenome (GOLD analysis project Ga0208061, IMG submission 184209) | Marine microbial communities from the Deep Atlantic Ocean - MP0555 (SPAdes) | ecosystem: Environmental > Aquatic > Marine > Oceanic | place: South Atlantic Ocean | collected 2011-01-23 | reverse complement strand
ATGATTCGTTAGGACTTTGAAAACAGCGCGCCCGCTTTTTTTCCCGCGCCGCTTTGGCGCTTTATTCAGGAGCCGATCGAGAGGCCGAGGTGCTTGCGCAGCTCGAAGTACTCCTCGGAGATGGAGAAGAGCACCAGCTCGCGGATCTTGTCCTTGACCGACGCCTTGCCGACAGGGATCGGGTCATTCTTGACGCAGCTGGCGGCCTTGTGGAGGTCGCCACACAGCAGCAACCCGAGCCTCGTGGTGGTGTGATCCACGCAGGTCAACCAGTGCGAGAGGTTGGGGTTCTTGCCAGACTGGAGGAACTGCCTCGCGAGCTTCTGGATGTTGACCATGAGCCCTGGCGAGCGACGGTCTGCGTCCTGAAGCGCCTCGATCAGGCTCGGCGCGTTCGGTCCGATCTGCTTGTCCAAGCCGAGCGAAGGATCGGTGATGTGGAGCGCGATGATAAAGAACGCCTTGAGCCACTCGGTGGGGTAACCACACGAGCCGAGGTAGTGTGAGGGCAGCATCCAGGCGAGTCGCTTGGCGATGGTGAAGGCGAGCTCTCGCTCGTCCCTGCCCTGGAACATGTCGGCGCCGACGACGAACGCTGGCGGGTAGACGTTGATGTTGCGCATCCCGATCGCCTGATCCTTGCGCAGGTACAGCTCGGGCATCGGCGTCAGGCCCACGGGAGCGAGCCTCGAGCCGGCGTAGCTGTAGATCTTGCAGAAGAGCAACTTGTCGTTTGGATCGAGCAAGTCCTTCTTCTTGTTGATCCCGACCTCGCGGTGCGTCCTGGCGTAAGACCCGGCAAAGACCACGAACAACTGCTGCATGATGGCAGTCGTGAGCATGTCCTGCTCGGGGTGGTAGATCTTGCGGAAGGACTCGAGGTTAAAGGTCCCCTTGGCCGCCTGGAGGTTCTTCCCGAGGTACTGCTGGTAGAACTTCATCTCGGTGTCGGAGGCCTTCTGCAGGAAGGTCAGCGCGCTGGCCATGCACCACGCCTTATCGTACTCCTTCTCCTGGATGTAAGCCTTGAACAGCGCCTTGTAGGACTCGACGCGGAACGGGTTGGTCTCGATCAGGGCGCGGTGTTGTTTGATGACACCGGCCTGGTTTCCATCCTGGCGCTCGTAGAGCTGGGCGAGGATGAGGTGGACCTTCTCGTTGTTTGGCGCGAGCGATGCGGCCATCTCGTAGGCCTGAATCGCGCTCTGCATGTGGCCGAGCCTGGAGCGATAGATCTCGCCGAGGTTCTGCCAGAGCATCATGTAGAGCGAGGCCATCTGCTCCTCTTCCTTGTACTCGGCGACGCGCTTGAGCATGCGACGATACGCGCGCTCGAGCTCCTTCCATTGCTTGCGCTCTGTCAGGATGCGGTCGATCGCCTCGAAGGCCTTGAGCTGGTGACAGTCGGCATCGAGCGCTCTGTCGAACGCATCGACGGACGCCTGCCAGTCGTGGACCTCATCGCGGTAAATCACACCGATGGTGTAGGCGAACCTCGATTTCTTGCCCTCGTCGGGCTCGAGCTCGATCAGGCGGTTGAGCATATCGACCGCTTCGACCCACTGGCGCGTGTTCGTGTAGAGGTTGAGCAGCTTGCGCAGGATGATGACGCTCTGCTCCTCGAGCGAGAGCGCCTCGAGGTAGGACTGCACGGCCATCCCCGGATCCTGGATCTCCTCGGCGTAGATGTCACCGATTTGCGAGAGCTTGGCGAAGCGGATCTTTGGATCAGACTCGACCGAGAGCAGCTGCCTGGTCAGGTCGATGTAACGATCCCACTCCTTTGTCGCCTCGTAGTTCTCGAGCAGCGCGTTGATCGACTCCTTGTGCTCGGGGTCGTAATCGAGCGCCTTCTCGAAGTAATCGAGCGCGCGCATCCTGTCACCGAGGCGCTGCTTGATCACGCCCGCGTTAAAGAACACCTCCCTGGCCTGCTCGCCGTAGAGGCGATCGAGGTGCTGGAGTTGGATGTTCTGGTAGATCTTGAAGGCGGCCTCGAGATCCTCGTGACGAAGGAGCTGACGCCCCAGCCCGAGCATCCCCTCGAGGTGCCCCTGATCGTACTCGTAGGCGCGGTGGTAATAGGAGAGTGACTGGTCACCAAGACCGAGCTCCTCGTTGGTCTGCGCCATCTGAAGGTAACGCAGGTGATACTCTTCAGGGTTGCGGTTTCCTTCCTGCTCGTATCGCGCGACGACCTTCTCGAGCAGCGGCAGCGCGCGCTCGAAGCGTTTCTCGCGGATGTAGACATCGATCAGCGGCTCGGCGGCCTCGACCACGTTCGGGTCGAACTCCTGCGCCTGCTCGTAGTAGCGCAGCGCGGACACCAGATCATCGAGGCGCTCGTCGTAGATGCGCCCGATTTGGGCGTAGTAGAGCGCCTTCTGCGTCAGGTCACGCGCGTTATCATTGGCGTTCTTGAGCATCTGGATGATCGACTGCCAGTCGGCGCGGCGCTCGTAGATCGAGCGGAGCGCGTCGATGGTCAGCGGGTTGGTCGGCTCGATCTGGAGGGCCGCGCGGTACGCCTGCTCGGCGCGCGTATCATCCATGATCTGCGCGTCGAGGATATCCCCCATGCGCTGGTAGAGCTCGACCTGCTCGTCGGTGTCCGTGGATGCACCTCCGAGGCGATCGTAGACATCGACGGCGGCCTCCCAGTTGCCCGTCAGCTCGTAGAGCGAGCCGAGCTCGCGCATCGGATCGGGCTGGATCGGCTCGTGCTGCAACGAGCGCACGAAGGCGTCGATAGCCGAGTGCTGATCATCGAGCCTGTCGCGATGCACGCGCGCCAACTCGTTCAAGAGTTGGACGGCCATCGAGCTGTCATCGGTCAGGTTGACGTGCGCCTCGACGATATCCACCAGCTCGAACCAGCGCTCGAGCGTGTAGTAGAGGCGCTCGAGGTTCTGGATCGCGGTCTCGTTCGAAGGGTCGACGCCCAACACGTTGGTGTAGTCATCGACAGCGGCGTCGTAGTCCTCGTACTGCTCCTCGTGGAGCGCGGCGAGCTTGCCATAGATCAGGACCTGCTGATCGGGCTCGAAGACGGCCTGGAGCTGTCGGTTCAAGACCTCGAGCACATCGTCCCACTGGGCGTTTGCCGAGTAGAGGCGCTCGAGCGCCTCGAGCGAGGGCATGTGCCCTTGCTCGTTGGCGAGCAGGTCGGAGTAGGCGCCGATGGCGCGCGATGGGTCATTGAGCTGCTCTTCGTAAACGATCGCGATCCTGTGGCGGATGTCGATGATCATCTCCGGGTCATAGGTCGAGTTGACCTTCTGACGCAGGATGTCGATGAGATCCTCCCAGCGAGCGTACGTTTCGTAGATGCGCTCGAGGCTCTCGAGCGCGAGCAAGTCCGTCTCGTCCAGGCTGATGATCTGCTCGTAGCACATGATCGCCTGATCGATCTCGGAGAGCTGCTCCTCGTAGACCTCGCCGAGCTTTCTCCAGAGCTGGATCTTCTCGTCAGGGTCGATCGAGAGCTCGATGCGCGCGTGCAACGTCTGCGCGAGCTCTGGCCAACCGGCCACGCGCCTGTAGAGATCCTCGAGGCGCTCCAGGATGTCGATGTTCTCGGGGTCCACCGAGAGCGCGCGCTGGAAGTGATAGATCGCGTCGTCTGGCTGGTCGAGCTCGTCGGCGAGCAGGCGGCCAGCGTAGCGGCGCAGGTCGATCGCGTCGCGCTCGTCCTCGATGATCGAGAGCACGTCGTTGTAACGCGCGACGACCTCGCTAAAGAGCCCCGTCTGGCGCGCCAGGCGCTCGAGCTCTTCGATCGTTTGCTCGTCGTGTACTGTCTCGGGGACAAGCCCACCGAGCAAGACAACCAGCGCTGATTCGGGCTGCTCGAGCTGAACCTCGAACACCTGCGCGGCGCGCTTTAACGTCTCGAGTCGCTCGAAGGGTTGATCGGCGACGATGTCGGCGTGCGCCAGATAAAGGTTCACGAGCGAACCCGCGGCATCCTCGCTCGCCTGGTTCTTATAGATCTCCTCGAGCGCGTGATACGAATCCTCGTCATGCGGGTCGAGTTGGAGGACGTACTCGTGGAACTGCGCGGCGCGATCATAGTCCATGATCTTGTCCGTGAGCAGCTCGGCGATTTGCTTGCCGACAGGCAGGCGCTCTTCCTCGGCGATGTTGTTGAGCTTCACATCCAGGACCGCGACGGCCTCTTCCCAGTGACCTTCCTGCAGGTAGAGACGCTCGAGCGCCTCCAGCGCGAGGTTGTTGCCCGGATCGAGCAGCATCACTTGATTCCACGCCTCGATCGCCTCTTGCGGCTGCATCAGCATATCGGACTGGATGTCGGCCTGCTCGATCCAGAGGTCGAGGCGACGCTCTGGCGCGAGGCTCTCGTGCTCGAGCATCTTGGAGAGCGTGCTCGAGAGCTCGAAGTAATCGCTGCGACGCGTGTGCAAGTCACGCATCGCCTCGAGCGCGGGCAGGTAGTACTCGTCGATCGAGAGCGCGGCTTGCCACGCCTCGAGCGAGCGCACATCATCATCGAGGCGCTCGCCCCAGATGACGCCCAGGTTCTCGTAGAGTGCCAGGCGCTCTTCCATATCATCGGTGAGGTTGATCTCGCTCTCGATGATATCGACGAGCTGCTCCCAACGCTCCTGGAGCACATACAAGCTGCGCAGCCTCCTGAGCGCTTCGCGGTTCTCCGGCTGGAGCATGATCACGCGATCGAGCAACTCGACCGCATCATCCTGCTTATCGAGCATCTCCTCGGCGATCTGCGCCTGTTGCGAGAGCAGGTCGGCCTGACGATCTGGATCGGTCGTGCCGCGAACCTGGCTCGCGAGGTTGCGATAGAGCTGCTCCCACTGCTGGGTCGCCAGGTACAACTGTTCGAGCGCTTCGAGCGCTTCGGTGTGCATGTCATCGAGATCGAGCACGCTGCGGAAGTACTCGATGGCGTTCTCTGGCTCGGCCAACATGTCGCGGCTCAGGCGACCCATGCGCAGGTTGAGTTCGATGAGCTCGACCTCGTCGTAGACCTCGACGATGCGTCGCTTGAGGATCTCGCCGAGCTCCTCCCAGCTTTGCTGCCCCGTATAAATACGGTCGAGCGCGGCGAGCGCCTGGGGCTGGCCCGGATCGAGCGCCAACACCTGGAGGTAGGGGCCTTCGGCGTCATCAGGAGATTGAAGCTTCTCCTCGATGGTGCCAGCCAGACGCAACCAGAGTCGCAGCGCGTCTGCCTCTTCGGGCTGCGCTTCTTCGAGGACCGTCATGTAGGTCTGCGCCACGTTTGGCCACTGCTCGTGCTCGGCAGCGATGCGCTCGAGCTCCTCGCACACATCGAGATCCGAAGGGATCTCGTAGAGCGCAGCAGAGAGCGGCTGGATCGCGTCGACGGGTTGCCCCATCTCCTCGATGTAAATGCGCGCGATCTGCATATAGAGGCCATGGCGCGCCTCCTTCTCCTCGAGCTGCCCGAGGCGCTGCGAGTAGAGGTCGATGAGCTTGCGGTGCTCATCGAGTGAGAGGTAGTGCGGCTCGAGGATCTCCATGATCTGCTCGGGCAACTGCCCGGACATGAACATCTCCTCGAGCGCCTGGATGGTGCTCTCGTTGCCGGGCTCGTCGAGCAGGATGTCATTGTAGACATCGAGCGCCGAGATCGGATCGTCGATGGCGTCGCGAAGCAACACGCCGAGCTGCAACCTGAACTCGAGGCGCTGATCCGGGTCGGTCGAGTGCTCGATGCGCGAGCGCAGGATCTCGGTCAACTCCTCCCAGCGGCCTTCCTGTTGGTAGAGCGCGTGGAGCGAGGAGAGCGCCTCCTCGTCGACAGGATCGTTCTCCAGGACGCGGACGTAGCGATCGATCGCCGCGCCGGGATCGGGCACCTTCTCCTTGTAGACGCGCGCGATCTGCGTCTGGAGCATCCCCGCCACGACGAAGTCGTCCACGCTCTCGATGAGCATGTCGAGCAAGTCGATGAAGGGGTCCCAGGCGAGCAACTCGTCGGAGAGTCGCCAGAGCTGGGCGATGATGTCCTCGCGAGAGGGGTCGACAGCGAGCGCTTCTCCCAACGTCTGGAAGGCGCTCCCCTTGTCCTCGCGGCATCCCTCGTGGATGCTCGCGATCTCGCGAAGGATCTCGATCTGACGCTCCTGATCCTGGGTGGACCCGAGCAACAAGCGCATCACATAGACGAGCTCGTCCCATGCCTCGGCGCGCTCGTAAATCGGTTGAAGCACCTGCGCCGCCTCGACCTCGAACTCACCTCGCTCGACCATGCCCGCGAGCGCCTGCGTGGTCGCCTCGTGCGCGGGGTCTTCCTCGAGGACATCGCGGTACACCTCGACCGCGCGCAGACCATCAGCCAGATGCTGCTCGTGCAGACGACCGACGCGATACTTGAGGTTGCGTTGGTCTTCGGGGAGTTGGCTGAGTTCGATCTCGCGCTCGAGGGTGTCCAGAAGCTCTGGCCACTGCTCGGTCTGCTCGTAGAGCTCGTCGAGCTTCTCGAGCGCGCCGAGCTCCATCGGGTCGAGCGAGAGGATGCGACGGTAGACGTCGATCGCCTCCATCGGCTCCTCGAGCTGCCCCTGGTGAATCCCGCCGATGACATACAGGAGGTCTTTCTTGGCCTCGATATCATCGGTCAGGTCGAGCTTGCGATTGTAGTTCTCGAGCAGGTCGACCCAACGCTCGAGCCGGGTGTAGAGGACCTCGAGGTGATCGATCGCGTTCGTGTCCGCGGGGTCGATCCCGAGGACGATGTTGTAGACATCGATCGCCTCTTGGAGCGTATCCTCGGTGACCTCTTCATAGATGGTGCCCGCCTGGTAGAGCAGGTCCTTCTTGGTCTCCTCGTCCTCGACGACATCAGCCTTGAGCTTGAGGATGTCGACAAGGCGCGTCCACTCCTGGAGGTGCCTGTAGATATTCTCCAGATCCTCGATGCTCTCCAGATCGTCGGGCATGATGTCGATGACATCATGCAAGCGAGCGGCGGTGGATTCGACATCGCCGATGTGATCGACGTAGATCGAGGCGGCCTGACGGAGCAGGTCGCGCTTGACCATGATCTCGTCCTGGTCGGCGGCGATCTCTTCGAGCACGCGCACGAGCTTCTCCCACTCGGTCGTCCCCTCCGCGATGCGGTAGAGGTTCTTGGAGGTGTGCTCGTTATCGATGTCGTGCGCCAGCGCTCGCGCGTAGACCGAGAGCGCCTCGATCGGTTCCGCCAGGTTCTCCTCCCAGAGCTTGGCGACGCGGTGGAGCAAGGCGACCTTTTGCTCGGGCTCGAGCGCATGCTCGACCTGAACCTCCAGGGCGCGCACAAGCTCCTCCCACTGCATCCTCTCGGTGTACCATGGCTCGAGGATGTTGCTCGCGCGCTCGGACTGCTCGCCGAACTCGGAGGTCTGCATCACTCGCTCGAGGGCGCCCACAGCGGGCTCGCTCTCGGGTTCATCCGCGAGCACTTCCTCGTAGAGATCGACGGCGACCTCGACATGACCGAGGTGCTGCTCGTGCACTTCGCCAAGGCGAATCTTGAGCGCGCCCTGCTCCGACTCGCTCGCCAGCTCGAGCTGGCGGCGAAGGTTACCTTCGAGCTCGTCCCACATCCCCTCGTCGCCATAGAGGAAATCGAGCTCCTGCATGGCGGCGACATCTTCGGGGTGCGCCTCGAGGTTTTGCTTGAGGACGTCGATCGCTTCCTGTGCCTCGCCGAGGCGATCGTTCCACAACGCCGCGAGCGAGAAACGAAGCTCGCGCACGCGCGTCTCATCACCTTCCGCGAGCGCCAGGCGGCGCTCGTAGACATCCAACATGTCGCGCCAGAGCTCGGCGCGCTCGTAGAGCGCTTCGAGTTCATCGAGCGCGCGCGTCGAGTCAGGCTGTGCGTCGAGGATCTTGTAGTAACACTCGCGCGCCTTGTAGGGCTCGGCCACATGATCGGCGTAGATCCTGGCCATGGTGAACAGGTAGTCGAGGCGCAGAGGTGCATCCCCCTCGCCAGTCTCGGGCAAGATCCCATCGTAGAGTTCGATGAGCTTACCCCAGGAGCCGAGCGCATCGGCCAGCGTATCGAGCTTGGCGCGTGCGTTCTCGTCATCGGGGTGGATCTTCAGGACCTCGCCATAATGACGGAAGCTCTCCTCGGGCATCCCGAGCTCTTCGAGGTAGACGCGCGCGATCTCTTCGTGGCGCGTGGCGTGTCCCTCGGGGTCGCTCGTGGTCGAGATCTGGATCTCGAGCGAGCTGATCAGGTCCGTCCAGCGACCGTGGATCTCGTAGACGGGCTCGGCGAGTTCGCTGGCGACGCGGCGAACCTCCGCCTCGTCATCACGAAGGTAGTCCTCGACCGCGAGCAATGCTTCGCGGTGCGAGGGTCGAATCACCAACACGCGGCCGAGCGCCAGCAGCGCCTCGCGCGTCCTGGAGAGCTTCTCCTTGTGCACCGAGCCGAGCTCGAAGTTCAGGTTCACCAGGCGCTCGAGCTCCTGCTCGGTGTAACGCGCGCGCTGCTCCTTTGCCTCCTGCTCTGGCGTCTCCTCGCCGAGCTCCTCGTCAGCATCCGGCGCGGCGACTCCCTCTTCGCTCCATGAGCCATCTTCCTGGGGCAGCAAGCCACCGAGCGCCACGACGCCCGTGGTCGGCTCGTCATCGGCGCGCGCCAGCGCGCGCTCGTCGACGATGGCGATCTCCTGATCGATGATATCGGTCAGCTCGCCCCATTGTTCGCCGGTCGCGTACAACCTGTGCAACTGCGCCAGCGTGTCCTCGTCGGTGGGGATAAGCTCGTAGGCTTCGAGGTAGGTCGCCAGCGCGCGCTCGCGATCATCTGCCTGGAACTCGGCGATGCGCGCGAGCCCGTGCAAGGTTTGCACGCGCTCCTCGTTGTTATCCACGAGCTCCAGACGGCGCTTGTAGATCTCCATGAGCTCGTCCCAGCGCTCCTGGCGCTCGTAGATCGAGGCCATGGCGCCCATGGCGCGCGTGTGCTCGGGGTGGTCGGCGAGGATCTGTCGGTATTGCTCGAGCGCCTCTTCGTAGGACTCGAGCTGCTCGCTCAACACGCGCGCGGTGCGCATGCGGAGCGTGACCTTGTCCTCGCCATCGACCTTCTCGATGCCCTCCTTGTAGAGGTCCACCACGGAGAACCAGCCATCGATCTCGCCAGCGAGCCACTCGAGCCTATCGGCGTCCTTATACTGGGTTGGCTCCTCGGTGATGATCTGACCCATCCAGGCAAACGCCACCTCGCGATCTTCGAGGGTGTTGGCGTGGAGCGCGGCGAGTTGACGTTGGATCGGGCGCCTGTCGGCGGGCGCCTCGCGGTGCCCGAGGACGATCTGGAGCGCACCGTCGAGACCTTCCCAGTTCTCCGCCTCGCGGTAGATGGTGATCAACTGGAGCGCGGCGTCCTCGTTTTGAGGATCGAACTGCTGGTGAATGCGGTCGAGCGCGCGCTCTGCGCGCGCGACATCATCGGCGGACTCTTTCCAGACGCGCGCGGCGCGAAGCAGGAGCTCGATCTTCTGATCGTCCTCGATGTTTCCGCCGACCTGCTGCTCGAGCAAGCGCGCGAGCTCGCTCCACTCGTCCTTGTCGGCGAACAGCGACTCGAGGCGAGCCCAGTGACCGCCATCGATGTAGAGGCGCTCGAGCGTCTTGCGCGCCTTGAGGTTAGAGTCATCGAGCTTGTAGGCCTGCTCCCAGGCATCGAGCGCGCGCTCGGGCTGATCGATGCGATCGGTGAGCAAGGAGCCAAGCTTCTGGTAGTGCTTGAGGCGCTCGTCGGCGTCGTCGATGAACCTGGCGCGCTTCTCCATGATGTCGGCGAGCGGCTCGTAGTCGCGCTTGCGGTCGTAGAGCTCCTCGAGCGCGCAGAGCACGTCCTGGTCGTGCGGTGCGCGCACCAGCGCCTTGTGCCAGAGGTCGATGCCGACCTGGAGATCGCGCACGTTGGAGGCGGCCATCTCGGCGACCTGCTTGTAGGCTTCGAGGCGCATGGCAGGATCGGCCATCGTCTCGATCTCGCGCTCCTTGAGCTCGATGAGCTTCTCCCACTCGCGGCGCTTCTCGTAGCTCTCCTTGAGGAACTCGATCGCTTCCGGGTGATGTGGCGCGATCTCGAGGACGCGCTCGTAGTACTTGATCGCCTCGCCCTGGTTGCGGAACTTCTCGAGGTAGAGCTGCGCGACGCCAGCGAGGATCTCGACCTTGCGGCGCTTGCTCTTGGCGAGGTCCACCTTGAGCTCGAGCATCGAGATCTGATCGCTGGTGCGGTTGTTCTTCTCGTAGAGCGCCTCGAGCTCGTTGATCGCCTGCAGGTTCTCGGGGTCTTCCTCGAGGATCTGCTTGTAGATGGCGACCGCCTGCATGTCGTTGCGCATCTGCTCGGTGTAGACCCAGATCGCCTCGTTCCAGAGGGCGAGCTTGCCGGGCATGGCGCCCGCCGAGAGCGCCTCGGCCTCTTGCTTGATGAGGTCGACGTAGGCAGGCCACTTCTCGGTGTCGCGATAGATCAGCTGGAGGCGACCCTTGATCGAGGGCAGATCCGAGACGCGGTCGAGGCGACGCAAGGCGTCGAACAACTTCTCGCTGTCATCGAGCGCCTCGGCCATCTGCCCGAGCTGTGCGTAGACGACCTCATTGCGCTCGTCGCGATCCATGTCGGGGTAGCGCTGCTCGACGTCACGCTGGTACTTGCGCCAGTTCTCCTGCGCCGAGGGCATGTCGTCGATGAGTTGGATGTACTCGTCGAGGCCATTCTCCTCGGCGATAGCGCGCGCGGCGTCGTAGTCGCGCACGTTAAAGAGCAGGATCTGCGCGCGCAGCGATGGCATCGCCATCTGCGCGCCCTCGCTCTCGAGCACCGCGCGCCAGAACGACTCGCTGGTGTAGCGGAAGGAGAAGTTCTCGTAGAGGTAGTTATCGAGCCCATGCTCGAACGCCTTGCTCCAGATCGCTCCGGCCAACCCGCTCGGCTCGCCATCACGCGAGAGCCACTCGATGAGCGCAGCGGAGTAAATCAGCTCGCGCTTCTGCTCGGTCTCTTCTGCGTCGTTGATCTTCGCCAGCAGATCGGCGACCTGCTCGCTCGCATCAGGCGCCTGGAATGGCGGCTCGTCGACATCGCCCGCGAAGTCATCCTCTGCGACCGGAGGCTCTTCGAACACACCCTCCTGCTCGACCTCTTCGAGCTCGAGCTCTTCCTCGCCATCGCCCGCGCCTGATTCATCCCCCTCGTCCTCGTCCGACGTCTGGGGCTTTGGCTTCTCGGAGCGAACCGTGATGCGCGTCTCCGCGTCATCGAAGATAAGGCTGGTGGGGCGCTCCTCGACCACGGGAGCGGCTGGCGCAGGCTCCTCCTCGACGGGAACCTCTGGGGGCGCTTCGACAGGGGCTTCGGGCGGCGCCTCTGGAGGCGCCGCTGCGGCGGAGACCTCTGCGACCTCATCGATCAACGCCTCGTCGAGCTCGACTGTGCCGGGGGCATCCTCGTAGGGGCCCGTGGCGGCCTGGAGCTCGGCGCGCTCGACCTGTCCCATCTCCGCGGTCGCCGCGAGGCTCTCCTGCGCGTCGACCTCGAGACCACCCTCGAGCACGACCTCTTCCTCGGGTTCTTGCTCGGCGTAGTCACCGATGCGCGTCGGCTCTCCCTCGGCAAAAGCGTTCTCTTCTTGCTCTTGCTCGCCCGTCTCGTGAGCGCCAGCAGCGAGCGCCTCTGCGTCGAACGCCTGCGTGGGGCCATCATCCTGGGAGGCGTCGTAGGGGACCTCGTCCTCGAGCTCGACCTCTGGCTCGGGCGCGATCTCTGCGAGATCTTGCTCCGGCGGCGCCTGAGGAGCCTCTGCCTCTCGCGCGGGCTCATCGACCTCGACGCCGAGCGCGCGCAAACCCTCGATAGCGCGGCGGCTTGTCTGGTCGTACTCGAAGACGTTCTGATAACACTGGAGGGCAGCCTCGCCTTGATCGAGCTGTCCTCGGTAGACATCCCCGAGGTCGAGCATCAGCTCGAGCTGACGCTCGACGTCTTCGGTCGCCTGGAGCTCGGCGTAGAGCAACTCGGCGACGCGCTCCCACGCGTCGGTCTTGATGGCGAGCTGCTGCCTGGACCACATCGCGGCGAGGTTCCCGGCGTCCAGTTGGAGCGCGTAGGAGTACATCTGATCGGCTTGATCGGGATCACCGATGAGCTCGTCGAGCACCACGCCGAGCTGCGCGTAGAGGCGGCTCTGGTCGACGGGCTCGGTCAGGTGACCCACGGCCTCGGCGAAGAATCCCTGGAGCTCGTCCCACTGCTGACGCAGCGCGAGCGCGTAGAGCTGGACCTCGTAGGCGATGTCTGTCTCGGCGCCCATCTCGTAGGCGAGGTTGAGCAGCTGCGCGGCGAGATCCGCGTCCTCGAGCCGGAGCGCGGCGACGCGGCCCGATTCAAAGAACAGGCGCGCGCCGAGCGCAGGGGTGCTCGCTTCGCTCGCGCGACCGTGGAGCAAGGTCACCAGCTCCCCCCACTGTCCCTGCGCTTCGTAGAGTCTTTCGAGTCGAGCGACCGCACCAAGGTCATTGGGGTTGGCCTCGAGCTTGGCGAAATATGTCTGAACCTGGCTTTCGAGAGTCATCTGTTGCAACGCCTGCTAGGTGATAAGGATCCTGCCGCGCCCTCTCTTTCGATCTGAGGATTCGAGGGAGCGCGGCGTATTGTTTGCCGTCAAGAAGTCTTCTTTTCAGGTCTCGCCGGTGGAGAAACCAGGGCATCCCGCCCCCTGCCCATGCGACTCTCCCGCGAGGCGCCTCGTGAAGAGGCGCGGCGAGGAAGGGGTAAAGCGCGAGCATTCTTTCGGGATGCAAATGTTTGGCGTCTGGAGGCGCGCTCCAGACAGGGAGCGGTCTGAAGTTCAGGATATATCACACCCGGCAAGAGGGCAGCAACGCGCCCCTGTCCTCTCGCCTCCGGGTATGTTCACTTCTTATCGAGGTCCTCTCGAAGCTCCGCGCGAAGTCCACCCGCAGCGCTCATGCGCACCGCGTCCACGGTGGGGTCTGCCTTGCTGAGGAACTTCTCCAGGCTGTCGAGCGCTTCCTTGATCTTGCCGAGCTCACGCTGCGCGATCGCCAGGTTGAAGTAGGCCGTGCCCGAGGTTCGATCGAGCTCGATCGCCTTCTTGAAGCTGTTCTCCGCGTCGGCAAAGCGCTTGAGCTTGAGCTGGGCGACGCCCTGCCCTCGGTGCAGCCTGGCGACCGTCGGGTTGTTCTCGATGCCGTTGGCGTAGACCTTGAGCGCCTTGTCGTAGAAGTAGAACCGCAGGTACAGATCCCCGAGCGCGTGGAACGCCGCGCCGCCTGGGTCCTCTGCGCCGATCTTCATCCGCGCGTCGCGCTTGATCGACTCGGTCAAGCTCGCCACGCCATCGACGTACTGCTTCTCGGCGATCTGGCTCGCCCCGAGACGAAACCACGCCTTGGGGAAGTCCTCGTGCTTCTCGACCGCCTTCTTGAGCTCGTCGATCGCCTGCGCGTGCTTGCCCTGCTCGGCAAGGATCGCGCCGTAGCGATACAGGAACTGCGCGTTCTCAGGATCGCGCTTGAGCGCCGTGGCGTAGCTGTCCTCGGCGTCCTCGAGCTGCTGGTATTTCTGGTGGTAGATCTGAGCCAGGTAGTAGGGAGGATCTGCGTAGGTCGGATCCTTCATCGTGGCCTCCTCGAGCTTCTTGGTGGCGTCCGCCGTGCGGCCCGCCTTGAGCTCGTTGAGACCATCATTCATCAACTGCGTTGCCACGGCCCTGTCCTGGTTGCAGCCGAGCGCCAGAGCGCTCATCATCACCACACCCAAACCAAGCGCCGCTCTCTTCATGCCTCGTCGCATCCAAGCCTCTCAAAACGACCTGCTCCAAGTGATGTGATATCGAAGTATCACATCGCCTCCACCTCGCGCATGGTCTCCGCGCTCCCGCTATCGTGCGGAGCACGCTCGCGCGCTTTTCGCTTTCTTTCGGGGATGCATCATACGATGAGAAGCCCACACGGGCAACCTCGACGACCACCCGCGAAAAACCCGCCCCGAAAGCGGGCGATCTCACCTCCTGATCGGAAGTCGCACCGTGAAGGTCGACCCCTCGCCGAGCGCGCTCTCGACCCCGACCGTGCCCCCTAACAAGCCGGTGAGCCGCGTCACGAGCGCCAACCCGAGCCCTGTCCCACCATACTCACGGCTGATCGTCGCGTCCGCCTGCTCGAACTCATCGAACACCTTGGCCTGTTGCTCGCTGTCCATCCCGATGCCCGTGTCGCGCACGAGGAAGAGGATCCCCGCCCCCTCCTCGAGCACCTCGAGCTCGATCTCGCCCTCCTGGGTGAACTTCGCCGCGTTCGAAACGAGGTTGTAGAGGACCTGCCGCAAACGAATCGGATCACTGTCCAGCTCGCTGATGCTCACATCGACGGTCAACGTGAAGCGGTTGGACTTGCGCTGCGCGAGCGCCTGGCTCATGACCTTGACCTCATCGAGGAACGGCGCGAGCTCGAAGCGCTCGATCTGCACCTCGAGCTTGCCCGCCTCGATCTTGGACAGGTCGAGCAAATCACTGATCAACACCAGCAGATGCTGCGCGGCCTGATCGACGCGGTGGAGATCCTCGTGGAAGACGTCGATCCCTAGATCCTCGCCCTCCTCCTGCATCAACTCGGAGTAACCGATGATGGCATTGAGCGGCGTGCGCAGCTCGTGGCTCATGTTCGCAAGAAAGGCAGACTTCGCGCGCGACGCCTGGAGCGCGTCATGCCGGGAAGCCTGGAGCTGCTCGAAGGTCGTTTGGTTGGAGCGCGCGCTGATGTAGGAGAGGATCCCCACGATCCCGAAGAGCAACGTGTGCAGCACGATCGAGAGCGCCACGTTTTCCGTGTCGTGCGGCGTCCGAAAGACCATCAACAACACGACGCTGATGATATCGAGCAACGCGGTGAGCAAGATCGCGCGCGCGTCAAAGATCAACCCCGCCAACAGGACGTTCAGGCACAGGAACATCAACGCGCCGCGCTCTTCCTGTGTGGCGGCCATCGAGCCCACGATCACCAGGATCAACATCACCGTGTAGATCCAGCCCGCCAGGTTCACGCGACCGCTCCTGGCGAGCGCGTAACAACCGAGGCAGACGAGCGCCATGGCGGATTGGGGAAGGGTGTAGATCAGGAGGACGTTCTCGTCCCCCTGCATAAACCCCACGACCGTCATCAACGGCCAGACGAGCATCAGCAGCAACCCCGATCCCAATGTCAACGCGCTGGCGTGACGTCGTCGATGGCTCCCTCGGGTGTCTCCCGGATCACCGATGGCGCGTGCAATGAGTGCTGCCAGGTCGGTTCGGTTCATGATGCTCTATTCTTTTCTCTCGAGGTGTTTTTGGCATTTCATCAAAAAAGCTAACACCTTTTTCCCGACCTCACGACTTTATTTCACATCGAGTCAGATCAAAGAACATCCAGAAACGTTAACGGTTATAGGTAGATTGGCACGTCCGCGCTGCTCCATTTCTCGAGCACCACGTTGGCCTTCTCGTTCGCAGCGCTAAAGTCATCCTGACCCTCGGAGTGCTTCTCGACGCGGCCAATACCAGTCAACGACATGACGGCGTTAAAGAAGCCCGAGAATGCCCCCGATGGCTCTTCTGCGGTGTAGGTCACCGCGCGCTGGACAAGATGCGCGATCGGCTCGCCATCTTCGAGGGTGATGCTCGCCGCGTCATCTTCGGGGAGGACGTAGATGACGAACTCGAGCGAGCTCCACTCGGTGTCATACTCCTCTCGATCGTAGCGCCCCTCGTGAACCGTAAACTCGCCCTGCGCCTCGCCCGTGTCGACGAGCTCCTGCGTGGCCTTGATGAGCGCGGGCAACGTCTTCGCGAGGTCGAGGTTCACGGCGACCTCCTCGTACTCGTAGTGCTGGCCATCCCAGTTGCGGTACTGCTTGGCGCGCAGAGTCGTGTCATCGCCAGGGATATGGCGCAGCTTGACCTTGGTGGTGAACATGTCTGCGTTGCCGCCAGGGTAGCGGTCGAAGGCGCGGAAGTAGAAGACGCCGCCGAGCGGCAGCTTCGAGAGATCCTTCCCCTTGTACTCCTCGCTCAATTCGATCGGTCTCGGCGCTTCGCGATAGCCCTTGTTGATCTTCTTGCGCAGCGCCGCGGTGCCCTTCTTGAGGGCCTCCTCATCGCTCTTGTAGGTCTTGGTCGACCACTTCTTCTTCTGGCCAACCACGCCATAGCGCGTGCGCACATCACACCCCTCGACCTCGATCTCCCAGAACTTCCCGCCGCTGGTCGATGCCGCCACAACATAGCTTGCCATCGCGATCTCACTCATACCTTCACCTCTCTCCAGACAGTCTTAAATGGAATGGGCTCTGACTATAGCCAGAGCCCATTCGATGACAACCTGCCTGTTTGCTCGCGACACGATCGAGCATCAAACAAACGCTCACTTCTCGCGTTCTGCATCCTCCCTCGCCAACCGAGCCGGGGTGACGCGCTCGAAGTCAAACGGGTACTTCACGATGACGACGCCTCCCCCTTTGGGCTTCGGGAACTGCCATGTGCGGACTGCGGCGACCAGGCAGTCTTCGACGTTTCCATCGTTTAATGTGTTGTCGATGATCGCAGCCGAGGTGACCGAGCCCTTGCCGTCGATGTGAAACTCGACCTTGACCTTCCCGCCCTCGCTGTGGCGCACCATACGGCGCCTGTAGCAACCATCGAGCTCGCCCTTATGCTTTCGGATCACGCGCCGAATGATCTCTTTCGAGAGCGCGCCGCCAGGACCGACGGTCACAGGTCGAGCGGTGATTTTGGGGATCTCGCGGTCGCCAACGCTACCACTTGAAGACGCGCCGCCGTCACAGGCGACGGCGTCCTCGCGCGCGGTCCCCACGCCGCTAAATCCCTGGCTGCTCTGCGCGTTGTCAGTGACAGCAGAGGTCGACACGTTGCTGCTATAGTAAGAAGCCGCCGAGGAGCTCTGTTTGTCGGGGTCCTCGAGGCTAAATTTGATCGGATAGGTGACCTCGACCGTGCTCCCCTTGGGTTTCGGAAAATCCCAACCAGCGATTTCCCTCTTGAGGCAGACACGCAGCTCCTCGTTCCCGGTCGTGTCCGAGTGAATATGAGAGACCATCACCTCTCCCTGGGGACCGACCAGGAAGCGAACCTTTACCACCCCTTCAGCCGTGGGGCTCTTCTCGAGTCCTCGCGTGTAACAACGCTGCAGTTCGCCCAGGTGATGTTTCGCGACGCGCTCGACGAGCAACCTGTCGAGCGCGCCCAAGACCACGGGCTTTGCGAGCGTGACTCTCGGCACTCCGACGCGTGATTTGCGCGAGGGGTCCGCATGGTCAGACGCGCACGCGAACTTCTCGTGGCTCTCGCCACTCCCCACGGCGCCAGGGTCCTCGGCACCAGACGATTGCGCGAGCGCGCTCGAGAGCGGCATCAACGCCATACAGAACACCGCGAATACGATCCAAGCTCTCCAAGTTGTTGCTGCGCGCGTCATGCCTGCCTCTCGTCTAAAGATGACCGTGCCTCGAGGGGATCAAACTCATGGAATCGGATCTGTGTGAACCGGATACCTGACCACGATGATGTTGCCTCCAGGAGGCTCGGGAAAACTCCAGGTCTCCATCCTCTCGAGCATGCATGACTCGACCGATGGATACGACTCGCCGTTATGAACAGCGCGCACGCGCGTGACCTCTCCATTGGAGCCGATGGTGAAGCTGATGTCGAGCAAGGGGAGCTCCTTATCGAAACAGACAGCGACCTCCTCGCGATGTTCCCGGATCACCGCCCGGATCGCGCTGGTGTCCATCGACACCACGCCAGGCTTTGGCGCGGGCAATGGAACCTCCGGCTTTTGATCTTGCGCCATGGCATTAGCAGGCAACATGACGAGCAACGCCACATATGTTCCCAAACCAACCCTCGAAGCTCTCATCCTCACACGCTCCATCGATGATTCGTCTTCTTTGCGCTCTTCAAAATAAACGTCACCCAGGCGTCATTCATTCACCAGGTTTTCCCTCGCGAACCACCGGCGGTGGCCCGACCCGAGGGGGGCGATTTGTTTGCCACCGGCTGGCAACTCATTGTCACAGGTATCAAACAAATCGCCCCCCTCGGGTCTCGGCACCAGGCTTCGGGTCGCTACGTGTTGAAGATAAAGGGGAAGATTATGATGATCTGACCGCTGGGGTTTGGCTTTGGGAACCTCAAGCGTTCCAGCTCACCCGTCAAACAATCGAGAAAAGAGGGCACCGAGATGTCCGAATGCGCGACCTTCACGGAAACAGGGCGACCAGACGCACCGATGACAAACCTCATTTTCACTGTCCCCTTCAGGGTTGGGTCGTCGCGGAGAGCGTCTTCGTAACACGCGCTGATCCTCTCGCTCGAGAGCCTTATCACCGGAGGGATCTTTTCTTTGGGGAGGCTGCCGTATGAAAAAGCTCTTCGCAGATCAACGAAGAGGTGAGGAGAAGTGGTGTCGGATGGCAGCGCTCTCGCCACAATAATCGGGAGCTCGACGATCGTGTCCTCCTCGGTGCTGTCCGGCGGCAAGGTGCGGCCTTGCAACACATCAAGGAAGCAACGATCTGTCTCGGCGTCGGCGAGCGAAGAGCGTCGCAAGGCCATCCCCTTGACCTCTCCGGACTTCACCACGACGAAACGAACGCGCGCGATCCCTTCGATATCGGGTTTGCGTTCGTATCCTGCGACTGCACAGGCTGTGAGTTCTTCCAGGCTTTGGTGAAAGTGCTCTTGAACCAACCTCGGCGAGAGCATCCCGCGAACGGTGAAAACATCCCGCAAGACAGAGATCGTGGTGCCATCCTCTGCTTTGACGGAGAGGCCGATCCTGTCACGCAGATCATGGTCTCTCCCCCCGGCGAGGGTCGGCGTGGAGATCATCGACAGCAAGATCGCACAGGAGAGGATCGAGAGGGTGTGTCGCACGAGCGGCTCCAGTCGGGAGTCATGAAAACAAAAAGGCCGAAGAAGCGTACTTCTTCGGCCTTTCGGGATAAGCGTTCAGGCTCGCATCAGGAGCTGAAGTTGAACGGGTAGTTCACGACGACGATGCCGCCACCCTTTGGCTCGGGGAAGACCCAGCGGCGGATCTTGCTGGTCATGCACTGCTCGACCTTGGAGTCCTTGAGGCTCGAGGAGGAGACGAGCGCGGAGATGACGCTGCCGGTGCCGGAGATGGTGAACTTGACCTTGACGGTACCCGAGAGCTTCGGGTTCTTCTGAAGCTGCTTCTCGTAGCAGTAGCGGATCTCGTTACGGTGCTGACGCACGACGCGGCGAATGATTTCCTTGTCGAGCGAGCCCTGAACCTGTGGTTTACCAGGGACAAGCTTTGGCACGCGGGTCTTCTTGTCACCGAGGTCGCCTGCGCTGCGGCCGTACTTGCCGCCACCGCCACCGCGACCGCCCTTACCCTTGGTGCCGACGGTCGCCAGACCGATGCCGCGCTCTGAGATGCCGCCGCCACCACGACCTGCGCCAGCGACGCCGAGACCGCCAAAGCCTTTCGCTTCGCCGACGCCGTCACCCTCGAGGTTACCGAGCGCGTGGATCGCGTCCGAACCGACCGAGCTGTCTGCCGCGCCGAACGGCGAGGAGACCTGGTCACCGAGGACAGCGAGCGCGCCTGACTCCATGGCGACCTGAGTGTCGACCGAGCGCTTGAGCTGGATGTCCTGGTTATCAGAAGGTCCCTTGATGGCGAGCTCCTTGTTGGACTGCTCGCTATCTTCCTTACCGGCCTGACCTTCTTCGCCCTTGTGCTTCTCGGCGGCTTCCTCGCCGTCGCCGTCACCGAGCCAATCTGGCTCTTCCTCTTCCTCTTGCTCGGGCATGATCATCGCTTGAACGAAGCGGTCGTTCTGCGCGATGCCATCGAGCTCGAGCGAATCCGGCGAGACCGGGATAAAGAGCGCCATGAAGACAAAGGCGAGGTGTGCCACGGCGGATGCGACGATGAAGGGGATCGGCTTGTAGTCGATCCCGATCGGGCCGCCCACGATGGCTGGCTGATCGGTGAAGTGTGCGAGGAAGGTGACGTCGCCGATATCGACGCGAGCGCTGGTGCGAGCACCGAGCGGCAGCGCGTAGCAACCGGGCACGGACGAGCCGCGCGCGATGCCTTGCTGGATCGCCTCGGCGAGCGTGTAGCGCTGCTCGCCGTTTTGCACCATCCCCTGCATGTGCTCGTTGATGGTGATCGAGTAGCTCCCGCCATCGAACGAAATCAACGGGAAGGCGTCGGAGTTGAGCGCCGGATCCTCGATGATGAAGTCGACTTCCTTGGTCGAGCCGATGAGCACCGTGCGAGGTTGCTGATAGGCGTTGACCGCGAGCACCTGATCCGACCACAACATCGCGACCTCGAGCGTATCACCGCCCTGACCGTCGAAGAAGGACTCGGTGTAGTACTCGATATCACTCGGGCCTTGCCAGCCGAGCTCGTCAACGCTGGCGATGGCGTGCTCGGTCTCGATCCACTCCCCTTGCGGGTCGTAGTAACCGTAGGCCACGCACCACGCCCCGGCCTCGTCGTAATAACCGTAGCCGAGGTAATACTCGCCCTGGTCATCGTAGTAGCCAGGGATGTAGTTTCCGAGCTCGTCGTAGTAGCCCTGCAAGGTGTAGGGCTCGACCTGTGAGCCGTCAGCGGTCGTGACCAGACCACCGGCGTAGGCGTCTCCGCCCCCGGATGCTCCATAGTCAGAGCCGGTGCCGTAGGCGTTGGTCGCCGCGTTCGCGTCGTAGGACGCGTAAGGGTCCTGCTGCTGCTGCTCTTGCGGAGCTGCCGCGTAGGGATCTGCCGACGCGGCCTGAGCGACGTCCACGCTCGGAGCGGGCTGCTGTTGCGCGGCCCAGTCCTGCTGTGGTTGCTGCTGCACCTGAGGTTGAGGCGCCGCGGCGACGCTCGGCACCGCCTGCGTTTTGGGCAGCGCGGCGTCTTGCGCGGGCTGCGCCACGGGCTCCTCGGGGATCGTCGAAATGGCGGTCGCCTCGCCGACGAAGTCCATCGCCGGGGCTTGCGCCTCGGTCACGAACTCGAGCTTGACGACAACGTTGCCAAACTGGAGCTCGTCCCCGTGAGAGATCCCCTGCTTGGTGACCTTCTCGCCGTTGACGAACGTCCCGGACGCGCTCCCCAAATCGATGAGGTGGTAGCTCCCGTCGGCACTCTTCTCGATCACCGCGTGAATGCGCGACACCGAGGAGTCCTCGAAACGCAGGTGTGAGCTCGAGAGGCGGCCTACCTTGATCGGCGCCACGCTCCCATCGATCTCTTCCACCCGCGCGCCCTGATCGCCTTCCACGATCGTCAGACGTAATTTCATGATGTCCTGGCTCATTCGTCGTCTCTCTCGACTCTCTCGTCAGTGGTGACCGCTACGCTTACCCGAGGTCTCTTCGAGCAGGTGCCGCGCCCCTCTTGTTACAAGAGGCAGGTTCCCGATCACTGGTACGGGGCCAACGCCCCCTGGTTCACAGGGAGCACGAGGCCCCTCTTGCCCTTTAGATATCCTCGACGGATTCGAGCATCTCCGGGATAAAGTCCCCGCGGATCTTGATCAGGCTCGAGGTCTTGCCATGCTGCTCGCCAGTAATGTTGGCTTCATCAGGCTTGACCAGCGCGCCCTCGACATCGTCCGCTTCGAAGTCGTAGTTGGTCTCCTTCTTGTAGACGACCTCGCCACCTGCGTTCGCATCACCAGTGGCTTCGCCCGCCGTGGGGCCGCCATCCTGAGCAAACGCGTTGCTGGCTGGAATCATCAAAAAGGCGACCGCGATCATCGCTCCCATAAGACGCTTCATCTCTTCTCCTCTCTCTCTAACGAGGCCTTGCAGAATCATGCTTCTGTTCACAGCGCGTTGGCGCTCTCGACGATCTCGTCGACGAAGTTCGCGCGCAACTTGATCAAGCTCTTCGTCTTGGCGGGCATCCGCCCCTGAACTACCGTCCCCAGAGGTTTGACTGTGCCCCCCTCCAGGTCGAGCGCGTCCATGTCGTGGACGACGATGCGCGCGTCCTCGAGCTCATCACCTTGCCCCTCGGCTTGCGCGAACGCTGCGCCAGGGGTCGCGGCCATCATGCCGAGAATCGCTGCTCCAAGAATCCATCGCTTCATCGCTTGACTCACTGCTCGTCCCTTGTCTGGTTCTGTGGCTCTCGAGGGTTAGGACAACAGGGGAATGAGAAAGTTCCAACTTTTTTTCATTTTCTCACTCCGCGTGTTTTTTTCCCCTCGCAGACGCCCCCTTCCCAGACGTGAACAGCGCAGAGGATAACACACAATTCACCGATCAGAAAAGCCGAACGAG
>Ga0208061_100169_pt1 | contig 22652 bp, 15 predicted proteins | sample DeeseametaMP0555_FD_184209 | JGI IMG/M metagenome (GOLD analysis project Ga0208061, IMG submission 184209) | Marine microbial communities from the Deep Atlantic Ocean - MP0555 (SPAdes) | ecosystem: Environmental > Aquatic > Marine > Oceanic | place: South Atlantic Ocean | collected 2011-01-23 | reverse complement strand
TTGCCGATGACGTCAAGTGCACGCACGGCGCGACCATCGGTCAACTCGACGAGGACCAACTCTTCTACCTCCAGGCGCGCGGCATCCCCGCGACGGCGGCAGCGAACTTGCTGACCTACGCCTTCGCCGCCGAGGTCGTCGAGCGCGTCCCCGTGCTCTCGGTGCGAAAGCGGCTCGCTGGCAGGATCTCTCCTGCCAACGGCTGACAGACGCTCCGAACCAGTCAAGAGGCTCTCACTGTGGCCATCGATATGACGACAACTGGACCTGATATGGACGCGCAGGGGCTCGAGCCCCTGCGCGAAGGCGATGACGCGCGCTCCTGGCGTGAGATCCGCGAGGATTTCCCCGTCCTGAAGCAGCACGTGCACGACAAGCCGCTCGTGTACCTCGACTCTGCCGCATCGAGTCAGATGCCGCAGCAGGTGCTCGACGCCTTGATCGATTATCACTCCAATTATCACTCGAACGTGCACCGCGGCGTTCACACGCTCAGTCAGCGCGCCACGAACGCCTACGAACGCGCCAGGTTGCAGGCGGCGCGCTATATCAACGCGCGCACCGAGCGCGAGGTGATCTTCGTGCGCGGCGCCACCGAGGGGATCAACCTCGTGATGCAGACATGGGGACGCGAGAACATCGCAGATGGCGATCGCATCCTCATCTCCGCCATGGAGCACCACGCCAACATCGTCCCCTGGCAGATGCTCGCCGAGCGCACGGGCGCCAAAATCGACGTCATCCCCATGAGCGATAAAGGGGAGCTCGACATGAGCGCCTATCGCGAGTTGCTCGGCAAGGACGTCAAGCTCGTGTGCGTGGCGCATGTCTCCAACGCGCTCGGGACGATCAACCCCGTCGCAGAGATCATCTCGCTCGCGCACGAACATGGCGCGAAGGTCATGGTCGATGGTTGTCAGGCGGCGCCACACCTCCCGATCGATGTGCAGGATCTCGACGCGGACTTCTACACCTTCTCGAGCCACAAGATGTTCGGTCCCACCGGCATCGGCATCGTGTACGGGAAGTTCTCGCTGCTCGAGCAGATGCCTCCTTTCCAGGGTGGCGGTGACATGATCGATACGGTCAGCTGGGAGGGGACGACCTACGAGGATGTCCCCCAGAGGTTCGAGGCCGGGACGCCCTCGATCGCTGCGGCGGTCGGTATGGGCGCGGCGATCGATTACATCGCGGGCATTGGTAGAGAGCGGATCGTTGCGCGCGAGCACGAGCTGCTCGCGCTCGCCACCGAGAAGATCCTGACGCTCGACAAGATCCGCGTCTTCGGACAGGCCGAGCACAAGGCGGCCGTCCTCTCGTTTGACTTCGAGGATATTCACCCCAACGACATCGGGATGATCCTCGACACATGTGGTGTGGCCGTTCGCACAGGCCAACACTGCGCTGAACCTGTGATGACGCGGCTTGGCATTCACGCCACCGCGCGCGCCTCGTTCGCCCTCTATAACAACGAGGATGATATCGAGGCGTTCATCGACGGGCTCCTTTTCGTGCGAGATCTCTTTGCTTGAGGAGATGTGATGAAGATCGCAGAGATCGAATATACCCCCAACCCCAACGCCGTGAAGTTCGTGCTCAAGGAGTCGATCACGCCGATGGGGGTCACCCGCCACTTTAGCGATATCGAGGCCGCCAAGAGCTCACCGCTCGCCGAGCAATTGCTCGCGCTCGACGGCGTGATTTCGGTGTTCTTCGCCGATCGCTGGCTCACGGTGACACAGGATGGCGCCCAGGATTGGCCCGAGCTGCTGCGCGCCATCGCCACGCCGATTCGCGCCGCTGTGGTCGAGGACGCGCTCCCTGATGCGGCGACGGCGATGGCCGAGGCTGGCGAGGACCCCGAGTTCTTTGGCCAGGGCCTCGATGATCCTCGCATCCCGATGATCCAGGAGGTCATCGACGATCACATCATGCCTTTCCTGCAAAGCGATGGTGGCGGGCTCGAGCTGCTCGCGCTCGTTGAGAATCGCCTCATGATCCGCTATCAGGGTGCCTGTGGGACGTGTCCTGCGTCTCTGACTGGAACGTTGATGGCGATCGAGAACCTCGTTCAGATGGAGGTCGATCCCGAGCTCGAGGTCATTACGGTATGACGGAATCAGTGGGAATCGAAGAAGCACAGCAGGCGATCATCGACGAGTTCGGGCAGCTCTCGGACTGGCAAGATCGCTACCGCAAGATTATCAAGGTCGGCCGCGAGCTCGAGGGGATGCCCGAGGAGCACAAGGTCGAAGGCAACCTCGTCAAGGGGTGCCAGAACCGCGCGTGGCTCCACGCCAAGCTCGATGGCGACAGGGTCATCTATATGGCCGACAGCGAGGCGATGATCGTGCGCGGGTTCGTGGCGCTCTTGCTGCGCGCCTACTCGAATCAGACGCCTGACGACATCATCGCCACGCCCGCGCGATTCATCGACGAGTTGCAGCTTGGCGATAACATCTCGCTCAATCGCGCCAACGGTCTGGCCTCGATGGTCAAGCAGATCAAGTTCTACGCGCTCGGCTTCAAGGCGATCCTCGACCGCCAGCACACCTGAGCGCGCCTCCTGTAAAATCAGGACACCGCCCGACCAGGTTGCCAGGGTTCTGGCAACCTGCCATTGCATGACACTTCTCACGCTTCGGGCCCCCGCGAGCGGGGCTTATTCTCGCGCTCCGAGACGAGGCTTGTGTTTTGCGTTCTGGAGCTTCGATTCGAGCAATGCGCCTCATGAAGGTGCCACCTTGCAAAACACCAGCTTGAATCGATAGCTAAAGAATAGACCCCCACGAATGTGGGGGTCGCGTCGTCCAGACGCGGGGGCCCGGCCGAGACCGCAGGTCGAGAAGGGGGGCGCTTGCAAAACTCACTGCTTCTCTCGAAGCTCTGCAATATCTTCAACACCCTCTATCATCAGTCGGTACGATGTCTTTTTTGGAGTGTGGCATGAGTAGTGATTCTCACTGGCTCGAGATGTTCGAGGGGGTTGGCGCGTTGCTCGAGGACGCGAACCTGGAAAGCCGCGGTGTGTCCTGGGTTGCCTCCGAGGCCGAGGCGCGCGAAAGCGCTCCGAGCACTGATCATATGCCGATGGGGACGCTCTGGAGTAAGGGCGTCTGGGAGCTCAACCTCGAGATGGCCGAGCACAAAATCTGTGTGGCTCATGGCGGCTACGCGCTGCCAAACGGGATGGGGCTCGACCTCGAGCCTGCGTGGTACATCGACGAGCAAGACCCGAACGTCATCTGGCTCGCGGCATCTTCGAGCGTTCCGCCTGCCTACTGGCTCGATGTCGAGCTTACTGGCGAGGCGATGATCGAGGCGCTCGACAGCCTGATGCCACCTCCTGAAGAGGCTCCTCGTAAGGAGATTCGCGCCATCATGGGCTACGAGCGCGAGCTCGTGGTGCCAAACGTGTACTCCGGCCAGCTCGAAGAGGCGTCGCCCGAGGCCCTGACCAACTTCTGGATCTTTAGCCCGTTTCGGTTCGCGGTGATGAACGGCTGGTCGACTTACTTTTCGCGAAGTTGGACTGGTTACGACATGCACGCCGGCGGTTTGTATGTCTGGAACGTCGACTACGTTCCCGCGAAACACCAACGCGTGGTGGAGCGTATCTCCAACGCGCACGGGATTCCGTTCCCTGATGATATGCCGCTCGATCTCGTGGGGGTGTTGGTTGGCTTCGAGTTCGCCACGCTCGAGCTGTTGCAAAACGAGATGGAGGACGCCGTCAACGAGGAGTACATCGGAGACCTGTTGGTCAGCCTCGCCGCGCTCAAATACGACGAGCCCGAGCTGGACGCGTTCGTGCGTCCTTACATGAGCCACGAAAGAGAAGATGTGCGCCGCGCCGCGATCCACGTCGCCTATTCGTATGGGCTCGCCGACCTCATGCAGGAGGCGCTCGAGTCGGAGCAGGTCGAGGAGCTTCGCGGGTTCCTCGAGCAAGGCCCCGCCGATGATACGCCGTTGGTCTGGGAGCGCCCCTGGGGATGATGCGTTTGCGCCGCGGTCTCATCCTTTGTGAACCAGTCTGCGTGAGGTTGATGCGCGGGTTTGCGAACCTCGCCAGAGAAGTTGGCGCTGACGAAACATCCCGGCGACCCGGCACGATATTTGGAATCGCATCTTCGTGAAGGAGGGCGCCCGAGCATCATCGCTCGGGCGCCCCTGTCATGTTTCCTCGCCACCAAATATCGTGCCGGGTCGCGCGGGCCGCCTGCCGTCGCGCGCTCTCGATAACCAGACCACGAAAGCTCGCGAGAGGATCCTGCTGGATTCGGTGAGGTGGGGTGCGATAGCGTTCCGACCATACCATGGTGACAGCAGCGGAGGTTTGACGTGAAGAAGGTCGAGGAGCTTAGACACTACGGAAAGGCCTTTAGTGATGCCGAGGGCGCCTGGCCTGATGATGTCCGCGCCAGGATGAAGAAGCGCGCGATGAAGGAGATCTCGGCCAACATCCCCTGGTCGCATCGCCCGCGCTTTGCCTGGTACATGATCCAGGGCAAGCGCCGCGCCGCCGAGCTCGAGCTCGACGACCTGCACGAGAACGGGATGACCAACGCGAGGTTCCTCTCACAGCAGCTCGATTATCTCGCCGCCTTCTGGGCGCTCGTGCAACTCTACGATTCCTCGCGCGCCGTCGAGATCATGACCTCGGTGATGGACAAGAGCGCGCGCGAGCCGATGCTCTACTGCCTGCCCGAGCCGGATGCGGTGCGCGAGGTCGGCGAGCCGATGGAGGTCTTTCGAGATTACCTCCGGCCCTCGCAGGATGCCGCCAGCGAGGCTGGCTGCAATGAGATCCAGATCGCAGAAGATCGCCCCGGCGTCTTCGAGTTCCACGTCACCTGGTGCATCTGGCTCGAGCTCGCCGAGCGCATGGGCATCCCCGAAGCTTGCCTGCCAAACTGCTACTCGGATGATGTCATCTTCCCCGAGTACTTCGAGCAGCTCGGCATCGCCTACTCGCGCTCGGGCACGCTGGCGCGCGGTTGCGCTTGCTGTGACTTTCGCTTCGAGGCCGAACAGAAGGAATCCGAGGCGTGAACGCCGAAAAAACCGCGTCATGACGCGATGCGTCATGACAGGTCGGAAAACACCTGCCTATAAGTGCCTGCGAGGGCCTGAGACTACGGCCCTGTAAAGACTTGCCCAGCGAGCCCACGGCGGCGACTTTCTCGACCATCAAAAGAGGATGTTCACGTCACCGAAAAACACTGCGAGGAGAGGGATGAGCGCGAGCGCGGTACACGAGACAGCTTCTGATCGACCGATTGAACTCGAGCACGCCGTGCGGTTTGTTACCGCCGCCAGCCTGTTCGATGGCCACGACGCAGCGATCAACGTCATGCGTCGCATCCTGCAAAAATCAGGCGCCGAGGTGATTCACCTCGGCCACAACCGCTCCGTCGCCGAGATCGTCGACGCGGCGATCGAGGAGGACGCGCAGGGGATCGCCATCTCGAGCTACCAGGGCGGCCACGTCGAGTTCTTCAAGTACATGGTCGATCTGCTCGAGCAGCGCGGCGCTGGCCATATCAAGGTCTTTGGCGGCGGCGGCGGCGTGATCGTCCCGCGAGAAATCGCCGAGCTCGAGGATTATGGCGTCACCAAGATCTTTAGCCCCGAGGATGGCCGTCACATGGGCCTCCAGGGCATGATCAATTACATGCTCGAGCGCACTGACTTCGACACCACGAAGCTCGACGTCGCGCCATCGCTCGAGGCGCTCGTCGCCAAGGAGCGCGCGCCGCTCGCCAGAGCCATCACCATGGCCGAGCAAGGTCGCGTCGAGCAGTTAAAGCTCCCGGAGCTTGGCGCCAAGGCGCCCGTTCTCGGAATCACTGGCACGGGCGGCGCGGGTAAATCGAGCCTCACCGACGAGCTCGTGCGCCGCTTCCTGCTCGACCTCCCCGATCGATCGCTCGCCATCATCTCCATCGACCCGGCGCGCCGTCGCTCGGGCGGCGCGCTGCTCGGTGATCGCATCCGCATGAACTCGGTCTCGTCAGATCGGATTTACATGCGCTCGATGTCCACGCGTGGCTCCAAGGGCGAGCTCAACGAATCGATCGATGATGTCGTGCGCATCTGCCAGCACGCGGGCTTTGACTTGATCGTCATCGAGACGAGCGGCATCGGCCAGGGAGACACCGACGTCATCGATCACTGCGATCACTCGCTCTATGTGATGACCAGCGAGTTTGGCGCCTGGAGTCAGCTCGAAAAGATCGACATGCTCGATTACGCCGACCTCGTGGCCATCAACAAGTTCGAGAAGGGGGGCAGCCAGGACGCGCTGCGCGCGGTCCGCAAGCAGGTCCGCCGCAACCGCGACATCAGCTACGACATCCCCGACGAGAAGGTGCCCGTGTTCGGCACCATCGCGAGCCAGTTCAACGACGAGGGCGTCAACTCGCTGTTCCACGCGCTCATCGAGAAGCTCGGCTTCTCCATCGACGAGACGCACTTCGACGCCGCTGGGCCCGTTTCACACAAGCGCGACACGATCATCCCGCCAGAGCGCTCGCGCTACCTCGCAGAGATCGCGGACACCTGCCGCAAGTATCGCGCGCACGTCGAGTCGCAGGCCAACCTCGCCAGCGACCTCTACAAGCTCGATGGCGTGGTCGGGTTGCTCGGAGAAGGGGACAGCGCGGTCGATGTGTTGCAAGCAAAGCGCGAGGAGATCGAGGATCGACTCACCAATGAATCGCGCAAGCTCGTCACCAACTGGCCAACGCTCAAGGAGCAGTACGCTGGCGAGTTCTTCGAGGTCAAAATCCGCGACAAGACCTCGCAGATCCCTCTCACGACCACGAGCCTCTCGGGGAGCACTATCCCCAAGGTCGCGCTCCCGAAGTTTCGTGACTGGGGTGACATCCTGCGCTGGCAGATGCTCGAGAACGTCCCTGGCTCCTTTCCGTTCACCGCGGGCGTCTTCCCCTTCAAGCGAAAGGACGAGGAGCCAAAGCGCATGTTCGCTGGCGAGGGCACGCCCGAGCGCACCAACCGCCGCTTCCACTACCTGTGCGAGGGCGAGACCTCGAACCGCCTCTCCACGGCGTTCGACTCGGTGACGTTGTATGGCGAGGATCCTCACGAGCGCCCGGACATCTACGGCAAGGTCGGCAACTCCGGCGTGAGCGTCTGCTCGCTCGATGACATGAAGCGCCTCTATGATGGCTTCGATCTGGCCGCGCCCAACACCTCCGTGTCGATGACCATCAACGGTCCCGCGCCAATCATCCTGGCGATGTTCCTCAACACCGCCATCGACCAGCGGGTCGACAAGTGGCGCGAGGAGCATGGCAAGCTGCCTGACCAGGAGGAGTTCCAGGAGATCGCGGACAGCACGCTCGCGGTCGTCCGAGGCACCGTGCAGGCGGACATCCTCAAGGAGGATCAGGCGCAGAACACCTGCATCTTCTCGACGGACTTTGCCCTCAAGATGATGGGCGATATCCAGGAGTACTTCATCGAGAAGAAGGTCCGAAATTACTACTCGGTCAGCATCTCCGGCTATCACATCGCCGAGGCTGGCGCGAACCCCATCTCGCAGCTCGCCTTCACGCTCGCCAACGGCTTCACCTACGTCGAGTATTACCTCGCACGCGGGATGAACATCGATGACTTCGCGCCAAACCTCTCGTTCTTCTTCTCGAACGGGATGGACCCCGAGTACACCGTGCTCGGGCGCGTCGCGCGCAGGATCTGGTCGGTGGCGCTGCGCGAGATGTATGGCGGCAGCAAGCGCTCGCAAAAGCTCAAGTACCATATCCAGACCTCGGGTCGTTCGCTGCACGCGCAGGAGATCGACTTCAATGATATCCGCACCACGCTGCAAGCGTTGCTCGCGCTGTTCGACAACTGCAACAGCCTCCACACCAACGCGTTCGACGAGGCGATCACCACGCCCACCGAGAACAGCGTGCGCCGCGCGATGGCGATCCAGATGATCATCAACCGCGAGTTCGGCTTGGCAAAGAACGAGAACCCCAACCAGGGCTCGTTCATCGTCGAGGAGCTCACCGACCTCGTCGAAGAGGCGGTCCTCTCGGAGTTCGAGAGCATCAGCCAGCGCGGCGGTGTGCTCGGCGCGATGGAGTTGCAATACCAACGCGCCAAGATCCAGGACGAGTCGATCCACTATGAGCTCAAGAAGCACAGCGGTGAGTTGCCGATCATTGGCGTCAACACCTTCTTGCCAAAGGAGCAGGAGGAGCAGTCTCCTGACAAGCTCGAGCTGATCCGCTCGACAGAGGCCGAGAAGCAAACCCAACTCGACAACCTCGCGGCTTTCCACAAAACTCATGAGGAGCAGCGTGATGCGGCGCTCCAGGAACTTCGCCGCGTGGCGCTCTCGGGCGGAAACATCTTCGCCGAGTTGATGAAGACCGTGCGTCACGCCAGCCTGGGGCAAATCACTCGCACGTTGTACGAGGTCGGAGGGCAGTATCGCCGCTCGATGTAAATGGTTTGCTGTGATGTCACTGCTGCTCGCCACGATATGTGGTTGCAGCAATGACCCCGGACCGATCCAGCCGATCATCTACGATCCCGGCGAGGAAGATCTCGGGGGCATGGATATGCCCCCGGATCTCGACGTGGTCGTCGAGGGGCCGCGGTGTGAAAAGCTCGACGGCGAAGCGTGTCGACTCACCAACGCCACCGGCATCTGCATCAACAACAGCTGCCAGTTGCTCGCCTGCGAGCTCGGCTTCGACGACTGCGATGGCGTCGCGACAAACGGTTGCGAAGAGGCCATCTCGACCGAAGATTCCTGCGGCGCGTGCACCCGCGCATGTCGCGAGAGCGAGCGATGCCAACTCGGCACGCGCGGCTACATCTGTAGCTCCGGCATCGTGTGCTCATCCACCCGATTCGACCTCGACCAGGACCCCGCCAACGCTTGCGAGTGGGAGGTCCAGCAGGGCATCAGGACCTCGCTCCAGCCCGTGTTTTTCCTCGCGACCATCGATCGCGTCGCCGTCGATGGTCAAAAGCAAGCCGCGCTCGGTAAAGACGCCGATGATGCGCCAACGCTCCTGACCTCACATGATCCCGAAGGAGAGTCCTACCTCTTCCCCGTCGAGGATGCGCCGTCCCAGCAACTCCCCGAAGCGTTCGATATGGTGATCAAGCCATCGCCCGCCGATGCTCCATCGGAGGACACCCTCGAGCTGCTCGTGGGTTGGCAAGACGAGCTCACTTATCACCTGCGCGCCAGGGAAGAAGCGCCCCCCATCGATCAACAGATCACGCACGCTTGCTTGCCTGACGATGGTTTTTCTCCGCAAACATTCACGAGCTTCGGGTGGTTCCAGCGCTCGAGCATCCAGGCGATGGTTTCCACCGAGTCGAACCTCATCCCGTTGGAGCGGTGCTCTGATGGCGAGGGGCTTTGCCTGGACAGCGAGCACAGCTTTGGCCCGGCGGACTACGTTCGCATGCACTTCCCCTACGAGGACCGTAGCGGGCTCGCCGCACCGAGCGTCATCTCTCCTCCGATGTGGTCGTTCGCCGAGGAAGAGGTCGCGCAGTGTTCCCCTTGTGTGTTGGATGCGGCGACGGGCTCTTTTATCGAGGACAAGCGCTGCTGGGGAGATGCGCAGTGTCGAACCGAGTCGTTCGATGCGAGCGCCGAGTGTGTCACTTGCGCAGAGGCGACCTCGGGCTGCCCCGACTTCTCGCCGGTGGCGATCCTGCCGCTCACACCCGAGCGTTTTGCCGTGGTCACGCGCCGTGGAATGATCGTGCTCGATCATGATCCTGTCGCCCTGCGTCCTGTGGCGAGGCTCGAGGAGAGGTTCGAGCCAGGCGTCTCTTCCGGGACACGCTTTGTCGCGGGGACAACTGTAGCGATCGACGAACAGACCACGCGCGTCTTTCTTGTCCACAGCAGCGGTTACATTCGCGCGATCGATGTGACTGATGTGGATGGAGCCGTGAGTTTGACGCCAGCCGCGCCAGATCTTGGCTTCGAGGTCGACCTCGGAGGTCGCGGCGTGCGTGGACTTGTCGCCATCGATGAAGAGACGCTCGTGATGACTGGCGAGTTGGACGCGCTCGTGATTCGCGTGCGCGAGCGCTCTGCGCGAAGCGAGTCGCTCTCGCTAGATCCTGATGGGAGCGTGGATGGGTTCTTTGGCGCATCGCGCGTGGAGGGTGGCGCAGAGCTCTGGAGAATCCGCGCCGGAAACCTCGAGCGCGTCCCTGTCATCGAGCAAACGGACGAGGACGCGCCCTGAGCTTTAGCGAGGTTGCCTGACCAGAGGATCCTGGTCGAGCCAGGTCGCCAACCTCGGGTGAATGATGCGAGGAGCATCTGCCAACTCCGCAGGAGACGCGCTCCCGGTCAAACAGAGGATCGTGCGCAGCGCGTAGATCAGGTTCTCACCGTAAGCGATGGCGTGATCGGCGCCATGCTCGTAGACAGCCTTTAACCAGGGCAGGGCCATACCTGCGATATCGGCGCCGAGCGCGTATGCGCGCGCGGCGTCCATCCCGTTGCGGAGCCCCCCAGAGCCGATCACGTTCATCCCGCGTCGTTTCGCCCAGACGATGCTCGCGGCCGTCGGCGTCCCCCATTCCCACAACAACTCCCCGAGCGAGCGTTCGGATGGGGGCGTGCGCAAGGTCTCGACGCCGATCCAGGTCGTCCCGCCAGCGCCAGAGACATCGACCCATTTGACGCCAACGCGCGCGAGCTTGTCGAGCGTGCGGTGCGAGAGGCCGCAGCCGGTTTCTTTCGCGATGACGGGGACATCGAGCTCCTCGGTCAACCTCGCCAACCCGTCCATGCAACCTTTGAAGTCGCGGTCTCCCTCGGGTTGGATGAGCTCCTGGCCAGGGTTCAGGTGCACGCACAGGGCGTCGGCGCCGATGCTACCGACGAGATCCTGTGCCTGCTGCGTGGTCATCTCGGCAGCCTGGACGGCGCCGATGTTCCCGAACAACAGGATATCTGGGGCGATGTCGCGCACCTGGTAGGTTTCTGCTAGGTCCGGGTGCTTGAACATCGCGCGCTGCGAGCCGACGCCAAACGCCAGCCCGAGGTGTTGCGCGACGCGAGCCAGCTCGCGGTTGATCTCCCTGGCGCGCTCGGCGCCGCCCGTCATCCCCGTGATCAGCAGCGGCGCGTTAAGCTTGCGGCCCATCACCTCTCGCTCGAGCGAGATCTCGCTCATGGAGACCTCCGGCAAGGAGTCGTGCAGCAACTCGACCTCTTCGAGCATCGTCGACTTGCGTCGGTACTCGACCTGATCGGTGGCGCACAGGTCGATGTGATCGTCCTTGCGCGATGAGATATGCGGTGCGCTGTTGCCTTGCTCTGTCATGTCGTGCTCGTCGATGGCAGGTGTCGGGATGGCAGGTGGGGTGGGCAAGAGTGCCTCCTTTCTGGGTGCAGATAACACGCTTTCTGGGGTGTGTCACATCTGGTCGAGTTCTTCGAGCGCGTCCTCGATTTCAAAGCGCGGCAAGCACTGAGCCTCGAGCCAGTCGTCATCCTGCTCGAGCAAGTTCTTGTACCAGGCGATGGCGCGCGCCTTGAGCGTATCACCCGCGCCAGCGTCGAAGGCGGCGAACAGGTTGTCCTCGGCGCTCGTCAGATCATGGGATGCAGCATACGAGGTAAAGAGCACACCATGAATCATGGCGCGCGCCTCATCTCCGAGGTGTGGGCTGATGTTTGATTCGAAGAGGAGTTCTTCGAGCATGCCTCTGATACGCGACTGTTCCTCTGGATCCTCGAGCGCTGTGATATCGCGCCGCCTCAAGCCCGCGAGCGCCATGTTCAGCGAGCGCTGGCTGGTCGCCAGCGTCGGGTGCAACCTGGCGTGGAGCGCGTACATCAGGCCAACCCGAAAGGCGACGCTGTCATCGAGGCGCTCTAGCGCTTGTGGAGAGAGCAGGGTGATGCGATCCTGGCGCGTGTGGAGGACCTCTCCGATGATGGCCTCGATGCGTTCGATGCGATCGGCTGTATCATTGCCACGTTCTCCAAGGATTGCCTTGAACGAGTGATACAATTTCTCGATGATGCGCATGACGAGATCGTGTTGCAGCGCCATGGCGATGCCTCCTTGTCAAAAGATGAAGTGCTCCCTCTGTATCACACCGAACGCCACACGTCGGTTACCCCAGACGGTAAGCACGCGGTTTAAGATGTCCCGGCGATGGTGTTGTTCGATGAAGCCTGCTGCGCTCCTGGTGCTTTTGTCCCTGTGCTGTCTCTCACTTACTGGTTGTCCTCCGACCGACCCTTCATTGGAGAACAATGACGCGAATGGGAGTCCTGCGAACAACACGACCTCCAATAACAACAACACGTCCAGCAACACGGGGACGCCCGACGTGGATATGGGCGAGCAGTTGCCCGCTGGTGAGGACGTGACGGTGGCCACGCTCAATGTCGAGCGCCTCTTTGACTCGCAGTGCAACTCGGGGCAGTGCGACGCCGGTGACTTCGAAGAGGTCATCAGCGAGCTCTCTCTGAAGACAAAGATCGAGCGTATCCAGGCAGGCATCATGGCGCTCGATGCCGATATCATCGTCTTGCAAGAGATCGAGACCGAGGAGCTCTTCGAGCAAGTCGCCGAGCCATTCTCGGACATGTACCCCGCCAGGGTCTTTGGCGAGACGGGGTTCTCGGCCTCGCTCGACGTGGGGATCATCTCCAAGGGGAGCTTTGTCTCTTCGGATACCCACCGTGACGATCGCCTCGTGCTCGAGGATGGCTCGACGGACAGGTTCGCGCGCGAGTTCCTCGAGCTTCAGGTGGACGTGCGCGGCGAGCGCGTGATCGTCTTTGGCGCACACTTTATCTCGAAGCGCTCGGACTCGGATGGGGATCGCAGGTTGGCCGAGGGGAAGAAGGCGGGGAGCATCGCCGCCGCCGCCGCCGAGGAGCGACCTGATGCGCTGGTCGTGATCGCTGGAGATCTCAATGATACGCCTGCCTCGAAGACGTTGACCGCCATCCGCGCCGAGGGCTTCGTGGTGACGAGCGAGGGGCTCGACCCACAGACCTATTACACGCACGTCTTCTCGGGGCAGCCCGCGATCCTCGATCATATCCTCTACTACGATCGCGACAGAGTGGTCGTGCCTCGCGATGGCCTCGAGGTGATGCGTGATGAAGGGCGGCAGGGATTCGCCGGTTCAGATCACGCATCACCGAAGCTGCGCGTGCGGCTCTCCGCCGAGTGATCCTCTCTACATCGGTTGCTGTCTACGTGTTTTTCGCTGCGGTGTGCAGGTCGACGAGGAGTTCCGAGACCGCCCGCGCGGGAACATCTGCCCAGGCGACGACATTCTCGGGACGTTCATCATCTCCCTCGGCAAAGAAGTAGAGGCCGCAGGGGAGCGCATCCGCGATCACGCGCCATTGCTTCTCGTAGAACAAGAAGCCTGCTCGAAGCCCCAGCGCTGGAAGGGCGTGCGCGCAATACCAGATGTGACCTCCGTACATGCCACCGCGCCGCGGCGTGTCATGGCGCTCCCATCCAGGCAGCTTCACCAGTTCGCGTGAGGTGTCCTGATGCCAGGGGAGTTTATCTGCGAGCCATTCGCGCTGCTCCTCCCATGTTTCTGGCGGGTAGGTTTCCCGCTCGAGCTGTGAGATCGGCTGGATGATCTCGGAGTCCGCCAGCGCTTGCTCCATCGCCAGGAGCTGCTTTTCGTCGAGTTCGATCGGGTGAACCAGGCCAACCATGGCATCATCGCGGAGATCGACCGCGTCGAACTCCGCGTCGACGAGGCTGCCATCTGCATCGCACATGAAGATCTCCTCGAGCTCGTTGCCGATGTAGTGCCCCCAAATCAGTGAGCGCACGAAGTGGCGCTGCCAGGGGTGATCGAGCACCTCTTCGCGCAGCGCTTCGAGCGTGCGGGTGTGCATGCGGGCCATCTCCAGCTCGAAGCGCTCGCGCGCGTCATCGATCCCGTTCTGTAACACGCCGCGCAACCACTTCATCGTTTGCTTGTGTTGCGCGACCTGAACGGCATCCTCGCCCTTTCTGGCTCCGGGCACCGATCGGTAGGTCTTGCCCTTGTCATCTTCGAAGAGGATCTGGAGCGAGGGGTCCACGCGCATCGTGATCGTGCGCTTGCCGTAGTCGAAGGTGATCGACGCCGAATCATCGAGCCCGAACCTCGGGACAAGACGCGCGCGACACTGTGATGGGGTCCACCCGGTGGCTTCGGCGATCTTGTCCGTGACGGCTTCGACCGCGCGGTTAAAGGAGTCATCGCGTGCGCGCCCATGCGCCAGGGCAGACGCCGAGACGATCTCGGCCCACGCCTCATGCGATCCATGCATGAACAAACCGTAGAGCAAGCGGGTATCCAGACCGCTCTCATTGTTCAGGTGTTCGCGGTTCTGATCGTGACGAAGCGCCGAACCTGCGGCGATGATGGCGCGAGGACCGCCGATCTCGCGTACCGCTCCCCACACCCAGGCGCCCACCTGTGAGTCGTGCAAGAAGCACCAGAGCGCATCGAGGTCCTCGGCATCGCATTCATCGCGCAACAGCGAGAACGCCTCGGTTAGCTGGGGGTGTTCCTCGGACCAGTAGCCTCGCTCGATGATGCGCCGAGCAGCGATGTGCGGGTGGTACGAGGTGTCGAGCCGATGCAATGCGTCACAAATGCTGCGAACGAGTGGGGCCGAGAGCGCGCGCTTCCTTCCTCGCAGGCGCACGAGCGGCCAATCGACGTCGGCGGTGTCCGGGAAGACGTGTGTGTCCACCTGCAATTCACAGATGAGCTCGAGCCCTTCCGGGGCGTCGGCTTGCTCGACGAGCTGGTCGCTCTTTACGAGTCCGCTGGCGAGCGCGCCGGCGAGGGTGATGTCACCGGCGGGAGTGAACGCTGCGGGAGTGTCCGGTTCTGTCGCTGGCGCGATGACCTGCTCGCGCAACAACGCGGCGATCTTTTCTGGCGCGCGCTCGATGCTTTGCTCGACGAGGTCCGTGTGTCCCGCCTCGACGTATTTTTGAAGCCACTCGATGGCGAAAGTGCGTCGCTTGCCGCGCCGCTCCGCCAAGTGCACGAGCCCCGCGACGGCGTTAGCGCCTTCGCCGAGCAACCACTCCTCGATCGCTGGCCAGAGGTTACTCAGGCTCTTTTTCTGGAGGATGTCGTACCAGTGGGACACGGGCCATGGCGCGTGTACATGGCGCAATGCGTGTGTGTAAGAGTGGGGGAAGTCGGCGAGCAATCGCGTGAATTGCTCGATGCTTTCTTCCGAGGGGCCAAGGCGCACGAGGAGGCGCAGCGCGGGCTCATTTTTGCCAAGCTCGGACTTGCGCGAGTAATAGCCCCTGTTATTTGCTTTGATGTGCGCGTGATAAACCTCGCACCACTGAAGGAAGCGGTCGTCATCGCCGTCGTCGAGCACATCGAGGACAAACCAGAACCCTACATCATGTTCCAGTCGCTCGTAGTGTGCGCGCGCGGCGCGTGGGTTGGGCGCGCTCGTGAAGATGGTTTGCACCCAGGCGGGGGCGAGGGTTTCGTAGAACACATCGCCCAGCGCTTCGAGCGCGTCACCGTTGGCCAACCTGCGCTCCCAGGTGCTCTTGGCGAGGCCCTCGAGTATGCCTCCCAGGGGAACGCCCCGCAGACCATTGGCGATTAGCATCGAGACGAACTCGCCAGGTGGCAGTAGCGCGTCCAACAACTTCGCCCAACGATGATACCATGTCGCGTAGTAGCTCGTAGACGTGATGCCATCGAGGCGGCCGTCGGAGAGCCACGCTGCCAGCCGCCCGACGAGTTCCCGGCGCGTCTCTTCATCACTGAGTTTGGGGGAGTCTCGCCATCTGGGGTCGACGAGCTGGTCGAAGTCGAGCGTGGCTTTCTCGCCGCTAATCGCGTCGAGTTTGAGCTGTGTCCAGAACTCGTAGGTCTCCAATGATTCACGTTCGAGCAACCACATTTCGCTGAGCGCGTGGCTGACCATGACGCTCGGTGATTCTTCGTTGCTGTAGCGTTTTTGGGCGATCCCCCACGCCTTGGCGCACTCCTCGAGTGAGAACGGCTTTCGTTCGCTTTGCGAGGGTGCCAGGCGTGCATCTTCGCAAGCAACATCTTCGATCAGGGCGCGCTCGGTCTCGGTGAGTTGGATGGATAACCCGACCTCGTCTTGCCACTCGATCGAAAACACTTCATTCGCCACGTGAACCTCCGCGCTGTCATGCTAAACGTCTTCATGCGCCTGGAATACCACTCGACGGTGCCATGGCTCAATGTTCTTGTTCGATCGTAAAGAGAGCAATTGTTGACCCTCATTCTCTCGCTCCGGTTCTTCGAGAAAGACGTCCTCTCCAGATAGCGCGCGGAGGAGGTCTTTCTGACGGAGCATCGTGAGCCCGAGAAGTCCGAGCAGCACCAGTAAGCCTGGCAATGAGGGGGGCTGGCGAGGGCGCGGAGAGGATGAGCATCCCGGCTCGTTGTCTGTGGGAGGTGAGCAGTATAGCGAGACCTCGATCGGCTCGCTGATCCACTCGTGCCCCTCGTTCGTGTAACTCCTCACCGTGACCTGGTGTGAGCCTTCATCCAGGCTGAACTGGTAATCGGTGTCACAAGATGCCGCCAACCTGAACGTTGACCGAGACGGCGCCACGTTCGCAGAGGACTCGCAGGAGTGTTCTCGGTAGTGGTAAACTTCTCCATCCACATACACTCGCGTGTCGAAGACGGCGCTGATCTGCTCCAACGGAGCGGGCCAGGAGACCTCGACATCGACAAAGACAGCCTGCTCCTCTGACGAGCAGGCTGAATCTGCGTCAAACCACAGGACCCCTCGTTGGATGGGGCCAGCGGCGAGCGTTGGTTCTCCGGTGGGAGCGTCCACGACCGTGATGCGCGCGGTTTGTTCGTAGGCGCAGGTTTGCTCGAGCTCTCCGCGTGGGACAGAAAGGTCGAGCAGGTATTGTTGTCCGACAGCGAGTCCTCCTGTCGGGAGAACAAACAACGCTCGCGTGAGGGCGTCCGTGTTTTCGTTAGAGAGCAGGTTGAAAGAAACCTCCTCCAGCGTTTCGCTATCCTCGCCAACTCCCACTCTCGAGAGCGTGATGTAGTCACCGAGCGTGTCTCGCGCTGATGCATCGACCCACAAACCTATGGGCAGCCCCTTGTGATTTGCCGGGATGGCGAACTCCGGGGAGCTTTCGAAGATGCACGTTTCAGGATCCAATGGTGGCGCGAAGGGAGCAACGCAGGAGCACGCGTGGGCGATGGTTTGACTGGCGAGCAGGCTCGATGCACAGAGAACGAGAGCGAGTAAATGGTGCATGGTAACTTCCTGAAAAATATGGAGTAAAATTCGGTGGTGTCAGTGAAAGCCGAGCACCAACCTCGGTGGGGATTGTACCAGCGCGAAGGTTATAAAGATATGTTCTGCGCTGTGTGTTTGTCCGTGACCTCGTTTGCTCCTCGTGCATGGACATGCGTTCATGTCGTGGTGTCTGCCTCGACGCGTGAGAGCAAATCACCGCACCTCGAGGTTTGGAAACAGGCGCGCGAGCTTCTCCAGGTCGAGCCACTCCTTGACGGGTCCCGCCTCGAAGACGTCGACATGCTCGAGCAGTTTCGCGCCGTAGATTGCCTTGTTGAACGTGCGCACATGTATTTGTGTCAGGTGAGGGAAGAACAATTCAGCGGATTGGAGTTCGAGCACCTCCAGGTGCCCCGGGAAGTCGATCTCGAGCAGCGGCGCCCAGGAAAACTCATAGAGTTCCCGGATGCGCAGGCGCTTCAGTCGGTGCGCGCACTCCTCGGTTTCGATAAACGTCGCGATCTCTGACAGATCCGGTTGGACAATTTCGAGGTCTTCGATCTCTGGAGGTATCGCGTGACGAAACAGCTCGAAGTACCAGTAGTGCACGCACATCCTGGTCACGTTCTCGAAATAGGGCTGTTCCAGGAACCCGAGCAGCATCCCGACGCGATACTCCGACAGGTCGAGTTCTTTCAGTGAACCTTGACTCGTTCCATGCTCTGCGAACCAGTTGTCCATCACGCCTGAGTGGTTCGGAATGTCGCCCAGGCGCAGCATTTCGAGCGTCTCGAGCAGCGGAGGTTCACACAACTTTCGAACGAGCTTCTTGGTGAGCTTCTTGGAGGTGGGTAACGCCAGATGTTCGATGCGAGTCAGGTGAGGGTTCTCCAAAAGCTTGCAGATCTGGGTGCCATTGAGACCGCTCGAGCTCAGATCGAGCGCGCGAACCAGGCTGTGCTTGACGCTGACGCTCCCTTGCACCATCTCGCCAACCCAACGCTCTGGTGCCACGCGAACCTCGCCAATAATCCCGCGTTTGCGGTCTTGAGGCAGAGGCATCGTGGAGCGAGGATCATCGAGGTCATAGGCCGAGCCGACCAACTCCTCCATCTGGTCGCCCCGCTCCCACTGCTCGAGGTGCTCGCCAACATAGTAAACCAGAGGCTCGAGCTGTTCTGGTGCGCATCGGTCGAGCAGCTTCGTGAGCGCCTCCCACACCGTTCTCGATGGCGCCGCGTCGTGCAACAAACTCCGCACCTCGCCAAACAGCGCTCGGCGGTCGGTATCCTCGGCGCGCTCCTCTTCATCGATCCAGACCTCCTCGCCATTCAATGCCGCGAGGAGGTCTTCTTCACCAATGATCGGGAGCCCCAGCAACAGGGCGGTGTTGTACGTCGTGCTCTGCGCCTCCTCGCCGACGACGAGGCAGCCGACCTCGCCGCTCAGTGATATCGTCGTGGTACCTCCCGCGGCGATGATCATCTCGATGAGCTGCGCTTGTGTGTGTGCGTCGAATTTTCCGATGACCGTAAACTTGGTTCCCTGGATGGTGAGACGTGTCGGTGACATCGGTGATTCCTTGGCTGTCGGATGGATGCTGGCAGAAGACAGTCTACCCGATTGCTCCTGCTCGCGCCGCAGCGCGCTGAACCAGCCTCGCGTCTTCGCGATGAGGGTGCGCGCTGGCGCGACGCGTTGTTGTTCTCGCGTTGAACGATACCGCCGACGCATGGGCTCGCAGGTTAGCGCGCTCGTTCAACGCGCGAACACGCGCGTTAACCTGCGAGCCCATGCATAGCTTTGCCGCCATGCCTGAAACGAAGGCAGAAAGCGGGGGAGAGCGACGAGGCGAAAATCACTCGGGAGTCAGGTTCAACGCGCCGCGGTCGGTGCGTAAACCCCGAGGTGGCGAACCTCGACCCCCGAATGGTCAACATATGGCGCTCGGTTCACGTCACTGGATCTCCAGATCGGGAAACAGGAGCGCGAGCTTCTCCAGGTCGAACATCTCTACAAGGCTCCCGATTTTGAAGACGCGCACCCGCTCGAGCAAGATCGAGTCGTAGACCGCCTCTCGGAATGTACGGAGTTGGCCTTGGCTGAGCTGCTCGATCACGTTTGGAGCAAATGTGATGGCGAGCACATCGAGCGAGAACTCGAGGTCGAGCGAGAGGAACTTTGACCAGAGATGCTCCTCCCATTCATGAATATACAGGTCGCGAAGCCTGGTCTCGCTCCCTTGCCACTCCAGGTATTGTGCCAGCTTGTTTGTAAAAGGGTTGGTGATATGGAGCTCTTCGAGCGCGGTCCTCGGCAAGCTCTCTCGTTGCCACCCCATATGAAGGTAGTTAAAGCATCGCAAGGTCGTGACGCCCTGAAAGTAAGGGGGCTTTAATGTCTCGAGTAAGAATCCCCAGGAGAACCCCGTGACGTCGAGCTCCCTCAGCGCTCCCTGCGTCTTTCCATGCTTCCTGAACCAATCGCTGAAATAGAGCGCGTCGACGTTCCCCGGCCTGAGCATGCGCACGGTGTCGAGCAGCGGAGGCGCGCACAGCTTCTTCGTCAACGCGCTGGTGAGCTTCTTCGAGGTGGGGAGGGCGAAATGTTCGATGCGGGTCAGGTGCGGGTTCTCCAACAGCGCGCAAACCTGGGTGCCGTTGAGACCGCTCGAGCTCAGATCGAGCGCGCGGACGAGGCTGTGCTTTTTGCTAAAATCACCCCGCACCATCTCGCCGACCCAACGATCTGGCGCCACGCGCACCTCATCATCGATCCCACGCCTGCGGTTTGGAGGCAGAGGCGCCGTATCGCGAGGATCTCCCAGGTCATAGGTCGAGCCGACCAACCCCTTCATCTGCCCTTGCTGTGCCCACTGCTCGAGGTGTTCGTTGGCATAGTAAACCAGTGGCTCGAGCTGCTCGAGGACGCACAGATCGAGCAGCCTGGTCAACTCCTCCCACACCTTCCTCGATGGCGCCGCGTCATGCAGCAAGCTCCGCACCTCGCCAAACAACGAGCGTAAATCCGCGTCGGCGATCTCCTCCTGTGTTTGAAGCCAGACCTCTTCGCCAGCGCACGCCTGGAAAAAGTCGCGCTCGTCGAGGACCGGTATCCCCAACAAAAGCGCAGTGTTGTAAGCCAATCCTGTGGCGTCCTCACCTATCAGGAGGTAATCCGTCTCGTTGTTGACCGTCGATGAGAATAGGCCCCCCGCTGCCATGATCACTTCGACCATTTCCGCCTGCGTGTTGTCCGGGAACGTGCCTGTGATGGCGAACCTGGAACCCTGTACGTCGAGCTTCTTCTCGCTCATCCTTGGCCTCCTTTTGGCCTCGTAGGGAGCACGATCGCGGCCCGAATGTTACGGTAAATCGACCAGCTTTCGGTAAGAAATGGGACCTCCTTCTCGATATTCGATTCCTCGTCGCAAAACGCAGGTCCGCGCTCACTGTCAAGCGAACGCTGCGCCAACTGCCACCAAAGCTCGAACATCGAAACCCATCGCCGAGGTGTCATCTTTTGACCCTGCATCCAGGCTCGCGTCTCGAGCATGGTCGCCGTGAAAGAGCAATGGGGGATCTCTTCCCACCCATCTGCCAATGTGATCCCTGCGCAGTCGATGTCGATTTCGAGCAGGTCAAGAGGCGCTTCCGGCGGACCGTAGGTGTCGAGGTGGCGTGTGATTTGCTTGATGATGTTCGGGATATACGGGCCTTCGGGTTCGAAGCGCGGTTCACTCGAGACCTCGATTTCTCGCGCGCGGCGCAAGGTCCACTGGTACCCATCGGCGAACTGATAGATCGGCGCATAAGACCAATAAAACCCGAGGTTATCGATATCCGAAGGCTCCCAACTCGCCCCGATGTCGAGCGCTTCACATACGCCGAGCATCTTCCAGTCATGCTCTGGAGCACTCAGCTCGAGGAGCATGCGCAAATCCCCGCGTAGCCATCGCTCGAGCAACGGAGGGTAGGGGAGCTCACCCCTGGGCAACATCCATAGACTCTTGTGTGGCGCGAGATAGTCTCGAAGCGCTTCGTCCTCACCAGGATCTCCTGGCCATCGCTCCAGCACGCGCGTCAAATCGGCGATATCCCCACCCGAATGCACGATGCTGCGAAGCTCTCCCCAGGATGCGTTTCTGTCACTCATGATCGCCTTCTCACGTGGTTAACAACGTCAGGTGCGGGTGTGCTCTTGTCAACGCATCGCGGTCGAGCAGCTCACCCAAAGGCCCCAGCGAGAGCTGCTCGACCCTTCGGAGCAGCGGTGACTCGAGGATGATCTCCTGGATAAAACCGGACTCTCGCTCGATAAACCATGGGAGGTGGCTGGAGCTCGGCGTGACCTCGAGGAGCTCGAGGTCCACGTCCACATCGAGCGCGAACAGCTCCTGCCAGTGCTCGAGCGAGAGGTTGTTCGTCGTGAACCGCCTCGAGTGATTGGCGACCCCCTGGTGAGACAACATCGCTTCGATTTGCTCGCCAGACGGATCGCGCAACACCATGTGTTCAGGAAACCGCGGCGTGGTCTCGAGGAAGGGTTCGATGTGGACGCGGTTGAGCGCGAGGCTTGTCAGGTTGTCGAAGTAGGGCGCCTGTAGAAACTCCCAGGTCAGGTGCGCGTGGTACTGTGTCACATCGAATCTTTCCAGCGCGCTTGGGAAGTTGCCCGCTTCGAGAAACCACGCGCCAGTTCGTTCGAGCAAATCACCGACCATCAAACACTTGATCTTCTCGAGCGTGGGGGACTTGCACAACGTCTGAATGAGCTGCCGCGTCAGCGGTTTGCCAAGCGGCAGGTGCAGTGTGTCGAGGGCGGTCAACCGCGGATGCTCGAGCAGCTTGCTGATCGTGCGCCCGTTGGTGTTCGCCCAGACAAGATCGATCGCGCGAACGAGCGCGAGCTTTGGCGCGTCCACGCCCTGGCTCAACTCGCCAACCCATGCCTCGGGCGCGACGCGAAGCTCGCCAGGAACACCGTAGTTCCAATACCCTCCCACGACGCGTTGATGTCGCACGCTGTCCAGATCGAGCGGGTATCCCACGAGGTTCTTCATCTCACCATCTGCGCGCCATTTCGAGAAGAAGTCGTCGATGTAGGAGGCCAGCGCCTCCTGTCGAACGATGGGGCATCGGTCGAGCACCTGGGTGAGCTCTTGCCATAGCTTGGCGCTCGGTGCCTGGCCGTGAAGCATACCGCGGACCTCGCCAAAGAGCGCGTTCGCGTCTTCAGAGCCTCCCTCTTCGAGGAGGTCGATAAAGACCGATTCACCTCGTAAAGCCGCGAGGATCTGGTGCTCGCTCACCACGGGGATGCCGAGCCCGAGCGCGCTCGTGTAGTGAACTCCAGCAGG